>Ga0187788_10000098_pt1 | contig 20837 bp, 17 predicted proteins | sample 1015_BV01_MP10_2_FD_133008 | JGI IMG/M metagenome (GOLD analysis project Ga0187788, IMG submission 133008) | Tropical peat soil microbial communities from peatlands in Department of Meta, Colombia - 1015_BV01_MP10_20_MG | ecosystem: Environmental > Terrestrial > Soil > Wetlands > Peat | place...
CCCGGAAAATCTTTTCTACGCGTTGCTCAAACTGCAGGACAAGATTGATCAGATGTCGATCGCCAAGAAGCCCACCGAGGTGCGTTTGGAAGAGGCCATGGTGGAGAACTTCAAGCGCCAGGTAATGATCGCGCAGACTTTGCAGCCGAAGTAGCCAAGACAGGCCCCTGGCTCGTCATCTTCTCTCATCGCTGGCGACCTGATTTGCAGGTTTTCAATCTTCAATTTGCAATTTACAGTTTCCGTCTATGAGCGCTTTCGTCAAATTGGCCGCCAAATCTGAGCTGCCCGAAAATGATGAGGCCCGCGAATTTCCCTTGGGCGATAAGATGATCTGCATCGCCAACGTCGATGGCGTGTACTGCGCCATGGACAACGTCTGCGTGCACCGTGGGGGACCGCTCGGCCAGGGCGTGGTCGCCGACGGGAAGGTGATCTGCCCCTGGCACGGCTGGCAATATGACCCTAAGACCGGCGTGCCCCTCGAGAATCCTGCCCTCAGAGTAGCAGTCTATCCGCTGAAGGTCGAAGGAGAGGACGTGCTGGTTCAAACGGAGTGAGAGTTCTCCCGCTCACCCCAGGAAGCGTAGGAAGCCCTTGGGATCGTTCTCGAAATTCGGGAACACGGTGTGCAGGTCGCGGACTCCCATGTGGCGGTAGACCAGCTCGCCGAGCACGCGGCGAAAATCAGTCGTCAGGGCCAGATCGCGGTTTTCGTATAACTGCTCAGTGGCCAGGCCGGGCCAGCGTCCATAGACGCGGCCGCCCTTTACCGGGCCGCCCATGAGGAACATCACGTTAGCGTGCCCGTGGTCGGTGCCGCGATTGCCGTTCTCGCGGGCAGTTCGGCCGAATTCCGACATGGTGACCACCACCGTGCTCTCCGCCAGGTCCCCTAGGTCGGTCCAGAAGGCGGCCATCGACTGCGATAGCTCGGTGAGCCGGTTGGCGATCTGTCCCTGGACGGCACCCTCGTTGACGTGGTGATCCCAGCCACCGATGTCGGTGAAGGCGACCTCCACACCCAGATCGGCCTTGATGAGTTGAGCCACCTGGCGCAGCGCCTGGCCCAGCCCGCCGCGAGGATAGTTGGCTCCGGGAGCGGGAGTGTATTTGTCGGGATTGGCAGCTCTCAGCATCTTCACCGCGTCAAAGGCTTCCTGACCGGTGCCGTGCAGCACCGTATCGACTGACTGGCTGTACATGGCTTCAAAGGTGTTGGCCAGCGGCTGCGCTGCAGGACTCCTGCCGCCGACGCCGAAGTCGTTCAGGTTGCTGATGGCCACCGCCGGCGCCGGTCCCGTCAGAATGCGCGGCAGGCGCGTGCCCAGCGCAACCGCGCGGAAGGCGGAGCCCTTGTCGTCGGCGTGGGGAGTGTGCAGGCAACGGTTCAGCCAGCCGTCCTCGGTGCTCTTGTAGCCCGGGGTGCCCGACTCCATGTAGTCCTGAGCGTCGAAGTGCGAACGCGTAGGATCGGGAGATCCGGCGGCGTGCACGATCGCGAGATGCCCCTGGTCCCAGAGGGGCTTGAAAGACGCCAGCGCCGGATGCAAGCCAAACATGCCGTTCAGATCGATCACCTGCTGCTGCGGAATGCTGATTGACGGCCGCATGGAGTAGTACGAGGGTTCGCCATGGGGAATCACGATGTTCAGGCCATCGGCCGCACCGCGCATGAAGATCACGACGAAGCGCTTGCGGCAGTTGGGAACGCTCTCGGCGGCGTAAACCGCGCGCGACAGGAAGCTGGGGACTGCGGCGGTGCCGACGATCGCCATGGCGCCACCCTTCAGGAATACTCTGCGCGTAATCGACATAAATTACATCCTGTGCCGGTCACCCGGCGGCTTCGAAACTGAGAATCTCGCGTCTCCGCACCTGCGTCTTGGCACAAGCCGGCCGCGCACCACCCGCGACTCTACCGCCGCTGAAATTCCGGCGATCCCAGAATCAGTCCCGCGATCACGCCGATGTTCGGCGGGCGCAGGGTGTCGTCCAGCACCCGGCCCGTGACCTGCGGATCGGAGAGCTGCTTCACGATGGTGGCGTGGGTCTGTGGGGAAACGTCCCCGGCGAGCAGCACGCTTTCGAGCGAACCGACTGCCTGTTCGGCCGTCGTGGGAGCCAGGCTGCCCAGCAATCGCGAGGCATCCAGCTCCACCCCCCGCATGCGGCCACTACCCAATTGCAGCGCAAAGTTCATGCGATTCAACAACGCCGATGAGTTTACCCAGGCTTCCGCTTTCATCGGATAGCCAGTCGGAGGCTGCTGCCCATAGAGTGGCATGCCCATGCGGTTGAGCGTCTGCACCAGCGGCATGGCGTTGGTAATGTCGGCGCCTGTGGCCCGAATTGACGAAGCAACGAATTCCAGCGGCGTTTTGACCTTGGCGCGATAAGCGGTGGGCGTCCAGAACTCCGGCGAGTCAACCATGGTCTTCAGGACTTCACGGATATCGCCGTCGCTCTTGAGGAAGGCGTCGGCCATACGGTTCACCATCGCCAGCGGGGGATCGTCGGAGACGAAGCGGGTAGCCAGTTTGGTGGAGATGAACTTGGCGGTCGAGGGATGGTGTGCCAGCATCTCCAGCACCTTCATGCCTTCTTTTTCGCCGTCGTCTTTGATCTTCAGGCCCAGCACCACCTTGTTGCCGGGTTCGTGCTTGCGCTCATCGAATTCGTACCCGCCGCCGCGGCGCGGCTCGCGCAGCGTCCAGCCGGTAAAGACGCGCGCCACCTCGGTGACGTCCTTCTGCGTGTAGCCACCGTCCACGCCCAGCGTGTGCAGCTCCATCAGTTCGCGGGCGTAGTTCTCGTTCAGACCCTTCTGCTGCTTTTTCTGCTGCTGCTGTCCGGTTTGCGGACGAGGCGCAGGCGGCTTGGGGACCGGAGACATCACTGGCCCGCCAAAGGGTCCGCCGAAATGGGGACGGCGCGGGCGGAACACAGCGTCGTTGCGGGGCGGGCGATTTCCATACCTGGCGAACTCGGAGTCGGGACCCACGCTGTCCCAGTTATCCAGGTACCACAGCATGGCCGGACTCTTGGCCGTGGCCACCAGCAGGTCCTTGAATTTGCCCAGGGCATGCGGGCGGATCACATCGCGCTCATAGGAGGTGAGCAGATAACGGTCGGGACCCTTGCCGATGAAAACGTTGAAGTGATTGAACCAGAAATCAGTCAACACCTCTTGCAGCTGGCGCTCGCTGTAAGCGGCGCGGAGAATCTTGCCCTGCTGGAGCTCGTTGACCACCACCTGCTCGGGATTGGCCAAGGCCATCACGGTCTCGCGCTGATCGGGGGTGAGGGAGGCCAGCAACTGCTCCCGGTCTTCGGGGCGGAGCGCGCGAGCGAGGCGCTCGCGGTCTTGCGGATCCATCTTCAGGATCGCCTGCATGCGCTTGTCCGCAGGCAGCGCCATGAGTTCTTCATACTTCAGGTCAGCATACATGCGGGCTTCGCGCTGTGCCGCTTTCTGTTGTTCGCTGGCCTGATCGGCGGCGGAAGCGTCAGCTTGATTGCCGGTTCCCGGCGCCTGCGGCGGTTGTGGCTGCGCATCTCCATTTCCGGGGGAGGCAGTGTCGCCCTTGGCCTGCTTGCGAGCCTGCTGATCTTCGATTTTCTGTATCTGTGATTCGTAGATGGCGCGCCTGGTGGGGTCGGAGGGCAGCGACGCCCTCCCATTCATGACCGCCTGCACCAGTTGCCGCGGGGGGAAGTTTTCGACCAGCGTCCGCGTATCCATGTCGAGGCTGCGAAACGGGGAAAGCCGGGTCTGAAGGGCGGAATCGTCAATCCTTTCAGGGTGGAGCTGCAGGTCGAACCACTTGTCCACACCCATGGCGGTGACGCTCTCGACATCTCCCGGGCGGGGGCCAAAGGTGAAGCGATTCAGGACGTGCAGGGCGCGCTGGCGGTCGTCCATCTGGGCCTCGGCCACCGCGCCCTTTTTCTTTTTGTCCTTTTTCTTGTTGCCGGCGGAAACAAGTGTGGTGGAGGCCGCCAGGCACAGCACCAGCAGGCCGGCGAGAAGTTGCTTTCGTCGCAAGGGCATGGAGGCCATCATCCACCCGTGGGAATTCAGCCATTATCAACCCCGCCATGGGGGAATTGTTGCGTTACGGTGGTGCTAGGCGGTCGGGGTATTTTCTGTACTTGGCTCTGGAGACTGTGACTCGAGCTACGCGGTGTAAACCCGTCCGTTGGTCAACTTGTGGTTCAGGGCGGAAGCCAGGGCATCCACATCGGTGGGCCCGATGCTGCAAATCACGCGCTCATCCAGGAACTTGCTCTTGTTTCGCCCGGAAGCATCGCGCCGCACCTGGATGAGCAGAGCCTGCACGGCCGTCGGATCGAACTTTCCGGGCGTATTGCGCACAATCTCGCTGAGCGCCTCTCCGATGCTGTGGGAGTGCCGGTAGGGGCGTTCGCTGGTCATGGCGTCGAAGGTGTCGGCCAGGCCGATGACGCGAGCGGGCAAAGCAATCTCGTCCAGGTGCAGGCGGTCGGGATAGCCGCTGCCGTCGGCGCGCTCGTGATGATTGCGCACCACCTCGGCAACCTTTGGCCAGGGGAACTGCACACCGGAAACGATCTGGTGGCCGATCACCGTGTGGTCGGCCATCTCGCGAAACTCGTCGGCATTGAGCGCACTGGGCTTGCCAAACAGAGCCTTATCGACGGCGACCTTGCCGATGTCGTGCAGATAGCCGCTGGCGCGCAGGCCCGCCACCTCGGGGGCTTCCATGCCCATCGCCTCGCCCACCGCGGCCGCATAGCGACCCACCCGCAGGGAGTGCCCACGGATGTGAACGTGCTTCACGTCAATAGCGCTGGCAAAGGTCTCCAGCGCGGTGTCGTAGAAATTCTGCACCGAAGCCAGCAGGCGAAGGTGCTCGGACACGCGCTGCGAGAGGGAGTCTGTCAGCGTGTAATTGTGAACCGCAAGCGCGACGTAATGGCAGAGCATGCGCAGCGCGTCCAGTTCATCGTCGCTGTAACTGCCTTCCGCCTGGCGTTGTCCGAGCGCCAGCATGCCCACCAGTTTGCCGCTCACCAGCAGGGGAACAACGCACTTGAACAATTCGGGGGCGATGTTGCCGTTGGCGCTGAGGAATCCTTCATAATTCTTGGCGGTAAGCGGCTGCGGTCCGCGAAGGGAAACCAGGGCATGGACGTGTTTGGGGAGGAGCGGAATGACGGCCTGCGGGGGAAAAGCCTGAAATCCGCGGGCGGCAATCGAGGCCAGCATGGCCGGCTTGTCGCGAAACAGGAAAAGGGCGGCTTCCGCCGCGTCCACCGCCTCCATCAGGGCGGTGAGGACGGAACCGGCGGTCTCGCGGAAATCGCGGTCGGCTGTCATCAATGACCCCAGGTCGGAGAGCGCCTCGAAGGTCATCAGCAGCCTACGGAAGTTGTTATTTTTCAGGCCCACTCAAGGGTGAGCAAGAATCCCAGAGCAATCGAAGCCTACCACGCTGCGCGGCAAACCCGGCACGCCGGTTTGTTACTTAGTTTGGTGCACACGAAAGTACCATTTCCGGCGTGCGGGAACCGAAAATGCAAACGCCGCTGGCCGGCCGAAGATTTACTTTTCGCGGGCCACCACGAAGTCGGGCACCCAGGTCAGCGCCCGCTTGATCTCGGAATCGGGAAAGCTGCAGATCGCCTTGCGTGCATCCTCGGCGTACTGGTTGGCGCAGGCTATGGCCGCGTCGAGCGAGCCGTAGCGTTGCAGCACGGCCAGCACCTGAGGATGTGTAACCCCATTGAAGGCCCGCTCCCGGAGAACTGTTTCGATGGCCCTGCGCTCCTGCGGAGAGCAGCGCTCGAGGGCGTGAATGACCGCCATTGTGGCCTTGCCTTCGCGCAGGTCGCTGGCCACGGGCTTTCCCAGGACATCTTCGCTGGCGGTCAGGTCGAGCACGTCGTCGACGATCTGGAAGGCCATCCCCAGACTACGTCCGTAGGAAGCAATGCGATCCTCCTGGTCGGGAGTGGCGTTGCCCAAAATCCCGCCCAGCCGCATGCACACCGAGAACAGGCAGGCCGTCTTGCGGTAGATGAGGTCGAAGTGCTCGGGCAGGGAGATGCAGCGCCCGAGCTTCTCCATCTGCAACAGCTCGCCTTCCACCATCTGCTGGGTGAGCCCGATCAGCACGTCGAGGACGCGAAAGTTCCGCTCCTGCACGGCGACTTTGAACGCCTGCATGTAGAGCCAATCGCCGGCGAGAACGCACTTGGAGTTGCCCCACTGAGTATTGGCGGCGGCGCGGCCACGGCGAGTCTGGGCCTCGTCGATGATGTCGTCATGGACCAGCGTAGCAGTATGAATGATCTCGACTACTGCGCCCAGCTTGACCGGGCTGCTTCCTGTTTTGTGGAAGAGCTTAGCGGAAAGCAACAGCAGGGCGGGACGCAGGCGCTTGCCGCCGCCGGCGCGCAGGTACTCGCCGATCTCGGTGATGACCGGCACCTCGGAAACGGTGTCGCGGCCAAACTCGTGCTCGATTGCCGCGAGGTCGTCGCGGAGCAGATCAAAGACTTCTTTCGCGTTCGTGGTTGCTGATGTCCCCAAGCTTGCCATCCGCTGTCGATTTCTTAAGCTATCCAGGCACCGGCCGGGTCACGGCTCAGCTCGACCGGTAATTCGTGAACTGCATGTCGATGCCGAAATCTCTCTGCTTCAGCAGGGCAATGATCTCCTGCAGGGTGTCGCGATCCTTCCCCGAAACCCGCACCAGGTCCCCCTGGATGGATGCCTGGACCTTCTTCTTGGAATCCTTAATGGTCTTGACGATGTCGCGGGCCTTTTCCACTGGAATTCCCTGTTGCAGGGTGATTCGTTGGCGTACGGTGCTGCCCGCGGCGGGTTCGATCGGGCCATAGCTTAGGCCCTTCAAGGGAACACCGCGCTTGACCAGCTTCGCCTGCAGGATTTCATTCACCGCTTTGAGCTTGTAGTCGTCGGAGGAGGCCAGGATGACGGCGTCTTTGCCGTCGAGAGTGATGTTGGAATGGGAACCCTTCAGATCAAACCTGGTGTGGATCTCTTTGAGCGCATTCTGGATGGCGTTGCTGACCTCCTGCAGGTCAATCTTGCTGACGATGTCGAATGTGTTGTCGGGCATGGCTCTATCCAGTTTACGCTAAGAGCCTGGGTTGGCTGACGGGTGATTTGTCAGGCTGAAGAAGCGGTAGAAATTCTCGCTGGTGATCCGGCCAACTTCTTCGCGGCTAATGCCGCGCAATTCGCTCAACTGGCGGGCCGTTTCTACCACAAAGGCAGGCTCGTTGCGCTTGCCGCGATAGGGAACCGGGGCCAGGTAGGGGGAATCGGTCTCGATGAACATGCGGTCCAGCGGCACCATGCGGACAACCTCCCTTATGTTCTCGGCCTTGGGATAGGTCACATTGCCGGCGAAGGAGATGACAAAGCCCAGGTCCAATGCCGTGCGCGCGTGCGACTTCTCTCCGGTGAAGCAATGGAGCACGCCCCCCAGCCCGCTCGATGCCCAGTGCTCTCGGATCAGGAGCAGGCAGTCGGCCCAGGCATCATCGCTGCTCTCCGATGGACGGCAGTGAATGACGATGGGCAGTTCCGCGTCACGCGCCAACTCCATCTGGCGGATGAAGACCTGCCGCTGCACCTCCCGCGGTGAGTGATTGTAGAAATAGTCGAGGCCGATCTCGCCCCACGCGATCACCTTTGGGTTGCGGGCCAACTGCTTCATGCGCGCGAAGTGTTCCTCCGATGCCAGGCGCGCTTCGTGCGGGTGAATGCCGAGGGTGGCGTAGATGGCCGGTCCGGGCGCGGAGTTTTCGGCCAGCTTCAGGGCGCAGTCGAGGTCGTCCGGGCCGTCGCCATTGCCGATCACCAGCAAGGCTGCGACACCGGCCTGCTGGGCGCGCGCCAGGACCTGATCGCGGTCGGACTGGAAGCGGGGGCCATCCAAGTGGCAATGGGAATCGACGAACATGAGCGCCTGGTGAAATCCCTGTCTTACTTTAGCCTGGCTCCCACCGGCACATCCTCCAGGAAGCCGGCCAGCACGGGCCGGCCTTCTTCGCCGATGGAGGCGGCCAGCAGCATGCCGTTCGACTCCAGGCCGCGAAGCTTGCGAGGCTCCAGGTTGGCGACGATCACGATCTTGCGTCCAATCAACTGCTCCGGTTCGTAGGCCTTGGCGATGCCGGCGACAATCTGGCGAACCTCGCCGCCAAGATCGACCTCCAGGCGCAGCAGCTTGTCCGCACCCTTGACCTTTTCCGCGGTCCTGACCTGCGCCACCCGCAGCTCCACCTTCATGAAATCGTCAATCTTGATCCTGTTGCCGTCCAGCACAGGCGTGGCGGCCGGTATTGAGGGCTGGACTTCCACCGCCGGGGCGAGGGCAGTTGCTAAGGGTTCGGCAGCGGGCTTGCGTTCCTGTTCCTCCAATTGCTGCATCCTTTCGACCGCGGTTTTGTCGGCGCGCGGAAACACAGGCTCGACCTTGCCGATCCGAGTGCCGAGGCCCAGCTGTCCCCACTTCAGTTCGGGCAGGCGAAACTTCCGGATGTCGCCCAGCCCCAGTTGCGACCAGATCCGCGCGGTGGAATCGGGAATCACGGGGTGGACCAAGGCTGTGACGATGCGCAGCGCCTCGGCGGAGGTGTAGAGAACGGTCGCCAGGCGCGCCCGGCTGCTCTCATCGTTCTTTTCGGCCAGGTTCCAGGGCTCGTTCTCGACGATGTACTTGTTCACCGCTGCAATCAGGCTCCACGCGGTTTCCAGCGCCCGTGAAAACTGGTACTGGTCGAAGAGCGCGCTGGTCTCTCGGATGGTGCGGGCGGCCAGTTCGGCGATGGCGTTGTCGGCCGGCGTCCGCGCCGCCGCAGCCGAGGGATAGGGAACCTGCTGATCGAAGTAGCGAGCGATCATGGTCAGGGTGCGGCTGGCCAGGTTTCCCAAGTCGTTGGCCAAATCGGAATTGAAGCGCTGCACCAGGGCATCGAAGGAGAAAGACCCATCCTGACCGAAGACGATTTCGCGCAACAGGAAATAACGCAGGGCATCGGCACCCAGCACATCGAGAATGGTCTCGGCGCGAACGATATTTCCCCGCGACTTCGACATCTTGCTTTCTTCAAACAGGAGCCAGCCGTGGGCCATGATGCTCTTGGGAAGGGGCAGGCCCGCCGCCATGAGAAATGCCGGCCAATAAACGCAGTGGAAGCGCACGATCTCTTTGCCGATCATGTGCAGATCGACCGGCCACCACTTTTCAAAATTGCTGCGCTCGCCGGCTTCGGGAGATCCGAAGCCGATAGCCGTGATGTAGTTGCTGAGCGCATCCAGCCAGACATAGATCACGTGCTGGGGATCGTCGGGGACGGGTATCCCCCACTTGAAGGTGCTGCGGCTGATGGAAAGATCGCGCAGGCCGCCGCGGACAAAGGAAATCACTTCGTTGCGGCGGGTCTCCGGACGGATGAAGTCCGGCTGGTTGGTGTAGAGATGAAGCAACTGGTCGGCGAAAGCGGAGAGCTTGAAAAAGTAGTTCTCCTCGCTGACGGTTTCCGTAAGCCGCCCGCATTCGGGGCAGGGCGCGCCCGGGCCCACCGCATCCACGTACAGCTCGTCAAACACGCAGTACTGACCGCTGTAAGAGCCCTTGTAGATGTAGCCGTTCTTCTGCAAGAGGCGAAACAGCTCCTGCATTCCGCGCTTGTGACGCTCCTCGGTGGTGCGGATGAAGTCGTCGTAGGTGATGCCCATGCGGTCCCAGAGGCTGCGGAACTCGGCCGAAACTTCATTGACCAGCGCCTGGGGGGTGATGCCGCGCGCAGCGGCCGCGCGCTCGATTTTCAAGCCATGCTCGTCCGTCCCAGTCAGGAACCAGGTGTCAACCCCAAGCATACGCTGCCGGCGGGCGATTACATCGCACACAATATTGGTGTAAGTGTGCCCGATGTGCGGACGGGCATTGACGTAATAGATCGGGGTTGTAAGGTAGAACTTTCTATCCATTCTGCAGGTCCAGGTACGCGCGGACTGCCTCCTGCATCACGCTTTTGAGAGGCACTCCGCGCTCCGAGGCGATACGCCGGCAGTCTTCATATTCCGGCGCATAGTTCATGACCGTGCCGTTGAGGTTGGCGATCTTCATGCGCACCTCGCCCCACGGCGTTTTGACGGGCAGGGAACGGCGCACCAGGACTTCGCGCCGCTCTTCGCGCATTCGGACGCCGAGGGTGGAGGTTTCCGTAAAGATCAGCCGGGTCAAACGCTCAGCGTCCTGCGGCTGAGCCAGCACAGTCAGCACGGTGGCGGGCCGGTTCTTCTTCATCTGCACAGGGGTGGCAAACACGTCCAGCGCGCCCTCCTCGAGCAGGCGCTCCATCACATAACCGAACACCTGGGGATTGAGGTCGTCCAGGTTGGCCTCGAGTACCGAGACGGTCTCCTTCCCCAGCTGCGATTCCTGAACGGCGTCGCCGACAATCAGCCGCAGGACATTGGGGAAGCCAGGAAGATCGCGCGAGCCAGCGCCGTATCCGCCGGCCGCAATGCGCAGCGGCGGCAGCTCCCCGAACCGGGTGGCCAACACGCTGACAATTGCTGCACCGGTGGGCGTGACCAGTTCCTTCTGAATGTCCGAGGAATAGATGGGAGCGCCCTTCAGCAGCTCGATCACCGCCGGAGCCGGGACCGGAAGGCGCCCGTGGGCACACTCGACGGTTCCTCCGCCAACATTCAGCGGCGAGCAGATCCACTGCTCCACTCCCAGGGCCTCGCTGCCCACCGCCGCGCACACGATGTCCACGATGGCATCCACCGCGCCCACTTCGTGAAGGTGCACATCCTCGAGATTAGAGTTGTGGACGCTGGCTTCCGCCCGGGCAAGCGCCTCGAAGATCGCGATCGCCCGCTGCTTCGCCGGCTCGCTGAGGGCAGCGCGCTGAATGATTTCCTTGATCTCCTTCAGGCCGCGTCCATGGACATGCTCGCCATGGAGAGCATCGTCCTGGTGCTCCGGGTCAGCGCGAAGATCATGGAGGTGCGGTTCTGAATGCGCGTGCCCGTGGACGCGCTCATGAACACGCTGGTCCCGGCGGATGCGCCAATACTCGTCCCGGGGCTGATCTTTTTGTCCGCCGACCCAAACATCCACCTTGGTGGCGGTGATGCCGCCGCGATCCACCCGCGAGATGTCCAGGCGAGCATCCAGCGCGAGGGCTGCTACGGTCTCGGTCAGCAGCGCCGGCGAGACTCCGGCATCGATGAGGGCGCCCAGAAACATGTCGCCGCTGATACCGGAAAAGCACTGGAGATACGCGATTCGCATACTCATTCCTGCGATCTTGTCCGCGGCTCGCGGTCTTCCTTATAAGGCCGCGGACACGCCTTGGCGAGAAACTTTCATCATAGGGTGAGGGCCAAGTTGCGTCAAACCGAGGGCCGCGGCGGGTTTGTTATAATCGCTTTTTTCTTCAGTAGCTTACGAGGGCTCCTGTCGCTTGTATCGTCACTTCCAGCAGGTTCTGAACGATCGGGTTCGCGATTTTCTCCGCCAGAAGTACGAAATCGAGTTGGGCGGGATCATCACCGAGCAGCCTCCCCGCGTCGAACTTGGGGAGTATGCACTGCCGCTGTCCTTTGAACTGGCGAAGAAGCTGCGCAAGGCGCCGCGAAAGATCGCCGAGGAGATCGTCGGCGGTGTGGGCGAGGTGCCTGGTTTTCAGGGTCTGGAGGTTGCCGGCGCGGGCTACATCAACGCCCGACTGAAGCGGGCGGAAATGGCCACTTTGGTGGCCCGCGGCGGAGAAGTCGCAGCGCTCCCCGAGGCGTCCAAGGTCAAGATCCTGGTGGAGCACAGCAGCATCAACCCCAACAAAGCAGCGCACATCGGGCATCTGCGCAATGCCGTCCTGGGAGACACCTTTGTGCGCCTGCTCCGCTTCAGCGGCTTTCCCGTGGACGTGCAGAACTACATCGACAATACCGGGGTGCAGGTGGCAGACGTGGTGGTCGGGTTCCGTGAGCTGGAAAAGCGCGACCCCTCGGATATCGAAAGGCTGATCGAGCAGAGTCCGCGCTTCGACTATATCTGCTGGGACGTGTACGCCCGCACTTCCTCCTGGTACGAACAAAGCCGGGGCAACCTCGCCAAGCGGGCCGAGGTGCTGCACGCCATCGAGCAAGGGAACGATGAAATTGCCGCGATGGCCGACCTGATCTCTACCGCCGTTTTGCGCCGTCACCTGGAGACCATGGACCGGCTGGGAATCGAATACGACTTCCTGCCGCGCGAGAGCGAAATCTTGCACCTGAATTTCTGGAGCCTGGCCTTTGAGCAGATGAAGCAGAAGGGCGTGCTCTACTTCGAGAACCAGGGCAAGAATGCCGGCTGCTGGGTGATGAAGCGCCCGTCAGCCATGGGCAAGAAGCCGGAAGAGTTGACCGACGAAGACACCAAAGTGATCGTGCGCTCCAACGGGACGGTGGGTTACGTGGGAAAGGACATCGCTTATCACCTGTGGAAGTTCGGATTGCTGGGGAGAGATTTCGGCTATGGCAAGTTTTACCGTTATCCGGGCGGCCTGGAGTGCTGGATCTCCGCCGAGCACGGCGAACCCGAACATCCACACTTCGGCGACGTAAGAGCGGTCTACAACGTGATCGACACGCGCCAGTCGGAGGCCCAGAACACCGTGATTGAGGCGTTGCGGGGCATGGGCTACACCCAAGCGGCGGATCACTACACGCACTTTTCTTACGAAATGGTGGCGCTGACGCCGCGCTGCGCGGAAGAGCTGGGATATCCGCTCTCGGAAGACGAAATGGGCAAGGCGTTCATCGAGGTCTCTGGGCGGCGCGGGTTCGGCGTGAAGGCGGACGACCTGATCGACCGGCTGATCGCGACCGCTCAGAAGGAAGTGGACGTTCGCCATCCCGACCTGAGGGAGACGGAGCGCAAGGACGTTGCTACCCAGATCGCGGTTGGAGCCCTGCGCTACTTCATGCTGAAGTTCACCAAGACCTCAGTGATCGCCTTTGACTTCAAGGAAGCCTTGAGCTTCGAGGGCGAAACGGGGCCCTACGTGCAGTATGCGGTGGTCCGGGCCAGCAACATATTCCGCAAAGCGGGCATCAGCCCGGAGCAGGTCCTGGCTGAAGCGATCGAGTTCGGCGATGCGCTGGAGGGCGAGACCGGGACGGAGATCTGGGAGCTGTGGCTCGCGGCGTCGAAAACCTCCTACGTAGTGGAGCAGTGCATCACTACCACCGAGCCTGCGTATGCTGCCAAACACGCCTTTCAGCTGGCGCAGCTGTTCAACAATTTCTACCACCGGCACCACATCCTGACGGCGAGCGACCCGGTGCGCCAGAGATTCCTGCTGGCGACAGCGGCCGTGGTCCGGCGGGAACTGATTCGCGTGCTGGCGGTCATGGGCATCAGCACCCCGCCGGTGATGTAGGGGAGGGTTCGCCGGGCAGGCGCACGCGTCTTCGCACCCTGCCGGCTCCCCAGGGGCTTCTGAGCAGCAAAAAGAGCCGCCGCGATTCGAAGCGGCTCAAGTATTTCTTTAACAATTCAGTGATCGCCTGACCCGAGCTTGTGGATGTAACACTCGGTCAGGTAACCGGACTCGCAGTGTTCCTGGTTCTGCGGCAGGATTTTCCATTTCAGCTAAAACGGAAAATTCATTCACGGGAGCAACCTTGGGTGAATTCCCAGTGTGGGCAGGGCGGATGCGGCAGAGCGGCACCCGCCCTTGCGAATCCCGCAAGCAGGAAGTAGACACTGTGGGCAGGATTTCTATGCCATCCTCAATCTTGACGGGTTCGCTCGGGATGCTGGCGGCGGTGTGCACCACCGTGTCCTTCCTGCCGCAGGTCATAAAGATCCGCAGGCAGGGTGGTGATGACCTCTCTTACGGAATGCTGTTTGTTTACTTAGCGGGGATTCTGCTCTGGCTCTCTTACGGGGTGGCCATTCGCGCCAACGCCATGATCCTGGCCAATCTGGTGACGGCGGTGCTGGTGGCGCTCTCCATCTGGTTCAAGGCCACCTACAAGGGAAAAGCGCTGCGGTGAGCACGGCAATGAGGGGCTGCCAGCTGGGTCAGGCGTTTGGGTTTACTCGACCAGCGGCAGCAGCGCAGAGCAAAAGCTGCGGATAAGGTTGCGCTGCTCCACCGTGTCGCTGAGAAACTCGATGCCGTGAAGCCCTTGAGCGGAATAGCGGACGCATCCGAGAATGCGCAGCGTCTGGCTGCGTCCCGGCAGACTGAATACCAGCCACACCTGCTGGCCGAGGCGAAGGCTGATGGGAAGCGCACAGCGCAGGCCGCCCAAGCCGAGATCCAGAATGCGCCCTTCCGCGATCGGGCCAAGCGATGCCGGTTGCTCCACGCTGACCGGCAGAGCCACAGCAAAACGCGCGAAGCGGCGCTGCGTGTTCCAGCGCGGCTTCGACGGCGGTGGGCTGGTGGCGCTCAAGGCTGGTCGAGATATGCTTTTCCCGCACCTCATGCTAGGCGAAGTACACGACTGGGCGCTAATGACGGACGTAACGCGGGCAGGTAACGGAATGGGAAGGCCTGCATTTCCGGCGAAGTGCCTGTGGTCTCGCCCAGTTACGTTTTCGAGCAGGGTGGGACCTGTCTGCGTATGATCGGCAGGCCTAGGTTCCGGAACTCAAATCCTTGGCGAACTCCACAATCGAGCGCACCGCGATTCCAGAGGGACCCTTGGCGATCCAGCCCTTGGGGTCATCGACCCAGGCGGTGCCGGCGATGTCGAGGTGGAGCCAGGGAGTATCGCCGACGAACTCCTTCAGGAACATCGCCGCCGTAACCGCGCCGCCCCAGCGGCCGCCGCTGTTGACGATGTCGGCGATGCTGGACTTGATCATCTCCTGGTAGTCGGGATCGAGGGGCAGGCGCCACATTTTTTCTCCTGCACGGTCCAGAGCGCGGCGGAAGCGGTCGTACATAGCGTCGTCGTTGGCGAAGATCCCAGCATTGACGTGACCGAGGGCGACCACGCAGGCGCCGGTAAGGGTTGCGGCATCGATCAGGTGAGTGACGCCAAGCTGGCGGGCGTAGTGGAGTCCGTCGGCGAGAACCAGGCGGCCCTCGGCGTCGGTGTTGATGATCTCAATCGACTTGCCCGACATGGCAATCTGCACGTCGCCGGGCTTCTGGGCTTTACCCGATGGCATGTTCTCGGTCGCGAGCACGATAGCAGTAACTTTCACCCTGGGCTTGAGCAGGGCGATGGCGCGCATGGCGCCCAACATGGCGGCGCCTCCGGCCATGTCGTATTTCATCTTCTCCATGCCGTCTGCGGGTTTGATGGAGATACCGCCGGTATCGAAGGTGATTCCTTTGCCGACGAGCCCGAGCACCGGTTTCTCCGGGGCGCCGGCGGGTTCGTAACGCAGAACAATGAGCGCCGGCGGCTCGTCGGAACCCTGGGCCACACTCCAGAAGGCGCCCATCTTCATTTCCTTGATCTTTTCCGGGCCGTACACCTCGCATTGCAGGCCAACCGCTTCTGCCATTTTGCGGGCACGGTCAGCGAGAATGGTGGGGGTCATGCGGTTGCCGGGCTCGTTGACCAGGGTGCGGGTGAAATTCTGCGATTCGCCGATGATCCGGCCCTCGGTCACGGCGGTTTCCAGCGCCGGGCTCTGGGGAGCGGTGGGAAGAATCGTCAGCTCGTCGATGCTCTGGTCCTTGCGGTCGCTCTTGTAGAAGTCGGAATCGAAGTTTCCCACAAACGCGCCTTCCACGGTGGCTTTGACAGCGTCAGTTGCGCCGGGCGCGATATCGGGCTCGGCAAAGGCAAAGCTGCGCAGGCCCCGTGCCTTGAGGAAGCGCACCGCCGTGCCGGCAAGCTTACGGAGTTCGTAGGAATTGAAGTTCTTGGCCTTGCCTCCTCCAATTAGCAGGAGGCGCCGGGCCTTCAGACCGGCAGGCTTGTGCAGGAGGGTGGTCTCGCCGGACTTGCCTGTGACCTCTCCCCCGGCGATCAACTCCTGCGCCGCCGCGCGAATGGCGGAATCGCTGGTCACCACCCTGGGCGCGGGCTTGGCGTTCTCCGAGTCATCAAGGACGGTTACCACAAGGCACTCAGATTCAATCTGGTTGGGGGGAACGAAGGAGAGCATGATTTTCATAGCTGGCAAGAATAACAAATAACGCGCCTGTGGATTGGTGCGGGCCAGGAAGGGAGCGGATTGGTGCGGGGTCAGCCCGTTTTGCGGGCTCTCTGCATGGCTTCACGAGCTTCGCGGTCGGCGGTTCGCCGGCGCTCGGTCTCCCTCTTGTCCCACAGTTGTTTGCCCTTGGCCAACGCAACCTCCACTTTGGCGCGTCCATTCTTGAAGTAGAGCCGGGTAGGGATGAGGGTCAAGCCTCGCTGCTGGGTTTTGCCGATCAGGCGTCGAATTTCGTCCTTGTGAACCAGCAGCTTACGAGTGCGGAGGGCTTCGTGGTTGCTGTAGGTGCCATGCTCGTAGGGGGAGATGTGGGCGTTCAGGAGCCAGAGTTCAGACTCCTTTACGATGGCGTAAGCGTCCTTCAGGTTGGCACGGCCAGAGCGTATGGATTTCACCTCCGTGCCGGTTAAGGCGATGCCCGCCTCAAATCTCTCCAGCAGGAAATAATTGTGGGAGGCGGCGCGATTGACGGCAGCGTCCTTCTCCCCCGAGGCGGTGGGCTGGCGGCGTGGAGATTTTTCCGGATTGGGCCTGGTGGGATGGGATTGCTGACGGGGCATATTGGCCGGTTACGTGCAGCCGGGTCTCATGCTAGCACGAGAAAATCGGGGGAATGAAACTTGGCCTGCGTCGGGGAAGGGCTAGGGTATACTTTGCGCGCAAGCCGAGCGGTTAATTCGCGTTCTAATAACGACACGAAGAACCTAGTAACGTTCCGTAGTAACTCTCCCCCAAAGAGTTAGTGGATCGGTCCTTCGCGGGTGAGTGCTATAATCCCGCTCTCCCTAACTGCACGACTAGCAATAGTTTGCGCATTTGGTGGTTACTTTGAAGAACAGGTTTGCCCAGGGGACACGATGAGACTACCGGGAGCTCTGGCTGCCTTGATTCTGGTGCTGGCAGCCGCTTCGCCCGTACGAGCCGACCAGGCCTCGGCCGCCTACAAGCACGGCACCAACGCAGAAGCGCACGAGCAATACGACGAAGCTTTAGCGGCCTATAAGCAAGCGTACGACCTAAAACCCAAGGACATAAGGTACAAGGCAGCCTACACGCGGATGCGTTTCTACGCCTCCACGGCCCACGTACACCAGGGACAGTTGCTGCACGAGGCGGGAAGGCTGCCAGAGGCGCTGGCTGAATTCGAAAAGGCGGCAGAGATCGACCCTTCTAGCTTCATCGCCCAGCAAGAACTTCGCAGGACAAAGGCGGAGATCGAGACCGGCAAGACTGCGCCGGCTCCGCCCCCGCCGCCCCCGCCGCAATCTTCCCTGGGCCGGGTAGTGCAGGAGGCGGAGGGACCGGTCGAGCTGAAGCCGATCTCCAACGCGCCCATCAATCTGCGGATGACCGAGGACACCAAGGTCATCTACACCACCATCGGAAAGCTGGCCGGGATCAACGTGCTGTTCGATCCCGACTACACTTCGCGGCGCATCACCATCGAATTGAACAACGTGACCCTGAACCAGGCGCTGGAGATTGTGGCGCTGCAGTCGAAGACCTTCTGGCGGCCGGTGACGTCGAACACGATCTTTGTGGCCTCGGATACCGCTGCGAAGCGCAAAGAGCTGGAGCAGAGCGTCATCAAGACGATCTATCTCTCCAACGTCTCCACGCCTAACGATCTGCAAGACATGGTGAACGCCATCCGAACCATCCTGGATGTGCGCCAGGTGCAGCAGATCGCCTCGCAGAATGCCATTGTTTTGCGCGGCACGCCGGACCAGGTGGCGGTGGCGGAGAAACTGGTTTCCGACATCGACAAGGCCAAGCCGGAGGTGCTGGTAGAGGTCGTGGTGATGCAGGTGAGCCGCAATCGGGTGCGCACCCTGGGCATCAACCCGCCAACCTCGGCGACAGTACAGTTGCAGTCGAACGTCACCACCACGACCACCACCCAAGCCTCCACGCAGGGCAGCACGACGACTCCTGCCACGGTGACCACAGGTTCCACGACATCACTTACGCTCAATGATCTTGCCAATTTGAATGCCAAGAATTTTGCGGTGACAATACCGCCGGCCAGCATCTCGTTCCTGATGACCGACGCCAACACGAAGATCATTCAGAACCCGCAGATCCGCGCGTTGGATAATCAGAAAGCCACGCTGAAGATCGGCGACCGCGTTCCGGTGGCGACCGGTTCATTCCAGCCGGGCATCGGGGGCGTCGGCATCAACCCCCTGGTGAACACGCAGTTCCAGTATCTGGATGTCGGCGTCAATGTGGACATCACGCCGCATATTCACGCCGGGCGCGAAGTGACCATGAAGATGACGCTGGAAATCTCGTCGGTGACGGGAACCTCCAACATCGGCGGAATTCAGCAGCCGACCATCGGCCAGCGCAAGATTGAGCACGAGATCCGCCTCAAGGAAGGCGAGACCAACCTGATCAGCGGCTTCCTGGAAGATCAGGACGTAAGTTCGCTGAGCGGTTATCCCTGGCTGTCGAAGATTCCGATCCTGAAGTATTTCTTCGCGCAGGATCAGAAGACGCGGCAGGAGAATGAGATTGTCTTCGCGGTGACGCCGCACATCGTGCGGTCGCAGGATGTGAGCGAGTTGAACCTGCGACCTATTGATGTGGGCACCGCCAACTTCATTGACCTGAGACACGCCGCGGCCACGCCTCCGCCGCCGCCGGCGGGAGGACAGCCGGGAGGCGGGGCGCCGGCATCGGCAAACCACGCAGCTCCGCAGAGCCAGGTGGCGCCTCCGCCGGCTGCGATGGCGCCGCAGAACAGTCAGGCGGCCACACCGGCCCCGGCAGTGGCAGCGCCCACGCAGCCCAGCAGCCCCGGCCCGGCCAGTCTTTCTACGGGAAGCGCGGTAATGAGCTTTGAGCCGGCTACGATCTCCGCCAACACGGGTGGAACGTTCATGGTGAATGTCAGCATGAGCGGGGCGCAGAACGTTTACGCGGTGCCGGCGCAGATCACCTACGATCCCAAACTGCTGCAGCTGGTGAATATTTCCAACGGCGGATTCCTGGGCAAGGATGGACAGGCGATCGCGCTGGTGCATCGAGACGATGCTGCGTCCGGCACCGTGCAGGTTACTGCGACGCGTCCGCCGGGCTCGGGAGGGATCGCAGGCGCAGGGCCGGTGTTCACATTGACGTTCATGGCGCGAGCCCCCGGGCAAGCGGTTCTGAACATCACGCGGGTTCAGGCGCGCGATCCCAACAACCAGGGAATCGCGGTGGTGGGCGGTCAGGCCATGGTGAACGTGCGGTAGGGGCAAGTGGCGGCGAAAGTCTAGAATATCTGTATGCGCAGGCGGGCGAGAAGGCGAGACGAGCGCGGGCTCACGCTGGTTGAGCTGATCGTCGCGATCACCATTCTGATGATCCTGACGGGAGCCGCGCTGCCGCTGGCGCGAGTGGCAGTCCGCCGCGACCGGGAACGCGATTTGCGGAGAGCCCTGTGGCAGCTTAGAGACAGCATTGACCGCTACAAGGACGCCGCCGACCGGGGCATGTTTCAGGTGAAGCTGGGCACCGAGGGCTACCCTGCTGACCTGGAAACGCTGGTGAAGGGCGTGGACGTCAATGGCAAGAAAGTGCGCTTCCTGCGCAGTATTCCGGTGGATCCCATGACTGGAAAGGCGGAGTGGGGACTGCGCTCGATGCAGGACGATCCCAAGAGCGATTCCTGGGGTGGACAGTGCGTTTTTGATGTGTACAGCAAGTCCGACGGTACGGCCCTGGACGGGACAAGATACTCCGAATGGTAAAGCGCAACAGAGACCGCAGAATTCGGCGTCACGCTCAAGCGCGGCAGCGCGGGTTTACCCTCATTGAGCTGATGGTCGTGGTCAGCATCATCCTGATCCTCATTTCCGTGGCGGTTCCTATCTACAATCAGTCGATCGTTCGGGCACGCGAAGCGGTTCTGAAACAGAATCTTTTCACCCTGCGCAGCTGCATCGATCAGTACTCGCTGGACAAGCAGAAGGCGCCGCAGTCGCTCGAGGATTTGGTGCAGGCCGGCTACCTGAAGGAAATTCCCATCGATCCTTTCACCGCCGCGCGCGACAGCTGGCAGGTGGATCAGGAAGACGTGCTGTTGAGCGTGGATCAGAGCCAGCCCGGCATTACCGACGTACACAGCGGCTCTAGTGCCATCGGCATGGATGGAACCGCGTATAACACGTGGTAGTCGGGTCGACCTCGGCTAAAATCCCCACAACTTCTTAAGTTGGGCAGAAGGGCAGGCGAGGCGTTGCGCCCAAGGAAGGCGGAATGCGGTTGCCGGTCGGACGATCGCGATCTGAGGTCTGGGAAGGGAAGTCGAGAGGGATGCGCAAGCTGGGGTGGATGTGGCTGTTGCTGCTGGGGCTGGGGCTGCCGGCCGCGGCGGCGCAGTATGACGAGACGCCGTTCGAGGTGTTCGGGGGCTATTCCTACCTGCATTTTGATCTGAAGGGAGAGGCGGCGAGCTCGTCGGCGCTGAATGGGTTCAACGCCGCCTTCACGGCGAATCTGAACCGGCGATTTGGGATCACGGGAGATGTGTCGGCGCACTTCGGCGGGTTCCGCTACGGCTTCGACAGCGTGCACGCGCTGAGCGTGCTGGGGGGTCCGCACGTGCATCTGGGCTACGGGAAGTTTTCACCC
>Ga0187788_10000099_pt1 | contig 20776 bp, 19 predicted proteins | sample 1015_BV01_MP10_2_FD_133008 | JGI IMG/M metagenome (GOLD analysis project Ga0187788, IMG submission 133008) | Tropical peat soil microbial communities from peatlands in Department of Meta, Colombia - 1015_BV01_MP10_20_MG | ecosystem: Environmental > Terrestrial > Soil > Wetlands > Peat | place...
CAAGAACATCGCTGGGATCCGCGCCAATGGCGTGTCGGGAGTTTTCTCCGTCACCAACAACCTGGTCGTCGCTTCATCCTGACGCGGCAGGGCTCGGAACCATTCCGAGCCCATTCGGATCCCCGCTGCCCGCCCATCTCCGGAACGGCATGTCTGATATGCCTCGAGGGCCACGCCCCGGACATCTCCATGCGTTAAAATTCGGCTGCTCCCTTGGGAGGCCCGCATGATCACGGCAGCACAACTGCGAGCCGGCATGGCGGTTCGCATCCAAGGTCAAATCTACGAGGTGTTGGAGACGGCCGCGAAAGCTGGCGGCGGCCAACTTGGAGGTGTGGTCAAGACCAAGCTCCGCAACCTGGTCAGCGGACGCTTCTGGGATTCGCACTTTCGTCCGGACGAGCGTCTTGAGGACCTCGATGTTCAACGGCAGAACATGGAATACCTCTACAACGACGACGACAATTGTTTCTTCATGCACCCCCAAACCTTCGAGCAGGTGGAGGTGTCGCGCACGGTCCTGGGCGAGGCCGAAAAATTTCTTCAGGGCGGAACGACGGTTCCCGTAGAGTTTTTTGAGGGCAGGCCCATCCGCGTGGTTCTGCCGGACGTAGCGGAGATTCGCGTCACCGATACCGCTGACCCGATTCACACCGGACAAGACAACACCTGGAAGGAAGCGCGGCTGGAAAATGGTGTGCACATTCAGGTTCCCCTGTTTATCGCACGCGGCGAACTGGTGCGCGTGGAGGTGAAGAGTGGGAAGTATCTGGAGCGGGTTCGCCTGGAACGGAAGAAGGGGGCTTGAGGGACCGGCAGCCTGAACCTGCCAGCCTCACATGATGACCGATCCGAACCCCTGGAGGGCGGCGCGAATCTGCTCCACCTTCATGCAGTCGTCAGCGTTTTCCTGAAGAAATTCCACGCCGTAGTTGTAGCCGTTCCGATCTCGTATCTCGCATCGTACTCGAACCGGGCCGGAGTAGGGGGGCGTAAACTCCACCTCCACCACGTTGCCGTCTTTGAGCTCTGCGCCGGCAAAGACTGACATACCTCCCTCGTTCAACTCTGTGCCTCGGCCTTCGACGATGCGTACCTTTTCGTCGGTCTGTACGATCAAGCGCAGCGGAACGTTAAGTTTGTAACGCGGCCAGCGGCGTGTGTTGGTGAAACTCGTATGCGCTCCCACCACTTCGGTTGCCATCTTACGGTTGGATCCTCTTCTGGCCTTACTGCAAAGGCGAGACCGGCGGAGTCCGCCGGTCTCCCATTTCAGGGTTAGTTTCCACCGCCACCCGATTGCGTCGAACCGTTGACGCGGTACTTGTCCTTGACATCCACGGTTACGACGCCATCAAACGAGGTCGCAGCAAACATGCGGCCGTTGGCGAAGGTCACATTGCGCGTCGGCACGCCGATCTGCTGCACCTTCTGCCACTTGTTCCCATCGGCAGAGGCGTAGACGGCGTGAGCCGAATTGGTGACCGCCACCACCGCGCTCAGGCGCGGATCGTACGTCAGCGAGATGATCTTCCCGTCGGCGATCGACGGCACCATGTTCCAGTCCTGTCCTGCCTGCTGGCGATACACCCCTTGCGGGCTGTTGAGCCAGATCGCCCCGTTGTTCTCCATCGTCATCCCGCTGACAAACGCCACCAGCGGAATTCGCGTCTGCTGCCACTTGGCTCCGTTGTCCTCGGATACGAACAACTTGGTGTGCGTAATGGCCGCGATTCTCTGGCCATTGGTATGCACGGCAATGAAGTCCTCGTGCGGCACTCCAATCTGCAGGCTCCACGTCGCTCCCGAGTTCTGGCTGCGGAAGAGACCCTCGGAGGTCGCTGCGAACCAGTGTTTTCCTTCCACCGATACGTCCGAAACCCGGAGGTTGCCGTGCACTACCGGCGCTTTCATCCAGATGTGGCTCTTTTCGCTGTAGCGGAACAGGCCGCCGTTGGTCGCCGCAAACAGGTTGCCCTTGCTGTCCTGGCGGATGACAAACACGTCGTGCCCGCCCAGCCCGGCGCTCATCTGCGTCCAGTGCGCGCCCTCATCCTGCGATGTGAAAACGCCACCCGAGTCTTTGTCGTTCAGCAGACCCGCGTAGACCAGGCTGGGATTGCGGTTGTCCACCAGAATCGAGTTCACCTGGCGATGCGTGAACCCGTGATTGGAGGGCGTGAAGGTCACGCCGCCGTTGGTGCTGTATAGCACTCCCATGCGGTCGGTAGCCAGCAGGACCACATTGGAATTCGTGGGGTTCACCATCACGTCGTTGATGACGAGATTGGCAGAGGAAACACGCTTCCAGCTCTTGCCCGCATCCACCGTCTTGTACAGGCCCTCGGTAGTGCCGGCATACACAATCGACGGATCACTGGGGTCCTGCTTCAGCACGCGCGTGCGGCGGGCGGAGAATGGAATCCCCTGGATCTTCTGGAATTGTTCTCCCTCAGCCTCGCTGCGGTAGATGCCGGAACACGCGCTGGCGTAAACCAGGCTCGGCCGGTGCTTGTCCACGATGATCGAGAACACATCGGAGTCGTCGATCATCCCGCGGTTGATCTGGTGCCAGTTGGCTCCGCCGTCGCGAGTCTTCCACGCCAGGTGCCAGGTTCCAGCATAAATGACGTCGGGATTCTTGGGGTCGATCGCCACGGACTGGATCGTCTTGATGTCAGGATGGTTCTCGGGCGATATCCGCTTCCACGAGTCGCCACCGTTATCGCTGCGGAACACGTTCTCCAGCGTTCCGGCCACCAGCACGTCAGGATTCGATTCCGAAATGGTCAGTGAGCGAATAGACTTGCCCTGCATTCCAGGCAGCGATGTCCAGGTCTTTCCCCCATCCCTGGAGCGGAACAGCTCTCCGCTGTTGCGCTCGATGCTCCATCCCGCCACGTACATGAGGCGGGAGTCGGCCGGGCTGATTACGATGCTGTCCAGAACGTAGTCGAAGCCGCCGCCCAGGTGAGCGAAGCGAGACCAGTTGTGGCCGCCATCGTCGGAAACATACAACCGCCCAGAGCTGGTCGCGAGAAACACGCGGCTGGGGTTGTCGGGAACGTACGCCAAGCGGCGCACGTCACCACCATCCGGGCCCAGACTCTTGGGTTCCGGATTCTGACCGGCAGTCACCGTGGCGACTGCAAGCAAAAGAAAAAGCAGGACTTGGGTCCCTTTCCACACACGCAAAGCCATGTACCCTCCAACGGAAAAGTGCTCGGGGGAGGTACCGACCTAAGGTGCCAGCGGATTGGGATTTCAGCCAGATTACCTAAGCGGCGGCGGACATGTCCGTGGGGGCACGTCCGCAGGGAGTACACCTGAAAATTCCGGGCCGGAATGAATTCAGTTTAGAAACCGCAAGCCTCCGCGTCTTCTACAATAGGGCCGGCGGTTCGCTGAACAAATCCCTGACAGAATCCGTATCCTATTGCAATGAGGATGCTCCTGGACATCTTCGGCCAGACTCTGCGAACCCTGTGGGTGCACAAGATGCGCTCCTTCCTGACTATGTTCGGGATCGCCTGGGGGGTGGGGTCGCTGCTCCTGCTCGTCGGTCTGGGTGAAGGTTTCCGCTCTGGCCAGCGCAGGCAGCTATCCACCCTGGGCCAGGACATCATGTTTATCTTTCCCGGCCGGGTTCCCGCTGCTCCCGGTAGCCACACCGGCATGCGGCTCTACACCCTGACCTATGACGACTATGCGGCCATCCGCAACGAAACCAGGCACCTTCACAGTGTTGCCCCGGTGCTGATGCGGTCGGACATTCGCGTGGTCAGTGACTTCAACAACACCAACGGACAGGTCACAGGCACAACTCCCGATTTCGCCGATATCCGCTACCTCCCCATCGACACCGGTCGCTGGCTGAACGAACTCGACGATCAGCAGAAGAACACGGTAGCCGTGATCGGCGATGAAATGCGGCGCAATCTCTTTCCCGGCCGGCCGGCCGTTGGCACGACCATCCTGTTGAATGGCATCCGCTTCCAGGTGGTCGGCGTCCTGAGCAGCGTGGGCAAGAACGAAAACAACACTACCAACTTCCGCGTCTTCATTCCCTACAGCACCATGCGCCAGTACTTTCCCCTGAAGGGAGAGAACAAGGAGAACGCCGTTTCATTCATCAATTTTCGGCCCCGCACTCACGATGAGCACGAATTGGCGAAATTCGAGGTCCGCAAGATTGTCGCTCGCCAGCATGGCTTCGATTGGCAGGACGACCAGGCCTTCGACGACTGGGATACCGTCAAGTCGGAAGAAATGGTGGGCAAGATCTTCGACGCCATGAACATGTTCCTCGGTGGCGTTGGCCTGGTGACGCTGGCGCTCGGCGCGATCGGCATCATCAACATCATGCTGGTTTCCGTTAGCGAGCGTACCAAGGAAATTGGGTTACGCAAGGCTCTGGGGGCAACCAATCGCGTGATCCTTACGCAATTTTTCCTGGAAGGAGCTTTTCTCACCTTGCTGAGCGGCGGCATCGGCATTGGAGCGGCTGCCGGATTCATGGCCACGCTGGGGTTGCTCCCCGCGCCGGAAGGTTTCGACACTCCCAAACTGGTGGCCTCGTCGGCGATGCTGGCGGTGACTTCGCTTTCTCTCGCCGGCATTGTGGCCGGACTCTATCCCGCTCGAAAAGCGTCGCTGCTGCAGCCCGTTGAAGCGTTGAGGAAGGACTGACATGATCAAAGACTTGGTGGGCCAGGCCTACGCTGCCATGCGCTTCAATTCCCGTCGGACTGCTCTCACCATGCTGGGCATGGCTTGGGGGATCGCCACGGTGGTCCTGCTGTTGGCCTACGGGGACGGTTTTGGCCGAGCCATTGACAATATCTTTTCCAACTGGGGCGCAAAGGTCATCGGTGTTTTCCCCGGGCGGACTTCCTTGCAGGCAGGCGGTTCCAAGGCCGGCGTGCAAGTGCGGTTGACCCTGGATGACGTCGAGCGCATCCAGAACAGCGTTCCCACCGTCAAGCATGTCTCTCCCATCATGTTCAAGACATGTACCGTGCAGAACGAGACCCGGTCCTTCCAGTTTGAAGTTCAGGGCATCTATCCCTCCGTGCATCGCATTCTCAATCTTCCCATGGACGAAGGCCGGCAGCTTAATGGAGAAGACATCATGAACCGCGCCCGGGTGGCGGTCATCGGCTCGGAGGCGAAATCCAAGCTCTTCTCCGGCCAGTATGCCCTAGGCGAACACATTCGCATCGATGGCATCAGCTACGAGATCGTCGGCATTGCCGCTGCCAAAATGCAGGAAGGGAATGATGACGTAAACCGTAAGGTCTACATCCCGTTCACCACCTTCGGCGACCTGAAGGACCTTCGCTACATCGACGCCATCTGGCTCGACTATGAAGTGATGGATTATGACAGCGTGGAGCGCGCCGTACGCGAGACCCTCTCCGTCTATCATGGTTTCCGGGCCGATGATCGCCGTGCCGTCATGATCTTCAACGCCATGAAGCAGGTGACTCAGTTCCACATCATTACCCTGGGATTGAAGATACTTCTCGCCTTTATCGGCACCCTCACCTTGGCGATTGGCGGTATCGGCCTGATGAACATCATGCTGGTTTCCGTGACCCAGCGTACAACCGAGATTGGAGTGGAAAAAGCGTTGGGCGCAAGGCGCCGGCACATCCTCTTCCAGTTCCTGGCGGAGGCGTTGATCATTACCTTTGCCGGCGGTGTGCTGGGAGTGATCCTGTCCTACGCCATTTCCCTGGGGATTGGCAAAATCACCCTCTACAGCGCGCTGGCGAGTAATGCGGATGCAGGCGACATCCGCTTGATCATCAACACCAGCACGCTGCTGATCGCCACGCTGATTCTGGCCCTGGTGGGTCTGATCAGCGGCATGTTGCCGGCCATCAAGGCCTCCAATCTGGATCCCATCGAAGCCCTGCGCTACGAATAACAGAGACTTTACTCACTATTCGCCGGCAGAAGGGCTGGCCGGTTCATTTTCCTCGGGGTGGATGTTCTCTTCCAGGCTCGTGCGGGAGCGGGAATATCTCTTGTGAACCAGTGTCGCTTCGGCGTTGCGTTTCGCTGCGATCATTTCCGCGACGATGGAGACCGCAATCTCTTCGGGCGTGACGGCTCCAATCTCCAGCCCAATCGGTGCCATTACGCGTTCGAATTGGGCCGCCGTGAATCCTTCCTTCTCCAGCTCCCTGTAGATGGAGAGCACCTTGCGCCGGGAACCGATCATGCCGATGTAGCGGGCCGAGGTGCCGACTGCCCAGCGCAGAACGCGCATATCATCGCGATGACCGCGAGTGACGATTACCAGGTAAGTTGACTCGTTGGGAGTAATCCGCTCCACCGCTCGCTCGAAATCTTCCGAGTAGACTTCCCGCGCCTCGGGAAACCGCTCACGGTTGGCATAGGCCTCGCGGTCATCTACGACACTGACATCAAATCCAGCCAGCCGTGCAAACCTGTAAACGTTCGTTGCTACGTGACCCGCACCGAACAGATAAAGATGCGGGATGGGCATCACCGGCTCAACGTAAACCTCCAGCGTGCCTCCGCAGACCAGGCCGGTGTCATAGCGGGGATTCTGATTCAGATTGAAGGTTAGCGTACGTGGCTTCTCCTCTTCCATCACTTCGCGCGCCGCCTGCCACACCTCCGCCTCCACGCAACCTCCGCCGATCGTGCCCACGATCGAGCCATCGTCGCGCACCAGCATCTTTGCGGTGTTAAAGGAGGGGATGGACCCACGCACATTGATGATCGTAGCCAGGGCGCCGCGCCGGCCCTGGCGCCGCATCTCGACGATCTCCTCATACAGGTCCATCGGAATCAGTATGTTGGATGTCGTCATCCAAGTCAAAACACCCCTTTCCCCTTGGGCGCCCGATCCCGGCTTTTGATGTAATCTGGATGCCAACCCGTGGGGGAACCCAGCACGATGAGCTGTCAGCAACCAGTCGCGAAGCCCCGGGAGAATCGCAGCGCCGCCATAGGGTTCGGGCGGTCACTGCGAGAACTCCTGGCCGAGGTTGAAGCCGGGGCCCTGCTCTCCAGGGAGGCCGCCCTGAGGCTGTGCCGCTGCAGGCCTGACGACCTGCCAGCCCTTCTGGCGACGGCGGTTGCCGTGCGCCGCCAGTTCAAGCCTGACGTCGTAACCTATTCGCGGAAGGTCTTCCTGCCGCTGACCAACCTGTGCCGTGACTACTGCGGCTACTGCATCTTCCGTCGCGATCCTGGCCAGCCCGGCGCTCACACCATGACGCCGGACGAGGTCCTGCAGGTGGCGAGCCAGGGAGAACGGCTGGGCTGCACGGAAGCCCTTTTCAGTCTCGGCGACAAGCCCGAGCTGGTATTTCCTGCGATGCGCGACACTCTGCGCCGGCTCGGCTACAAGTCCACCCTCCACTATCTGGAGGCGATGTGCGAGCTGGTGCTGCGTGAAACGCGGCTGATTCCGCACGCCAATCCCGGGCTCATGAGCGATGCGTGGCTCACCCGCCTGCGTGCCGTCTCTCCCAGCCTCGGATTGATGCTGGAGACTACGGACGAGAATCTGTTGCTCCCGGGCGCAGCGCACGATCGCGCGCCCGACAAGCGGCCTTCCCGGCGGCTTAGGGTTATCGCCGAGGCGGGAGAGCAGGGAATCCCTTTTACCACCGGAATCCTGATCGGGATCGGTGAACTCTTGGAAGACCGGGTCGACTCACTTTTCCGCTTGCGGCAATTGCACGACCGCTACGGCCACATCCAGGAAGTCATTGTCCAAAACTTTCGGGTCAAGCCCGGCATCCCCATGCAGGACTGGCTTGAGCCCAGCCGCCTGGATATGCTGCGCACTGTCGCCGTCGTGCGATTGATTCTGCGCGACATGAATTTGCAGGCGCCGCCCAATCTGTCCGCGCCCGATTATCAGGAGCTGCTGACGGCTGGGATCAACGATTGGGGTGGCATCTCCCCGCTGACTCCCGATTTCATTAATCCCGAAGCCCCTTGGCCACATCTCAGGGAACTGGAGCGCCGAACGGCGGACGCCGGTCTCCAGCTTCGGCAGCGCCTGCCGGTTTATCCCGAGTTCTTGAGCAGTGTGCAGCAAGCAGGCGGTCTTGGAGCCGAGCGTCTGCTCACCGCTGCAGACGCGCAGGGGTACGCCATGCCGCATCGTTCCGAGGCCCCCACTCTGCAGCATTCGGCCTCTCTGCGAGTTCGTGGAGCTCACGCATGATGGTCGTCCTCACCGGTGGAACTGGCGGCGCAAAGTTCGTAGCCGGCCTCAGGCAGGTCGTGTCACCGGGAGATCTCACCCTGATCGTCAACACTGGCGATGATCTGCGCTGGTGGGGCTTGCATGTCTCGCCCGATCTCGACTCGATCACCTATGCCTTGTCCGGTCTCTTGAGCAAAGACCGCGGCTGGGGATTTGATGGCGACACCTTCTGCTGCCTTGAGCGTATGCGTGTCCTCGGAGCCCCAGGCTGGTTCCAGCTTGGGGACTGCGATCTTGCCACCCATCTTCGCCGCACGCAGCTTCTTTCAGAAGGCAAATCGCTCAGCCAGGCAACCGCCGAACTGGCATCCGTCATGGCCATCGAATCGGCGATTCTGCCCATGACCGACGACCCCGTCGAAACTCGTGTGCTCACTGACGCCGGGGAGCTCAGCTTCCAGGAGTACTTCGTACGCGAGCGCTACCGTGTTCCAGTCCGGGGTGTCCGCGTCAGCGGCGCTGAGCGCGCCCGCCCGGCTCCCGGCGTGATCGCGGCGATTCGAAGCGCGAGCGCAATTTTCCTGGCGCCCAGCAACCCTGTGACCAGCATTGGCCCTATTCTTGCCGTCCCTGGAATTCGACAGGCGTTGCGAGAGGCCGATGCTCCGGTCGTGGCGATCAGCCCGATTGTGGGCGGCGCAGCCGTCAGCGGTCCGGCAGGGGAGATGATGCGCCTCGAGGGTTTCCCCGTGTCCTTTGTCGGCGTGGCGGAGATCTACCGCGATTTTCTCGACCTGCTCATAGCCGATCGGGCGGACGCCACCATTTCTGAGGCTGACGCCTCAACTATTCCCGTGCACTTTACTCAGACCATCATGCGCTCCGAGGAGGACAAGGCAGCTCTCGCCCGTTTCGCTATTGCAGCGCTCTCTTCGCTCCACCCACCTCTCTCGGTGCCGCAGGCGGGTTAACTGCATGATCCTTGTCCCGGTAAAGAATTTCGCCAACGCCAAGCAGCGCCTCTCCTCCGCACTCGATGCCGCTGAGCGCACCGCACTAGCCAAGGCCATGTTCGAAGATGTGCTCGGCGCTCTCGCGGGCTGCTCAAGCAAACCGGAAGTGTCTGTGGTTTCCGGCGATGCCTATGCCCAGGAGGTGGCGCGGGCGCTTGGTTTCTCGATCATCGAAGACGGGGAGAACCGGAGCGAAACCGACGCGATCGCAATGGCCAGTGCCATCTGTGAATCGCAGGGGGTTAAGTCAGTCATGGTCCTTCCCTCCGACATTCCCCTGATTACCTCAGCAGAGATCGAAATGGCGCTCGCTCGCGCTCCAGGTGAAGGAACCTTGCTGGTTCCTGCCGGTGATGGCCGCGGCACCAACGCAATTCGGAAGAGCCCGGTCAGCCTGTTCCCCCTCCGCTTTGGCAACGACAGCTTCCTGCCCCATCTGGCTGCCGCGCGAGCCACCGGTAAACCTGTGGTGATCGTTGAGCTGCCGGGAATTGCTTTGGACGTTGATCGCCCCCACGATCTCGGACAACTGCTCGCCACATCCGGCAGGACGCGCGCCCAACGGCTGCTGGCGCAGTGGAACGTCCTGGACAGGCTCCAGCCGATATCGCAAACTCCTCCGGCTCATGCCTGATATCCGCGCTATCCCGGTCGAGGGTCTCGCCGAAGTGCGCCCCGGCGACGATGTCCCGGAGTTGATTCTGCATGCACTGCGGAGCAGGCGGCGGAAGCTCAAGCCGGGCGATATTTTGGTCGTGACCCACAAGATCGTATCCAAGGCGGAGGGTCAAATCGTCGGCCTCGGTGAAGTGAAGCCCACGGCGAGTGCACGACGCTGGGCGAAGAGGTTCAAGTTGGATGCCCGGATCGTTCAACTCGGCCACCGCGAGAGCCGTCGCATTGTCCGCCGCCGGTTGGGAGTTACGATTTCCGAGACGCGGCACGGTTTCGTGTGCGCCAATGCCGGCGTGGATGCGTCCAACGTCGATGGCGGCCGGAGCGCGGTGCTCCTTCCCGTGGATCCCGACCGCTCGGCGCGGCAGATGTATCGCAAGATAAAAAGCCGCGTCGGCTTTGCCGTCCCCGTCATCTTAACCGACAGCTTCGGCCGGCCCTGGCGCGAGGGACTGACAGAAGTTGCCATCGGGGTTGCCGGCATGAAGGCATTGCGCGATCTTCGCGGGCGGCGCGACCCTCACGGTTACCGCTTGCGCGTTACCATGGATGCCGTTGCCGACGAGCTCGCGTGCCTGGCGGGCCTGGCATGCGACAAGCTCTCACGCGCTCCGGCGTGTATCATTCGCGGATACCCGTACCAGCCGGGACGGGGAAGCGGGCGCGATCTGATACGTCCGGCCGAACGCGATCTGTTTCGCTGAGGAGCTATGGCAAGCCCCGATCTACTTCGATTCGCCGAACACTCTTGGGAAACGATTGCCCCCCGTCTGTCTCCATCTCTACGGGGTGCGCTGGAACGCGTTCTCGCCGCCGAGGATGGCGGCTGTCTCAGCTATGACGATTGTTTGCGTTTGGCGATGGTCGAAGGTGATGACTTGCTGGGACTCATCGCCGCATCCGATCTACTCCGGCAGCAACTCGTGGGAGACATCGTCACCTATGTGGTGAACCGCAACATAAACTTCACGAATATCTGTTTCGTCGGCTGCAAGTTTTGCGCCTTCAGCCGCGGCCCGCTCGATCCCGACGCAAACTTCGACTCCCTGGAGCGCGTCGCGGAGAAGGCACGCGAAGCCTGGCAGCTTGGAGCCACCGAAGTTTGCATCCAGGGTGGCCTGCCGCGTGACCTTCCGCCATTTCACTATCGCGACATTCTACGAGCCGTAAAAAACGCCGTTCCCGAAATGCACATTCACGCATTCTCTCCCATGGAAGTTGCCTACGGCGTGGAACTTACCGGCATGTCGATTGCCGAATACCTCACCATGCTGAAAGAAAATGGACTGGGAACGCTTCCCGGAACCGCCGCCGAGATTCTGGACGACAACGTCCGTGCCCTCATCTCACGCTACAAGCTCAACGCTGCGCTGTGGGAGGAGATCATTCGCACCGCCCACCGCTGCGGCATTCGTACCACTTCCACGCTGATGTATGGGCACGTCGAGACACCCCGGCACTGGGTTAGCCAGCTACTGCTCTTCCGGCGGATCCAGCGCGATACCGCCGGCTTCACCGAATTCGTGCCGCTGGGCTTCGTGCATCAGAACACCCGCCTCTATCACGAGGGCCATGCCCGCCCGGGTCCCACGGTAGAAGAACATCTCAGGATTCATGCTCTGGCCCGGATCATGCTCGCCGGCGCGATTTCCAACATTCAGGTCTCCTGGGTAAAGCTGTCTCGTCCTATAGCGCAGCTCTGCATGCGGTCAGGAGCGAACGACTATGGTGGCACCCTCATGGAAGAAAACATTTCTCGGTTGGCGGGCGCGACCTCGGGACAGTACTTGAGTCCCGATCAGTTTGACGAACGGATCCGCGAACTTGGCCGCATCCCCGCTCAGCGCAGCACCACCTACAGCACCATCCGCCTTCGTATGCTTCCCGATCTGCCCAACGAGATTCCGGAAGCGATGGAGGCCTGGCAGTGAAGATCGCCGTGGTCGGCGGCACCGGCGCGGAAGGCTCGGGGCTGGCTCGCCGCTGGTTTCTCGCCGGTGAAAACGTCATTATCGGTTCACGCGATGAAAAGCGAGCCCAAGACTCGGCTCAAGGAATTGCTGCGTTGGCGCCCGGCAAGGGCTCCATCAGCGGAGCCGAGAATCAGGAAGCCGTGAAGCAGGCCGACGTCGTTGTCGTGACAGTGCCGTTCGAGAGCCAGCCTTCCATCCTCAAGCACATCAAGCCGTCGTTGCGGCCGGGCGCCATCTTGATAGATGCCACGGTTCCGCTGGCCGCAGCCGTCGGTGGCCGCCCCACGCGGACTCTGCAGGTCTGGCAGGGATCAGCGGCCCAGCAGGCGGCGGAACTCGTGCCCGAGGGAGTGGCTGTGGCGGCTGCCTTCCAGAATGTTTCCGCCGAGTTGCTGGCGGGTGAGGGCCCGGTGGATTGCGACGTGATTGTCTGCAGCGACGACGATCGCGCCAGGGCAGTCGCCTTCAGCCTGGTCAACGCTATCCCAGGCTTGCGGGCGGTCGATGGCGGGAGATTGGAGAACTCACGCGTCGTAGAACAGATCACGGCCCTGCTGATCAGCATCAACATCCGCGCTAAAGCGCACGGCGCCGGCATTCGCGTTACCGGTATCTAGCCGCGAGTCTGCTCCTTCACCGGTGACCGGTTCTGGTTCCCTGCCCTGGGTGATTCGCCCCTTCCTCGTTCCCGGCGCTGCCGCCGGCGTAGTTTATAATCACAGATTCGGCTGATAAATTCTGGAGTTTCAAGAAGATGATCAGGTTCCTTCAAACCCCCGGCAAGGCCAAGAAGATCGTTCTTGGAGGCTTGCTGGTCCTTATTTGCGGTGCCATGGTGGTCACCCTCGTCCCAGGCGGCATTCTCGGCGACGCCTTCGGCTTCAGTTCGGTTCCCAAGGGCGTGCTGGCGAAGGTGGGAGACCGCGACGTCACCATTCAGGAAGTGGAACAGAGGGCCCGGCAGGCCGCCCGCAGTAATTTTCAGGGGAATGTTCCCCCCGGCCTCATGCCCTTTCTGCGGCAACGAGCCGCCGAGAGCCTCATTCAACAGAAGATGCTGCTCAGCCTGGCGGACCGCATGGGACTCAAGGCTACTGACGCCGATCTGCAGGATGAGTTGCAGCACGGTACTTTCAGCCCGTACTTCTTCCCCGGCGGCAATTTTGTCGGCGCCGAAGCCTACGAGAATTTCGTCAATCAGCGCATCAACATGAGCGTTCCCCAGTTCGAGCAGGCGATGAAGGACGATTTGACCATGCGCAAGCTCAGCTCTGCCGTGCAGGGGCCGATCTCGGTTTCGCCCGCCGAGGTGGAAGCCGAGGTCCGGCAGCAGAATACGAAGGCCAGGTTTCTCTATGCTGTGATCTCACCCGACGAGCTGATGAAACAGATCAAGCCCGCCGAGGCGGAACTCAAGGCCTTCTACGAGCAGAACAAGGCTCGTTACACCAATGCCATTCCTGAGAAGCGACAGGTGCGTTATGTGGTGATCGATCCCGGCAAACTGGAGAGCCAGGTGCAGGTCACGCTCCAGGACCTGCAGCGCTACTATCACGACCACGAAGGGGAATTCCGCGTTCCTGAGCAGATTCTCCTGCGCCAGATCGTTGTGCGCGTTCCCCTGCCCGGGCCAGACGGCAAAGTTGACCCTAAGGCAGTTCAGGAAGCCCGCGCCAAAGCCGAGGACATTGCCAGGAAGCTCCAGGGCGGTGGCAGTTTTGCCGACTCGGCAAAAAAATATTCGGACGAAGGTGAGTCCGCCAAGGAAGGCGGTCTGGTCGGCTGGGTAACTCGCGGTCGTATGCCTGAGATCGAGAATCAGGCTTTTTCCCTGGCCAAAGGACAGACCAGCGGCGTAGTTCAGAGCAGCATCGGCTTCCACATCCTGCATGTCGACGATAAGCAGCAGGCCCATCTGAAGCCCCTGGAGGAAGTGGAATCGCAGATTGAGCCCGTGATCCGGCGCGACAAGGCGCAGCAGCTCGCAGACAATCTGGCGAATTCCATCGAGTCTCAAGCGCACGCCGGCGATCTGGAGAAAGTGGCCAAGGCGAAGGGACAGGAGGTCCTGAGCAGCGGTTTGGTCAGCCGCACCGACACGCTTCCGGGAATCGGCGCGGCTCCCGAAGCGATATCCGCCATCTTCAGTGTTCCTGCCAAGGCGCCGCCGGAGGTTGTGCGCACGCCGCAGAACTACGTGATCTACCAGGTCACCGAAATCAAGCCGCCGGCCACGCCCTCTTTCGAGGAGATCAAGACCCGCGTCGAGCAGGACCTCAAGACCGAACGCGCGAACGCCATGCTGGGCCAGAAGACGCAGGAACTCGCCGATCGGGCCAAGGCGGAACACGACCTGAAGAAGGCGGCGCAGCAACTCGGAGCCGAAGTCAAGACCAGCGAGCTGGTCACCCAGAGCAGCCAGGTTCCTGACATTGGGATCATGAGCGGGCCCGCTTCCGTGATTTTTGGCATGAGTCCGGGGGAGATCAGCGGACCGCTAAACACAGGCCGCAATGGCGTAGTGCTCAGTCTGCTGGAAAAGCAGGCGCCCTCGCCGGAGGAGATGGCCAAGGCCTCGCCGCAAGTGCGCGAGGCCCTGTTGCAGCGCAAGCGCGAGGAGGCCATGGGCCTGTTTGTCGCCGACCTGCGCCAGCGGATGGAGAAGCAGGGCAAGATCAAGCTCAATAAGGAAGAGTGGAACCGCATCACGCAAGCGGCACGTACCGAGCCGGGAAGCTGAGTCTGATACCACAGATCTCCGAAACTCTTTGTGAGCGTAACCACACGAGCATGCGACAGCGCGCCTCCGGAATTCTTCTGCACGTCACCTCGTTGCCGTCGCGCGGCGGCATCGGCGATCTGGGTCCCGCGGCCTATTCCTTTCTCGACTTCCTTGCCCCCGCCGGGCAGTCAATTTGGCAGGTTCTGCCGCTCGGACCCACCGGCCTGGGCAACTCTCCCTACTCCACGGTTTCGGCCTTTGCTGGAAATCCGCTGCTGATCAGCCTGGAACGCCTGGCGGAGCGCGGCTGGATCGAATCGCAGCGGCTGGAATCGCTTCCCACGCACGTGGGGCGCGTCGACTTCGATCAGGTGGTCGCCTCCAAGATACCGCTGTTGCGGGAAGCGGCTGAGAATTTCCTGCGCCTTGCTCCCGCGTCCATGCGCGAAAGCTACGAGCTGTTCTGCAGCAGGCAGAGCTGGTGGTTGGATGATTACGCCCTGTTCGCCGTGCTGCGCCCGCTGCACAACCTGGAACCCTGGAATCGCTGGCCGAAAGAAATCGCAACCCGCAAGCCTGAAGCATTGACGAGGGTACGCCGGGAATTCGCGCAGCAGATTGCAGTGGAGCGCGTAATCCAGTTCGCCTTCTTCGAGCAGTGGCAGGCTCTGCACGCGGAATGCACCCGCCGCGCTATCCGAATCATGGGCGACGTGGCCATCTTCCTGAACTTCGACAGCGTGGACGTGTGGACCCATCCCGATATCTTCTACCTCAACGAGGACCTTGAGCCCGAAGTCATTTCCGGCGTTCCCCCCGATGCCTTCAGCGAAACCGGCCAGCGCTGGGGCAATCCTCTCTACCGCTGGGATGTTCTCAAGCAGCGCGGATACGACTGGTGGGTGAGGCGCCTGCGCTGGACCCTCGAGAATTGCGATCTGGCCCGCATCGACCACTTCCGCGGTTTCGAGTCCTACTGGGAGATTCCTGCGGATGAACCCACGGCGGTGAATGGCCGCTGGGTCGCAGGGCCGGGGCATGATCTGTTCGACACCCTCCGCCGCGAACTAGGGGATGTGCCACTGATTGCGGAGGATCTGGGGGTAATCACGCCTGAGGTGGAGGCCTTGCGCGAGCAGCAGCAGCTTCCCGGCATGAAAGTGTTGCAATTCGCATTCGGCGATATCAATGCCCACGTTTACCTGCCCCACCGCTACCAGGAAAACACCGTTGTCTATACCGGGACCCACGACAACGACACGACCGCGGGCTGGTGGGATCACGCCAGCGACGCCGAGCGTCACGCTGCCGGTACGTATTTCGGTCCGGAGATGGATGGCATTCACTGGGCCATGATTCGCGCCGCACTCACTTCGGTGGCCCGTCTGGCCCTGATTCCCCTGCAAGACGTGCTTGGTCTGGGAAGCGAAGCCCGCATGAATATGCCCAGCGTGCCCGAGGGCAACTGGGGCTGGCGCTATGCCCCGGATTCTCTCACTCCCGAATTGGCAGCCAAGCTGGCTGCTATCACCGAAGTCACCGATCGCTCACCCGCAAGAGCAGAAGCTAAGGACGAGCCGCCGCCGGCGGCTGAGAAGCGAGAAGAGCGGGAAGAGGGCAGGGAAGAGTTTGTCGGCTGATATCCCTCTATTCTGGGGTTCTTGGGATCGGCGCCGCACAAGTGGCCCCCGGCATCCCGCTATTGCGGAAATAGTCTTCGATTTGGGTGCCAAGCATCCGCAGCTCTTCTTCGCTCAGCCTCTGCTGAAGGCCTTCAAACAGTTGCCGCTCCTCTTTGCGGATGTGCTCGCTCAGCGCGACCACAAACCTCTGCAGGTCAGCAGAATCCATGGTGCGCGTCCGCGCTCTCTCAAAAGCGCGGCGAAGCGAATTGTGTTCGCGCACTAATTCGTCAACTAGCCCGGCCAGTTCCGGGAAAAGCAGCGCCTGGGGAAACAGGTATTTCTCTTCTACCTCGAAGTGGTAGCGAATTTCATCATGGAACTGCCGCTCGACCTCAGCCTGCCAGGTCTCCAACTCCCCGGATCCGTGATTCAGCGTCCGGTCAATCCGCACACATAGGGCCAGCGCGTGCTGATGCTGGTGCGAGAGTGGGACTAGATTCTTGTCGCGCAGCATTGCGTCATTATCGCCCCGCTTTACTAAACCTGCCCAACCTAAGACAATGATTAGTTTGTTTTTTGGGCTCTCATTTTCCCGTACATCCCGTGTAGCCGCTTCGACCTGGTTTCTGAGGAACCATGGCCGGCCCGGCATCGGCAAGGAGCTTTCATGGTCGTTACCGGCGAATTGATCCGCCTGATGAATTACGTTGACGAGATTACTACCACCCTGCGCCGCATTAACGCACAGATTCCCAGTATGACCGACGAAGAGAAGCGTCGCCTGGCCGACTATATCCGCAAGGCTCAACCCGGGGTACAGGAGATTCTGCAGCGCCTGGAGGCGAGCCGCTAAATGGAGGTTCGCACGATAGCCGTGATCGGCGCCGGCACCATGGGCCGGGGCATCGCGCACGTAGCTGCACTCGGCGGTTACCGCACCATCCTGGAAGATATTCTGCCCGCCGCCCTGCGCCGCGCCTCCGACGAGATCCGTTCCAACCTCGACCAGGGGGTGGAGTTAGGCAAGATCTCCGCCGGCGAGGCGGATGCGGCTTACCGGCGCATCGAGTTTGCCAGCGGTGTGGAAGAGGCTGCCCGCGGTGCCGACCTCGTCATCGAGGCCGTGCCCGAGGAAATGGAATCCAAGATCGAGATCTTCACTCAGCTCGACAAATTCAGCCGGCCCCACACCATCCTCGCCTCCAACACCTCCTCTCTCAGTGTCACCGAGATTGCCTCCGTCACCTATCGCGCACCGCGCTGCGTGGGCATGCACTTCTTCAATCCCGTTCACAAGATGAAACTTCTGGAGGTGGTGCGCGCGCTCGAAACCGATGACGACACCATCCAGACCGCCGCGGAAGTCGGCCGGCGCATGCGAAAGGAAGTAGTGGTCATCAGGGAATCACCCGGCCTCATCACCAGTCGGATTAATGCCCTGATCGGCAACGAAGCCTTCTACCTGCTACAGGAAGGCATCGCCTCGGCGGAAGATATCGACAAGGCCCTGAAGCTTGGACTCAACCATCCCATGGGTCCGTTCGAACTGGTGGACCTGGTCGGCCTCGATACTCGGCTGCACATCCTCGAGTACCTGCACAAGACGCTGGGCGAAAAATACCGCCCCGCGCCGCTGCTGGCGCAATACGTCAAAGCCGGCCGTCTGGGACGAAAATCAGGTCGGGGCGTCTATGAATACCCAACCGCCGGCAATTCGTCCCAGGCCGCTGCCGCAACGGCCGCTGCCGACTCCTCAAAATCGCGGTAACCAAACCTGCCCTCCGCAGTCTAACTAGCGCGCGGCGAGGTTCGCTGGGGTACCGTCTTCCGCCATTACTCTTGGCCATCCAAAGGTGGGCATCCCCGGCCGCCGTTGGAAGCCGGCATGCACAGAGTCTTCGACATCGTGCGGCAATCGCTCAGCACGCTCTGGGCGCACAAGCTTCGCTCCTTCCTGACCATGTTCGGCATTGCATGGGGCGTGGGGTCGCTATTGCTCCTGGTTGGATTGGGCGAGGGCTTCCGCTCCGGCAATCGCAAGCAACTCGACAGTCTCGGCCCGGACATCATGTTTCTCTTCGGTGGGCGCCTGCCGGCGGTCGAAGGCAGTCTTGCCTCCATGCGGCCGTACAAGCTGACCTACGGTGACTACCTCGCAGTGAAGAGCGAAGCTACCCTGGTGCGCCATGTCTCCCCGGTGCTGAACCGCGAGGACATTCGTGCCGTCAGCGAATACAACAGCACCAACGGCCAGGTGTTTGGGGTGGCTGCACCCTACAACCTGATCCGCACCCTTCCCATCATGACCGGACGCTGGATCAGCGAAGGCGACGAGTTGAACAGCCGGCGCGTGGCGGTGTTGGGAACAGAAATGATGAAGAATCTCTACTCCGGCCGTGCGGCCGTGGGTACGCACATCCTGCTCAACGGCATTCCTTTTGACGTTATCGGCGTGCTGCCAAAAGTCGGTAAGGAGGGATTCAACGGCACCAACATCCGAATTTTTGTTCCTATCAGTACCATGCGGGAGCTATTTCCCATTAAAAACGCTAACTCGGAGGAAGCTATCTCCTTCCTCAACTACCAGCCGCTGACGCGCGATGAACACGAACTGGCGAAGCAGCAGGTGCACACCATCATTGCGCGCCTGCATGGTTTCGATCCCAAAGCTCCGGATGTTTTCGAGGAATGGGATACGGTTGAGAGCGAGCGCCGGGTGGGCCTGATCTTCGACGCCATGGACATATTTTTGGGGGCGGTTGGTCTGGTCACACTAGCGCTGGGGGCCATCGGCATCATCAACATCATGCTGGTCTCCGTGACCGAGCGCACGCGCGAGATCGGCCTGCGCAAGGCACTCGGAGCGACTAATCGCAACATTCTGGCGCAATTTTTTCTGGAAGGCGCCTTTCTCACGCTGCTTAGCGGCGCGATTGGGGTTGGCGTGATCAGCGGTTTCATGACCCTGCTTAAGCGTGTGCCCATTCCGGAGGGATTTGATCCTCCTCGCATCGTGCCGCAATCCGCGGTGGTTGCGATTGTCTGTCTTTCGTTGGCGGGAATCATTTCCGGCCTGTATCCGGCACGCAAGGCGGCAATGCTCGAGCCGGTCGAGGCACTGCGCCAGGAATGACGAATAACGAATAACTCAGGAGCGAATATGATTCGCGACGTCTTCGGCCAGGCTTACAGCGCTCTCAAGCACAATCGCCGCCGCGCGGCGCTTACGATGCTCGGGATGGCTTGGGGAATTGCTACCGTGGTCCTGCTGTTGGCCTATGGCACTGGATTTGAGCGCGCCATCATGATCATGTTCACCTCCTTCGGTTCGCGCATGATTGGTGTCTTCCCTGGCCGCACCTCCCATCAGGCGGGTGGAGTGAAGGCCGGAACCGAAGTCCGCTTCACCCTCCAGGATCTTGAGTACATCAGCAACGAAGTGCCCCTCATCAAGCGGAGTTCTCCCATGGTGGATAAGCAGGTCGGCGTCCGCCATGACGACCGCGCGTTCACTCTCCGCGTGGTCGGAGTCTATCCCAGTTGGCAGGGGATCCGCCGCATGGAGGTCCAGGAAGGTCGATTGATCAATGATGAAGACCAGTCCACGAAGGCGCGAGTGGCAGTGATTGGCGATGAAGCCAAACGCAAGCTGTTTTCGGGGCAGAACGCTGTTGGTGACGCCCTCCGCCTCGACGGAATTACCTTTCACGTCGTGGGGGTGATGAAGCACAAAGTCCAGGATGGCGACGACAACGACAACCGGATGGTCATCATCCCCTTCAGCACTATGGGCGACCTTAAGGATATCCGTTATCTGCAGGGATTGTTCGTGGAGTATGAAGGCAACGAACACTTGAAGATTGCCAAGGCAGTTCGCACCGCACTCGCTAATCACCATAGTTTTCAGCCCGACGACAAACAGGCCGTGTATGTATGGAACCTGATGGAGGACATTGCTGAGTTCCGCATCATCACCACCGGCATCAAGATTCTTCTTACCTTCATCGGCTTCCTCACGCTTGGCATCGGTGGAATAGGCCTGATGAACATCATGCTGGTGGCAGTTACCCAACGTACCCGTGAGATCGGTGTCGAAAAGGCTCTGGGAGCGTGCAAACGCCACATCCTCGCGCAGTTTCTTTCCGAAGCGCTGGCTATCACCGCCATCGGGGGAGTGGCGGGAGTGGTGATCGCCTATCTCGTCTCCTGGACAGTCGGCTCACTCACCCTGTTCAGTGCTTTGGCACAAAATGCCCAGGAAGGAGATATTCACCTGCGCATCGATCCGGCAATTCTTGTTACGGCCACGCTGATCCTTGCCGTGGTTGGCATCGTCAGCGGCATGCTGCCCGCTATTAAGGCCGCGGGCCTGGATCCCGTGGAAGCCCTGCGTTACGAATAGCAGCGAGCCTTCCGCTCACGATGATCGGGTGAAGCCCACATCCCTAACAGGCTGCGGAAAAAGCGACTCCACGACTTAGATTCTCTGATGTTACCGTGATTTTGTGATTCGGGGGGGCTGTTGACTGCATCCGGCGGTGTCCCGCGGATTTATTTCGGGCCTGCGA
>Ga0187788_10000100_pt1 | contig 20717 bp, 16 predicted proteins | sample 1015_BV01_MP10_2_FD_133008 | JGI IMG/M metagenome (GOLD analysis project Ga0187788, IMG submission 133008) | Tropical peat soil microbial communities from peatlands in Department of Meta, Colombia - 1015_BV01_MP10_20_MG | ecosystem: Environmental > Terrestrial > Soil > Wetlands > Peat | place...
GCCAGTGGCTTAGTCCTGTTTTCACGCCAGCGCGATCACATCAATTTCCACCAGCACATCCTTGGGCAGGCGGGCCACCTCCACGGTGGAGCGTGCGGGCGGATTCTGGGTAAAGAAGCGCGCGTAGACCTCGTTCATGGCGGCGAAGTCGCCCATGTTCTTGAGGTACACGGTGGTCTTGATGACGCGCTCCATCTCCGTGCCCGCCGCCCACAGCAGAGCGTTGATGTTGCGCAGCACACGCTCAGTCTGCTCGGCGATGGTTCCATCGAGAACCTGACCGGTGGCGGGGTCGATGGGGATCTGGCCGGAAGCGAACAAAAGGCCCGCTGCCTTGATAGCCTGCGAATAGGGCCCGATGGCCTGGGGGGCTTCCCTGGTCGCGACGATTTGCTTCATCCTGATGTCCTCCGTACGGTGAAGCGAGATTCTACACGTTGAGGCGGTGGGGCGGCTCCGGGGTGGCGATGGGGCGGGATTGATCTATTGCGATTTCTGCACGCGCTGCACGTCGTGGACGCCGGCAATTTTGCGGATGCCGCTCACGATGCGTTCCAGGTGCTTGAGGTCTTCGATGTCGATGACCACGTCAATCGTGGCCTGGCTGTCCCCGGTGCGGGCTTCGATGTTGCGGATGTTTGTGTTCTCGTCGCTGATGACCGCCGTCATCTGTTTGAGCATGCCGGCGCGATCGTCGCAGAAAACGGTCAGCTTGACGGGATAGGCACCGCCGTCGCGGCGGGCCCATTCGACATCGATGCGGCGATCGCTCTCATACATGAGATTCTGCACGTTAGGACAATGCTTAGAATGGACGGCGACGCCCTTGCCGCGGGTGACGTAGCCGACGATCTCCTCGCCGCGAATGGGATTGCAGCAGCGTGCGCGATAAACCAGCAGGTCGTCGTGCCCCTTCACCGAGATGGCGGAGGTCTCTCCGCCAAAAACCCGCCGCACCACGCTGGTGAGACCGGTGGCCTTCTCTTCCTCGGCGGCATCCGGTTCTGCGGAGACTGGAGCGAGGCGCGCCAGAATCTGGCGCGCGGAAAACTTGCCATAGCCAATGGTGGCGAGGAGGTCATCGGCGCGGCCCAGGCCCAGATCGGAGGCCACGCGCTGGTAGTCGGCGTCCTTGATGTCCTTGAGTGATACGCGGTACTTGCGCGACTCCTTTTCGATCAGCTTCTTGCCGATTTCGATGGCCCGCTCACGCTGGTGCACGTTCAGCCAATGGCGGATCTTCTGGCGGGCGCGCGACGACTTGACGAGCGTGAGCCAGTCGCGGCTGGGCTGATGCCCGGGCTGGGTAATGATCTCGACGATGTCGCCGGAGCGCAGCTTGTGGCGGATTGGCACCATGCGGCCGTTCACCCGCGCCCCTACACAGGAGTGTCCGACCTCGGTGTGCACGGAGTAGGCGAAATCGATGGGCGTGGAATCGCGCGGCAGGGTCACCACCTTGCCCTTGGGAGTAAAGGTGTAAACCTCTTCGGGATAGAGATCGATCTTCAGGGTAGCGAGGAACTCGTCGGGATCCGATACATCGCGCTGCCACTCCACCACCTGGCGGAGCCAGGCCAGGCGCTGCTCGTCCTTGGCCGAGATGGGACCATCCTTGTACTTCCAGTGGGCAGCAATGCCCTCCTCGGCCATCTTGTGCATTTCCTCGGTGCGGATCTGCACTTCGAAGGCGATACCGTTCTCGGCGATGACGGTGGTATGCAGCGACTGGTAGAGGTTCGGCCGCGGCATGGCGATGAAGTCCTTGATGCGGCCCGGCACCGGCCGCCACAGGTTGTGAATGGTGCCGAGCACGGCGTAACAGTCGTTCACGCTCTTGGTGATGATGCGCACGGCGAACAGGTCGTAGGTCTGATCGACGGTGATGCGCTGGCGCTGCAGCTTTTGCCAGATGCTGTACAGCCGCTTGATGCGGCTCTCCACCCGCGCCTCGATGCCGGTTTCGCGCAGCTTGTCGCGGATGATCCCGGTGATGTGGGTGAGGAACTCTTCGCCCGCCTTGCGCCGCTGCTCCACCGCGTCGTGGATCTGCTGGAAGGCAATCGCATCCATGTAGCGGAAGGAGAGGTCTTCCAGTTCTCCGCGGATCTTGCCCATTCCCAGGCGATGGGCGATGGGGCCGTAGATATCCAGGGTCTCGCGTGCGATAGCCTCCTGGCGCTCCGGCGGAAGATGCTCCAGGGTGCGCATGTTATGGAGACGGTCGGCCAGCTTGATGAGGATGACGCGGATGTCATCCACCATGGCCAGCATCATCTTGCGAAGGTTTTCGGCCTGGCGCTCTTCCTTATTGGAAAAATTGATCTTGCCGATCTTGGTGACGCCCTCGACCAGGTGAGCTACCTGCTCCCCGAAGTCCTTGCGCACATCGACGATAGTGACCGAGGTGTCTTCCACGCAGTCGTGAAGCAGGCCGGCGGCGATGGAGGCGGGATCGAGTTTCATTTCCGCCAGGATGCAGGCGACCTCGACGGGGTGGACGAGGTAAGGCTCGCCCGAAGCGCGCGACTGGCCAGCGTGGTGAGCAAGGGAAAAATCGTAGGCGCGGCGGATGATGTCGAGATCGTCGTTGGGCCGGTAGGCACGGACCGCGCTGAGCAGGTCGCGGAATCGAGTGACCCGCAACATGTTGGTCGCGATCTGTTGGCGAAGGGTCGCCATAGCTGATTATAGGCTGAAACTCTCTTTGCCCAGTTGGATTCGCCAGGGGGAGGCGCAGATTCGGCAGCTCTGGAAGTCCATTTAAACACAGCGGATAAACGGAACGCACGCGGCTTACCCAGCACGAAAGTGTTCCCACCCGCAGATTGCCAGACGCCGGCGGCGGCCCCCTTCCTCCAACCAGATGACCGGCGTGCGCGAGCGAATGATCTCGCCAATGGGCGTGACGGGTACGCCGGCGATACTGTGGGGAACACGCCGTGATTTCGCCACCGTAAACAACAGCTCGTAGTCTTCGCCGCCGTGGAGGGCGTACCCGAGTCGATCGGTGGGAATGCGCTCGGGCCAAAGCACGGCGCCGGTGCACGATTCCTCGCAGATATGCGCGAGGTCGGTGGAGATGCCGTCGCTAATGTCGATCATGGCGGACGCAATACGCTTTTGCCGGAGATAGCGGCCGACCGCGATGCGTGGGACGGGAAAGAAGTGGGCGGGGAAGGAGCGGGGACGCAGTTTTTTCCCCCGCCGCAGCAGCTGAAGAACGGCGGCTGAGGAACCTGGGCGTCCGGTGACGTAGATGCGGTCGCCGGCGCGGGCTGCGGATCGCAGGATGGCCTGCCCCGGCGGGGTGGTGCCAACTACCATGATGTCCGCCAGGATGGCGGCGGGAGACTGGGCGACGTCGCCCCCGGCCAGAGGCAGGCGAAATTGCCGCGCCAGGCGGAGGAGGCCGCGAAGAAACTCATCCACCCACGACTGGCGGAGATCGCGAGGCAGGGCCAGCGAGAGGAAGGCGGCGAGGGGCTCGCCACCCATGGCGGCGATGTCGCTCAAGCCCCGGGCCAGGCAGCGGTGACCGACGGATGCGGCCGGATGCCAGGCGCGGCGGAAGTGAACGTCTTCGAGGGTGAAGTCCGTGGTGACCAGCAATTGCTGGCGGGGCGGAAGTCGCAGCAGGGCACAGTCGTCACCAATCCCTGTGACTAGTGACCTAGGTAATCGACCGCGGTACCGAGCAAGATTTCGCAGCCTCTGAATGAGCTGTTTTTCCGGGTGAGGCAAGGCAGCCGAACTATACACGAGTGCCCCAGGAAAGCCACACTACCGGTCCCGGAGTGATTGGTATTGTGGGACTTGCCGGGAGTAATTGGGGAACAACCGCCGCAGGACATGGTCCAAGGTTTCCCTTCGGGAAGTTGACACTCGAAGAAGGCGTCTGTTAGCCTCCAGCTTCCACGGGGGATCCGGAACATTCGCCCGGGAGCCTCCGTATGAGCAAGCGATTCGCTCCCGATTCTGGAGGAGGCGCCCGCACGCCGAAAGGCCCACCAGGCAAACCAGCCTCGCGCGGGAAGGGAATGAAGTTGGCCCCGGACGTGATTTCAGTGACGTCGGCTCGAGGGCAGTTCATTTCTGGGTTGGAGTGGATTATTGCGTAAACGGACCTACATCCTATTCGTAGCCCGCGATGCGGACGGAGAGCTACGAAAAGTCAACATCCCGCTGCACTACGCCTACGTCTTCATGGTGGGGGCGCTGATCGGCATGCTGATGGTGACCGGCATGGCCGGTTCCTACACCCGCATGTTGATGAAGGTGACCCGCTTCAATCAGCTGCGCTCGGAGAGCGTAGCCCTCAAGAATCGCTACACCCAGTTGGAACAGGTGGCCCGCGAGAAGGACATGCAGGTGGCCTCGCTGGGTTCGCTGGCCAATGAGGTTTCCGCTCTCTACGGTTTGAAATCCGATCCCATGCTGAAGAAGGCGATGGCGGACGAGGGCGACGCGGATGTGGAATGGTCGCTGGACCAGCTCTCCGCGCTGCGCCGGACGGCGCTGAGCGGAGCGGCGACGCTGGGCGTTTCGCTGGGCATGACGCACGCCACCGTGGAAGATTGGAGCCGGCTGGCGCAGGTACCGACGATGTGGCCAGTTGAAGGGCCGATCACCGGCGCCTTTGGCGAGCGCATCGACCCGTTCAACGGCGAGGGCGCGTTCCACCGCGGCGTGGATATCTCCAGCGAGTACGGGACACGCATCCTGGCTCCCGCTGAAGGGGTAGTCACTTTTGCCTCCGCTTACGCAGGATATGGGCGCATGATCGAGATCGACCACGGACGCGGCATCGTCACCCGGTACGGACACCTGGCGAGCTGGTCGGTGGCCCCGGGCCAGCATGTACAGCGTGGTCAGGTAATCGGCTACGTCGGCAACAGCGGCCGCAGCACCGGACCGCACCTGCACTATGAGGTTTGGCTGCACGATGTTCCGGTAAATCCCTACAAATACCTGCGAGTCTCCACTGCCACCGCCCTGGCGGGCGGATCGTAAGTAAGCATTCAGCGCTCAGCTCAGCAATCAGCAGTTAGCACTTGGCAGCTGCCTTCATCGCCTGGATGCAGGACCTAAGTCTGCCTAACACGAGAGCTGACGATAAACCGCAATATCACTCATTCACGCTCCGATGAGGGTTTCGAGTGCTAACGCCCGTTGGCGTTATCCTGTGCTATGTCTTACCCATCGCTCGACGAAGGAAGCGTAGGACGACGCAATCACCCGCGCTGGCTGAATTGGGCGATCATGCACCGATTGGTCAGAGACCGGCTGTGTCCAGTCTTCTTGCTTCCTTTCTTCTATCTCTTCACCATATCCCTAGGCGCTCAGGAACCAGTAGGGTCGATTCGTGGCACCGTTCTCACGAACCTAGGGGATCCTGTTGAGAATGCGCATGTCTATGCCGATGTGATGGACGGGTCGAAAATCCTCACCGTGCTTAGCGCAAGAAGCGATGAGGAAGGAGTTTTCACTTTCTCGCACTTGGCGATGGGAACATACCGGCTATCCGCCGAAAAGGAGGAGGCTGGATTTCTATCGACACGTCCAGACATCTTCCTCTCCAGACCAGAGCTGAACGTGGTTCTTACAGACGCGATTCCGAGGTTCAACACGGTAGTTCGCTTTGCGCCCAAGGCTGGTGTTCTTAGTGGATGGGTGAGGGACGCAGTTACGGGCAGGCCGATTGCTGCACACCTGAGCCTAGCTCCCATGTCAGGCAGGGGCGGCTGGTCAACAACTGGAACGAACAAAAAGTTCGAGTTTCGGCTCCTGATCCCGTCTGACACCGCTGTCCGGTTTGGCGCTTGCGCAGTGGGGTACAAGCCTTGGTTTTATTCAGAGTCTTCGGACCCATCTCGCCCTGCTCCGGTCCAGCTGAAACCAGATTACGAGTTGAAACTTGAAATCAGACTCGAACATACGGGGGAAAGCGCGCACAATAATTGCTCGTTTGGGACGTTTTGAAGAACTAACGATAAATCGCGATTACACTCACGAAGTCTTCCGTCGCTACGTACCCAGGAGCAATTAGCGTTGACCGCTGAATGCTGACCACTGCTGTCTCAGCGATGTTTGCGGGGCTTCTTCTCTGGTTGTGCTGGGGCTTGCGGGAGAGTGGCGGACGGGGGTTCGGTGAGAATCTTCTTGAAGATGCCAGGTGGAAGATTTGCCGTCAGCACGGCTGTGCTTTGGTCCTGTTCGACATGAATGCTCTCGAAGAAGGCGCGCACATCGGCGTCGCCTCCGGCGTTGGCCTCAAGCGTCCGCAGCAGTTCCAGGAAGGCAGACATCTGGTCGGCCACACCGCGGGCTTCATGCTCTCCCGCGGTGAAGGCGCGAATCTTCAGGTCCACCTCCCCAAGGTAGCGGACCGAACCCACCATAACCGTGCCCGGAGGGAAGCTGATCTGGTAGCCTCCCGGCAAAACCACGACCCCAGCGGAGCTCGGGGCACCTGCGTTGCCGGAAGCTGGAGCCACCGCGCCCAGATCCAAGATCGCCCAGGCGGGGCTGACGAAGGGGACGCGACGATAGTAGTGGCGTAACAGGGAAGGTCCGCCGAAGGGCGAGGCCAGCTTGTGATAACGGTTTACGACGCCGCGGATCACCGCCGGGTCGTCCACGTTGGATACCGCCACCATCGCGGGTCCCAAGAAACAGACCCGCACCACGCGGCCTTCATGCGGGATGTTGATGATGTCCCGGTTGCGATAGACATCGACCGATCCGGAGAGCTTGCGCAGGTATCGCGCGAGACGCTGGGCGTCGAAGCGACCGACGAAGATCTCCGTGTACCGGTTTTCCGCGCTGAGCCGCTGGCTGGACCCGGGAGCGGCTTCTGCCGGCGCATGGATGGCGAAGGCTGCTTCATCCAGGTCCCTTTCAAAATCAAACCCGGTTTGCCGGACGAACTCGCCGTAATCGTTGTCCAACGCCACCGGGGGCAGTTGGTCGAGTAACTTAGCACGCCTCAAGGGCTTAACGTTGAGGTAGACAAATCCCTGGGCGCCCGGCAAAAGGCGGGCAGCTTCAGGGGGAGCGGCCTTCCTTACTAAGGCGGCCAGTACCAAGGCCAGCAGGAAGGCGAGAACCAGCGCCGCAATGATGAGCCTTCGTCTTCGCATGAGTGCGGCCCCGGACAGCGCGGGACGCGGGGGAGGACGGAGGGGCGAAAATACTCCGTATCCCCCTCCAAGGGTAGCGGAAGGAGGCGGCTTTTGGGTAGAATCTTGGTGGGAGTGTCAGTGTGCGTGACCGGCTTGGACCGCTCCCCTTTTTCGTGGGCCGGTGGGAAGTCGAGAAGGGCTGGGCGACAGTCTCCGAAAGGGCGTCTGCGCGCCGAAGGGATTTCTTGCGCGCTGCCAGCCGCTGTGGTAACTTTTAATCTTTGTCCCGTGCGGCGGGAGAGTTCTGGAAGGCCTGCCTTGTGATTACGGCGGGTCTCCGGCTGGCGTAGCTCAGCTGGTAGAGCATCTGATTTGTAATCAGAGGGTCGGGGGTTCAAATCCCTTCGCCAGCTCCAAACATGAAATCCAGGGCGCGCAGGGATGCGCGCGTCATTCGGCGTAATAGCGTAGCTCCTCAGAGATCACACTCCAAAGGATGCCTTCCGTAGACGGGATTCCGAGTGCGGAAGTTTGTTCCAGCGCCGTACCTGCCGCAACCGCCGCGAGCAAGATCCGCGAGCACTCAAAGATGGGGACATGAAGCTGCAGCGAATCGGGCGGGAAAGCTCGCGATTCGACATGCACAGGTGGCCGAGTGGTTAATGGCAGCAGACTGTAAATCTGCCGCTCCTTGCGAGCTACGGAGGTTCGAATCCTCCCCTGTGCACCAGGTTTCAGGTGAAGAAGATCCGCGGTGATGAAGTTCCGAGTAGCCATGTCATTGTTCGTGATGCTGGAGTTGCTGGCATGGCGAACGCTGGACGATTCCAGAATTCGCCTGGCGGCGATGTTGATCGTTGGCTTGTTCGCCTGGCGCACGTGGATGCATCACCGGCGCGAAGCGCTGAGTGAGGCAGGGGGCAGCGGCGATTCGAGAGCGGCGTCCAGGAGCGATGGCAAGCCGCACCAGGGATTGTCGCCGCGAGGCTGACGCGCGGCGCAGTCGCGGCGGAGAGCAAGTTCGGGAGTAGGGAAGAGCGGGAGTAACTCAGTGGTAGAGTCACAGCCTTCCAAGCTGTTGGTCGCGGGTTCGATTCCCGTCTCCCGCTCCAGAGGTTCGGGGAGGCCGATGTAGCTCAGTTGGTAGAGCACTCCCTTGGTAAGGGAGAGGTCACCAGTTCAATCCTGGTCATCGGCTCCAGAGATTAGAAATAGAGATTAGAAATATGGCAACGGGTTTCGAGCAGGCCAAGATCAAGATCGAGAAGGACGCGGAGTTCGAGTCGCTGAAGGCTGCGATCGAGCGCGTGCTCGGTGGCGCCCTGGTTGACAAATACTTTTCCAAGCTCAGCGGCAAGGGGGTAAGGGTCCGCGAATTCGAGAAGATTCTCGAGCAGAAGCTGATCGACGGGGTGGATCCTGAGCTGGGCCGCTCGGGGCGCGCGGCCAAGGCGCTGTATGAAGCTCTGACGGTTACCGACAAGGGTCAGATGCGGGAGTTCTACCTGACTCGCGTCGAGCAGGTGGAACCGGAGATCCGCCAGAAGTACCAGAAGATTTATCGTTATTACTAGCCTCCCATGGAGGTGAAAGAGAGCACTCATGGCGAAAGAGAAATTTGACCGCAGCAAGCCGCACGTGAACGTGGGCACGATCGGGCACATCGATCATGGCAAGACCACGCTCACAGCGGCGATCACCAAGGTTTTGCAGAAGCACAATCCCAAGATCGTGTTCCGCTCGTTTGAGTCGATCGATAACGCGCCGGAAGAGCGCGAGCGCGGGATCACGATTGCCACGGCGCACGTGGAGTACGAGACGCAGAACCGGCACTACGCGCACGTGGACTGCCCGGGGCACGCCGACTACATCAAGAACATGATCACCGGGGCGGCGCAGATGGATGGAGCCATCCTGGTGGTGGCGGCGACCGATGGGCCGATGCCGCAGACGCGGGAGCACGTGCTTTTGGCGCGGCAGGTGGGAGTGCCCTACATCGTGGTGGCGCTCAACAAGTGCGATGCGGTGGACGATCCCGAGCTGCTGGACCTGGTGGAGCTGGAAGTGCGCGAGTTGCTCAAGGGGTACCAGTTTCCGGGCGATGATGTGCCGGTGATCCGGCTGTCGGCGCTGGGAGCGCTGAACGGGGAAGCGAAGTGGGAGAAGCAGATCGACGCCCTGATGGAGGCGGTGGACAAGTACGTGCCGCTGCCGCAGCGGGACGTGGAGAAGCCGTTCCTGATGCCGATTGAGGACATCTTCTCGATCTCGGGACGGGGTACGGTGGTCACCGGGCGCATCGAGCGCGGCAAGGTGAAGGTGAGCGAGGAAGTGGAGATTGTAGGCTTCCGGGAGACGCGCAAGACGGTGGTGACGGGCGTGGAGATGTTCAAGAAGCAGCTGGACGAGGGCATGGCGGGGGATAACGCCGGGCTCCTGCTGCGGGGCACCGGCAAGGAAGAGGTGGAGCGGGGGATGGTCTTGGCCAAGCCGGGATCGATCACGCCGCACACCAAGTTCAAGAGCGAGGTGTACGTGCTGTCGAAGGAGGAAGGGGGGCGGCACACGCCGTTCTTCAACGGCTATCGGCCGCAGTTCTACTTCCGCACCACGGACGTGACGGGAGTGGCGCACCTGCCGGCGGGGACGGAGATGGTGATGCCGGGCGACAACGTGCAGCTGGAGATCGAGCTGATCACTCCGGTGGCCATGGAGAAGGGCTTGCGCTTCGCCATCCGCGAAGGCGGACGCACGGTGGGCGCGGGCACCATTTCGGAGATTCTGGCGTAGGAGTAAACGATGCCGCGTGAAATTGTGACCTTGCAGTGTGGTGAGTGCAAGGAGAAGAACTATTCGACGACGAAGAACCGCAAGACGACAACCGAGCGGCTGGAGTTCAAGAAGTTCTGCCGCCGTTGCCGCAAGCACACGCCACACAAGGAAGTGAAGTGAGGCGGTTTTGCCGGCGTCTCAACGGAGGCGCCGTCGCTGGGATGCTGGACATCAGTGATCTGGCGGGAAGACAGGGGCGTAAGCTCAACGGTTAAACTGCCGGTCTCCAAAACCGGACTTGGGGGTTCGAATCCCTCCGCCCCTGCCAGTTTAGCGGGCGCGCTTGAGTGAAGCGAGGGATGGTGCAAGTCACGGCTCCGAAGTCGAAGAAGGGAAGCATGGCGAAAGCAGCGACAGTACCGGCGACGAGCGAGGGTGGTCTCAACGCCATCAAGGCGTGGCCGCAGCGGATCAAGTTGTTCTACAACGACGTCCGCACGGAGATGAAGAAGGTTACCACGCCCACCCGCAAAGAGGTGCAGGCAACCACGGCGGTGGTGATCATAGCAGTGTTTCTCTTTGGCCTTTACTTCTGGCTGGTGGACACCGTCATCGGGCGGGCCATGGACCAGTTGCTTCGCTATCTGATCGCGCGCTAGCGATTCACGGATGAAGACGGCAATGCAGGAAGACGTCAACAAGCAGGGAACACCGGAAGCGGGAACAGAGGGCAGCGCCGCGCCGCCCGAAGCCCAGGCTGCGGTCATCCAATCGGAAAACCCGCGGATGAAGTGGTACATCATCCACAGCTATTCGGGTTTCGAGCGCAAGGTGAAGGAATCGCTGGAGTCGCGGGTGCAGGCGTTTGGCCTGCAGGACAAGATCGGGCGCGTACTGATCCCGACCGAGCCGGTCACGGAAGTGCGTGGCGGCAAGAAGTACACGGTGGAGCGCATGTTCTACCCCGGCTACGTCCTGGTGGAGATGGACATGGATGACCACGTCTGGCACGTGGTGAAGTCCACGCCGCGGGTCACGGGATTCGTAGGCACCGGGCAGCAGCCCACGCCACTGTCGACGGAGGAGGTGAGCCAGATCGTTTACCGCGTCGCCGAAGGCAAGGAGAAGCCGCGGCTGCGGGTGAAATTTGAGAAGAACGAATCGGTGAGGATCACCGAGGGACCGTTCTCCAGCTTTACGGGGGTCGTGGATGAGGTCAACGAGGATCGCGAGACTTTGAAGGTCATGGTGACGATCTTCGGACGCTCCACGCCGGTGGAGCTAGGGTTCGCGCAGGTAGAAAAGGTAGCGTAAAGGCGAGAGATGGCAAAGAAGGCAACAGGTTTCGTAAAGCTGCAGATTCCCGCGGGGAAGGCCACGCCGGCACCGCCGGTAGGTCCGGCGCTCGGGCAGGCGCAGATCAACATCATGGAGTTTTGCAAGCAGTTCAACGCCCGCACCAGCCAGAAGGAGCTGGACGGGCTGATCATTCCGGTGGTGATCACGGTGTACAACGACCGCTCGTTCACCTTCGTGACCAAAACGCCTCCGGCTTCGGTGCTGCTGAAGCGCGCGGCAGGGATCGCCAAGGGCTCGGGCGCGCCCAACAAAGACAAGGTGGGCAAGGTAACCGAGAAGCAGGTGGAAGAGATCGCCAAGCAGAAGATGCCGGACCTGAACGCGGCATCGCTGGAAGCGGCGGTCAAGAGCGTGAAGGGTACGGCGCGCTCCATGGGAATTGAGATCGGTTAGGCGGGAAGAGTCGATAACACCACAGCCTCCAGAGCAAGGGAACGCCGTGGAAGACGAGGAGTGCAATGAGTCGCAAAGAAGGAAAGAACATCGCCAAGGCTAAGGCGGCGGTCGAAAAGCGGCGGTATACGCTGCAGGAAGCGGTGCCGCTGCTGCAGAAGGTCAAGTACGCCAAGTTCGATGAGACGGTGGACCTGACGATGCGGCTGGGAGTCGATCCCAAACACGCCGATCAGATGGTTCGGGGCACGGTCGTGCTGCCGCACGGACTAGGGAAGTCGAAGAAGGTCCTGGTGATTGCCAGCGGCGAAAGGGTGCGGGAAGCCGAGCAGGCGGGCGCCGATTACGTCGGCGGCGAGGATATGGTGGAGAAAATCCAGAAGGAAAACTGGATCGACTACGACGCCGTGGTCGCCACCCCAGACATGATGAAGTCGGTGGGCCGCCTGGGTAAAGTGTTGGGGCCGCGTGGTCTCATGCCGAATCCGAAGACCGGAACCGTCACTTTTGACGTCGCCAAGGCAGTGCAGGAAGTGAAGGCCGGCAAGGTGGAATTCCGCACCGACAAGACGGCGCTGGTGCATGTGCCGGTGGGCAAGATCTCGTTCTCCCCCGACAAGCTGGTGGAGAACGCAGTCACGGTGATCAGCAGCGTGATCAAGGCCAAACCGTCGGCTGCCAAAGGCAAGTACCTCAAGGGTGTGACCCTGAGCTCGACCATGGGGCCGGGGATCCAGATTGACGCCTCCCCGGTGGAAGCGGCAGCGAAGGCATAGGTTTTTGAAAGGGATCTGAGATGGCTGTCACCAAAGCAAAGAAAGTCGAACAGGTCGAGCAGCTCAGCAAGGAGCTGAACGGCGTCAACAGCGTGATTGTGGGAACCTTCAGCAAGCTGACCGTGGCCCAGGATTTCGAGCTGCGCAAGGCAGTGCGCGGCGCAGGTGCGCGCTACCGGGTGGTGAAGAACACGCTAGCCGCGCGCGCCGGCAAAGGCACCAAGGTGGAGGAGGTCCTCAAGAATCTGGAGGGCGTAACCTCGATTGCCTACACCCGCACCGATCCGGTGGCGCTGGCCAAGGCGCTTTCCAAGTACGCCAAGGATGTGCCGGAGTACACCTTCAAGGCGGGGCTGGTGGAAGGCCGAGTGATTTCGCGCAAGGAGATTGAAGCACTGGCAACCCTGCCGGCCCGGGAAGAGATTATGTCGAAGCTGCTCTTCCTGATCAACGCTCCGGCGCAGCGGCTGGCAACCGCGGTGAGCGCGGTGGGCCGCAACCTGGCGGTGGTGATGAATCAGGGCGTGCAGGAGAAGAAGTTCAAGGCAGGGACGGCAGCGGCCGGCGAGCCGGCAGCGGCAGAAGCCGCGGCCGGGGCCTAACAAGTTTGGGCTGGCCGAGGCCAGTCCAGGAAGTTCGTTATCAGTGGTCAGGTGTTGCGTTGGCGATACGGCACGCGTTGTCTGGCGCGTGGTCTGGTCCGGCGGGCGCACTGGAAACCTCGGCGACAGATAACAGCTCACCAAAACTGATAACCAAACGGGAGATTGAACATGGCAGATCTGCAAACATTAGAAGAACAGATAGTCGGCTTGTCGCTGCTGGAAGCAGCCGAGCTGGTGAAGAAGCTGGAATCGCGCTTAGGTGTATCCGCGGCGGCAGCAGCGCCGGTGGTGGTAGCCGGCGGCGGGGCAGCGGGTGCAGGGGCAGGTGCGGCTCCAGTGGAGGAGAAGACCGAATTCACCGTGGTGCTGAAGGAAGTCGGGGCGAACAAGATCAACGTGATCAAGGCAGTTCGTGAGGTCACCAACCTGGGTCTGAAAGAGGCCAAGGACCTGGTGGATGGCGCGCCCAAGACCGTCAAGGAAGGCGTCTCCAAGGACGAAGCCGAGAACATCAAGAAGAAGTTCGCCGACGCAGGAGCGACGGTAGAGGTTAAGTAACCTGTTTTGAAGGGCTTTTTGAGCCCTCAGCCGGCCCACCCAGGGGTTTGTGCGGGGATGGGCAGGCGGATGCCTCGACGAGCGGAGTATCTCCGAAGCGAGGGCTTTGAATCGCGCGGGACCGGAACGGCATCTAACGTGATATCGGTCTTCTCCCGCAAAGATATGAAACGGCGGCTTCCCCACACGCCAAGTGTGGCGGTGAGCAGAGATCAGATCTAGAAACTGGCGGCGGAAATCACAATTCAGACAGTGCAAGCGCCGCGCTTGGCGCCCACGGGGAGTTTTGTCCCCGCGGGCGCAACCATTTTTTCCCATGAGGCCGCGAGGCTAGCGGCGTCCTGGGCTGCCTTTTGACGCACGCCTGGCTTGAGCGTGCGTTGCTGCGCGCAAAGATGCGCTCAATGACTGCGCGCTGTTGCGGGTGAGAGCCCCCGGGGACAGGCGATTTTAAGCGCGCGGCCTGGCAAGTCAAGATCAGGAGTGTTTGATGCCCAATAAGAATAACGCCTCTCGTAAACGCTTCGATTTCGCAAAAATTCCGGCAACCATCCAGATTCCCAACCTGATCGAGGTGCAGAAGCGCTCCTACGACCGGTTTCTGCAAATGGATCGTTTGCCCAGCGAGCGGGACGACAGCGGCCTGCAGGCGGTATTTCAGTCCGTATTTCCCATCACCGATTTCCGCAACGTCTCGCAACTGGAATTCGTGGACTACGCCATCGGCAACTGGGAGTGCAAGTGCGGGCACCTGAAGGGGCTGCACCACCTGCGCACCACCTGCCGCAACTGCGGCGCTACGGTGATCACCGACCCGTTCCACCCTGGGGAGGTGCTGTGCCAGAAGTGCGGCACCTACAACGCCAACACTCCCGATTTCTGCAACAAGTGCGGCGACCCGGTGGGCCTGCAGCTGAAGTACGACGTCAGCGAGTGCGAAGAGCGCGGCATGACCTACTCCGCTCCGCTGAAGGTCACCATGCGGCTGACGATCTATGAGAAGGACGCGGAGACCGGCAACCGCTCCATTCGTGACATCAAGGAGCAGGAAGTCTTCTTTGGCGATGTTCCGCTGATGACCGAGAACGGGACGTTCATCATCAACGGCACCGAGCGGGTGATCGTCAGCCAGTTGCACCGCTCCCCGGGCGTTTTCTTCGAGAAGATTCCGGCCAACAACTACTTCCTCGGCAAGATCATTCCTTATCGCGGCTCCTGGGTGGAGTTCGAGTACGACCAGAAGAACATTCTGTACGTGCGCATCGACCGCAAGCGCAAGTTCCTGGGAACGATTTTTCTGCGCGCGCTGGGATTGCGCTCCAACGAAGACATCCTGCGCACCTTCTACACCGTGGATCGCGTGACCGTGCGCGAGGGCAAGCTCTACTGGACACTGGAGCCGGGCGTCGAACGGCCCACCATGCTGCAGGGGATGAAGCTCTCGCACCGCGTGACCAACCGTAGCGGAGAAGAGATTGCCCATGCCGGACGCAAGGTCAGCCCGGCGATCCTGCGCGAAATCCACAAGGCGCGGGTCGCGGAGATCGAGGTGGAAGCCGGCGACCTGGAAGGCGCATTCGCTGCCGCCGACGTCGTGGATACCAATACCGGCGAAGTGCTGTTGGAAGCCAATTCGGAGATCACACCCGACATCCTGGCCAAGATCATGGATACAGGGGTGGGGGAAGTGCACCTGTTCTTCCCCGAGCGCGACGATGTGGGAACTGTCATCAGCCAGACCCTGAAGCGCGATTCGGTGAAGACTCCGCAGGAAGCGCTGATCGAGATTTACCGCAAGCTGCGTCCCGGCGATCCGCCGACGCTGGATACGGCCACGGCGCTTTTCCAGGGCATGTTCTTCGATCCGCGCAAGTATGACTTCTCGCGCGTGGGCCGGCTGAAGTTCAATATCAAGCTCTATGAGAAGCAGGACGCCACGAATCTCGACAGCCGTACGCTGGAGCCCGAGGACTTCTACGCCACGATTCGTTACCTACTGAAGCTGCGCAAGAACGTTGGCACGGTGGACGACATCGATCACCTGGGCAATCGCCGGGTGCGCGCGGTGGGCGAATTGCTGGAGAACCAGTTCCGTATTGGCCTGGTGCGCATGGAACGCGCCATCAAGGAAAAGATGAGCGTGTACCAGGAGATGTCGACGGCGATGCCGCACGACCTGGTGAATGCCAAGCCGGTGATGGCAGCCATCCGTGAATTCTTCGGTTCCTCGCAGCTTTCGCAGTTCATGGACCAGACCAACCCGCTCTCGGAGATCACTCACAAGCGGCGCTTGTCGGCTCTGGGTCCGGGCGGATTGTCGCGCGAGCGCGCCGGGTTCGAAGTGCGCGACGTGCATCCCACTCACTACGGACGCATCTGCCCGATCGAGACCCCGGAAGGTCCGAACATCGGGCTGATCTCGTCGCTGAGCTGCTACGCGCGCATCAACGACTATGGCTTTATCGAATCGCCCTACCGGCGGGTGAAGAATGGCCGAGTGATCGACTACGTCACCGTGGTCAACGCCGGCGACAGCGAGCAGCGGGTGGGCGATCACATCGAGAAGTCGGAAATCGAGAAGGTCAACGCTGATCTCAAGGAGCGCCGCAAGAAGCAGATCGAAGCCGAGCCCTATTCCTTCTACCTGTCCGCGTGGGAGGAGGACCGGCACGTGATTGCGCAGGCCAATATCGAACTGGACGAAAAAGGCCGGATTGTCGGCGACCTGGTGAACGCGCGCAAGGCGGGCAACTTCGTGCTGGTGAACCAGGAGGAAGTGGACTACATCGACGTCAGCCCCAAGCAGTTGGTCTCGGTGGCAGCCTCGCTGGTGCCTTTCCTGGAGCACGACGACGCCAACCGCGCGCTGATGGGAGCCAATATGCAGCGCCAGTCCGTACCCCTGCTGCGGGCGGAAGCTCCGTTGGTGGGAACGGGCATGGAGGGCGTGACGGCTCGCGATTCCGGAGCCGTGGTTCTCGCCCGGCGCAGCGGAATTATCGATTCCGTCGATTCCGAGCGCATTATCGTGCGCGTGGAAGGCGAGCATCATCCCACACAGCTCTCCCGCGAGGTAGGCAGCGACATCTATCAGTTGACCAAGTTCAAGCGCTCGAACCAGAACACCTGCATCAACCAGAAGCCGGTGGTCAAAAAGGGCCAGCGCGTGAACAAGGGGCAGGTGATCGGCGACGGACCATGCACCGACCAGGGCGAATTGGCGCTGGGACGGAACGTACTGGTCGCGTTCATGCCGTGGCGCGGCTACAACTTCGAGGACGCCATCCTGGTGTCGGAGAAGCTGGTCAAGGACGATTACTACACCTCGGTACACATCGAGGAGTTCGAAATCGAGGCGCGCGATACCAAGCTGGGGCCGGAAGAGGTAACGCGCGACATTCCCAACGTGAGCGAGTCAGCGCTGCGCGATCTGGACGAAAGCGGCATCATCCGTATCGGCGCCAAGGTCAAGCCGGGCGACATTCTGGTGGGCAAGGTTACGCCCAAGGGCGAAACCCAGCTCACACCCGAGGAGAAGCTGCTGCGCGCCATCTTCGGCGAGAAGGCCGGGGACGTTCGCGATGCGTCGCTGACCTGCCCTCCGGGCATCGAGGGCACGGTGGTGGACGTGAAGATTTTCTCCCGCAAGGGCCAGGAAAAGGATGAGCGGGCGAAGTCGATCGAAGCCGCGCAGATTGCCAAGCTGCACGCCAACCTGTCCGACGAAATCCGAATCCTTACCGACGAGCGTCTGAAGCGCCTGGAGGGTTTGCTGGGCAACAAGGAGGTCACGGCAGACCTGCATGACGAGCGCACCAACAAGCGCCTGCTCACCAAGGGCACGATTCTCGATCGCGACACTATCGAGCGCATCTCGACGCGCAACCTCAAGCGCATCAAGTTTCCGGATAAGGATCCGCGCGTCAACGAGCAGATCGACGAAATCGAGGAGATGACCTCGCGCCAGATCGATGTGCTGCGCAAGATCGTCAAGGAGAAGGAAGAGAAGCTGCAGAAGGGGGATGAGCTGCCTCCCGGCGTGATCAAGCTGGTGAAGGTTTATATCGCCATGAAGCGCAAGCTGAGCGTCGGCGACAAGATGGCCGGGCGCCACGGCAACAAGGGCGTGATCGCCCGCATTCTTCCCGAGGAAGACATGCCCCACACGGAAGACGGGACGCCGGTAGAAATCGTGCTCAACCCCTTGGGCGTGCCCAGCCGTATGAATGTGGGCCAGATCCTGGAGACGCACCTGGGATGGGCGGGCAAGGAACTAGGGCGGAAGATCACCGAGATGTTGCAGAACAATTCGCGCGCCGAGGCGCTCCGCCGCGAACTGAAAACGCTGTTCAAGGACGTGGCCTTCGCCGATACCTTCGATGACCTGGATGAGGAAACCCTGGAGGCGGTAGCTCATTCGCTGACCAAGGGCGTTTACATCTCCTCACCGGTGTTCGACGGGGCGAGGGAAAACGAAATCAAGTCCCTGCTGGAGAAGTCGGGCTTGCCGACCTCGGGCAAAACCACGCTCTACGACGGCATGACGGGCGACAAGTTCGAACAGCCGGTGACTGTGGGCTACATCTACATGCTGAAGCTGTCGCACCTGGTGGACGACAAGATTCACGCCCGTTCCATCGGTCCGTACTCGCTGATTACCCAGCAGCCGCTGGGCGGCAAGGCGCAGTTCGGCGGACAGCGCTTCGGGGAGATGGAAGTCTGGGCGCTGGAGGCCTATGGGGCCGCCTACATCCTGCAGGAACTGCTTACCGCCAAGTCCGACGACGTCTACGGCCGCACCAAGATCTACGAGGCCATCGTCAAGGGCGAAGCCGCGATCGAGCCGGGTGTGCCGGAGTCTTTCAACGTGCTGATCCGTGAGCTGCAGTCGCTGTGCCTGGATGTGGAACTGATCAAAGTAGCGGAAATGCGCAAGCAGCCCGTCGGGGCGGCTGCGGACTAGCGCTCAGCCCTGGCTGCGAGCGGGCAGTTCTCTCCCGCGCCGCGACCGACTGTGCGCGAACGAGGTTTGGAAGGAAGTAGGGACCCGCGGGCGCTGCTCCTGAGCCTGGGCAGGGTCGAGAACAATGGCCGAACGGCCACTTTTTCCGGGAGCGAACTCGGAGGCAACTTTGTACCGTTCAAGCCCGTTCGATATGGCAAGCAACATCGCCGACTTCGATGCAATTCGCATCAGCCTGGCCTCCCCCGAGAAGATTCGGAGCTGGTCGCACGGCGAGGTGACGAAGCCGGAGACGATCAATTACCGCACCTTCAAGCCGGAGCGCGACGGTCTGTTCTGCGCCCGCATCTTCGGTCCGGTCACCGACTGGGAGTGCCTATGCGGCAAGTACAAGCGCATGAAGCACCGGGGGGTGATCTGCGACAAGTGCGGCGTGGAAGTGACGCTTTCGAAGGTCCGCCGCGAGCGGCTGGGGCACATTGAGCTGGCGTCGCCCTGCTCGCACGTCTGGTTCTTCAAGGGCCTGCCCAGCCGCATCGGGCACCTGCTGGACATTTCGCTGCGCGATCTGGAGTCGGTGCTCTACTTTGAGGCCTACGTGGTGGTCGATCCCGGCGACGCGCCGGTCAAAGAGCGCGAGATCATCAAGGAAGAAACCAAGTTCCGGGAGCTCGACCAGCAATACCGTCCCGCCGGTTTCAAAGCCATGATGGGCGCGGAAGCGATCAAGGAACTGCTGAAGCGCGTCAGCGTGGATGAGCTGGCGGTCGAACTGCGCGACAAGATGAAGCACGAGGCCTCGCTGCAGAAGCGGCTGAAGTACGCCAAGCGGCTGAAGGTGGTGGAAGCTTTCCGCAAGAGCGGCAACAAGCCCAACTGGATGATCCTGGATGTGATTCCGGTGATCCCCCCCGAGCTTCGGCCGCTGGTGCCCCTGGACGGCGGCCGCTTTGCCACCTCCGATCTGAACGACCTCTACCGGCGTGTGATCAATCGCAATAACCGGCTGAAGAAGTTGATGGACCTGCATGCGCCGGAAGTCATCGTGCGCAACGAGAAGCGCATGCTGCAGGAGGCCGTGGACGCGCTGTTCGACAACGGCCGGCGGGGACGCGTGCTGCGCGGCGCCAATAACCGGCCGCTGAAGTCACTCTCCGACACCCTGAAGGGCAAACAGGGCCGCTTCCGCCAGAACTTGCTGGGCAAGCGCGTGGACTACTCCGGGCGCTCGGTGATCGTGGTGGGGCCGGAGCTGAAGCTGCACCAGTGCGGTCTTCCCAAGAAGATGGCCCTGGAACTGTTCAAGCCGTTCATCTATCACCGGCTGGAACAGACCGGCCACTGCACCACCATCAAGCAGGCCAAGGAGATGGTGGAGGCGCAGGAGCCGATCGTATGGGACATCCTGGAAGAGGTCATCAAGGATCACCCGGTTCTGCTGAACCGCGCCCCCACGCTGCACCGCCTGGGCATCCAGGCCTTTGAGCCGGTGCTGGTGGAAGGCAAGGCCATCCGCATTCACCCGCTGGTCTGCACGGCGTTCAACGCCGACTTCGACGGCGACCAGATGGCCGTGCACATTCCGCTTTCACCCGAGGCGCAGGTTGAAGCCAGCGTGTTGATGCTGTCTTCGCACAATATTCTGTCGCCGGCGTCCGGCCATCCCATCACCGTGCCCACGCAGGACATGGTGCTGGGGCTGTACTACCTGACCAAGGCGAAGCCGGGGGCTAAGGGCGAAGGCCGTCCCTTTGCCAACATCGAGGAAGTGCTGCTGGCGCTGGAGGCCGGAGAAGTCGAAACCCTCACCCCGATCCGGCTGCGTTATACGGGCGACGTGATCGACCTGACGACCGCCTATGACGACCAGGATGTGGTCCACACCGAGCCGGTGCGCTACGACCGCAACTTCATCAATACCACGGTGGGCCGCGCCATTCTCAACGACAACCTTCCCAAGGGGATGCCCTACGTCAACGGTTTGCTCAAGAAGAAGGGGATAGGCGCGCTGGTGAACTACGGCTATCTGAAGTTTGGCCTGGAAACCACCGTCCAGATGCTGGACCAGATCAAGGAACTCGGTTTCCGCTACGCCACCCGCGCCGGATTGTCGATCGGCATCGACGACATGGTGATTCCGGAGAGCAAGAAAACGGTGGTGAAGGAA
>Ga0187788_10000101_pt1 | contig 20550 bp, 19 predicted proteins | sample 1015_BV01_MP10_2_FD_133008 | JGI IMG/M metagenome (GOLD analysis project Ga0187788, IMG submission 133008) | Tropical peat soil microbial communities from peatlands in Department of Meta, Colombia - 1015_BV01_MP10_20_MG | ecosystem: Environmental > Terrestrial > Soil > Wetlands > Peat | place...
CACTTACTTCACCATCTCGCTGGTGTTCTGGTTCATCGGGTTGGTGCCCGACTTGGCGACGCTGCGCGACCGCTCCCAGAACCGCGTCGCGCAATTCATCTATGGAATCTTGGCCATGGGCTGGCGCGGCTCCGCCCGTCACTGGCACCGCTACGAGACCGCCTATCTTCTGCTTGCGGGTCTGGCCACGCCCCTGGTCCTGTCGGTGCACACCGTGGTCAGTTTTGACTTCACTATCGGCATCGTTCCGGGCTGGCACGCCACCATCTTCCCGCCCTACTTCGTTGCCGGCGCCATCTACTCCGGGTTTGCCATGGTGCTGCTGCTGGCCATTCCCATCCGCTCGGTCTATCACCTGCAGGACATGATCACCGACCAGCACCTGGACAATTGCGCCAAGGTCATGCTGGCCACCGGCCTCATCGTGGCTTACGGCTACGTCCTGGAATTTTTCATGGCCTGGTACAGCGGCAACACCTACGAAAAGCACATGGTCTTCAACCGGCTCTATGGCTACTACAAGTACGAATACTGGGGGCTTCTGGCGGGCAATATCGTCATGGTGAATTCGCTCTGGTTCAAGAAGATCCGCCGCACTCCCATGCTGCTGTTCATCGTGTCGACGATTGTGCTGATTGCCATGTGGCTGGAGCGCTTCGTGATTGTCGTGATCAGCCTGTCTGAGGATTTTCTCCCCTCCAGTTGGGGTATCTACACCCCCACGCGCTGGGACTGGATGACCTACATCGGGACCATCGGATTCTTCCTGTTTGCGTTCCTGCTCTTCATTCGCGTACTGCCCATGATCTCGATCTTTGAAATGCGTGACCTGCTGCCCGCCGCCGAGGTCAACGCCGCGGAGGTCAAGTCGAAATGAAGCGCGCCGGAATTTACGGACTGATGGCTGAATTCAATACTCCCACCGAGGTGGTCATGGCCGCCCGGAAGGCCTACTCCGAGGGCTACCGGCGCATGGATGCCTACAGCCCCTTCCCGGTCGAGGGCCTCAGTGAGGCCATCGGATTTCACAAAGACGGGGTGGCGCTGGTCTGCCTGGTGGGCGGCTTGCTCGGCCTGATCACCGCCTACGGTCTGCAGAGCTGGATTAACCTGGTGGCCTTTCCGCTCAATGTGGGCGGGCGGCCGTTGCACTCGTGGCCATCGTTCATCATCGTCACGTTCGAGCTGACGATTCTTTTTGGCGGTCTCTCCGCGGGCATCGGCATGCTGATCATGAACGGGCTGCCCACTCCTTATCATCCCGTGTTCCACGTTCCCGACTTCGCCCACGCGTCGCGCGACCGCTTCTTCCTGTGCATCGAGTCACGCGATGCCAAATTTGATCGGCAGGCGACGCGACAGTTTCTTTCCGGCCTGAATCCTCGTGAGATTGCGGAGGTGCCGTATTAAGGCCAGCGCTCAACTCGGGGGGATGCGCCGGCAGGGTGAGCTGCTGCAGCCGTCAACAGGGGCTGGCGTGAGCCAAGAGTGCGGCGCTGGCTGGTTCGGCGGTCCACTGCGCCATCGCGGAGTGGCGGCTCTGATCCCGCTGGCGTTGTTACTGAGCGGGTGCCGCCTGGATATGCATGTACAGCCCAAGGTGACTCCTCTGCGGCAGAGCGATTTCTTCAGCGATGGCCGAGGTTCGCGGCCGCTGGTGGAGGGCACCGTGGCTCGCGGCGATCTTCGCGCCGACACTTATTTCTATAGCGGCATGGTAGGCAAGGATCCGGGCACCGAGATGCCCTTCCCAGTTACGCGGGAGGTGCTTGATCGCGGGCGAGAACGTTTCAACATCTATTGCTCACCCTGCCACTCGATCGTAGGAGATGGCAACGGCGTCATCGTGCAGCGCGGCTACCGGCGCCCAACTTCTTATTACGATTCCAAGCTGCTTAATTCCCCCATCGGCCATTTCTATGACGTCATGACCAACGGTTTTGGCGCGATGCCCGATTATGCGGCGCAGGTGTCGCCGCGGGATCGCTGGGCGATCGCCGCTTACATCCGCGCCTTGCAGTTGAGCCAGCACGCCCCGGCGTCTGCGATTCCGCCCGGCACGTCTATGGCCGCGCCGCCCGCTGAGGGCTCACCGGCGAGCTCCGCTGGCGGCGGGGAAGGGAAGCAGCCGTGAGCACAAGCGTGCAGATGCGTGATCTCGACTTCGCTGCGCCGCCCTTCGTGCAGACGCTCTATCGCCGGGCGCTGGGCATTGGAGCCGCCTTCGCTATCCTGACCGCACTGGGTTTCGCGCTCACGCCCGTCGCCACCCTGCGCTCGTGGATGATCGGTTTCATGCTCTGCCTTGGCCTGACGCTGGGATCGATGGCCTTCCTCATGCTCTGGCACGTGACCGGAGGCCGCTGGGGGGTTCCGATACGCCGCATCCTGGAAGCGGCCACGCGCACGATTCCCCTGGTCACGCTGTACTTTCTTCCCATGCTGTTCGGCGCCAAGGCGCTGTATTCCTGGGCGCGGCCCATCCCCTCGGAGGATCACCATCTCCAGATGATCCACGACCGCTGGCTCAACCTCGGCGGTTTTACAATTCGCGCCATCCTCTATTTTGCGATCTGGTGGATCCTGATTCTGGTCCTCAACCGCTGGTCGGCGGCGCAGGACAAGCCCCACGAAACCCACTATCAGGAAAAGCTGATGGCGGTGGGCGCCATCGGCATCATTCTCTATTTCGGAACGATGACCTTCGCCACCATCGATTGGGTGATGTCCCTGCTGCCCGGCTGGAACTCCACCATTTACATGCTGCTTATCGCCGTGGGGCAGGGGCTCACCGCCTTGTGCCTGTGCGCCCTGGTTGCTCGGCACATGGTGGAATACAAACCGATCCAGCCCTTGCTCTCGCGCAACGAGTTTCACGACATGGGCAAGCTGATGTTCACCTTCGTCATGCTGTGGGCCTACATGAGCTTCTCGCAGTGGCTCATCAGTTGGGCCGGCAACCTGCCGGAGGAGATTCACTGGTACATGCTGCGTCTGCGGGGCGGCTGGGAGAACGTGGCGCTGTTTCTGGCCATCTTCCACTTCTGCGTTCCCTTTGCCATTCTGCTCTCCAGCGGACTGAAGCAGACGCCGCGCAAGCTGGCGGCGGTGGCCGCCTGGCTCTTCTTCATGCGCTACGTGGATCTCTACTGGAACATCGCCCCCGCGCACTATCCCGAGCATCTGCATTATGGCTGGCAGGATTTCGTGGTCCCGGTGGCGATGGTGGCGCTGTGGTTTGCTTTCTTTGCCTTTAACCTGAAGAGCTGGCCGGTACTCGCGCTGCACGATCCGCGCACGCACGCCGCGCTGGCGGAGGCCGAGGAGCATCCTCATGAGTAATCATTTGCACGACGAGCCGCACGAACTGCACTTCGAGCAGATCCAGCATCCCGACACGCAGTATGAGTCGCGCGATCTGGGCTCGCGCACTCTGGTGGGCTTCCTGTTAGGGCTGGGGCTGATGACCCTGGCGATGGTACTGGTCGCCTGGGGCGTTCTCATCTTTCTGAACCACGCTGTTACCGAGCAGCGGGCGGAGACCGCACCCCCACCGCTGACCACCATTCCCCAGGAGGTTCGCAGGGGAGATCCGGCGCTTAACTTTCCTGAGCCCCGCCTGGAGAAGGATGAACGAACGGACATCGGCAAATTGCGGGCCGCCAACGAAGCCCGGCTGAACAGCTACGGCTGGGTGGATGAGAAGGCCGGGATCGCTCACATTCCCATCGAGCGCGCCATGGACTTGATCGTGCAACAGGGATTGCCTGCGCGGCCGCAACCCCCGGTTCAGCCACCGGCGGAGTTTGGCAGCGGCGTGAACAATAACGCGGGCTCGAGCGGAGGCTACTGGCCGGCGGTGCGGAACTAGAAATCGTCTGTTGCGCTCGGCCGGCAGCAGAAAGAAGCAGAAAGGAAGCAGGAAGGTGAGCAGTAATCACAAAGCGGGCACGCGCGGCGCAAGCATCCAGGCTTTTGTGGCCGCAATCATGGTTGCGCTGTGCCTCACCAGCGCCGCACTGGCGCAGGGCATGATGGGCGGCCCGCGCGGGACGGCGGCTCCCCCTCCCACGATCCTCAAGCAGGTGGGAATCGAGCAGCGCCTGGACGCGCAACTGCCGCTTGAGCTTGCCTTCCGCGATGAGACCGGGCGCGAGGTAGGGCTGTCCGAGTTCTTCGGCCACCGGCCGGTGGTTCTCAGCCTGGTTTACTACAACTGCCCCATGCTCTGCGGCGAAGTGCTGAACGGGATGGCCAGCGTTTTCTCGGTGCTGAAATTCGACATTGGCAAGGACTTCGACGTGATTACCGTCAGCTTCGATCCCCGCGAGACTCCCGACCTGGCCCGCGGCAAGAAGCGCATCTTCATGGAGCGTTACGGCCGCCCTGGCGCCGAGCAGGGCTGGCACTTCCTCACCGGATCGAAGGAGTCCATTGACGCTCTTACCCGCGCCACCGGCTTCAACTACGCCTGGGATGAACAATCGCAGCAGTTTGCCCACGCCGCCGCCATTATGGTTGCAACCCCCAGCGGCAAGATCTCGAAGTATTTCTATGGCGTCGAATACGCTCCGAAGGATCTGCGTTTCGGTCTGATTCAAGCGTCGGAGAATCGCATCGGCACGGTGGTCGACCAGGTGCTGCTGTATTGCTATCACTACGACCCCAGGACGGGGAAATACGGCGCCATCATCTCGCACGTGATGCAGCTGGCCGGCGTGGCGACGATTCTCATTTTGGGAGGATTACTGATCGTGATGTTTCGCTCGGAGCCGCAGTCCAGCCGCACGCCGCTGGGCCGCAGCAAGGGAGGCAACGCCTAAGCACATGTTCCAGAATATTCCATTGTGGCCGGAACGCGCTTCCTCCCTGGCTGGACGCGTCGATGCCTTCTTCATCTTCATGCTGCTGGTTACCGGCTTTGCCGCGATCGGTGTCTTTATTCTGATCTTCATTTTCGCCGTTTACTACCGCCAGAAGCCGGGCGGCAAGGCCACGCAGATCGAAGGTTCGCACTCGCTGGAAGCCACCTGGTCGCTGATTCCCCTGGGAGCCTTCATGCTGATGTTCTTCTGGGGGGCCACCATCTACGTTGCCGAGTCCAAGCCTCCCGCCGGAGCCATGGAGATATATACCGTCGGCAAACAGTGGATGTGGAAGTTCGAGCACCCCGAGGGTGTGCGCGAGATCAATCAGCTGCACGTGCCCGTCAACCGCGACATCCGTCTGACCATGGTTTCCCAAGACGTGATCCACAGCTTCTACGTGCCCGCCTTCCGCGTCAAACAAGACGTTCTGCCGGGCCGCTACACCACGGTGTGGTTCCGCCCCATCAAGCCCGGAACCTACCATTTGTTCTGCGCCGAATACTGCGGCACGTCGCACTCCGCCATGACCGGCGAGGTGGTGGTGATGGAACCGGCCGACTTTGAGCAGTGGCTGGGAGGGGGCGCCACCGGCGGCAGCATGGCGCAGAGCGGGCAGCGGCTGTTCGCGCAGCTGGGGTGTGCCACCTGTCATCGGAGCGATACCCAGGGCCGCGGTCCCAACCTGGTCGGCCTGTATGGCAAGACGGTGCTGTTGGAAGATGGCCGCAGCGTGGTGGCCGACGACAATTACATTCGTGAATCCATTCTGACTCCCGGCGCGAAGGTCGTGTCCGGCTTCAAGCCCATCATGCCGACCTTCCAGGGTATCGTGAGCGAGGAGCAACTGCTCTCGCTTGTGGCGTACGTCAAATCGCTGGTGCAGCCGGCGCAGGGCGCTCCCGCCACCGGCAAGCCGGTCGCCGGCGCGCCGTCCCCGGGCCCGGGACCGAAGAAGGTGCAATAGCTTATGGCCGCCAATGACGCTCCGGAACGCGAGAATTATCTGACCGCCAGTTATGGCGTCAGGTCCTGGCTCCTCACCACGGACCACAAACGCATTGCCATCCTTTACCTGATCTCGATCACCTTGATGTTCTTTATTGGTGGCTTCTTCGCCACCATGATCCGCCTCGAACTGCTCACGCCGCCGGGTGATCTGATGACCTCAGACACCTACAACAAGATGTTCACCATGCACGGCATTGTGATGATCTTCTTCTTCCTCATCCCCTCTATTCCCGCCGTGCTGGGCAACTTCTTCATTCCCATGATGCTGGGTGCGAAGGACCTGGCCTTCCCCCGGATCAACCTGTTGAGCTGGTACATCTACACCATCTCCGCATTCATGATCCTGTACGTGATTTTGACCGGCGGCGTCGACACCGGCTGGACCTTCTACACTCCCTTCAGCACCACCTTCTCCAACACGCACGTGTTGCTGGCTGGCATCGCCGTCTTCATCAATGGCTTTTCATCCATCCTGACAGGACTGAACTTCATCGTAACGACTCACCGCATGCGCGCGCCCGGCCTGACCTGGGGACGCATGCAGCTGTTTGTGTGGAGTCTGTACGCCACCTCCGTCATCCAGGTGCTGGGCACGCCGGTGCTGGCCATCACCCTGGTGCTGGTAGCACTGGAGAGGGCGTTTCACATCGGCATCTTCAATCCCGCGGTCGGCGGCGATCCCGTCCTCTTCCAGCATCTGTTCTGGTTCTACTCCCACCCAGCGGTGTACATCATGATCCTGCCCAGTATGGCGGTGATCTCCGAAGTGGTGCCCTGCTTCGCGCGCAAGCGGATCTTCGGCTATACGTTTGTGGCGCTCTCCTCCATCGCCATCGCCGTCTTTGGCTTCCTGGTGTGGGCCCATCACATGTTCGTGGCGGGCATGTCGCTGTATGCGGCGCTGGTTTTCTCGCTGCTCAGTTACTTCGTGGCCGTTCCCTCAGCGGTGAAAGTGTTCAACTGGACGGCCACCATGTACAAGGGACAGGTGTCGTCCCATACTCCCATGCTGTACGCCTTCGGCTTCATCGGCCTGTTCACGATGGGAGGTCTGACCGGACTTTACCTGGCCGCGCTGGGCATCGATGTCCACGTTACCGATACGTATTTCGTGGTGGCGCACTTCCACTTCATCATGGTGGGAGGAGCCGTCATGGGCTATCTGGCCGGCATCCATTATTGGTGGCCGAAGATGACCGGGCGCATGTACCCCGAGGTCTGGGGAAAGATTGCGGCAGCTGTCGTCTTTTTTGGCTTCGTGCTCACCTTCCTGCCGCAATTTGTGCTCGGCTATCTGGGAATGCCGCGCCGCTACCACGCCTACGCTCCCGAGTTTCAGGTGCTGAATGTGCTTTCGACCGCAGGCGCGTCGATCCTCGCCCTCGGCTACCTGATGCCGCTGATCTACCTGCTATGGTCGCTGCGCTACGGGGAAGAGGCGGGTCCGAATCCCTGGTCGTCGGCCGGACTGGAATGGAAGACGGCTTCGCCGCCACCCACCTACAACTTCGAGCAGACTCCGGTTGTGACCTGGGAAGCCTACAACTACGAGGATTATCCGCAGGAGGTGCCGGTTGGCCGATAGTCCCGCCATCGCTGCCGAGCACGCCGTCGCCGAGCAGGCGCTCCGCCATCACTTCGCCAACATGGAGCAGCAGCGTGAATCCTCCACGCTGGGCATGTGGCTGTTCTTGGTGACCGAGATCATGTTCTTCGGCGGGTTGTTTGCCGCCTACATGATCTATCGCCATCTCTACCCCGGCGCCTGGGCGACGGGCAGCGAGCACATGAGCTTCTGGCTGGGGACGCTGAACACCACCATCCTGTTGTGCAGCAGTCTGCTGGTGGCGCTCTCGGTGCACGCGGTGCAGGAGGGTGAATCCAAAAAGACCGCGTGGCTCCTGCTATTCACCATTCTGATGGGTGCGGCCTTCCTGGGCATCAAGGCGGTGGAGTACCACGCGCACTACGTGGAAGGAGCGGTGCCCGGGCGCTGGTGGCACCTGCATGACGTCCCCGATCCCGCCCACGTGCAGATGTTCTTCATTCTTTATTTCGTCATGACCGGGCTGCACGCCTTGCACGTCACCATCGGCCTGGTCCTGCTGGGAGTGATTGCGTACAAGGCCAACAAGCTGGCCTACACTCCCGAGTATCACAACCCGGTGGAGGTTTCCGGACTCTACTGGCACTTTGTGGACCTGGTGTGGATTTTCCTTTATCCCATGTTGTACCTGGTCGCCCGCACGCACACCGGGTAGGAAGGAGCGCGCAAGCATGCCCGAACACTCCGAACACGTAGTGCCGAAGAAGACCTACTACCTGGTGGGTGCGGCCCTGATCGCTCTGATGGTGCTGACGGCGATCCTGTCGCGGGTGCCGATGCCGGGCGAGCTCAACACGCTGATCGCGTTGACCATCGCCGGCATCAAGGCGCTACTCGTGCTGCTTTTCTTCATGCACCTGAAGTATGAGAAGCCTCCGCTCAACGCGGTGGTGTTATTCGCGGGCTTATTCTGGCTGGTGCTGCTGATGGGCCTCAGCATGACCGATTACCCCTTCCGCGCAATCTTCGGCGTTCCCGGGCACTGACTCCATCCTCGGAAGGCTGGTGTTGCGGACACAGGCGCCCGCGGACGCTGTCCTGTGCCGGCCACCGTCCAAGTGGGAGCGCTGCGGACGCCTGCGGCCCATCGCCCGCGCCATGCCTGCCTCATTGACGCCTGATTTATCCTGCTTGCCTGTGAGGTGATCTATGGCGTTCTGTACTTCCTGCGGTACGCCCATGGAGACCACCGCGACCGCGTGCCCGAAGTGTGGTGCGCGGGCTGCGGTCCTGGCCTCGCCGTCCTCTGCCCCTGTCTCTCGGCCGCCGGTTCGCAACCCCGTTCTCAAGCTGGTGATGATCATTCTGGCGGTGGCTCTGGGTTTCGGAATCCTCAGCATCGCGGCAGCAACCTACGTGGCCATCAAGTTCGCCCGCCACAGCCGCATCCGCGAGGAAGGAGGCCGCACCAGCATCCAGACGCCTCTGGGCAGCGTGCAGACATCGAACGATCCCAACGAAATCGCCTCCCGCCTGGGTGTGCCGATCTATCCCGGGGCCAAGGTGGCGGATGAAGGAGCCATGGTGAGCCTGCCCGGGGCCAAGGTAGCCAGCGGCGCCTTTCTCACCGAGGATGATCCTGCCAGGGTCCTCGACTTCTACCGCCAGCACTATCCCCAGGCCAACGTGAAGCAACACCCCGCAGGTGAGGGAGAGATCGTCGTCACCAGCGGTCACCGGGTGCTCACCATCAAGATCGAGCGCCAGGGAAGCGGATCGCGGTTCGAGATCGCCAACGTCGGCGGAATCTCCGTAAACATCGATCACCCCGGCGAAAAGCGGGAGACCAACTAAGCAGGGTCACGACGCGCGGCTCTTCCTAAGCCGCTTCCGCCAGGCTCGCGAGCCAGGCTGACCGGCCCCACCAAGAATGCAATCAGAGAGGATGCGGACCCATGAATTCCCTTATCGAGGTCTTCGCGCACTCGAGCAAACGAAACGATGCGCGCAGCTGGGCTGCGCTGATTGTGATATGCGCCTGCACCGCATCTCTGCATGCCCAGGCTGCAGGATCCGTCCCCCCGGGGCCGCCGGCCGGCCACGCGCAGGCTATGCAGGAGCGCATTGACAAGCTCGAAGCCGAGGTTGCTGAGCTGAAGGCCATCGTCAGACAGTTGCAATCGACTCCGGCACAGTCCGCGGCATCGCCGCGCTCCGGGATCGCTGCCGACACCACCCAAGCGCAGCGGGAGATAAAGCGCTCGCAGGAGGAGCAAGGCAAAGCCCCAGATCCTGTCCGCGACACCACCGTCAGCGTCGGCCTGGACGGCTACTACGCCTACAACTTCAACCAGCCCGTAGGACGAGTCAACCTGCTGCGCGCCTACGACGTTCTGAGCAACGAGTTCAGCCTGAATCAAGCCAGCGTAATCTTCGATCATCCTCCCGATCTTGCCGCAGGACGCCGCTGGGGCGGACGCCTGGATCTGCAGTTTGGTCAGGCCACCGATACCCTGCAGGGGAATCCTGCCAATGAACCGCGGCCGCAGATCTATCGCCATGTCTTCCAGGCGTATGGCACGTACGTAATTCCCCTGGGCAAGGGTGTGAACGTCGATTTTGGCAAATGGGGTAGTTCGCTCGGCATCGAGGGCAACTACACCAAAGACCAGATGAACTATTCCCGCTCTTACTGGTTCAACTTTTTGCCTTTCTACCATATGGGTCTGCGTGTCGCCTTCCCGCTCAACGACCGCCTGACTTTGAACTATTGGGTGGTGAATGGCACGAACCAGATCGAGGCTACCAACGGTTTCAAGGATGAGCTGGTTGGCTTCACGGCCAAGCCGCAAAGAACAATTAGCTGGACGGTAAACTACTACTTTGGACAGGAGCACCCGGATCGCGTGGTAGTGCCACCCACCGGGCCGATTCCGGTGCAGCCCGGGCTCAGCTTCCAGGCCATACGTCCAGCGCCGGACGGGCGCACGCACATTCTGGATAGCTACGTCACCTGGCAGGCAACACCCAAACTGACGCTGGCCCTGGAGGGAGACTATTCTCTCCAACGCCTGTGGAGAGACGCTGCGCCGGGCCAATCCTCGGCCCCGTTGCACACTGATGGCGCTTGCGCCTACGTCCGCTACCAGTTCACTCCCCGCATCGCTCTCGCCTCCCGGGCAGAATACATGTCCGATCGTGGAGGACTCTTCAGCGGCATCACGCAGGCGCTGAAAGAAAATACTGTGACCTTCGACTACAGGATGGCTGAGGGATTTCTGATGCGCTACGAGTGGCGGCGCGACCTCTCCAACCAGCCCTCGTTCCTGAGCGATGTGCAAGGCGTGCTGAGCAAGCAGCAGAACACGGCCACGGTGGGCCTGATCTGGTGGTGGGGAGGGAAGGAGGGTTCCTGGTGAGCGCCGGGGATGACAATTGGCGGTGAAAAGCCATTGCGGCGCGGCTGAAAGCCGCGCCGCTCAAACCGAAATGGCCGAGGGCTGAAAGCCGCGCCGTACGCCTTCGGCGGGCACACTTATCCCCTATGCAATCCTGAGCGTCGTCTGCCCACCAGTCTTACTGCTTTCGGTGCAGCTTCCTGCGCGCTGTAAAGCCTACCGCTGCGATTCCCGTTCCCAGCAGGGCCAGGCTGGCGGGCTCAGGGATCGGTGGCGGGCCGGGCTCATCCGATTTGATGGCGAAGTGGTAGTCGCCATCCGTATTCGGGTTACCGTACGCATGCACATCCAGAAGGTCCGTCTGCAAAGTCCCCTCTATCTCTGTGACGTTGGAGCTTGTGTCACAACTTACATTCGGGAAGAGGGGGTTTGTGACATCCGGGCCGGAACCGAAATAGGCGTCAAGGCTGTTCACACCGACAAGCACAACTAATTTGTCGCTGAGCCCATGACTGTCAAACAAATTCACACAGTGGTTTCCAGTGAACGGATTGTTGACCTCGATCAGGGTGAAGTGAACAAACTCACCCGATGTCTGGACGATATTTAACCCAGGTCCGCTCGTCTCTGGACAGGGGATGGGGTTTTGTATCAACTGGCTGGGCAGACATGTGCTGGCGTATGCATGCACCGATGGGGGTCCGTTTCCGATATCCAGGGTAACGATGCTGTCCGCTCGCGCGCTGCTCAGGCTGGTTCCCACCACAACCAATAGCGGCAGCAAGGCGTATCCGAGGTGGCGAAACAACTTCATGGTCGTCTCCTCTTGCTCGAGTTTTGACTTAGGGCCGAGTCTAGCTAGAGAGGCACGAATCCCAGGGCCGATATTTCTAGAATGGCTGGTACAAAGGCGAGAATTACCCGCAAAATATCACAACTCTGCGCTTTGTCAATCGAGCAAACGCCAACTTTCCAGCCGACCATGCGCACAAACGCGCGAAAAGCTGGCGCTGTTACCGAATCTCATCCAACTAACTAGTTAATTCGTGCTGCGCCGCGAGCGTGCCGCGCCGCGCCAGCGTTTTCGCCAGCGCACGAATGAACTGCCAGCTACGATCCCGCTTCCCAGCAGGATGAGGCTCGTTGGTTCCGGAACCGTGGGGGCCGGTTCGGAGACCACCCAGAAGTGGAAATTCCCGTCGGTTACACCTGTAAAGTAAACCACGCCCACCTGCTGCGGCGTGTTCAGTTGCTCTACCGCAAAGAAATTCGTCTTCAGGGCGCCGCTGGGCACCGTGAGAGTGGCCGGCACGGAGGCGAACTTCACCTCCACCGTGGTGGGGCTCGCCACCGCGATCACGATGCGGTCACTGAGCGTGCCACCGATCGTGTCGTCGAACAGGTCCGTGTAAATCGTCTGCGGCGTGTACGGGCGCTGGTTCATGGTCAGCGTGAAGTGCAGGAAGTTCGTCGTGCTATCGGGCAAAATCGTGAACTGCACGCCTGCAGGAACCGTTAGCCCGGGAATGCCGCTTTCCAGATCCGTGATGGTGATGTTATCTGCTGTGGCGCTTCCAATCATGATTCCGAACGCCGCCAGAAGTGGCAAATAGCGTCGTCCGAATCGCCTGAAATACTCCATTTACGGCTCCTCTCCTGAACTTTCACGGGCCCGAGGAAAACCAGAAATGGCTGGAGATCAAGCAAACGAATTTGTTTCGCAAGATAGCACAGACTTCTTCGATGTCAATGCTGATTCCGCGCTACGTCTGATAACTCTTCGTAATCGGAACGATCTGTAAAGTGTTTGCGCTTTGTTTTTCATCAACGTCCGATAATTCGCCGCCGCGCTTTACGGCTGCTCGCCTTCTTCCGGTAGCGGGTAATATCCGGCGCGGGATCGCAGCCTTAGGTTGTGGCTCAGTGGTTGCAGGCGAACTACGCGGAATCGTTGCTTGAGCATGGAACGGGGAGGACGATAGAAAATCGCGTAGCTGTTGCGAAGTTCATCGGCAATCGCGGCTACCGCCTTGTCCAGCTCTTTTTCTCCCGATACCACGAAGTCGCGCCCACCCGTTTGCGTAGTCAAAAGGCGTAGAGCATCATCGCCGGCGTACTGCCAGCGATGGCTGTGGAGGGAGACGGTGTAGATCGCCACGTCTGCGCGCTGCGCCTCCGCGATTGCGTCATAGAGACTGTGGGCGCTGTAGTTGTCTTCGCCGTCGGTGAACACGATCAGCGCCGAGCGCCGCGGTTGCCGCAGCGCCTGGCGGTAGGGATCCTGGCAGGCGGCGGCCAGCGCATCGTAAAGCGCGGTTTGCCCGCCACGCCCCGGCTCCAGCAGGATCTCGGTCAAGCTTGCGGGAGACGCCACTTCGCGCTGCAACTCAATCTGGCTGTCGAATGCAACCACAAACAGCCGGTCGTCGGGGCGCATCAAGCCGCTCAGCAGACGCCCGGCGGCGGCGCGCGTCTGCTCCCAACTTCTGCGAGTGGAATCGCTCAGGTCGACCACGATTCCCAGGTCCAGGGGCAGATCGGTGGCGCGCTCGATCCCCAGGATCGCGACCTTCTGCCCCTGGTCGGTCACGGTGAAGTCATCGGAACTCAAGTTTTCCACCGGTCGCCCGCGCCCGTCGGTCGCCACCAGGGTCAGGTGCACCTCGGCGACAGTTTTCCGAAAGACGACCGGTGAAACCAGGCCCGCCGCAGGGCAGAGAACTGCCAGAAACAGCGCCAGCGCACCTGCGGTGACCCGTCGCAAGCGCTCCCCCGGGAGGCTTCGGGCGTCACGCCGGCAGGCCTCGCGGGGGAGTTGGCTGACTGGAGGAAGAAGGAGGTTCCTCACAATGGCTTGATCGGCATCGCGCGCTCAGCGCACAGAGAGAGTGGCAAAACCTGGGTAACGCGGGCTTGACCTCGTGAGTCCGGGCAGACCGCATTTTTGGCAGGTTAATTGCGCGATGGCGTCCGGGGTTGGGACTCCTCAGCCGTCGCGAGGAAGTGGGCGATTCATTTTTCGCGTAAAAGTTGGATGGATGAGGATGTTTGGACCTACCTGCCGAAATGCCTTTTTTCGTACGCAGTGATGGCTTCTTCCTGCTCCAGGGTCAGCCCGATCTCATCCAGCCCTTCCAGCAGGCAGCGCCGCTTGTGATCGTCAAACTCGAAGGCGGCGTGAAATCCCATGTCGTCGTACACATGACCGGCCTCCAAATCCACCGTGACGTGGTATCCCTCCACTTCGCGCGCGCGACGCATCAGCTTGTAAATTTCGGGATCGGGCAGGGTGACCGTCAGCAAGCCGTTCTTGAAGGAATTGTGGGCGAAGATATCGGCGAACGAGGGCGCGATGATGATGCGAATGCCGTAGTCAACCAGCGCCCAAGGAGCGTGCTCGCGCGATGAACCGCAGCCAAAATTCTTGGCCGCGATCAGCACGCTGGCTCCCTGGTAGCGCGAGTGGTTGAGGATGAACTCCGGGTTGGGCTCCCCGTCCGGCGTGTAGCGCCAGTCATGAAACAGGAACTTGCCAAACCCAGTGCGCTCGATGCGCTTGAGAAACTGCTTGGGAACGATCTGATCGGTATCGACGTTCGCCCGATCCAGGGGGATGGCCAGCCCTTTGTGCACGCGAAACGGTTGCATACCTGCCTCAGTGGAATCGCCAGCCGCGAATATCGGTAAAGTGCCCGGTCACTGCCGCTGCCGCCGCCATCATAGGGCTCACCAGGTGGGTGCGTCCGCCGCGGCCCTGCCGCCCCTCGAAATTGCGATTGCTGGTGGAGGCGCAGCGCTCGCCCGGCTGCAGGATGTCGGGATTCATGCCCAGGCACATCGAACAGCCCGACTCGCGCCAGTCGAAGCCAGCCTCGCGGAAAATTCTGTCCAAACCTTCCTCTTCCGCCAGCTTCTTGACGTTTTGTGAACCCGGCACCACCATTGCGCGCACCTTGGGATCGACGCGGTATCCCTTCACCACCTTGGCCGCTGCGCGCAGGTCTTCCAGCCGGGAGTTGGTGCAGGAGCCGATGAAAACGCGATCGATGCGGATGTCTTCGATGCGGGTACCTGCCGCCAGCCCCATGTACTCCAGCGCGCGCTGGGAAGCCAGCCGGTCGGCCTCGGTGACAGCGTGCGCCGGATCCGGCACCTTGCCCGTGACCGGCACCACCATCCCCGGATTGGTTCCCCAAGTGACAAACGGGGCCAGGCGTGAGGCGTCGATGTGTACGATGCGGTCATAGTGCGCCCCCGCGTCGGAGGGCAGCTTTTTCCAGCGCGCGACCGCTGGCTCCCAGTCAGCGCCCTGGGGGGCAAACCGGCGGCCCTTGAGATAGGCAAAGGTGGTCTCGTCCGGCGCCACCATCCCCGCCCGCGCACCCGCCTCGATGCTCATGTTGCAGAGCGTCATCCGGCCCTCCATGGAGAGCCCCCGCACTGCTTCTCCGGCGTACTCGATGGCGTAGCCGGTGGCGCCGTCGGTTCCAATTTGACCGATGATAGCGAGAACCAGGTCCTTGGCCGCCACGCCATGCGGCACACTGCCATTCGCCAGGATCTGCATTTTCCGCGGCTTGTTGTGGGGCAAGCACTGCGTGGCCAGCACGTGTTCCACCTCCGAGGTGCCGATGCCGAAGGCGAGCGCGCCAAATGCCCCATGGGTGCTGGTGTGGCTGTCGCCGCAGACGATGGTCATGCCCGGCTGCGTCAGCCCCAGCTCCGGCCCGATTACGTGCACGATCCCCTGTTCCGCTGCGTCAATGTCGTACAAGCGGATCTCGAATTCCCGGCAATTCTGCCGCAGGGCGTCGATCTGGCGAGCCGCGATCTCATCCAGGATCGGAAGGTGCCCGGGAGTGGTGGGCACGTTATGGTCCACCGTGGCCACGGTTCGCTCCGGGCGGCGTACCCTGCGCCCATTCTCGCGCAGGCCGTCGAACGCCTGCGGCGAGGTCACTTCGTGGACCAGGTGCAGATCGATGTAGAGCAGCGTTCGCGGGCCGTTGGGCTGGGCGACTACATGCTCATCCCAGAGCTTCTCAAACAATGTGCGGGGAGACGACATAGGAAAATCAAAGGTTCAGCGTGAGATCAATTCTATACGCGCGCAATGCCGCCACAAACTCTCAGACGGCGTGATAGGCACGCCGGCGGTCCATCACGTCGGCCAGGGCCTGCTCCACCAAGCTGCCGATCTCGCTGGTGTTGGCTTTGTACTTGGCCTTGCCGCGCATCAGGTCGGCGGTGCGGTGACCTGCATCCAGCACCTGGCGGATTGCGTCTTCCACGTCGCGAGCCTCCTGCTGCAGCTCCGCGGTGTGACGCAGCAGCATCGCCGCAGTGGCGATCGCGCCCAGCGGGTTGGCGATCCCCTTGCCGGCGATGTCGGGGGCCGAGCCATGCACCGGCTCATAGAGATCGACGCTTCCTCCGATGGTGGCCGACGCCAGCATGCCCAGCGATCCGGTGATCACCGCCGCTTCGTCGGAGAGAATGTCGCCGAAGAGGTTTTCTGTGAGCACCACGTCAAAGCTGGTGGGATTGGTGACCAGTTTCATGGCGCAGGCATCCACGTACATGTGCTCGAGCTGAACGTCGCGGAAATCCCTGGCCATCACGGTAACCACCTGACGCCAGAGCTGCGAGGTTTCGAGCACGTTGGCCTTATCCACCGAGGTCACTTTCTTGCTCCGCGAACGCGCCGCTTCGAAGGCAATGCGCGCTACCCGCTCGATCTCTTCCACCGAGTAGCGCATGGTGTTGTAAGCGGCTTCCCGGTTCGCGCCCACGAACCCCCGTGGCTCGCCGAAGTAGAGCCCGCCCAGAAGCTCGCGTACGAACAGGACGTTGGCTCCCTTCACGACCTCCGCCCTTAGCGGCGAGGAGTCCACGATCGCGTCATAGCAGATTGCGGGCCGCAGATTTGCGAACCCTCCCAGCGCCCTGCGCAGGCCCAGCAGCCCCGCTTCCGGCCGCTTCTCGGGAGGCAGAGCGTCAAACTCCGGGCTTCCGACCGCGCCCAGGAACACGGCATCGCTCTCGAGGCAGGTCTCAAGGGTAGTGCCGGGCAAAGGCGTGCCCGCCTCCTTTATCGCGGCTCCACCAATCAATCTCTCGGTGAACTGGAAGTCGTAACCCCGGTCCTCGGCCACGGCGCGCAAAATGCGGACTGCTTCCCGGGTCACCTCAAGGCCAATTCCATCGCCGGGCAGGACAGCGATCTTCAGCTTCACGCTGCCTTCAGGGACGCCTGGGGCGGCGCGGCGAGCCCGCGGGCTTCGACTGTTGTTCTGAGCGGAGCGGGCGCCCATTGTCTTGACCTCACTCTTTTCTGTGTCAGGCAGGTGCGCGGTCGAAGAACCTGGCGTCCTCCGGCTTGCGCGCGCGTTGAAGCGAGCAAAGCGCCGGCCTAGGCATTTCCGGCGCGCTGCTGCGCCAGGACCCCAGGATCCGACGCCGGTTTCATCTGCGGAACCACGCTGGCATCAAACTCTTCGCGGATGATGGCGATCAGATGCCGGTCTTCGACCACCTTCACCTGGTCGGCCAGGGCCACAAAGCGCTTGTAGATGCGATCCAGGTCGCGGCGCTCGAAGGAGTAGCCCAGTTCCGCGCACCTTAGGCCCAGCGCATGCCGACCGGAGTGCTTGCCCAGCACCAGCTTGGTCTCCGGCACACCCACCGACTGCGGGGTCATGATCTCGTAGGTCAGCGGGTTCTTGATCACCCCATCCTGGTGGATTCCGGCTTCGTGGGCAAAGGCGTTGCGCCCCACGATTGCCTTGTTGGGCTGCACCGGAACATGCGTGATCTCCGTCAGCAGGCAACTGGTGGGGAACAGCTCCTCGCTTCTCACTTCGGTGTCGTAGGGCATCACGTCCGGCCGCACCCGCAGCGCCATGACAATCTCTTCCAGGGATGCGTTTCCGGCGCGCTCGCCGATTCCGTTGATGGTGCACTCCACCTGCCGCGCTCCGGCTTCGACCGCAGCGATCGAGTTCGCCACCGCCAGTCCCAGATCGTTGTGACAGTGGGCGGAAATCACCACTTCAGGGTGGTCGCGCCGCGTGCACGCTACTACCGCCTGGATGATGCGCGCCATCTCCCGCGGCACGGTGTAGCCCACGGTGTCCGGGATATTGACGGTGGTGGCGCCGGCGTCTACTACCGCCTGGGCGACCTCGCAGAGGAAGTCCAGCTCCGTTCGGGTGGCGTCCTCCGGGGAGAATTCCACGTCGCGGCACAGCGAGCGCGCATAGGCAACCAACTCCGCCGCCTGGCGCAGGCAGTGCTGGCGCGACATCTTGAGCTTGTAGTGGAGATGAATATCCGAGGTGGCCAGGAAAACGTGGATCCGCGGGCGCGCGGCAGTCTTCACCGCATGCCAGGCGCGCTCGATGTCCATATGCGTGGCCCGAGCCAGCCCAGCAACAATCGGACGCCGTACCTGCTCTGCTACCGCCTGCACCGCCTCGAAGTCCCCGTGGGAGGAGATAGGGAAGCCGGCTTCGATCACATCCACCCCAAGTCGATCGAGCTGCCGCGCCAAGCGCAGCTTTTCCTGCAGGTTCATGCTGCAACCAGGGGACTGCTCGCCGTCACGCAGGGTGGTATCGAAGATGGTTACTCGTGCTCGCTCCATCAGGGGCCTCTCCTACTTCGGAACTCAAAGCCAAGACCTTGAATCTTCAAGCCTAGCGTGTCCTTCCGATAAAGCAAGCTTATAGTTATTTGCTCAACATAAGAATAGATTATGATATAAGTGATGCTTTCATCCCTGGCCCTCCTCTAAAGGAACGCCTATGGACCTGTTTCAACTGGAAACTTTCCTCGCTGTTGCCCGCGAAGGCAGCTTTTCCCGCGCCGCCAAGAAGCTCTATCGCACCCAACCGGCCGTCAGTCAGGCGGTGCGCAAGCTGGAGGAAGAGCTAGGGGAGCCCCTGTTTGACCGCTCCTCCCGTGAGGGCATCCTCACCGCTTCCGGCAAAGTGCTGGAGAACTATGCTGAAAAGCTGCTCAACATGCGTGGGGAGGCGCTCAACGCCCTGGAAGAGCTGCGCCAGCTCAACAAAGGGAAGCTTTCGATTGCCGCCAACGAGCTGACCTGCCTCTACCTGCTGCCGGTGCTCAACGAGTTTCGCCGTCTCTCTCCTATGATTAAGGTCACCATCCAACGCTCGCTCGCCAGCCAAATTCCCGACGATCTGCTGAACCACAACGCCGAGCTTGGAGTTTTGACCTTCCGTCCCGAAGACCCGCTGTTGAAATCCATAGTCGTGTACCGCGACGAGTTGTGCTTCGTGATTCCTCCCAACCATCCCCTGGCCACAAGCGACGAGGTACACATCCATCAGCTCGGTTCGGAGTACTTTGTGGCCCACCATGTGAACTCGCCCTACCGCGAAAAGGTGCTGGAGACCTTCCAGCGCAAGAAAGTTCCGTTGCACATGGACATCGAGCTGCCCACCACCGAGGCCATAAAGAAATTTGTTGCCATGGGCAACGGCGTGGCGCTGATCCCCAGCATCTGCGTGGAAGCCGAGGTGTCGCGCGGCGAACTGGTGCGCATCTCCGTCCCCGAGCTGGCGTTCGAGCGCAAGCTGCGGCTGGTATATCGCAAGGGCGCCAGCCTCTCGCACGCCGCGCAAGCGTTCCTCAAGGTGGCGGAAGCGCATGCCCAGCGCGAAGACGGCCGCTACCTCTACCAGGTGGAGAAGTAGAGCCATCTGGCGGGCGCGGTCGCAAGCGGAAGGCCGCAGGCGATATCCCGAGCGCAGCGAGGGGATGTGCTTTTCCATGTAGCGCGGACAGTCCTGTCCGCGGGCCGGTGTTTAAGCCCTGAGTGGCACGGATGTCGTCACCGCCGGGCCCCGGGGTTGTCCGGTTCTGCTTTGCCTTCCCGCTCTGGACGGTTAATATCTCTCCCTTGCTGAGATGGTGAACTGTCCTTGCTCCTGTCACAGAAACCAGACTACGGCATCGACTCCCCGGGCATCATCATCGGCCAGTTCGTGATTGCCGCCGCCCTGCTGCTGGTGGCCGCCTTCGTTCCCAAGATCCTGATGGTGCACATCCGCTGGGGCGCCCTGGTGGTGGGGCTGTACTTCCTCTACAGCGGCGTGAACATGATCTTCTACAGCAAGTACGGCAAACTGGAGCTGCGGGAGGAGCTGCTGAACTCCATTCCCTGGCGGGGAGACGAGGCGGTCCTGGACGTGGGTTGCGGACGCGGACTGCTTACGGTGGGAGCGGCCCGGCGGCTGACCTCGGGCAACGCGGTGGGTGTGGATCTGTGGGAGCCCAAGGCGATCACCGGCAACCGGCCGGAGTCGGTGCTGGAGAATGCCGCCGCCGAGGGGGTGGCCGACCGGGTCACGGTGAAGCGGGGTGACGCGCGCCAGCTCCCCTTTCCCGACTGCTCGTTTGACGTGATCCTCTCCAATTTCGTGGTCCACGAGGTGGAGACGGCAGAGGAGCGGCGCCAGATTTTGAAGGAGATGGTGCGCGTGCTCCGCCCCGGGGGACGCGTCGCCCTCATCGACTTCATCTTCACCGGCCAGTGCGTGGCCGACTTGCGCAGCTACGGCTTTGCCGACGCCCGCCGCGATCGCATGGGCAAGCTGGGCTTCTGGGCGGGAGCGCTGCTCACCTTCGGCGCCGTGCAGCTCTACCAGGTCAGCGCCACCAAACCCCACACCGTCGCGCAACCGTTGACGCCACCCTTCGC
>Ga0187788_10000102_pt1 | contig 20532 bp, 21 predicted proteins | sample 1015_BV01_MP10_2_FD_133008 | JGI IMG/M metagenome (GOLD analysis project Ga0187788, IMG submission 133008) | Tropical peat soil microbial communities from peatlands in Department of Meta, Colombia - 1015_BV01_MP10_20_MG | ecosystem: Environmental > Terrestrial > Soil > Wetlands > Peat | place...
TACCTCTTTGTTCACAAACTTCTGCGGCGCGAGGATTATGTTGCCGTTGTTCAGCGCGCTGAACTGATCGCCCGAGGCCGGCAGATAAGAGACGCTGTAGGCGCCATAAACTGACACGTTGTCAGCAGGCTTCACGATCACGGCAGCTTGCGGCGACACATTGTTGTTGATCAGACTTCGATTTGTATTCGTATTCATGTCCAGCGCAGACTCATCGAAACGATCGAAACGGACCCCGCCAATCAATTGCAGCCAGCGGGTAATGTCGATTGTGTCGCGGACGTAGGCCGACGCTGTGTAGAGGAGATAGTTGCTGTTAGAGTCAGGAGTGGTGACTCCGGGCGAGAAGGCCCCCGGGTACTGATGGACGAAATTGACCGGCCCGAAATAGGTCGGATCAAATGGATTGCCGACTATCGTATTTGTTCCGTTGGGGAAAATGCCTGTGTTACGCACATCGATCCCGGACTGCCGGCCAAACTCTGTTCCGAACGCAATCGAATGTAATAGCGGTCGGGTGGATGTCTTGTAGAAGAAGTCTGTCTGGTTGATAAGATTGTCGCGGTTGGTCGTATGGTTGTAAGCCGCGCGATTGAACGCTGTGTCGGAAGGATTCACCGCACCCGATAAGGGACCGCTTCCAGGGTAGACGTTCTGGTAGAATTTTTTATAGTCGGCGAACATCGTCGAGTTCTTCGCCGTTAATCCGTTTCCAAAATCGTGGTTGATGAAGGCCATGGTCTGTTGCACGTCGGCGCGCGCAATGTTCAGACTGGGACTGCCGAAGAACGCCGTAAGGTCGCCGTTTGGTGCAAACGGCGCCGCCGGATTGAAACGGGTTGATGATGGCGCCACGGCGTTAAGACCCTGAGAAGGGTTGCCGCGGTCGGCCGTGCGCTCGTCGTGATAGTATTCGTAGCTGAGCCTGATCTTGGTGGCGTTGTCAGGCTTATACGTTACCGTTGGATTGATGCCCCAACGCTCGAATTTGCCAAAATCGCGGAACGTATCGCCCGCCTCGTACATCATATTGAGACGCGCTGCGAAGGTGTCGTTTACGGCTTGGCCGGCGTCAACTGTAACGCGCCGATCCCAGAAGGATCCAGTTTGCGCCGTTACATCGTAAACCCTGGTGCCATCGGCTTCCTTGAGCGTGCGGTTGAGCAGTCCGCCGCCGGCACCACGACCGAAAGTCAGCGCGCTTGGTCCCCTCAATATTTCCACGCTTTGTGCGTTGTAGAGATCGCGAAAGTATTGAACGTCGTCGCGAAAGCCGTTGACGAAAAAGTTTGCACTTGAATCCACGCCGCGAATAACAAGTTCGTCGCGATTACCTTCGCCCTGATGCACGGCGACACCCGGCACGTAGCGCGTAATGTCGGTGAGACTTGGGGAGCCCTGGTCCTTGATGAAATCCCTTGTCACCACCGTCAGCGACTGTGGGATATTGAGCAGCGGAGTGTTTGTTTTTGTTGCCACCGAGGTGCTCGGTGCGAAGTAGCCCTCCGTCCGGCCCGAATCGCCCTGGACACTGATGGTATCAAGCGTGATGGCTTGAGCGTTCGCGTCGCCCCCCGCGCCTTCGGGTTGTGGCTTTTCGTGCGCAGCCACCCGTATCGTTCCGGCGTCGCACCCGACCACAAGAAACGTCGTCGCCAGCAGCATCGGAATGTGCCGGCTTAGTCCCCCCTCGCGCATGTCTCCACCTTCACAGTGGGCATTTTTTTCTGCGCACGCACTGAATGTGCGATTACACGTGCCCCGTCGCGTCCTTACGCGTTCATAAAAAGTCTTGCAATATCAATCATTTATACTGCTTCCAATGTATAACTGGAATAGTTCGCGAATTGCGTCTAGCGCACGGCAACAACTTGGATTTTTTCGCTGTGCGCGTGAAAGCAGCGAAAAAGATTTTCACACGCAACCGAGAATGATTGAACCGCGGACGCTTCGCGTGCATCGTCCGCCGCATCGGTCGTCCTCCTCCCAATCACGTTTCGGCATTTAAGGACCCAGAAGGACTCAAACCCCATGCCCTTTTTAATCTCTCAAGCTTCGTTGCCAGTCTTCGAGATCGGCCTCAATGCGCTGTCATCGGTGCTGGACAAGGCGGCAGCTCATGTCGCGGCGAAGAAAGTTGATCAATCGGTGCTGGTGGGTTGGCGATTGGCGCCGGACATGTTTGCGTTCGGACGTCAGGTACAGGTCGCTTGCGATCAGGCCAAGAACGGCTCAGCACGGCTCGCTGGTGTCGAACCTCCGAAATTCGAAGATACGGAGGCGACCCTCGACCAGTTGAAGGAACGCATCGCCAAGACTGTCGCCTATCTCAAGACTCTCGACACCAAAGCGATCGATGCCTCGTCCGAGCGCGAAATTACTTTTCCTCTGGGATCAAGTAAGGGCCAAATGAAAGGCGGCGACTATCTCAACCATTTCGTGCTGCCAAATTTCTATTTCCATCTTACCGCTGCTTACTCTGTGGTACGGAATTTTGGTGTAGATGTCGGTAAGCGCGACTTTCTCGGCGCGATCCCACTTAAAAGAATCTAGGCAAGCGAAAAACCCCGGGATCGGTCCCGGGGTTTTCTGTACTAGAAAACATGCCTGGCTATTTCAGCCGCTTGGCCGCTTCCTGCGCGAGGCTGGTATCTACATATTTCTTGATGTCGATTTTTTTCTTCACGAAGCCAAGATCCTGAGTCATGTCGACGTTACGTTGCAAGGCTTCTACGTTCGGAAGCAGGTTCGGATCTCGGTAGGTATCAGCCTTGGTGAACAGCCAGCCGAATCGCTCGGGCGGGACCTTGGTCACGTTGGAGGCAATCTTGGCCGCTTCATCGTGGTTCTTCGGGTCGAGATACCAGCGTGTGATGCGCAGCATGTCTTCCATGAAATCGACCATGGTGGCGCGGTTTTTATCGATGAATGATTTGCGCGCTGTCCATACGATCATCTGGGTGATGCCGATGGCTTCCCGTTGTTCGAAGAGAATTTTGCCTTCCTCCTTAAGCTTGGGATTGAGCGCGAAGGGCAGCACGGCAGGAACGAGGTCGGCTTTTTTGTCTGAAAGGACGGCCGGCATGGTTGGCAACGGCGCCTCGATCATCGTGTAATCGCGTTTCTCCTCGAGGCCATGCTTCTTCAGCATGGCGCGCATGGCGACGTCGACCGCGCTGCCGCCGCCATTGGTTGCGATCACCTTGCCCTTGAGATCCTCGACTTTGTTGATGCCACTATCCTTGCGAACATAAAATTGCTGACTGAAATAACCTGGGACGCCATCCTGGAACTCGTCGGCGATGACACGGATGTCGTCGAGTCCGGCGTTTTCGATGGCGATCGCAAGAGAGGAATAGGCAAGGTTGGATACTTCCAATTCGTTATTGGCCACCGCCGTGATCATTTGCGGCGTGCCTTGATAGCGAACCGACTCGAGCGTGTAGGACTTGCCCAGATGCATGGCTAAATCCTTCTTTTCGAGGATAATGGACGCCCAGTTGGCGACCGGCGCCACCCATGACATACGGATTTTCACCGGCTCGGCGCCATTGGCGGAGCTCAGTCCGAAAAGGCCGAGCGCGCATGCGCCGGCCAGCGCGAATTTCTGAAAGCGCATGGTTTTCCTCCCACTTCGCCGGGCTTGCGTGTTCAATTGGCAAGCTTCTCGTTGCGAACGGCGAAGATTGTCGGAGGTCCAACGGTTTTTGGCAAGCCTGATCCGGGCGGTCAAACGCCCACGATCCGGTACACTGGATTGACGAATAATTCCTTGTGCCAAGCCGCATTCAGTCAGGCTTTAACGAATGGCAAACCGTTTAAATGCCCGCAAGTTTTAGAGAAAAGGGAGACCAAGGGTTTACGCCATTCAGGTCACGACCAGTGTCGGCGGTTCGCGAAAAACAATCTTAATCACCTACGCCGCATAGTGCCGAAAAGTGAACCGGGGCAGGGATGTCGATTACCCACACACGTGCGATCCTCGTCTGGTATCTGGTTGGCGCCATGGCCGTGCTGACGATAACGAGCTGTGCGCTGGCTGGCCTCACTGTCGACCTTTCGAGCAATCCGTGCTTGCCGCTGGCGATCATAGGTCTTTTGGGCGCCAGTTTTTTTTATCGCTACCGCCGGCCCAACATACATTTGTCCGCGGTCACCGAAGCGGCTGCACAAATGCTGATGATCTTGCTGTTTGGCATTCTGCTGACCTACGCCGCCATGACGGCCAATTTCCCCTATCGCGACGCCGCTCTCTTCGCGATCGATCAAGCGCTGGGATTAGATCGGCGTGCTTATCTCGATTTTGTCAACAGCCGTCCGTTGCTCGCAGAGCTCGCGGGCTATTCGTATCTTTCTTTGCTGCCGCAGTTCGCGCTGGTACCGATGGTGCTGATGATTGCCAACCAATTGCCGCACCTGCGACAGTGGATGCTTGCCTTCGGTCTGGCGCTTATCGCGACCGCGGCCATTTCAGTATTCACGCCGGCAGTCGCAGCCTTTGTCTATCTCGATCTGACGCCGCAGGTCTATGCAAACATTTCTTCAACAGTGTACACCCACGTGCCGACGCTTGAAGCCTTGCGTGCCGGCACACTTCATTCGATCCGGCTCGACAATCTTGAAGGCCTGATCACGTTCCCGAGCTTCCACACCGCGGCGGCGCTGATGTACATCTGGGCGTTGCGCACGGTGCCATACGTCCGCTGGCCGGCGCTTGCGGTCAATTGCGCACTGATGGCGGCAACGCCCATTGATGGCGCGCACTATTTCATCGATCTGGTCGGCGGCGCGGGAGTGGCATTCGCGGCGCTTGCGGCCAGCCGCTGGCTTTGCCGGTTTGTGCCGGCAAACGAGCATCCGACTGCCGTGGTACCTGCTGCGGCATCCGATCTCGCCGGGTCTGCTCAGGCATCGATCTGATCGCGATCTCTGCCTATTGTGTGTAGGGGGCTGCCGCTTCCTGATGCCAGATCAACAGGCGGCGGCGGATGAGCGCCATGGCCTTGACGAGTACGTAACCGACCACGGCGATTTCAACGATACCAGCAAACACGCCGGGAGAATTGGCAAAGCGCGAGGCGGTCATCATGGCGCCGCCGAGACCGTAGCCTCCCATCAACATTTCGGTCACCACCGCAACGATCAGTGACAGCGGCAATGCCACCTGCAAGCCTGTCATGATCGTCGGCAGCGCCGCAGGCAGTATGATTTGCCAAAGTAATTCACGCTCTCGTGCCCCCATGTTGCGCGCAGACCAAATCAATTCGCGCTCAACGCCCTGAATAGCGATGACGGTTGACGCCACCACGGGAAAAATGGCGTCGAACACGATCATGGTGATCTTCGAAATGTCGAACACGCCGAGCCACAGGATCACTACCGGCAGAAACGCGATCTTCGGCATCGGGAAACCGACCGAGATGATCGGGTCGAAAAACCAACGCGTCGCCGCACTACGCGACATAGCCATCCCCAGCACGATGCCGCCGACCGCGGCGATGAAAAATCCGACCATCGCTCGGTAGAGTGTAACGGCCGTATTGATTGCGAGGTCACCGGAAGTCGCGTCGTTCCAGATGCGTTCCAGCACGGTACTCAACGCCGGCAGTTGGAACGGTGTGACGATGCCGCTGCGGGCGACCAGCTCCCATGCCAACAGAAGCATGGCGATAGAAATAACGCGCGCGCCTGCCCAAAGCGTGGAACGCAGAACACGCAGAGCTGGCGGCGCCGGTGTGGCCTGATCTATTGTCGCCATAGCAGCATCCGGTGCACGAACATCTGGTAGATGCGATCGGCGGCAAAGCCGAGAAAAGCGACCGTGAACACCACAGCATACATGGCATCGTAGGTGCCATTGGCGCCGAGAAAGCCGATTAGATAGCCAAAGCCCTTCTGGGCCACGATGAGTTCCGACGAAACCAGCAGGATGAAGGAAAGTGCGAGCGCTGTGCGGATACCGTTGAGCAATTCCGGCATGGCGCTCGGCAGCACGACGTCCCACAGCATCCGCAGGCGGCTCGCGCCCATGCTTCGCGCCGACCACACCAGTACTTGTTCGCTTGACCGCGCACCATTAAAGGCGCCGACCGTCACCGGCAACATGCAGCCCAGGAAGATCAATAGAATTTTGGAGCCGTCGCCAAAACCTAGCCAAATGACGGTCACCGGGATCAGTGCTGATTTTGGCAGCGGATAGAAAATTTCCACGATCGGTGCGACCAGCACGTTCACCGGCTTCCACCACGCCATACTGATACCAAGGGCAGTGCCGACAATGACAGACAGCGCCAATCCTGCACCTGCGCGGTAAAGCGAGGAGGCGCCGTTGCTGATGAGCTCGCCGTCTTTGATCATATCGATCCAGGACGCGATCACATCAGACAAGGGTGGTAATGCCGTGCTCGACACCAGCTCGAGCCGCGCCGTCAGCTCCCAGGCAGCGGCCAGCAGAAGTAATGGCAGATAGCGGATCAACGACTGTTTCATCGTTCCACGCCGTCGCGGTTTATGTTCTCTTGCCCTGCGCCTTGATGGCTTCGTCTTTCACCAGGTTCCAGATTTCATCCACTTTCTCGACAAAAAACTTGTTCTTGAAGATGTCGGGATCGTTTTTGTCGAATTTGGTGTCGACTATCGTTTTGATACGTCCTGGCCGAGCCGACATGACCGCGACTCGGTCGGCGAGATAAACGGCTTCCTGTACGTCATGAGTGACGAAAATCACTGTCTTCGGCGTGCGCTGCCAGATGCGCAACAATTCGCTCTGCATCAGGCCCCGTGTCTGCGCGTCGAGTGCACCGAACGGCTCGTCCATCAACAGTATGTTTGGATCGAAGGCGAGGGTGCGGGCGATTGCTGTGCGCTGTTTCATTCCGCCGGACAATTGAGAAGGGTAGCTGTCTTCGAAACCGGAAAGCCCGACCAGTTCGATGAAATCCATCGTGCGCTTCTCGCGCTCTTCTTTCGGCATACCCTGCCTTTCCAGCCCGTAAAGAATGTTGCCGCGCACGGTCTTCCAGGGAAACAGCGCGAAATGCTGAAAGACGATGCCGCGGTCAGGGCCAGGGCCGGCGATCTTTTTTCCGTCGACCAGAATGGCTCCGGTTTCCACCGGCAAAAAGCCACCGATCAGATAAAGCAGCGTCGACTTGCCGCAACCGGAGGGTCCAAGCAGGGCGACAAACTCGCGGTTGGCAACCTCGAGCGACACCTGGTCGAGCGCCAGCACTTCGCGCCCGCGCGGCGGGCGATAGAGATGGTTGACGCGGTCGATGACGATTTGTGCCGCTGGCGCCATAATATCAGGAAGCGTCCAACCGCTGCGATCTGTCAAGCTCCGTCCGTGCTGGCCGAGCAGCGGCAGTGTCCTATAATGCGGGACTCGATCGTACTTTTAAGAGGAAACGTCAGTGCCCAACATGCTTTTGGAAGCCCGCCGCGAGCTTGCGCTCGCCAACCGCATCGTCGCGAACGAGGGAATTATCGACGCCTTCGGCCATGTCAGTATGCGTCACCCCGACAATCCCAAGCGCTACTTGCTGTCGCGTTCGCGCGCGCCCGAGCTTGTAACGCCCGAGGACTTCATCGAATACGACATTGAATCGCAACCGCTGCGCGATCCGGGCGTCGGGCAATATTCCGAGCGGGTAATCCACGGAGAGATCTACAAGGCGCGGCCGGAGGCGAATTCGGTCTGTCATCACCACTGTCCGGCCTTCATGCCGCTTCTTGCGACCGGGACGGATTACATGCCGATTTTTCATCTCGGTGCGGTTGGCGGCATCCGTCCGCCATTTTGGGACCAGCGTGATGAATTCGGTGACACCAACATGCTCGTGGTCAAGCCGGAGGAGGGCGCCTCGCTTGCTCGTGCCTTGGGCAAGCACTGGATGGTGCTGATGATGCGTCACGGTGTCACCGTCGCCGGCACAAGTGTGCGCGATTGTGTTTTCCGATCGGTCTTTTCAGCGCGCAACGCCGAATATCAGGTGCGTGCTCTGACGATCGGATCCAATATCGCCACGCTTTCGCCGGGCGAAACGAACTTGGCCGGTCAAATCAGCGCCAAGACCACGGGCCTCACGCGCTCCTGGGAATACTGGTCGATGCGCGTGGCCAACAAGGCGGGAGGTCATGCGGCTATACCAAAGAATGCCAAGCCGGCACGCATAAAAACCAAGCCCGTACGTGCCAAAGCCAGATCAAAACGTGCAGCCAAGAGGCGTCGCCGCTGAGAAAATGGGCTTTCCCGCTAGCCGATCCAGGTGTTGAATACTGACCACCATGGGAGCGACAACAACATAATCATGGACGGAGGAAACGCATGAAGATCTTCAGGGGCATTGTCGGCGCGCTTGGTCTCGTTGTGCCGCTTGCACTGAGTGCCGGCGCTGCGTTGGCGGAAGACACACTCAAGGTGGTCATCGGGCAAATCAACAATTGGGAAAACCAGGCTCCGACACTCGGGCAAGACGCCGGCATCTTCAAAAAACATGGCCTCGTGCTGGAAAATACCGGCACGCAAGGCGCTGGCGAAACGATCCAGGCGGTAATCTCGGGAAGCGCCGATATCGGGGCGGGCGTCGGCGCTGCGGGCGTCATGCGCGCTTTCTCGAAAGGCGCACCGGTTCGCATCCTCGCACCGGCATTCACCGGCACGGGCGATCTCTTCTGGTATGCGAAAGCGGATTCCAAAATCCAGAGCTTGAAGGATACGACGCCCGAAACGACCATCGCCTATTCGACGAACGGATCAAGCTCGAACAACATTGTGGTTGCCTTTGTCAGTGAACTGGGAGCCAAGGCCAAGCCGACTGCCACCGGCGGTCCGGCCGCTACGCTGACGGCTGTTATGTCCGGTCAGGTGGACATTGGTTGGGCCGCGCCGCCATTTGGCTTGCGTGAGCTCAAGGAGGGCAAAATCCGCATCGTGGCACGCGGCAGCGACGTGCCCTCGCTCCGCGGTCAGACGGTACGCACGTTGATCGTCAACGCCGATTCACTCAAGACCAAACGCGATGCGATCATGCGCTTTATGGATGCGTATCGCGAGGCGGTGGACTGGATGTATTCCGACCCCAAGGCTGTCGAGATGTATTCCAAGAAAATGAATCAGCCGGTCGACATGCTGAAGGAGTCGATGGAAAAATTCCAACCGAAAGAGACGATGCAGACCGACAAATTTGCCGACCTGGATGGCGCCATCACCGACGCGGTCAAGCTCAAGTTCCTGGAAAAGCCGCTCACCCAGGAGCAGATTACGGAGTTGTTGCAGATTCCGCCGCGCAAGAAATAAGCTGGCGCGCCACGCCATATAAAAATAAACGGGCCGCGTATTGCAGCGGCCCGTTCAGCTTCAGAATTGGTGTGTTACCTTTAGGCCTTCTTGGCCTTCTTTTTCCCGCCGCTCTTTGCAACTTTACATGCACCTGCTGTAGCAGATTTGGCGCCGTCCTTCATCGCGTAGCAGGCATTGAAATAGGTAAACTTCATGCCGCCCTTGGTCGCACACACCTGACCTGGCGGATTCATCAAGCAAGTTGCTTGTGGTGATGCGGGCGGCGCGGCTGCTGCCTTCTTCTTCTTCGCCGCTTCGCTGGGCACAGCCGAGCCGATGACGAATGCAATTGCAGCCGCCGCAACGAACGTACCGTAAGCAAGTTTTTTGATTGTCATGTCATTCCTCCCAGACATTGGACGGTAGATAGTAGGAGGTGACACGCGACGATTACAAGAATTTTGCGGATTAAGACGACACAAACATGAACGCACGTTCATGTGGCCGACGGCTCAGCGCCGATCTTTGGCTGCAGTACTGATAGCGTCGAGCATGGCAGCACGGCCCGATTTCAGCGCTTCGCGCACCGTTTCATTTTTGCCGATGGCGCCCATTTCACGTTGGCGCTTGACGGTTGAATCGACCATTAGAGGGTTGAGGCCGAGCTCCCGCAGTGTCGCCGCCGACTCTTCCATTTCTGCAGCCCGGCGCTCGCCATGGCTGGCCATGCGCTCCAGGTTGTAGTCGGCAATTTTGGTCCAATCGAGCGTTGGATAGTTGTTTTTGAGCGATGCGGTGACCTCCTCCAGCACGCCGGCTCGGCTTGCCGCGAGGAAGCATTCAAGCGTCAGGGCTTCGATGCCTTTGATCATGACGCTGCGGATCATCTTGATAGCGGCTGCTGAGCCGGTCTCGGGACTGACAACGGTCAGTTGCATTTCCAGTTCGCGGAGCAGCGGCGAAATCTCTTCTGCATGCGGCCCTGAAATTAACAGGGGCGTGCGGTGACGGGCAGGGTGAATCGGGGCAATGACGGCCACGTCAACGTAACGGGCGCCTTCGCCGAGCAATTTGGCGGTTTCCTGTTTGCGGCCAGGCGATACGGAATTGATATCGAGATAGTACGGTCGGCCGGACAGATGCGGCGCAACTGACCGCGCGGCATCTACGCTGGAGGCGGCGGTGACCGCTGATATAATTATATCTGTTTCACGGACCGCATCGCCGGCCGATGATGCCATCCGCACGCCCATCGTCTCGCCCGCCGCCTTAAGCCGTGTGCCCGCAGCTTCCGGGAACAAAATATCCCAACAGGCGATACGCTCGATGCCGGCATCGTGCAGCCCGGAAGCGATTGCTTGCCCGGCTTCTCCAAAGCCGATGAAGGAAATGCGCGGCGTGTTGCGACGGGTCATGGACGGCTCGCGATCACGAATCGGGATCACCGGGAATCGGTGGCGTTCCCTTGGTGTGGAAAGATTTTATTGTCTGTAGCCCCCAGGCCTGCCCTTTCTTGCGTTCCGCCTCTGTCCAGCGGATTGGCTTCCAGTCTGGCGCCAGCACAAGCCTTGCGCCGGCACAGGACACCTCAACCCGGTTGCCGCCAGGCTCATATACATAAAGGAAGAAGGTTTGCTGGATCGCGTGCTTGTGCGGACCGGTCTCGATGTACACGCCATTCTCCAGAAAGATATCGGCTGCACGTAGCACGTCCTCGCGCGAATCGAGCGCGAAAGTAACGTGATGAAGGCGTCCTTTGGTTCCGGTGTGATCGCGTGTGTATGCGAAATCGTAGCTTTTGTTTGTCGCGGTCATCCACATGCCGGCTTCGGTGCCGTCGTCGAGCACAATCTGCTCGGTTAACATGAAGCCAAGATAGTTTTGAAAGAATTCGCGATTGGCCTTTATGTCAACGGCGAGACCGTTGAAATGGTCGATCCTGCGCGCACTGATCCCGCGCGCCGGAAACTTCTGCGCCTGATTCTTGAGCGCAGGTTTGAGCTCCGGCGGTGCCTCGTACCATTCGGTCTCGTAGTAGATCTCGAATTTATGGCCATCCGGATCTTTGAAGACGAAGGTTTTGCCGTGGCCAAGATCGCCATCACTCCAACCGACGTCAAAACCGGAGCCCTTTAGCGCGGCGGCGCGCCGCTCCAGCGCCTGCGGTGAACGTGTGCGGAAAGCGGCATGGCCAAGACCGGAGGTCTTCGATGCTGTGAGTTTTAGCGAGTAACGCTCATAGTCGTCCCAACCGCGCAGGTAGACGCTCTCGCCTTTCTCGCCGCTCTGCGTCATCCCCATGACGTCGATAAAGAATCTGCGGCTTTCGTCGAATTTCGGAGTGAAAATTTCGACATGGCCAAGATGTGCAATGTCGTGGATCGGTTCAGATGCCATGGCTTTCGATCTTTTCTGTCGTTCGATCAATTCTGCCGAAGCATACGCGAGAATACCAGCACCAGATTATTAGCCGGCATCGGCGTCATTTCGACAAGTGAAAGGCGAGCTTTGTCAGCGAGCATTCGCAAATCGCGAATATCGCGCACGCCCCATTCCGGATTCTCAGCCCGCAAAGTAGCATCGAAAGCGGCGTTACTTGGCGCGGTATGCGCGCCATCGCGCATGAAGGGACCATAAATGAATAGATGACCATCTGGGCGCAATAGCCGGCCGGCACCTTGAAATAAATTTTGCGACACGCGCCACGTCGAGATGTGCACGACATTGATACAAAGTATGGCCGCAAGGGGCTTCCCCACCTCTCCGTTTGCCCGCCAGGTCCAGTCGGAAACGGTAAGGTCGATGCGTTGCGGTGCGCTCAAATTGGCGAGGTCCTCATGCCGCCGCCAGGCCGCGATGCTGTCGAGGTGCGATGGATAGATGTCGCTCGGCCACCATGTCAGTTGCGGGGAGCGTCGCGCGAAAGTAACGGCATGTTGCCCGGTTCCGCTGCCGATTTCGAGCACATCGCCTGTCTGATTGGCGAGAAAGCCTGCGATCGCGGACCAGATCGGATCATGATTGCGGTGGAAGGAAGGTGCGTCCAGCCGGCCATCGGCTGAAGGCGGCTCGGTATCCTTGCCATACTCGACGACGAATTTAACCATGGTTGGAACCAATTGGATCACGGGACGCAATTAGGCATGCCTGATAGTCATGGTCAAAGGGCAGGCTTCAGAAGAATTGCGGCCACCGTCGAATTATCAGGGCGCCTTCGTTGTTTTTGTGGGTGTGATCGGGCAAAATAACTGTTTAAGCGGGCAATCCCGCGATCTGTGCGTCGCCTCTGGGCGGGCCGGATGATCTTAAAAAAATAATCTCGGAGGATGACATGCACAGAATCTATTCGACCGTTGCTTTGCTGGCTGCAGTCGCGCTGCTGATGCCCACGGCAGCAGGCGCGCAGCAAAAAATCGTCATCGGCATTCCAACATCACCGCCCAATATCGTTCACATGCCGACCATCGTTGCCAAGGAGCTCGGGCTTTACAAGAAGGCCGGGCTCGACGTGGATATCGTGTCGCTCGGCGACGGCGTGAAGGTCTATCGCGCATTGCTGGCGGGCAATATCGACTTCGGACTTACGCCTGGCGCGCCTACCATTATCGGCCGTTCCAACGGCGCCGAGGTGAAAGCGCTTTCCGCCAACCTGCCGAAATTCGAAGCCTCGATGGTGGTGCGCGCAGAAATCAAGACTATGGAAGACCTGAAGGGAAAGCGCATCGGCATCCAGGAGCCGGGCGGTTTTGCCGACATTTTAAGCCGGAGCGTACTGCGCGCGGCCAAGATCGATCCAAAGGACGTCAACTTCGTGAGTATCGCGAGCGAAGACGTTCCAGCATTGGTCGCAAATCAAGTTGATACCGCGATCTTGCATGTCGAACAGGAAATGCTCGCGAAGAGCAAGGTGCCGGATCTGCACGCGATTGGGCGCATGTGGGAACTGCAGCCGAAAACGCTCTACACCTTCCTGTCGGCGACTGAGAAGACCATCAAGGAGAAGCCCGCGATCGTACAGGCCGTTGTTACCGCCAATATCGAAGCAACCCGGATCATGTACACGGATAAAGCCAAAATCGTGCCGATCCTGGTCAAGCAAACCGGCTATCCGGAAAACATTCTTTCGGAAAGCTTTGACTTTATGGTCAAAAATTGCATCTGGGATGCCAACAGCGGCCTCGGTCCTGAGCGCATCAATTTCACTGCCGACCTGATGACCAAGGTGGGAAATATCAAGGAAGGCAAGACGCCAAAATACGAAGAGATCGTCGACACGACATTTGCCAAAAAGGCGATCGAGCAGGTCGGCGAATGGAAAGGCCCGGTCTGTCCGACCGCGGCGTTCTGAGATTTTTGATCAATCAATAGCGGCGCCGCCTGGTCTGCGGCGCCTGTCGCACTCGAGAGCTGAAGGCCCCAAAGGGTGGGATCACGATGAGCGTTGCGAACCAGGTTCATACCGGTCACCTCGCTGATAGCGCGCCGCACGCCGCGACCATCACCAAGGTGTCGTGGTGGGAACGGCCGGCGCTCTTTCGCTATGGCTTCGTCGCGTTGATCCTCATTGTCTGGCAAATCGTCGGGCCCTTCATCAACCCGATTTTCTTTACCTATCCGACGAAGATCGCCGCTGCATTTTATTCGACGACCGTATCGGGTGAATTGCCGTACTTTCTCGCGCAAAGCCTGGAAGTCATGGTCTACGGCTTGAGCATTGCTCTCATCGTTGGCATCCCGCTCGGCATCGCGATGGCGCGCATTCGCTGGCTCGATTGGGCGCTCGACCTGCCAATAAACGCTCTTTACGCAACGCCTTTAGTCGCCGTCGTGCCGCTGCTTGTACTCTGGTTTGGCATCTATCTGAAAGCCAAAATCATCGTCGTCTTTCTCTTTGCCGTGTTCCCGGTCCTGATCAATACGTATCAGGGCGTGCGCGAGTGCGACAAAAACATGCTCGAGGTGGCGCACTCGTTCCGTTCGAGCGAATGGCGGGTGTGGCGGGACGTGCTCCTGCCGTTCGCCGTGCCCTACATCATTGCTGGTATCCGGCTAGCTATCGGCCGTGGTCTTATCGGCATGATTATCGCCGAATTCTATACGACGATATCCGGGCTCGGATTCATGATCACACGCTACGCTAATGTGTTCGAGATGGACAAAACCTTCGTGCCAGTGATTGTGCTGATGGTGCTCGGCGTTTCTCTGACTTCTTTACTGAAATGGGTTGGGCGCCGCATCGCGCCCTGGAGCAGCGCTAACCGCTAAGCTTCTGCCTTATTGAAATTGTCATGCGCGCGCGCGACACTGGTCGCGACGGGTCCTGCAGATTTTGCGAGGAGGCGCGTTATGGTTTTTGGTCTGTCGATTCAAACCTTCACCCTAATTCACGTGATCATCTCGCTGGTGGCGATTGCGAGCGGCGTTGTGGTTCTGATTGGCATGCTCGGTTCGCACCGGATGCAAGGCTGGACCGCTCTGTTTTTGTTCACCACGGTTCTTACCAGCGTGACCGGCTTCCTATTTCCCTTCCACGGCTTCACGCCGGCGATTGGTGTTGGGATTATTTCATGCCTGCTGCTGGCGCTTGCGCTCTTTGGGCTTTATAGCAAGCATCTCCTCGGCGCGTGGCGTTGGATCTATGTCGCCGGTGCCGTCAGCGCGTTTTATCTCAACGTGTTTGTGTTGGTCGTACAATCATTCCAGAAAGTGCCGGCCTTGCGCGCGTTGGCGCCGACACAGTCCGAACCGCCTTTTCTCGTCGCGCAAGCGATTGCGCTGGCGGTTTTTTTCGTGGCAGGCATCCTGGCGGTATCCAGGTTTCGCCCGGCACCGGATGCTCTGCCTCGTTGAAGGTGACCACAATGCGGCGCCTAAAAAGGAAGAAGCCGCCGGTTACCGGCGGCTTCAGCCAAGTAACGAACGTACGAAGTTTACTTAAGCTGCGTCGAGATGCTGTCAAATTTCGCGTTGAGGCTTGTGCCGATCGCGTTGACGGTGGCGATAATCACAACCGAAATGCCAGCGGCAATCAGGCCGTATTCGATCGCGGTGGCGCCCGACTCGTTCTTCAGAAACGCAACAACTTTAGACATTAGACATCCTCCATGTGGCTGAAACTCGGGACATCAGACTCATCAATCTGATGACGGCAGCAACGTACCGTTTGCCCGTTAAAAAGAAATTTCGTTGGAGGTGCTGAAATCTCTTCAATTGTTATGAAAATGTTTGGTGTTCGGAGCTGGATATTTGGCCCTCCGAAATGGTCTAGGCGCGGCGGCTGTCGCTAAAGTCCGCTTTTTTCGGCGGAATCGCACGAAGCCAGGCTATTGCGAAACCAACCTGACGCCGGGAGCGAACTGGCAATTAACCGCTCGTTATCCAAGTCAGAGAAGAGTTCTGTAACGTGCCAGCGCCCGCCGGCGCAGGCACTATTTCACGTGCGACAGACACCGACGATCAAATATCCTCTACGCGGTCGACGTATACCAACCCCGCTTTCGCCAGCGGCTCGCGCATCTTGTACATGTCGAGGCTGAGGGTGCCGGCCTCGAGCTGCTTGCGTTTGCCGTCCTCGTCATCCTTGCGCTTCTGCGCCTTTTGCGCAGTTTCAACGGCGAACTTTTTGGGGATCACCACCACGCCATCGTCGTCGGCCACGACGACATCGCCGGGTTCGACATTCACTCCCGCGCAGACGACCGGAACATTGACGGCGCCGAGTGTGGCCTTCACCGTGCCTTTGGCCGAGATTGCTTTTGACCAAACCGGAAACCGCATCTCGGAGATCGGGCGCACGTCGCGACAACCGGCGTCAATGACAAGGCCGATCACGCCGCGTGCGCGTAGGGCCGTGGCCAGTAATTCGCCAAACATTCCGTCTGAATTGTCGGCGGCGCAGCCGACCACCAGCACGTCACCTTTCTGACATTGCTCGACGGCGACATGGATCATCCAGTTATCACCGGGCTGCGCCAGCACTGTGACCGCGGGGCCTGCGATTTGTGCGCCGGGCCAGATCGGCCGCATATACGGCTTCATCAGCCCCGAGCGCCCAAGCGCTTCATGCGCTGTGGAAACTCCAACTCCGGCGAGCGTGCCAATGGCATTGCTGTCCGCGCGCTTGATGTTACGAACGACGACAGGCTTCATTTGAGAATCTCCTCCACGGTCGGGAATAGCCGCTGGTAGGCTTCACCATAGGTCATGGGCACGCCGGTATTGCGGCTGCCCTGGATGCCGCGATTGAGTGCGACCCTCTCATAGTACGCCCATAGGTGCTTTTGGGCGGCGAGGATCTGGAAGGCCTTGTACTTCTGCTCCCAGACCTCGTCGATTTTCAAAATGAGATTGGGCTTGTAGTTGCACATTTCAGGCTGGTGCGGTTCGAACAGGAAGACGGGCGGCGCGGAGTATTTGTATTTGGCGCCGGGCTTGTGGCCCATGGCCTGCGCTACAACGCGCGTCTCCTGAGCAAAGTGAGCAGCATTTGGATGGTCAAAATTATATGGGTCTTCGAGTGCGTGCGTCAGAACGAACGCGGGATTGAGTTCACGGTAGATATCGACCATGCGGTCGAAGTGGGCGTCGTTGAGCTTGAGCGGATAATCACCACAATCGAAGAATTCAATTTCCGCGCCAAGAAGTGCAGCCGCGCGCTCGGCTTCATCCTTGCGGCCAGCTTTCACCTTTTCCAACGTTGCGCCTGGTTCTTTCCACGCGAATTGGCTCTCGCCCCGCTCGCCATATGACAGGCAGACGATTTTCACCCGGTAGCCAAGCTTGCCGTGCAGCGCGATAGCGCCACCCGCACGCCAAACGAAGTCACCAGGATGGGCGGTTACAACAAGCCCGGTCTTTTGGTCCGCCATTGCGCAGCTCCCTTCCGTACGCGGTTGTTAAACTAGGTTGAGTGCCCGGCGGTCAAGTCGTCGGCTGGCGAACGGAGGTGGTAGCGTTTCACAACGGCAAATAGCTGCGCTACGACACCGCATGTTGCATGGTAGTCATTCAGCACTGCAAATGGAGTGAGCAATGAAAAAAACCTACACCGGAGGCTGCCAGTGCGGAAAAGTCCGCTACGAAGCGCAGGCCAACATCGATGAAGTCATCACCTGCAATTGCTCGCGGTGCCGCAAACTCGGGTCGTTATTGTCCGCCGTTCCAATGTCCGACTTCAAACTTCTCTCCGGCGAAAACGCGATCACGGACTACCAGTTCAACAAGCGCACAATCCATCACCCGTTTTGCGCCACCTGCGGCATCCAGTCTTACGCCTATGGCAAAGGGCCGGGTGGCAAAGACATGGTCATGCTCAACGTGCGCTGCCTCGACGGCGTCGACGCGGATCAGCTCAGGGTGAAGAAATTCGACGGCGCCAGTCTGTAGCGAATGGCCCGCTGCGGAGATTAAGCCTGAAAAAAGGCCCCCAAAAGCCATAACGGGCAGACCGTCGTCCACCCGTCACAAGCTCTCGGATCCATTCCTGGCGCGCAGGCCGAAACCCGCAGCGTAGGTACCAGTTACTGAGAGCCAGGGCCGGTAGTCATGGGCCACGAATACTGCAAGCAGCACCCACGTCCCACGCCCAGTCCGGTCATGGCGGCCATCCGTGTCCGGCAGAGCCGAAGATGGGTGACCCGCCGAAAAGCCTACAGCGGCTACTTGCCAAGGCAAGCCCCGAGAATCGCTGTTGATAATTGCGAGGATGAAATAGGGCGGTCATTCTTTGAAAAAATTCCCAACAAAGGACGATCGCAAACGTGAGGCAACGACGGGCCGTGCAAAATCTATCGACAAAGGTTATGCATTGATGCGCAGCGTTCGGCCAGCAAGACAGGTTGCCATGAAAACGATATCTGCCCGCGAACGGCTCGAGATCGCGCTCGGTCGGATCGATGATCCGAAGGGTGAGGGCGCGCGCGCCTGCCTTACCGTTTACCGTGAGCCGGCGAAGGCCGCCGCGGATGCCGCCGACGCGCGCGCGAAAGCTGGAATTTCGCTGGGGCCGCTCGACGGCACGGTTGTGAGCATCAAGGATTTGTTTGATGTCGCAGGTGAGGTGACGCGCGCAGGTTCCAGGGCACTTGCTGAGGAAGCAAAACCGGCTGTTGCCGACGCACCGGTGGTGCGACGCTTGCGTGCCGGTGGCGCAATCATTGTGGCCAAGACCAACATGTCGGAATTCGCCTATTCAGGCATCGGCGCAAATCCGCATTTCGGCACGCCGGGCAATCCGGCCGATCGCAAGCGAGTTCCTGGAGGGTCTTCCTCCGGCGCGGTAGTGGCCGCTGCCGATGGCATGTGCGAGATCGCAATCGGCACCGATACCGGCGGCTCATGCCGCATTCCGGGCGCGCTCTGCGGCATTGTTGGCTATAAGCCCAGCCGCCAACGCATTCCTACCGAAGGTGCTTTCCCGCTCTCGTACAGTATCGACTCGATTGGGCCGATCGCCCGATCGGTCGAGGCGTGCGTCAAAGCCGATGCGGTGATGGCTGGCGACAACCTCGTGCTGCCCAATATTATTCCCATTGCGGGTCTTCGCGTCGGCATCGTGCAGGGCATGCCGATCGAGAATCTGGATGAGACGGTGGCGAAACGCTTTCCACAGGCGATCGATATGCTCAAACGCGCTGGTGCGCGTCTTACCGACGAAACACTGTCGCTGATCGATGGCATGGTGCAGGTCAACAGCAAAGGTGGCGTACAGCCTGCGGAAGCTTTCACAGTGCATCGCGATCTGCTGTCGCGGCGCGCCGAGGCCATTGATCCAAATATAAGAGCGCGGCTCGAACGTTCACGCAATGTCAGCGCTGCCGATTATATCGACATGGTGCGAGAACGCGCGCGCCTGATCCGTGCCATGGATGCCAGGCTTGCGGACCTCGACATTTTGGCCATGCCAACCACGCCGATTGTCGCACCGACCATGGCGGAAGTGTCAGCGGCGGACGAGTTTGCCCGCAAGAACGCCATGCTCTTGCGCAACACGGTCATTGTGAACTTTTTCGATCTCTGCGCCATCTCTTTGCCCGTGCCGCGCGAAAGCGGGCTGCCGACAGGCTTGATGCTGGTCGCGCGGAATGGGAATGATCATCGGCTGTTCGGCATTGCCGCGGCCATTGAACGCTTACTCGCAGCGTAACGCCTAAAACTTACGTAGCATATCAAGCAACAGGCGGTAACGCTCAGCGCCAATTTTTGCTCTTAGTGCTGCTTCGTGTTGAGCTGCCAGAACTTTTGCGCGAACCAGCAACTTTTGGCCGGCGCTCGTCAGCCGCAAGGCATGCCTTCTGCCATCGGCAGAAGAGGGAAGCCGCTGCGTCAGCCCGCGCCATTCGAGCCGGTGCAAAAGGCGTACGAGCCGTGCCCTTTCTATGCCAAGTATGGCCGCCAGTTCTGACTGCGACAAGCCGGGGTTTGAGTTGACCACGACCAGAACCGAAAACTGTGCGGGGCTTATATCGATCGGCGAAAGGCGGCGGATAAAATCCTGAAACACCCAGACCTGTAGCCGGCGCACGAAATATCCGAGCCGCTCGTTGAGCACATCAATATCTATGACTGAAGAGCGGGTGCGACGCGGCTCTGCCGTTCTGCGCAGCGGTATGGCTGGCTTGGACGTACGTTTAGCGACCGGCATTTGCGCTTGATCTCGTTAGACGTGGACAATGGTGTTGACGAAATTTGTTGTCCACGTCAACAATAGGTTGGGCGGGCCGGACAAGGGAGGATATCCAATGAAGGAAAAATTGCAGTCGAAAGTAACGCGCGTGACCCGCCGCGGCTTCAATGCCGGTCTCGGCGCTGCCGGTTTTATTGCCGGTACTGCGCCCTTCAATATTGTGCGCGCGCAAAGCGCGGCCTTGAAAGTGGGGGTGTTGCTCCCACGGTCGGGTGTACAGGCCGGTATCGGTCAGGACTGCCAGCGCGGTGTGGATATCGCGCCCGGCATTCTCAAGGAACTGGGCTTGCCCGCGCTCGAAATTATCAATGCCGACACGGAGACCAAGGTAGAAGTAGCCCGATCCCGCGCCGAGAAACTGATCAGCGACGGGGCGCAAGTCCTGATTGGCGCGTTCGATTCCGGGCAAAGCACTTCGATCGCGCAAGTCGCCGAGCAGAAGGGTATCCCCTACGTCATCAATATCGCCGCGGCCCCGCAGATTACGGAGCAAGGCTACAAATTCGTCTTCCGTAATTTCCCGACCGCCGGGATGATTCTCACCGATGCCTTTGCCAACCAGAAGGAA
>Ga0187788_10000103_pt1 | contig 20366 bp, 20 predicted proteins | sample 1015_BV01_MP10_2_FD_133008 | JGI IMG/M metagenome (GOLD analysis project Ga0187788, IMG submission 133008) | Tropical peat soil microbial communities from peatlands in Department of Meta, Colombia - 1015_BV01_MP10_20_MG | ecosystem: Environmental > Terrestrial > Soil > Wetlands > Peat | place...
AGCCGCCCGGGTCAAGTGCTCGTCGGCCTCGCCTGCCGGGCCGTCCAGCCCGTCGGTCCCCGGCGCAGGGATCCCCCCGGCCCCCACGCCCTGCGGCTGCGCGTCGTCGCAGAGGGGGTGGAGACCGAGGAGGTCTGGGGGATGCTGCGCGCCGTCGCCCAGGGTCGCCCGACCCCGCTCATCGGGCCGATCGCCACTGGGACGCCCGCCGTCCGTGGAGCAGGCTCGATGTCGAGGTCGTCGCTCGCGCGCCTGTCGTGGCGACTCCGACGGCGACGGTCCGGGCCGCGCAGCGGGCCATCCAAGGGGTGTGGGCGGATGAGCGTCACGACGACCGACCTGTGGCGGATGAGCGCCACGGACCTGGCCGGGGTGATCAGGGCCGGGCAGGCGTCCAGTCAGGACGTCGTCGAGGCCCACCTCCGGCGGATCGAGGCGGTGAACGCCTTCGTCAACGCCGTCACGGTGGTCCTCGCCGAGCGGGCCGTCGACGCGGCGAAGGCGGCCGACCGGGCGCTCGCGGCAGGCGGCGATCTGCCGCCGCTGCACGGCGTCCCCTTCACGGTCAAGGAGAACATCGACCTGGCCGGCACGCCGACGACGCAGGGGATCACGGCGCTGGCCGGGGCGTACCCGGCTCTGGACGCGCCGATCGTCGAGCGGGTCCGGGCCGCCGGCGCGATCCCGATCGGCCGCACCAACTGTCCCGACTTCGGGATCCGTTGGCACGCGGACAGCGAACTCCGGGGAGCGACCGTGAACCCGTGGGACCGGTCCCGTACCCCCGGCGGATCCAGCGGCGGCGAGGCGGCGGCGCTCGCGACCGGCATGACCCCGCTCGGCATCGGGGGTGACCTGGGCGGGTCGCTCCGCTGGCCGGCCCAGTGCTGCGGGATCAGCTCGCTGAAGCCGACCCTCGGCCGCGTCCCGCATGCCACGAGCATCGAGCCGGTCGACCCGCCGATCAGCAACCAGCTGATGATGGTCGAGGGGCCGATGGCGCGCCGGGTGGCCGATCTGCGCGCCGCCTTCGAGGTGATGGCCGGACCGAGCCCGCGGGACCCGTGGACGGTGCCCGCGCCGCTCCGGGGCCCGCGGACCGCGAGGCCCGCGCGGGTGGCCGTCGCGGTCGACCCGGCCGGGCAGGGCACGGCGAGACAGGTCCAGGACGGCGTCCGGACGGCGGCCGGGGCCCTGCAGGACGCTGGCTACACCGTGGAGGAGGTCGAGCCGCCGTCCGTCGACCTGGCGGCGAAGACCTGGTTGGACATGATCGTCGCCAACACGGTTCCGGCACTGCGCGTGATGTCGTTCCCGTGGGGAGCCGATACCGAACGGTTCGTCACGGCCCTGTTCGCCCTTGCCCCCGAACCGGACCCGTTGACCACCATCCAGATCTTCATCACCCGGCAGTCGCTGCTGCGGGCCTGGGGCGAGTTCCAGGAGGATCATCCATTGATCGTCGCGCCGATCTTCACCGGCATCCCCTTCGACGTGGGCAGGGACCTGACCACCGCCGGGGTGGCCGAGATCCTCCGTGGCATGCGCATGGCGCTCGCGGTCAACCTGCTCGGCCTGCCCGCCGTGGCGCTGCCCGTCGGGACCAGGGACGGCCTGCCTCAGGCGGTTCAGGTGATCGGCCCTCGCTACCGCGAGGACCTGTGCCTGGACGTCGCGGCGGCGCTGGAGGACAGGGTCGGCATCCTCACACCCATCGATCCGTCGTCCATGGTCCCGGCGGGCTAGTCTTCCCGCCCGGGAATAGTGATCATGGGGTGGGCTGCGCCGTCCCGGCGTGCACACGTGCTGCCCGGGCAGGCGTAACGACCGGCATGGCTCCCGGGGACTCAACCATGGGTGACCGTGGAGGCGTATGGGTGGGTGTGAGCCGCATCTCCGTCCCGGCGGTGCCGGCGTGAGTGACCAGGCGGGCTTCCGGGCCTTCGTGGAGGCCCGCTGGCCGGCGCTGGTGCGCTTCGCCTACTCACTCACCACGGACCGGGCCGATGCCGAGGACGTCGTCCAGCTGGCGCTGGAGCGCTGCTGGCGTCGATGGCGGCACGTGCGGATGGAGGGCGCGGAGGCCTACGTGAGGACGGCGATCGCCCGGCTGGTGATCTCACGGTGGCGCCGTCGCCGCTTAGAGGAGGCGCCGCTGGAGGGTGCCGACCAGGCGGTCGGCGCAGGTCCGGAGGAGACGGTCGTGCTGCATGACGTGCTGTGGCGCGAGCTGGCCGAGCTGCCGCCGCGGATGCGCGCGGTGGTGGTGCTGCGCTTCGTCGAGGATCTGTCCGAGGCGCAGACGGCGGCACTGCTCGGCTGCTCGGTCGGCACGGTGAAGAGCCAGGCCTCGCGGGCGCTGGCACGGTTGCGCGTCCGTCCCCCGCTGCTGAGTCTTGCCGACCCGCCGGCGCGTGGAAGCCGAGGTGAGCTGTGATGCACCCCCTTCCGGCGGATCTGCCCGAGGCGGTCAGACAGGCCGTCCGGACGCAGGTCGATGCGCTCGAGGTGTCCCCGGTCCCGTGGGCGGCACTGGAGCGCCGTCACCGCCGGGGCACGGTGCGGCGGTACGGCCTGGCCGCGTGCTCGGTCGTGCTCGTGACGGCCGTTGGACTGACCACCTTCGGCCCAGCACACGACGTGTGGACGAAGGTGTCGCCGCCGGCGGGGTCGCCAGGGTATCTGCGGGACCACTCGCTCGGCCGGCTGGCCGATGACCCGACATGGTCGGCGGACATGCTCCGACGGGCCAGGCTCTCGCCCGGTGACACGCCGCAGCGGGTGCTCTTCGCCGACGACATCGGCGGTGTCCGGGTCGCCCTGGTCCGCACCCGGAGCGGCCCTGAGGTGATGGTCTGCTGGTTCAGTGGTCCGGCGGGAGCGGCTCCCGCCTCGATGACGGTGCAGGAGTGCGACAGTGCGTCGCGGATGTACCGGGTCGTGGTGGGCCCGACCGAGGCGGACCCACGCCATGCCACCGTGGTCGCGGTGGCGGCCAGCGGGGCCCGGATGACGGTCTGGACCAACAACGACGTCGGTCCGGACGGTCGCATCGTCTCCGGTGTCGTGGCCGGGCGGGAGGTCATGCCCGGGGTCTACGCCGTCCGCCTCCCTGTCCCCTTCCCGCAGGTCGACCTGCGGTTGACCGGGCTGCCCGGCGGTGACCAGCGAACGCCGGCCTACGGCTCCATTCCCAACCCGCCGCGGCTGACCGATGCGCAGTGGTGGGCGCCCGCCGTCCCCGGCGCCCGGGGTGACGCCACCGCAACCCCGCCACCCGGCCTGGCGGTGCAGCAGACGTACGACGCGCTGGGTCTGCGCAGCGACATCCCCGGCGCCCGCGTGCTGTGGGTGCGGCGCGGTGCATTCAACGACACCCACAGCCTGCTGGCGCTGCGCGCGCCCTCGGGCGGGTGGGCGGTCGTGGCCGCTGACAGCACCCCCCCGATCCGGACGGCGGACGGAGGTGTCACGGTTGGCTCCGCCGTCGAAGCCGTGGTGCTCCGACCGGCGGGTGACCCGGATCAGTTCGCCGTCGCCTGGCGACTCACCCGGCCGACGGCTTCCGGAATCCCGCAGCCGACCAACGAACTGGGCATGGTGGGCCCGAGGAGTGCGGTCGCGGCCCGGATCACGCGCGTCGGTGGGGACCCGATCACGGTGTCGCTGCGCGAGGGTGCGGGCGTGGTCGGCGTTGCGGACGCCGAGACCGTGACCTTCCTGAACGGCAGCAATCGGGTCGTCGCGAGCACGACCGTGGCCGAGCCGTGGGACTGGCAGAACGGAGTACTCAGCCACCAGATCTGACACCCTGCCCGGCGCCCGAGCACCCCGGTGCCTCCCGGGTGAGAGGCTCGAATGTCTGCAGCAGGTGTGGGATGGTGCCCCCGTGGCCCGCAATCGTGAGGCGCTGCTGGCGGATCGGATCCGCCGGATCTGGCTGGACGTCGCGCACAACGGGACCGCGTTCCCCGGTGAGCCGACGTTGGCCAGGCAGTTGCAGGCCAGCCGCCCCGCGGTGCGCGAGGCGCTGGTCCGCCTGCAGGCCGAGGGTCTGATCCACAAGCAGCAGGGTGCGGAGACCGCGGTCAACCGCGCCGCGGTCGAGATCACTGCTCGCCTCGATCAGCAGCTGGACAACGAAGAGATCATCACGGCGATGGGCCATCGCGCCTCGATGGAGGTTCTCGAAGCCGAGTCCGTCGAGCTCGAGCAGGGCGACGCCGCGGCCCTCGAGGTGCCGGTCGGGTCGCGGGCCCTGCGGGTGGCCAAGCGCTGGCGCGCGGACGACGTCCCGGTGGTCGTGGCGATCAACCTGGTGCCCCTGCTCGAAGGGCGCGAGCCGCGGCGCGCGGACGTCGGCCAGACGTTGTTCAGCCTGGTCGAGCGGCTCGGCCACGAGCGGGCGGAATGGGAGCTCGCCTGGCCGAGCGCGACCAACCTGTCGCCTCCCATCGCGGGGTGGCTCGAGCAGCCGCAGGGACAGGCGGCGCTCACCCTCGAGATGATCGGGGTCAGCCGCCCCGGCCGCCGCGTCTACCTCGCCCGGGAATTCCACGTCCCCGACGCATTCCGGTACGGGCTGGTCCGTTCGGTCCGTTGAGGCGGTGTCGGCGAGGTCCCAACACGCCCGGAGTGGGTAGTGGCGTGCCGCCGTCCCCTGCTATCTTGCCAGCACTTGTCTGACATGTTGCGACGGAGTCCTTATCATGGGCCGACCGAGCCGGGACGACAGATGAGCAGTGGCGCGGAGCCGCTCGACGCCGCTCCGCCCGACGTCGTGGTCGTGCGCGGTGGTCACGTCCTCACCATGGGCCCGGCAGGCGACCTGGTGGACGCCGCCGTCGCCATCGATCAGCGCCGGGGCGCGATCCTCGCCGTGGACGGCTATCCGAGGGTCCGCGCCGCGTACCCCGAGGCGCCCGTCGTGGGTGACGAGCGGGACATCGTGGTCCCCGGTTTCGTCAACGCGCACGACCACCTGTCCGAGGGGTTGATCTCGGGGATCGGCGAGGACCTGAACCTCTACGAGTGGCAGGAGCGCCTGATCCGACCGGTCGGTCCGCACCTGAACAGGGAGATGGCCCGGGCGGGGACCCTGCTCAAGGCCGCGGAGATGATCCGCTCCGGGATCACCACGGTCAACGACATGTTCGTGCACGCCAACCCGGGTTCGCTGGCGAGCCTCGGCGTCGTCGACGGCCTGGAGGAGATCGGCCTCGGCGGGGTGGTCTGCTTCGGCGCCCACGACATCCCGGATCCGCTCCCGACGCAGGCGCTGCTGGAGGAGCACGAGGCCCTGGCCGAGCGGATCGCCGGCTCGTCGAACATGGTGTTCCGGATCGGCATCGGCACGATCCAGGACCAGACCGACAAGCTCTTCGAGGGCACCGTCCAGCTGGCCGGGCGGCACGGCTGGAGGGTGCACACGCATCTCGCCGAGGTCCGCGAGGAGATCACCGAGGCCCGGCTGAGGTACGGCACCAACACCCTGGGTCGCGCCATCGCGGCGGGGCTGCTCGAGCTGGACGTCATCTTCGCGCACTGCATCTGGGTCAACGAGCCCGACATCGCCGAGCTCATCCGGCACGGCGCGACGATCGTGCACAACCCGGTGTCCAACATGATCCTGGCGTCCGGGATCTGCCCGGTGCCCCGGCTGCGCGCCGCCGGCATTCCCGTGGCACTGGGGACCGACGGGTCCGGCTCGAACGACTCGCACGACATGCTCCAGGTGATGAAGTGCGCCGTGCTCATCCAGAAACTGCACCACCTGGACCCGAGGGCCCTGACCAGCCGGGACGTGCTCGCCATGGCGACCATCGAAGGGGCGCGTGCGCTGCGCATCGATGACCGGGTGGGCTCCCTGGAGGTGGGCAAGCAGGCCGACGTCGTCCGGTTCGCCGGTGACGGCGCGCGCCTGGCCTACGTGCACGACCCCTACCAGCAGCTGGTCTTCTGCGCCGCCCCGGACGACGTCGCGGACGTCTGGGTGGCCGGCCGGCGTGTCCTCGCGGATCGGAGGCTGACCAGCGCCGACGAGGAGCGGATTGTCGCGGATGCGCGGCGATTGGCCATCGATCTGGCACGAGCAGCCGATCTCGGGGGGCTGTCCGCGATGATCTAGGTGAGTTCCGTCAACGAGTCGAGAGGTGGTGCGATGCCCAGCGCACCGGATCCGGATGTCACCTGGCCGGTCAGTGACCGTCCAGTCGAACTGATCGACTGCTCACAACCCTGGAACGCCGACACCCCGCCGTTCCCCGCGGACGAACCACCGACCGTCGTCTGGGCCAAGCGCATTCCCTCGCACGGGACCAACCACCAGCGGATCACGACCCAGCTGCACATCGGGACGCACATCGACGCGCCCCTGCACTGGCGCGAGGAGGGCACCGACATCGCGTCCATCCCCCTGGAGCGTCTCTACGGTCCGGTCGTGGTCGCGGACGTGTCCGATCTCGTCTCCGACTTCTCCATCATCCGCCCGCAGGACATCGAGAAGCGGGCGGAGGTCCGAGCCGGGGACGTGCTCGTCATCCACACCGGCTACAACCGCTACTACTCGGGCGGGCCCGAACCGGACCTGATCCGGTACTTCTTCAAGCGTCCCGGGGCGGACGGCGAACTGGCGGACTGGCTGGTCGACCGCGGGATCCGCTGGCTCGGCGTGGACAGCAGCTCGCCCGACCACCCGATGAACTCCAACACCCGCGACTGGTGGCCGCACATCTACGCGGAGGCCGAGGCGGTGATGGCGGTCTCGCCGAGGGACCGCTTCCCGGTGGACGAGCAGACCATCTGCCACGTCCGGCTGTTCGAGCACGACATCCCGATCGTGGAGAACCTGAACGGGAACGTCACCCAACTGATCGGGCGCAGGGCGCACGTCTGCGCCTTCCCCTGGAAGTTCGCCGGCGGCGAGGCCGCGCTCGTCCGAGTGGTGGCTTTCGTGGAGCCGACCTGACCATCCGGGCCCCGGGGACCTGGGCGTGTGACACGACGTCGATCGGAGGCATCAATGAGACTCCCGAGATCTCTGACATGCGCGATGACGGCAGCAAGCCTGCTGGCAGCCCTCACGATGTCCGCCTGCGGCTCGTCCAGTTCGGGTGCCGGTGCCAGCTCACCGGCCGCGACGCCGCAGCGGGGTGGGCAGCTCACCTTCGCCGTCTCCAGCTTCCCGCAGAACATGGACCCGTTGTCTCCCACCGCGGACAACATCTCGATCGCGGTCTTCGGGGCGTGGTGGGAGTTCCTCGTCCGGCCGACCCAGACCGGCGGCTACGAACCCCGGCTCGCGACCGGCTACACCGTCTCCTCGGACAACAAGGTCTACACCTTCACGATCCGGCAGGGCGTCAAGTTCAGTGACGGGACGCCGATGACGGCGGACGACGTCGTCTCCTCGCTGCACCGAGCCGTGACCGAGAAGAGCAGCCAGATCGCGTTCCTCGGCAGCAAGATCGCCTCGATCAGCTCACCCGACGCGCAGACCGTGGTGGTCACCTTCAAGACCCCGTGGCCGTACTTCCTGGCCGACGTGTCCGGGTTCAACGCCGCCATCCTGCCGACCCACCTCATCCAGAGCCAGGGCTACGCGACGTTCCTCAAGCATCCGGTCGGGACCGGGCCGTTCGTGCTGAGCTCCACGGACCCCGGCGTCTCGCTCACGGTGACCCGGAACCCGAACTACTGGGAGGCGGGGCGGCCCTACCTGGACTCGATCGTCTTCCACGTGGTCTCCGCCGACACGGCCCGGGTGACGGCGGTCCAGGGCGGCCAGGCGGACGTGGCCGAGAACCCTCCCCTGAACCAGCTGGCAGGCCTGAAGAGCAACCCCGCGGTGAAGGTCTACGTCTTCCCGTCGACGCTGGTCGAACTGATCCCGCTGAACGTGACCAAGCCGCCGCTGAACAACCAGAAGCTGCGCCAGGCCATCTCGCTGGGGATCGACCGGGCCGCGATCGTGAAGTCGGGGCTGTTCGGGTACGGCTCGCCCGCCTCGACGTTCATCGTGGGCCCGCCCGCGCAGACCTATCAGAACACCTCGTTGAACCTGTATCCCTTCGACCTGACCAAGGCCAGGCAACTGGTGCAGGAGTCCGGGGTCCCGACCCCGATCCACCTCCAGTTCGGCGTGTCCCAGGGCGTCGCGCTCGATGCCATCGCCACCACGATGCAGGCCGACCTTGCCAAGATCGGAATCCAGCTGGACGTCGTCCGCCGTGACTTCGTGTCCAACGAGAACGCCCTGGACTCCGGCAACTTCACCATGAACACGACGTACTGGGGCAACTTCATCGGCGATCCGAGCGAGCAGCCCCTGTTCTGGATGGACCCCGCGTACTGCTGTAACTCCTACTTCACCGGGTTCAACGACCCGGCGTCGATCAGCCTGGTCCACCAGGCCGTCGACGCCACGACGGCCGAGGAGGCCAAGCCGCTGTTCGACCAGGTGCAGCAGAAGGTCGCCGAGACCGCGCACGCGATCCCGGTGTACTTCCCGGAGCTCACCTACGTGGCCAGCCCCAAGGTGGTGGGTTTCGTGGCGAACCCCTACGGCACCTACCCGTTCGAGCAGATCGGACTGTCGAAGTAGCTGCGATGCACGGCGGAGACCTCCCGGCGCCGGCCGGGGTGGCGGATCGGCCCGTCACCTCGGCCGGGCTTCCCCTGCTGGAAGCGCGGTCGCTGTCCAAGGTGTACCCGTCCCGCGGAGGCCGGCCCGCACCTGCGGCCGCACTCGAGGGCGTGGACGTGACGGTCCGCCAGGGCGAGTGCCTCGGCGTCGTGGGGGAGAGCGGCGCCGGCAAGACCACGCTGGCGATCTGCCTGGCCGGGCTGATGTCACCGTCGTCCGGATCGGTGACCTACCGCGGCGCGCAGCTGTGGGACGGCGGTCGGCCCAGGGTGCCGAGGGTGCACGGCATCCAGATCGTGTTCCAGGACCCCGCCTCGTCGTTGAACCCGAGGCGAACGGTGGGGTCCGTGCTCGCCGAGATCCTCGCCGTTCACCGGCTGCGGCCCAGGGCCGACATCCCCGCCCGGGTCCGGGAGCTGCTCGGGCTGGTGGGGCTCGACGCCGAGATCGCCCGCCGCCGGCCGGGCCGGCTGTCCGGGGGACAGCAGCAACGCGTGGCGATCGCGCGCGCCCTGGCGTTCGAGCCGGAACTGGTGATCGCGGACGAGATCGTGTCGGCCCTCGACGCCTCGGTCCAGGCGCAGATCCTCAACCTGCTCGCCGACCTGCGGTCCGACCTGGGCCTGTCCATCGTCCTGGTCACGCACGACATGTCGGTGGCGCGGCACCTCTGCGACCGCATCATCGTGATGCGGACGGGCCGGATCGTCGAGACCGGGCTCGCCGAGCGCGTACTCCTGCACCCGGCGCACCCGTACACCCAGGAGCTCCTCCGGGCGGTCCCCCGGTTGCACGACCGCCCGGAGCCGGGGCCGCCTCCTGCCGAACCGTCCGGGGCGGCATCGTGAGGCAGCTCGTGGTCCGGCGGCTGGTTCAGGCGATCCCGGTCCTGATCGGCATCACCCTGGTCACCTTCGCAATGGTGCATCTCGTCCCCGGCGACCCCGCCCGGGCGCTGGTCGGGCAGCGGGCCACGCCCGAGATCATCGCCTCGGTCCGCCACCAGCTCGGTGTCGATCAGCCACTGCCGCAGCAGTACTGGCACTTCGTGTCCGGGTTGCCGCGCGGTCAGCTGGGCTACTCCTTCCTGCTGCGCGAGTCGACCGACGCGCTGGTCCGGGCCCGCCTCCCGACGACGATCTTCCTGGTCTGCTACGGGGTGCTGATCGCCGTGCTCCTCGGTGTACCCCTGGCCCTGATCTCGGCGACCAGGAAGGAGCGCCCCCTCGATCACGCGATCAAGGGGTCCCTGGTGGTCGGCCTGGGGGTTCCCAGCTTCTGGATCGGACTGCTGCTGATCGCCTTCTTCGGCCTGCGCCTGGGCTGGTTCCCGGTCGGTGGATCGGGGGCGGGGCTGCTCGACCAGCTCTGGCACCTGTTCCTTCCGGCGCTGACGCTGGCGCTGAGCTTCCTCGCCGTCCTCGTCCGGAGCCTCCGGGCCTCGCTGATCGAGGTGCTCGACGCCGACTACGTCGATCTGGCCGTGCTCAAGGGCCTGACCCGGCGACGCATCTACACCCGTCACGTGCTGCGCAACGCACTCATCCCGGCGGTCACCATCGTCGGGCTCAACCTCAGCTACCTGCTCGGCGCCTCGGTCGTCGTGGAGACGGTCTTCTCGGTTGACGGCATCGGGAACACCCTGGTCACCGCGGTGCTCTCCCGCGACTACCAGCTCGTGCAGGGAATCGCCCTGGTGTTCGCCGTGCTCGTGCTCGCGATCACCCTGGCCGTGGACATCACCCAGGCGGCGCTCTCGCCCCGGGGCGAACTGGAGACGGTGTGAGCACCCGCGGGCTGTCGTCGTCCGAGCGGGTCCGGCCGTTCGGCCGGCCCGGCCTGTGGCCGGCGCGCCCCCTGCCGCTCCTGCCCGGCCGCGGGAACGGCTCCCTGATCGCCGGCGGGGCACTGTTCGCACTGATCGTGTTCGCCGCCGTGGCAGCCCCGGTGATCTGCACGTTCTCACCCGTCGCGCTGAACCCGCCGGATGCGCTCCAGCCGCCGAACGGCACCCACTACTTCGGCACCGATCAGTACGGCCGTGACATCTTCGCCCGCACGGTCTTCGCGGCCCGGACCGACCTGCTGATCGCCTTCTCGCTGGTGACCACGGCCTTCGTCCTCGGCACCACGCTGGGGATCCTGGCCGGCTGGGTGGGCGGCCGGCTGGACAGCATCCTGATGCGGATCATCGACGTCGCGCTGGCCTTCCCCTTCCTGGTCCTCGTGGTCAGCCTCGCCGGGCTGCGCGGGCCGGGCCTGGTCAGCCTCTTCCTCGCGGTGTCGATCGTCGCGTGGGTCTTCTACGCGCGGCTGGTGCGCTCCGAGGTCCGCCAGCTCAAGCGGTCGGAGTACATGCTCGCGGCGCAGGCGTCGGACTTCTCGCTGCCGCGCATCCTCGGGCGGCACCTGCTGCCCAACGTCATCGTCCAACCGGTCGTGTACGCCTCGTCCGACCTCGTGTACGCCCTCCTGCTGGGTGCGTCGGTCTCCTACCTCGGCCTGGGGGTCCAGCCGCCGAGGCCGGAGTGGGGGCAGATGGTCCAGGACGGCAGCACGTTCATCGGCGCCCAGTGGTGGCTGTCGTTCTTCCCCGGACTCGCGATCGTCGTGACCGCCGTCTCCTTCTCGCTGATCGGCGACGGGCTGGCGCATCTCGCCCGGGAGGGATCGGCGCGATGACCGCCGCGGCCGACACCGGCACCCGCACCGCGGCCGAGGTCGCCCTGCGGATCCACGGGCTGCAGGTGGTCTCGCAGGCCGGCTCGCGCGAGGTCCCGATCCTGCGCGACATCGACCTGGAGCTGCGCAACGGCGAGATCGTCGGGGTGGTGGGGGAGTCCGGCAGCGGCAAGAGCACGCTCTGCCGGGCCGTGGCGCGGCGGCTGCCCAGCGGGCTGGCGGTCCGCGGCGGAAGCATCCGGCTGCGCGGCCTCGACGTGCTGGCCGGGAAGCCCGAACGGCTCCACCGGCTGCCCCAGGACGGCGTACGGATGATCTTCCAGGACCCGCTGAAGGCGCTCAACCCGGTGATGACGATCGGCGATCAGTGCATCGAGGCCGCCATGGCCGGTGGCACCCTCAGCCGGCCGGAGGCCCTGGCGCGGTCGATCGACCTGCTGGAACGGATGGGAATCAGGAACGCCCGCAGCCGGATGAGCGACTACCCCTACCAGTTCTCCGGCGGCCAGCGGCAGCGGATCGTGGTCTCGATCGCCCTCGCGGGGGAGCCCGCCGTGCTGCTCGCCGACGAGCCGACGAGCGCGCTCGACGTCAGCACCCAGGCAGCCCTGCTGGAGCTGATCAGGCAGGTGTGCGCCGAGCGGAACACCGCGGTGCTGTTCGTGTCCCACAACTACGCGGTGGTGGCTCAACTGTGCTCGCGGATCCTGGTGCTCTACGACGGGCGGACCATGGAGCTGGGGCCCAGCGAGGTGCTGCTCAGCCGGTCCCGGCACCCGTACACGGCCGCCCTGATCGCTTCGCTGCCGTCGATCGACCACCGGGTGACACGCCTGCCGGCCATCCCGGGCCAGCCGCCGAGAGGCGGCGAGGCCGCGCCGGGCTGCCCCTTCCACCCCCGCTGCCGCTACGCGGCGGACGCCTGCCGGACCGCGCCGATCGAGCTGCGGGACGTCGGCCCGGCCCATCAGTCCGCCTGCCTCCGCGTGGACGCGATCTGGCCGGCCTCCCGACCGGGACGATCCGGACGAGACGACGAAGGGGTTGAACCGTGAGCCAGCAAGGGGATGCGGTGGCGGCGCCGGCACGGACCTTCGACCTCGTGCTCCGCCGATGCAGGGTCGCAGGTCGTCCCGCAGCCGTGGACATCGCCGTCTCCGGCGGGATCATCGTGGCGGTCACCGAACGCCTGGACGGCTGCGGCGACGTCGAGCTCGCCGTTGACGGCCGGCTGGTCGGCCCGGGCTTCGTCCAGCCCCACATCCATCTGGACAAGGTGGGCACCCTGCCGCTGCTCGGGGAGAACCGGACCGGAACGCTGGCCGAGGCCATCGAGATCCTGCACCGCACCAAACGGGCCGCGACGCCCGAGGAGATCAGCGAGCGGGCCGGTGTGGTGATCCGCCAGGCGGTGCTCGCCGGAACCACGAGCATCCGCACGCACGTCGACGTGGACACGATCGGCGGGCTGACCCCGCTGCGCGGCGTGGTCCGGGCGGCGGAGGAGCACGCAGACCTGTGCGACGTGCAGATCGTCGCCTTCCCCCAGGAGGGCATCCTGCGGGATCCCGGGACCTTCGACCTGCTGGACCAGGCGATGACGGAGGGCGCCACCGTGGTCGGGGGCATGCCGCACTGGGAGCTGAGCCCGGAGGCGTCGGCCCGGCACGTCGACCTGTGCCTGGACCTGGCGCAGCGCTATCACGCCGACGTCGACATGCACGTCGACGAGACCGACGACGCCGCATCGAGGACGCTGGCCATGGTGGTCGACGCCACCGCCCAGCGCGGCTGGGGCGGCCGGGTCACGGCGGGCCACTGCTGCGCGATGGCCGCCTGGGACGACGACTACGCGGCAAAGGTGATCAAGGACGCCGTCGCGGCCCGGGTGATGTTCGTGACCAACCCCGCGACCAACCTCCTGCTGCAGGGCCGTGCCGACCGCGAACCGCGGCGGCGGGGGCTGCCCCGGGTGAAGGAGATGCTCGAGGCCGGTGCCGTCGTCGCCTGCGGGCAGGACTGCGTCCAGGACGGGTTCTACCCCTTCGGCGCGGCGGATCCCCTGCAGACCGCGTTGATCCTCTGCCATGCGGCCCAACTCTCCCTCCCCGCGGAGATCGACCAGGCGCTGGAGTCGGTCAAAGGGGCGGCCGCCAGGGTGCTCGGGCTGGAGGGGTACGGCGTGGATCCCGGCTGCTTCGCCGATCTGGTGGTGCTCGACGCCGACGACCCGCACGAGGCCCTGCGGCTCAACGCGCCGCGGCGCTGGGTGATCCGCCGAGGGTCCGTGGTCGCCGAGACCGAGGTGAGGAGCTCCCTGTTCCGCGCCGAGGGCGACTGACCGCAGGGCGTGCGCGCTCGATCGATCTGAACGGAGAAGGCCATGGAACTGCAGCAGCTGCGAGGCGTCGTCCCGGCGATCGTCACCCCGTACGACGACCAGGACCGGGTCGACGTCAAGATGTCCGCGCAGCTCACCCGGTGGCTGGTGGACGCGGGAGTGCACGGCATCATGACCACCGGCGGGACGGGGGAGTTCCCCCATCTGGACCGCCGGGAACGGCAGGACGTGACCCGGTCCGTGGTCGAGGCCGCCGCCGGGCGCGTCCCGGTGATCGCCGGGACCGCGGCGTGCAGCACCCGGGAGGTGCTCCTGCTCTGCGAGGACGCCGCCGAGGCCGGAGCCCAGGCCGTGATCACCGTCCCGCCCTACTACTTCCCGCTGCCGCCGTCCGCTCTCGCCGGGTTCTTCGGTCAGGTGGCGGACCGGTCACCACTTCCGGTGTTCGTCTACAACAACCCGCTCTACACCGGCAACGGGATGACGCCCGGCCTGATCGCCGAGATCCTCGCGCACGACAACGTCGCCGGCCTCAAGCAGAGCTCGTCGGACCTGGGCCAGCTGGTCGAGGTGATCTACGAGGTGCGAACCCGGCTCGGCCTGGAGAGGTCGTTGTGCACCGGAATCGACAGCCAGTTCGCGGCGGCCCTGGCGATCGGCGCCGACGGCATCTACTCGACCGCCGCCGGGGTGGTGCCCGACCGGATCGTGCGGTTGTTCTCGCTGGGCGCGGCCGGCGAGACCAGGTCGGCGGCGGACCTCCAGCAGGAGCTGCAGCCGCTGAACCGCTTCCTCGAGTACGACCCCGGGTACGTCGCTCCCGCGAAGGAGGCGCTGCGCCTGCTCGGCTTCGAGGTCGGGGGTCCGCGCGCACCCATGCCGGCTCTCACCGACGACGAGCTGACCCGACTGCGCTCCGCCCTGACCCAGCTCAAGGCCACCGCCTAGGCCATGACGATGCCGCCGTTCGGGCTGAGGATCTGCCCCGTCGTCCAGCTCGACCCGGGGGAGGCGAGGAAGAGCACGGCGAAGGCGATCTCGGCGGGTGTCCCGATCCGCCCCAGCGGGATGCGCCGGGCCATCTCGGGCAGGCGATCGGCCTCGGCCAGCATGGCGGTGTCGACCGGGCCCGGGGCGACACAGTTCACCAGGATCCCGGCCGGTGCGAGCTCGCGGGCCAGCGCCTTGGTCAGACCGAACACGCCGGCCTTCGACGCGCAGTACGCCGCCATCCTGGGCGCCCCGATCAGTCCCTGCTCCGAGGCGATGTTGACGATCCGCCCGTAGCCCGCGGCCGCCATCGGCCCGGCGACGGCCTGGCAGACCAGGAACTGGCCCTTCAGGTTCACCGCGTGCACCCGGTCCCACAGCTCATCCGACGTGTCGCCGAGCGAAGCCTCGGGCGAGATGCCGGCGTTGTTCACCGCGACATCGATCCGGCCGAAGGCCCGCACCGCGCGTCCCACCATGTCCGTGACCGCACCGCGGCCGGCCACGTCGGCCTCCACCACCAGGCACTGCCGGCCACGCCCCCGGATCCCCGCAGCCATCCGGCCGGCCGCCTCGGCCTCCCCGGGGGCGTGGTTGAGCACGATGTCGGCCCCGGCCTCGGCCAGCAGGTCGGCGACCGCGGCGCCGATCCCCTGACTGGCCCCGGTGACCAGGGCGACCTGGCCCGTCAATACCGCCCCCGACCCTGTCGGAACGGGCCCCGCCCGCCCCTGCCCGGCCACCGTCATGCGCCGATTCCTCCGAACCCTGGGCTGCCGCTGTGCGCCACAGTCTGCTCCGCCCCGCTTCGCCAGGGGCGAACACCCGCCCGGCAGATGTAAGTCGGTAATCGCGTTTACGGATGCATGGCTGAGCAGAGATTCCCGGTGCTGTTCCTCGACGACGACGTCGTCCTGCCCGGCATGGTCGTCCCGGTGCAGCTCACGTCGCAGGCGCAGGCCACCCTGGACGCGGCGCGCGCCGGGCGCGAGGACCCCGGTGAGCGGCTGCGACTCCTGCTGGTTCCCCGGGTCGAGGGTCGGTCCGGGGTGATGGGGACGGTCGCCGAGGTGAACCAGGTCGGCCGGCTTCCGGGTGGCGAGCCGGTGGCCGTGCTGCGTGCCACGCAGCGGGCCCGGATCGGCACCGGCGTGATGGGCCCCGGCGCGGCACTGTGGGTGGAGGCCGAGCCGCTGGCGGAGGCGGCCCCCACGCCGCGCGCCCGGCAGCTGGCCGCCGAGTTCAAGACCGTCCTCACCTCGATCCTGCAGCAGCGTTCGGCCTGGCAGGTGCTGGACGCCGTGCAGCGCCTGAGCGAGCCCGCGGAGCTGTCCGACACCGCCGGATACGCCTCCTGGATCGACCTGAACGACAAGCTGCGACTCCTGGAGACCCCCGACGCCGAGCAGCGCCTGGACCTGCTGCTGGAGCGGGCCCGGGCCCACCTGGCCGAGGTGGAGGTTGCCGAGAAGATTCGCGAGGACGTTCGCGAGGGGATGGACCGGACCCAGCGCGAGTACCTGCTGCGCCAGCAGCTGGCCGCGATCCGCAAGGAGCTGGGCGAGGGCGACGGCCAGGACGGCCTGGACTACGCCGCCCGGGTCGAGGCGGCTGACCTGCCGGAGGCGGTCCGCGAGGCCGCTCGGCGCGAGGTCGGCAGGCTGGAACGCACCCCCGAGGCCTCACCGGAGACCGGATGGATCCGCACCTGGCTGGACACCGTCCTGGAGCTGCCGTGGTCGGTGCGCACCACCGACACCGCCGACATCACGGCCGCCCGCGCCGTCCTGGACGCCGATCACACCGGTCTGGACGACGTCAAGGACCGGATCGTGGAGTACCTGGCCGTGCGGGCGCGAAGGGCCTCGCGGGGCCTGCAGGTCGTCGGCGGGCGCGGGTCCGGTGCGGTGCTGGCGCTGGTCGGCCCGCCCGGCGTCGGCAAGACCTCGCTCGGGGAGTCGGTGGCGCGTGCCCTGGGCCGCAGGTTCGCGCGGGTCGCGCTGGGCGGCGTCCGCGACGAGGCGGAGATCCGCGGTCACCGGCGCACCTACGTCGGCGCGCTGCCGGGAAGGATCGTGCGCGCGATCAAGGAGGCCGGCTCGATGAACCCCGTCGTCCTGCTGGACGAGGTGGACAAGGTCGGCTCGGACTACCGCGGCGACCCGGCGTCCGCCCTGCTCGAGGTGCTCGACCCCGCCCAGAACCACACCTTCCGCGACCACTACCTGGAGCTGGAGCTCGACCTGTCCGACGTGGTCTTCCTGGCCACCGCCAACGTGATCGACACCATCCCGGACGCGCTGCTGGACCGGATGGAGGTCGTCCAGCTCGACGGCTACACCGAGGACGAGAAGGTCACCATCGTCCGCGAGCACCTGCTGCCGCGGCAGCTGGAGCGGGCCGGCCTGACCGCCGAGGAGGTCCGGCTGGAGGACGGCGCGGTGCGCCTCGTGGTGGCCAGGTACACCCGCGAGGCCGGGGTACGCCAGCTGGAACGCGCCATCGCCCGGATCCTGCGCAAGCTCGCCACCGGGTTCGCCACCGGGACGGTCGGGGACGGCGAGGGCTCGGTCACGATCTCCGCGGACGACGTCGCGACCCACCTGGGCCGGGCCCGCTTCACCCCGGAGTCCGGGGAGCGCACCGCGGTGCCCGGGGTGGCGACCGGGTTGGCCGTCACCGGCACCGGAGGCGAGGTGCTCTTCGTCGAGGCGGCCACGATGGACGGGGAGCCGGGGCTGACCCTGACCGGCCAGCTCGGCGAGGTGATGAAGGAGTCCGCGCAGATCGCGCTGAGCTACCTGCGCGCCAACGGCGAACGGCTGGGAATCCCCACGCTGCCGCTGGCCGACCACCGGGTGCACGTGCACTTCCCGGCCGGCGCGGTGCCCAAGGACGGGCCCTCGGCGGGCGTGACGATGACGACGGCGCTGGCCTCGCTGCTCACCGGCCGCCTGGTCCGGGGCGACGTCGGGATGACCGGAGAGGTGTCCCTCACCGGGCGCGTGCTGCCGATCGGCGGGGTGAAGCAGAAGCTGCTCGCGGCGCACCGGGCGGGCCTGACCGACGTCATCCTGCCCGAGCGCAACGCCCCCGACCTGGAGGACGTCCCCCAGCACGTGCGCGACGACCTGACCCTTCACCTGGTCAGCGACGTGGCCGAGGTGATCGCGCTGGCCCTCGAGCCCGCCGCGGCCGACGACGAGGCGGCTGGGCCCCGGCCGGCCGCCTGATCAGGACGACGACGCGGCCCCGGTGAGCCGCATCTGCCGGCGGCCGCCCAGGTCGGCCACCAGGTCGGCGGGGATGTCGACCACGGCGAGGCCACCCGGCTTGCCCTCGCGCCGGCGGCGTACCCGTCCGCTGAGGGCCACCACGGCACCAGCCTGGCATGGCGCAGCGCGCTCGGCCGCCATCCGGATTCACGGTGGGTCGGCGTGTGAGGATGCGGGGCGTGGCCTATGACGAGGGGTTGGCGAGCCGGCTGCGTGACCTGATCGGCGCCGAGCCGGGGCTGACCGAGAAGAAGGTGTTCGGCGGGCTGGCGATGATGCTGGACGGCAACATGGCCGTCGGCGTGCACGGCGCGGGGCTGATCGTGCGGGCGGACCCCGGCCGGCAGGAGGAACTGCTGGCCGAGCCGGGTGCCCGGGTGTTCGACCTGAGCGGCCGGCCGATGAAGGGCTGGTTGGCGGTCGAGCCGGACGGCTGCGCCGAGGACGTCGACCCGCGGCGGTGGGTGGATCGTGGCGTCGCCTACGCCCGCAGCCTGCCGCCGAAGCAGCGCTTTGCTCGCTGAACCCCGCTTTGCTCGCTGAAGCCCGCTCCGGCGCCACCCGGCACGGCGTGTCGGCGGCTCTCACCGAGCAAAGCGGCAGCCGGCGAGCAAAGCGGCAGCCGGCGAGCAAACCGGCAGCCGGCGAGCAAACCGGGACGGCGGGTCGGCGGCTTCCACCGAGCAGAGCGGCAGCCGGCGAGCAAACCGGAACGGCGGGTCGGCGGCGTGCAGCGAGCAAAGCAGCGCCTTGTGAGTAAGACGCCGTGGCACGCCGCCGCACGGCCGCCGCACACCGGCTCGAGGGGGGATTGGCACTGTTTACGGGGAGTCGCCGTCGGGGGACTTTGGGTGGGGAGTAGCCTCGCGACTCATGGAAGACAGCACGACGACCCTCGCGCCCACCCGAGGCGCGAGCTACACCTGCCTGATCGACGGATGCGACTGGGCCCTGACCACCGACCGGGCGGTGCCCGGGCAGCACGTGCCGGGTGAACCGCCGCGCGAGGCGCTGATCGCGGACCATCTGAGCAGCCATCACCGGGTGCAGTACGTGGCGACGATCGACCGGCTCCGCCGCGAGCTCGAGGCGCTGCAGGGCGCGAACACGTAGATCGGGCGGGCCCTCGGGGGGAACGGCCGGACCGTCTGGAGCGTCCGGCCCGAACTGATTCCACGGTTCGCTCGGTGGGTGGGCGCCCCCCGTGCGGCGTCCGCCCTACCGACCCCGCCGCTGCGTCAAGGATCTGGACGCAGCCGGACGACGGCCGTCCGGGTGTCGATCATGTCGCTGACCGCGTACCTGGGGCCGGCCAGGCCTTGGCCGCTGTCTTTGACGCCGCCGTAGGGCATCGAGTCCGGGTGGTAGCTCGACGTGTCGTTGACGATCACGCCGCCCATCCGCAGCTGCCGGGCGAACCAGAAGGCCAGGTCCAGGTCCTGGGTGAACACCCCGGCCTGCAGGCCGTGGGTGGTCTGGTTGGCACGGTCGGCGGCCTCCTGCGCGGAGCCGACCGTCGAGATGGCCACCACGGGAGCGAAGGCCTCCTCGCGGGCGAGGCGCGCACCGGGCGCCAGCCCGGTGACCAGCGTGGGTGCGACGAGGGTGGACTTCACCTCGCCGCCGGTCACCACCGCGGCACCCCGGTCGATCGCGTCGGCCAGGAGCATGCCGGCGCGGCGGGCGCCGTCCTCGGTGATCAGGGGTCCGACCTCCACCCCGGCCTCCCGCCCGTCCCCGTGGCGCAGTGCGCCGGGCAGCCGTCCCAGGCGGTCCGTCACCCCCTCCGCGATCTCTTCGTGCACGAGCAGGCGCTGCACCGACGTGCACACCTGTCCCGCCTTGCGGTACCCGGCGCGTACCTGATCCGGGACCGTGGCGCCGCCGGCTGCACCAGGCCGTGATGTGGGGCTTCGGGCTGTGGCTGAGCCCGCCCGTGATCCGGACGCTGGGAGGTCCGGCCATGACCGCGGGCTGCGTCGGGCTGATCCTGCTGAAGCGGCGGAGCGATCCCCGGCAGGACAGCGCGGGCATGCGCGCGGCCGACTACGGCCTGCTGTGGGCCCTGCTCGGCTGGCTCTCACGGGGCTGGCGACCCTGACCCTTCGTCACACTGCGCTGTTCGGGGTGGTCCGCCTCCTGGTCCACCTGACGGCGGTCATCGTCTCGCGATCGCCCCGTACACCGCGTTCGTCCACTGGATCTACCGGCTGCGCGCGATCTACAAGGACAACCTGGACCGGCGCAGCCATGCCCGGTCAGCCGGCGTGCAGACGATCACGATTCGTGACGATCGTGATTGTCTGAGCCAAGACTGAGCCAGTATGACTTGTCCTGGTGTCAGAATGGTGCCAGAATGGCTCCATGGACTTGACGCCATACGTCGAACGCATCCGGCGCGAGCTCGCCGTCGCCGCCGAGGCCGGCGGCGAGG
>Ga0187788_10000104_pt1 | contig 20250 bp, 20 predicted proteins | sample 1015_BV01_MP10_2_FD_133008 | JGI IMG/M metagenome (GOLD analysis project Ga0187788, IMG submission 133008) | Tropical peat soil microbial communities from peatlands in Department of Meta, Colombia - 1015_BV01_MP10_20_MG | ecosystem: Environmental > Terrestrial > Soil > Wetlands > Peat | place...
CATCATCGACCATCTGGATAATTGCGATGCGTTTACTCAGAAGGTGGGCGCCTGCAATACCGTCATCCGCTCGCAGGACGGAAAGCTCTATGGCTTCAACACCGATGCGGCGGGCGTGGTGCGTCCACTGGAGCAGCGAATTCCCCTGCGCGGCTCCAGGATTCTGGTAGTAGGAGCCGGTGGAGCTGCGCGAGCAGCGGTCTTCGGCCTCAAGGAACGCGGCGCGGAGGTCTTCATTCTGAATCGCACGCCGGCCAATGCGCAGAAGCTTGCTCGCCGGGCACAGGCCAAGGCGATCAAGCGGGACAATCTTCGCAAATTCGCGTTTGACGTGATTATCAATGCCACACCGGTGGGCATGGGGGGCACCAACGCCTCCGTGCTGAATGAGCGGGAGATGAATGCTCGCGTCGCCATGGATATGGTCTACAACCCCCTGGAGACACGGTTCCTGAAGATCGCCCAGGAAAAAGGGCTGGCGATCATCACCGGCCTGGAGATGTTTGTGCAGCAGGGAGCCCGCCAGTTTGAAATCTGGACGGGAAAGCCGGCTCCGGCGGCGGACATGCAGTTCGCCGTGGTCAACGAGCTGCAAGCGCGAGCGGCGAAGGCCGCCGCGAAGAAAGTCGTAAAATAGCCGGCAACTGTAAGATGCTCCCCTTGCCGGGAAACGCCCAACCGGCTGGAGCCCGCTGCTCCTGGCCCTGGAAGGTCCTAGTCGGCTGCGCCTGTCTGTTCGGATTTCCGAGATGGCGCCGCCGATTGCGTGATCGCAACCCAGCTCCCGCTGGACTGCTGCCACACCGTGAGGATGTGCAGGGGCGCCGCGTCCAGGGCTTGCCCATTGCGGCTCCCGCGGAGCCACAGCGTGTAGGTAACCACCATGTCATTTGCGTTGGGGTGCACGCTCAGCTCGCCCAACGAAAAATCCTCCAGGCTAAGCTGCTTCAGATATTCGAGCGTCTGCGCGCGATTGCGAAAACCCTCGCCGGTAACCAGCGTGAAGGTGGGCGCCAGGCGCCGCTCGATCTCGGCGAACTTCTTCTGCTTGACGTCCTGCCAAAACTGGCGCTCCAGGTTTTCGCCTCCGGTTGCGCCGGACCATCCGGGCACAGGCTTAGACCACTTCGTGCAAGCAATGCCCATCAGCAAAAGCATCCCTGCCAACACTACCGCCAGTCTTGTTCGCATGCGCAGATTCTATTCGACCAGGCCGGTAAAGGCAGCAGGAACTGCCCTGCGGGCCGCGCCGGTCGGCGCGGATTGCCAATACGAGTAGAATTACCGCTCATATCGCAACTCTAGCGACATAGGAGTAATCCGGTACGTTATGAAAGCCATTCAAGTCTCGCAGCCCGGCGGACCCGACGTCCTTAAGCTGGTTGACCTTCCCGTCCCCAAGCCCAAGCCCAACGAGGCTGTCGTCCAGGTGAAGGCATCTGGCGTCAACTTTATCGATGTGTATGTGCGCGAAGGACGCTACCCGGCGCCTCTGCCCTTCGTGGATGGACAAGAAGCCGCCGGGATCGTAAGCGAAGTCGGTCGTGATGTAGTGAACGTGAAGCCCGGGGATCGCGTCGCCTACACCAACGTGCTCGGCAGCTATGCCGAATATGCGGCAGTTCCGGCCGACCGGCTGGTGGCGATTCCCGGTCACCTCGATTTCTCGCAGGCGGCCGCCGCAATGCTACAGGGGATGACTGCTCACTACCTGGCGCATAGCACTTATCCTCTGCAGCGCGGCGAGATCTGCCTGATACACGCTGCCGCCGGGGGAGTGGGGTTGCTGCTGGTCCAGATGGCCAAGAAGATCGGCGCCCGGGTGATCGGCACGGTAGGCTCGGCCGAGAAGGCGGAGCTGGCGCAGAGTCAGGGCGCGGATGAGGTGATCGTTTACACCCAGCAGGACTTCGAATCGGAGACGAAGCGCCTCACCGAGGGCAAGGGCGTGCACGTGATCTACGATGGCGTGGGCAAGACCACCTTCGACAAGGACCTGAATATCCTGCGCCTGCGCGGCTACCTGGTGCTGTTCGGGGGCGCCAGCGGCGCGGTTCCGCCTTTTGATCCCATGTTACTGACGCAGAAAGGCTCGCTCTTCCTAACCCGGCCAACCCTGTCTCACTACGTGTCCACCCGCGAGGAGCTGGAGCATCGCGCCACCGAGGTGATGAACATGATCGCCAGCGGCGACCTCAAGTTGCGTATCGAGCATCAGTACCCGCTGTCCGCAGCCGCTCAGGCGCATCGCGACCTGGAAGGCAGGAAGACGACCGGCAAGCTGCTGCTGATTCCGAACGGCCGCTAAAGAGCAAACGGGCCGCGATGGCTCGCGGCCCGTGTGTCATGACTTGAGCAAACACTTAGTCGCCCGGCACTCCCGCCACTTCGTCCTCGTGAAGGGCCGCAACCTTGGAGCCCTTCCCATTGCCGTTGCCATTTCCGTTTCCCGGGGTAGCCAGGCTGCCCAGCGGGATGAAGCCTTCGGGCTGCTTCTCGCCCAGCACGACTTCGCGGTAGAGCTTCATCATCTGCGCGTCCCTGGCAGCCTCTTCGGGAGTCTTGGCGCGCAGTTTGGCGTCGCGGGCGCGGATCTTCTCCTCGCGGGCATTCTTCGCGATCCCTAACTGATCGAGGTCGCGCTGCTCTTCCTCGGTCACCAGTTCTTCCTTCAGCGTCAGCACGGCGAGCTTGCGCGGATCGTCCATCTGCACGCGCTTGCCGCCGGCGAAGATCTCATGCCGGCCATGCTCTTCGTACCACTTGGTGAGCGTGGCGGTCATGTGCATTTTCTCGATGATGTTGCGCCAGCCGATGCCGGTGTTGTAAGCGCAGAAAGAAATCTCGCCTTCCTGGGTCGCGTAGGGAATGATGCACTGCTCGGTGCGGCGGAAATCGTAGTTCCATAAGTCCTGGAACCACATGCCGGCGACAAACAGGGTGTTCCAGCGATCCTGGCGGCGCTTCTCGATGTCCTCCAGGGTCCGATCAGCCGTCACCTTCCCGTACCCGCCAGACTTCGCTTTCTTGGTCACTCCCAGGTTCTTATCCAATTTGCGCAGCATGTCGAAGAGCGTGAAGTGGGTGGTGGTCTTGAAGGGCTCATAGTTGCGCAGGAACGCGAGAGCCATTCCGAGCGCCGACCATTTCGTTCCGTGTCCCGCGTCGGTAACCAGGGAGACGTCCTTGGCCATCTGATAGACGTCAATGAACTGAGACATTGGGGCAGCTTCCTTGGTCTCCTTGTCGACCATGATGGCGAACCCGACACCGCAGTTGGGATGGCAGCCGCACGAGAGCTGACCCCAGTCCGCCTGCGGACCATGCACCAGGTCGGCCCAGTCGGTAAACGTCGACATGAAAGAAATGGGGAACCAGTCGCGCGTCGGCTCGCCCAGCCCGGTCTGCTTCTTGGTGTCGTGGGCCAGATGGCTCAAGGTGTAGCGCTGGGCAGCGCGGCGCTCGTCGGTAACCTCCTCGTCCCGTCCTGTGAAGCTCACCGGCTGGAAGGAAATTAAGGAAATCACGCGCGGATTATCCAGTGCGAACTGGATGATGCGTCCAACCTGCTCGTTGTTGATGCCGTTCACGATCGTAACCACGGGCACAATGTCCACGCCCGCCTTGTAAAGGTTCTCGATGGCGCGCAGCTTCACGTCGAACAGGTTGCCGACTTTGCGGTGGGAATTGGCGGCATTGCCGATCCCGTCAAACTGAAGGTAGACGTAGCGAAGTCCAGCCTCAGCGGCCTGCTGGCAGAACTCAACGCTCTTGGCAAACTCGATGCCGTTGGTGGCCGCCTGCACGCTGGTGTAGCCCACCTTGCGGGCATAGCGCACCGCATCCAGGAAATACGGCGAGAGCGTGGGCTCGCCGCCGGAGAACTGCACCGACATCTGGCGCTTGGGCTTGATGGTGATGGCGTTGTCCAACAGCGTCTTGATCTCTTCCCAGCTCAACTCATGCACGAAGCCGACCTGGTTGGCGTCCATGAAGCAGGGATCGCACATCATGTTGCAGCGGTTGGTGAGGTCGATGGTGAGCACCGAGCCGCGGCCGTGCTTCACGGTGGAAGTCCCGTGATGGTGCAGCTTCTCGTCATTGTGGGCGCGAATGTCGCGTCCGGGAAATACTTCCTCCAGGTGGCGGGAGAAGGCGGGATCCACCGACATTACGTCTTCGAAGTGTCCGTGCTTGGGACAATCCTTGACCATCCAGATCTTGCCGTCGTGCTCCAAGATGGTTGCCTTCACCTCTCCCACCTTGGCGTTGCACAGGATTTCCTGCGGCAGCTTGCCGTCGAGAATCTGCTTGCGAATCTCAGGCACGCACTTGGGACAAAGCGAATCAGTGGTGCGCGGCCAGCCCAACGGCGGCTTGGTCTTCTGATACGACTTCAGCATCGGCTTGTCAGACCACTTGGGGGTGAACGCGGGATTCTCCTTCATGCGGGTGATCCCGGCATAGGCGACCCATGCCCCCTTCGCCGCGTAGGTGATCGCCTTCTCTACGTACTTGATGGGCTTATGCATTCGTTAGTGTCTCCGTTGGGCAAGAAACCATTCCTCGACTCCGGGGATCGACCCGCCCCGGAACCGAACCAGCAAAAAGAATTCGCCTACCTCGCACAAAACAGACGAGTTTGGGCTTTCCACCGGTGTCATGCTAACTGCTTGGCCCACAAGGCCCAACCAACTGTCTCCGAAGGGAGGGTTTTTCGCCCTCAGTGGCGTGCAGGTGCAGCGAACGGTTTAGCTATCTGCTTGAAAAGTAAGGAGCACACGCGCAACCGGAACGGTATTTTGCGAGCCTCCGCCAGGCGCCCTGAATTTCCTCAAGGAACTGGTGTTTTCCCCATAATCCTCGGAATTCACAGGACCCTGGGCTCGCCAGCCCAGATTACAATCCCACCCTCCTTGCCAGCGATGAGGAAGTTGGTTCCGCGGGTTCCGGGCAAGCGCCTGCCGCGCGCCAATGGGCTCATGGTTTCGCGAGGCAGCGGGAAAGGGGCAATGCAGCACGCGCGACTCGATCTTCGGAAGATTTCCTACACCGTGGTTCAAAGCGCCGCGAGCGACGACGCCGCCGTCCTGGCCTGGCCGATGGTCTGCGGCGCGAGCGTAGCCAACCGCACTCGCGTCCTCGGCCTGCGATGTGGAGTTCTGCGAATCGAGGTTCCGGGAGCGGACTGGCGCTGCCAACTCGACGAACTGGCTGAGCAATACGTATGCGCCATCAACCATGTGGTCGCTCGCAAGGTGAATCGCATAGAATTTGTGCTGCCCGGCGAGTCGGCCGCGCGCCATCGTCCCGGGCTTCTACCACCACGATCACGATGAAAGTGACCGAAAAGGACGTCCTCTACGTCGCCGATCTGGCGAACCTGGAGCTGACCGCCGAAGAGCAGCAACGGATGGTCAAGGACCTGAATTCCATTCTTGATCACATCGATCGCCTGAACCAGCTCGATACGACCGACGTTCCGCCCATGGCGCAGACTTCCGACCGCTTCGGCATCGATCCCGCCAAGCAAGGCGCCGCGCGTTTCGCCTATGCCATGCGGGACGACAAGACCGGGCCTTGCCTCGATCGCGCCACCGTGATGAAGAACGCTCCCGATTCCGATGGCGCGTTCTTCAAAGTGCCCAAAGTGATCGAGAGATGAAGCCAGGCAGACTTGCTGATAGGCATTTGGTCCTGATTCGCTCATGGACTTGAGTTCGCTCACCGTCGCCGCCGCCCGCACCGCTATTGCGGAGCGCAGCCTCGCGCCGGTTCCCCTGGTGGAAGCGTTCTACGAGAAGATCGCAAGCGACGATCCCAAAATCGGCGCCTATCTCACGCTCTGCAAAGAGCGGGCGCTGGGCAAGGCGCGGCAGATCCAGACCCTGGCGGATCGCGGGGATGCACTGCCTCCGCTGGCCGGCGTCCCTATCGCCGTCAAAGACGTGATGGTGATGCAGGGGATTCAGGCGACCGCAGGCTCGAAGATACTGAAGGGCTTCATCTCACCCTACGACTGCACGGCCGTCAAACGTCTGGAGGACGCCGGCGCCATCGTGCTGGGCAAGACGAACTGCGATGAGTTCGCCATGGGTTCCTCCAACGAGAACTCCGGGTATTTCCCGGTGCACAATCCGCGTGACCTGTCGCGCGTGCCCGGGGGCTCGTCAGGAGGCTCGGCGGCGGCGGTGGCAGCAAACATGGCGGTGGCAGCTCTGGGCTCCGATACAGGGGGATCGATTCGCCAGCCGGCAGCCTTTTGCGGCGTCGTAGGCCTGCTTCCAACTTACGGCCGCGTCTCGCGCTACGGCCTGATCGCCTTTGCCTCTTCCCTCGATCACATCGGCCCCATCACCAAGACGGTCAAGGATGCCGCCATCCTCCTGCGTCACATCGCAGGCCGCGATCGCGCAGACTCGACTTCTGCCGATGTCCCGGTTCCAGACTACGAAGTGGAGATCGGCAAGCCCGTGAAAGGCCTGAAGCTGGGCGTACCGAAGGAATACTTCGGCGAAGGGCTGGAAGGCGAGACTCGCAGCGCGGTGGAGGGGGCGATCCAGACCATGTCGAAGCTCGGTTGCGAAATTGTGCCGATCTCGCTGCCGCACACCGAGTATGCCATTCCTACTTATTACGTCATCGCCACGGCGGAAGCGTCCTCCAACCTGGCGCGCTTCGATGGCGTTCGCTACGGCTACCGCTCGCCGCGGGCCCGCACCCTGGCGGAGATGTACCGGCGCAGCCGCGACGAGGGCTTCGGCGCGGAAGTGAAGCGGCGGATCATGCTGGGGACGTACGTGCTCAGCGCCGGTTACTACGACGCCTATTATCTGAAGGCGCAGCGGGTTCGCACCTTGCTCACCCGCGATTTCGAGGAAGCATTCTGCAAGGTGGACGCCATCGTCACGCCCACCGCACCAACGCCTGCGTTCAAGTTGGGGGAGAAGGTTGACGATCCGGTTGCGATGTATCTGGCCGATATCTATACGGTCACGGCCGACCTGGTAGGCGTACCGGGGATCAGCGTACCCTGCGGAAATTCGCGCACGGGGCTGCCAATCGGCGTGCAGATCCTCGGCCGTCACTTCGACGAGGCCACTCTGCTCCGCCTGGCGCACGCCTACGAGCACGAGCGAACTGCTGTCTAGTTCGCACGCCTATACCGTCCGGACTAGCCCGTCGGGTTAAGCGTTTTCGCTAGTATTCATGCGGGTTCCGCTTACATCCGCTACCGTGACTTTGCCGGCGCTCTCCAGTGATTTTTTTTAAATAATCTGTGCAAGGGAGGGGGCGCGCAGCGTTCTCCCAATGAGGTCATCGATGAACGAGCGCGCCCTCTGCATGATGATCACCGTGTTGAGTCTGATCCAGCTGCATGGCGGCTGCTCGGACGACGCTCCACGGCCTCGGCTGGCGCGGCGGCGGCGTACCACTTCCAAGGCTGCGAAGCAACCCGCGGTCAAGCGTCCGCGCAAAGCGCCGAATGCCCGCCTGAAGACTTCAACTCCCTCCCCCACGCAGCGCCAGCCCAGGCCCCGCAGTCTGGCATTGCCTGTTCCCCGCGTCCGCCAGGAGTAGTTCCTTCAAGTCGTATCTTGCTTCAGGGTCCGTCCGCAGCTTTCCCAATCATGTAAGAAGTGCGCGGTTACTTTAGTGTGACCAGCCTTCTAACTCGTTGATGCTGAATCGTATCTCCAGGGTATTCTGCTTGCACTCCGAACCCATGGGAGCAGAGGTCATGAAGCGGTACTGGATTAGCGTGCTGTTAGCACTTCTCACGATGCTGGTTCTGGCGGTTGGCGTTGCCGCGGCCAGCGATAAGGATAAGGGGCAGGCCACAGATCGTGTAGACCTGCAGCAGTGGCGAGACAGCGATGAGCGCCACTGGTATGTGCGCCAGGTCAGCGATCATCCGGATGGCGACGACCAGCAGCACGGGAACCCTCATCGCGATGTCGCTCAGCGCGACCAGGATGGCGATCACGATGGCGACGCTTGGGCGCGCCATGGCTATCGGGAAGGAACTCCTCCGGGCTGGGGTCATGGCCAGAAGAAGGGATGGGGCAATTGCGGCATGCCTCCGGGTCAGGCCAAGAAGTACGGCTGCGATACCTATGTGTACAAGGGCAAGCAATACGACTACTTCCACGACGAGGCGGGTCACTGGCGCTGGCGCCCGCATGTGAGTGCTCACGGCAGCGTGGACGTCCGCTACTAGCGTATCGGGCCGGTGCACTCGAATTGCAAGCGATCCGGCAGATACCCGTCGGCATCCCGAGTGCCGATGCTATGTTTGGACAACTGTGTAGTAGCTATCTCCGGCGCAGGCGCGGCAGAGGATCCTGCCGTCGCGACGCACCTCACGTTTGAAGTTGATTCCTTCGCCGCAGGCAGCGCAGACCACGCGCTCGCCCTTGAAGCCGGGAAACTCCTCCGGCGGCAGTTCGACCTTCACCCACTGCACATCGAACAAGTCCTCAGAGGCCATCTCGCGATACGCCAGCATCTGCTGCTGGTTCTTGTCGTCGAGTTCCGGATGCATGCTCCTGGCCAGTGCCTTGGACGATTCTTTAGCGGCGATTCGCACAGCGCGGCCTGAGTTCACGTCGATAAACGTCGCCGCCACCTTTCCCCAGTCGCGAAACTTGAGAGCGCGCTTTCCCAGCCGGCAACCTGTGACAACGGCCACTGCGTCGGTGGCGCAGCGATCGATCTCCACAAACGTCACCAGGCGTTTGCGATCCCTGCCCCGCGGATCCTCGACTCCCAGTTTCTCCAGTCCCAGCATCGCCATGCGCACCCCCAGCACCTGTCCCGCGCACAGATGGCCGTGCGCCTGAGCAGCGTCCGCCAGGTAATCATCCAGCGTTTTCATGGAATGATCTTATCTGGAAATGAGACCTATAGCTCGTTTCCGGGCGTGCGGACAGCCCGTGGGCTATTCGTCGGCTTCCGCCTCGTTGGCCAGATCCACCGAGCGGCCCCAAACCTCGAACGTCAGCTTGGCCTTGCCGGCGGGCGAGAAGGTTACACGCGTGGGCCTGCGCTGCCAACCCGGCAATGTGCACTCCGATTCCGGCGTATCGCCCCCCTGGGCCTGGCCGAGCGCTTTCTTCAGCAGCGGCTTGCGTCGCCCCAGTTGCGCAACCATGGCATACAGCTTTTCGCCATCGTCAGAGACGCCGCAGTAAGCCACGTAGTCGCGGTACCAACTGGCTTCGGAGTAGAACGGATCGAACTCCGGGAGGTTCAGTTGCGAGACCTTGCCAGTGACGCGATCCACCAGCACCCATCCCCCGCGCTGCCATCGCCAGCGGTTGGCCGCATTAGGAGGGTCGGCGGGCAAGGTGTCATTCAAGCGATAAGCTCGGCGAACGACGAAAGTGCGGTCAGTGACGTCGTGGAAATCGCCGGTCGTGAACTCGCGAGTCTTTCCGTCCACGATCAGAGGCCGTATCCGGATGTTGACGGTCGTGTCCTCCTCCGAACCGAGGAAAAACGTCGCCGTAGTCCACTTCCCGAGAGCAACTACATGCGGTTTGGAAGCCGCGGCGGAGAAGACAGAACAGAGGCCCATGAAGATGAGGATCAGGCACTTCCGGGTCATCAACCTCAGGCTATCCGACCTGCGGCAATGCGGTAAACCGCGCGCTTCGTGCGAGCGCGCGACACAGTTCCCTTTTTGGACGCTATAGCACTGATGCTGCCATGCCAAGCGCGAGCCGGGCGCTCCTCGATTCCCAATTTTCGAACATTCCGGCTTCGGCCAGCGATTAGAATCCTGTCCGTCAAAGTGCTCGCATGGAGCAGCCCTGCTATAGCATCGTGGTACCCGCTTACAACGAAGGCCAGCGCATTGCGGGATCGCTGGAGAAGATCCTCGCCTTCGTGGCACAGCAGCAGTGGGAGGCCGAAGTCATCGTAGTGAACGACGGCTCCCGCGACAACACCGCCGCAATTGTGGGCGAGTTTAGTCGCGGGCATGCGTCGGTGCGCCTGCTGGAAAACCCCGGCAACCGCGGAAAGGGCTACACCGTCCGCCACGGGATGCTGGAGGCGGCCGGCGACCTGCTGCTGTTCACAGATGCCGATCTGTCCTCGCCGATCGAGGAGGCGCGGAAGCTTTTTGAGGCAATCGCCGGAGGGGCGGATATCGCCATCGGCTCACGCTGGTTGCAAGCGGAGTTGCAGAAGGAACGCCAGCCGCTCTACCGACAGCTTTTCGGACGGATCTTCAACCTGCTGCTACGCCTGATTCTGGGGCTCCGTTTCAAGGACACGCAGTGCGGCTTCAAGGCGTTCACCCGCCCGGCAGCCCAGGCCATCTTCGCGCGGCAGCTCATCAATCGCTGGGGATTCGATCCTGAAGTCCTGTTCCTGGCCCCTAAGCTGGGCTTCCGCGTGCACGAGATCGGCGTGCAGTGGTCGCATGATGAGCGCTCGAAGATCAATCCCGTCACCGATGGCTTCAAGATGTTTCTCGAGCTGCTTAAAATCCGCTGGAATGATTTGACGGGGAGGTACGAGAAGCGGGACCCGGGCCATGCGGCCAAGTGATCGCGGAAACGGGAAAGAACTAAGCCGCGGCGTCCCCACCGGCCTTGGAGCGAAGCGGAACGATCACCACCCCCCGGTCGCGATCGATGGTGACCGTCATCTCCGCCATGCACTTGCCGCAGAGCCAGAAGTATTCCACTCTCCCCTTCCGCTTCGCAGCTATCACGCCTGATATCGCTGCCGCCGAAAGGGTGCTGGCGTCAAACTCAAATAGCTTTCCCTCCCGCAAGTAGCGGAACGTGGTGTTGCACGCCGGATTTGCGCACTTTGACAACATTTACAGCCCTCCCCTGCGCATAATTCCTTCCTTAACACTCAGGCTGGAGACTGAAGCCTTCGGGCATGCAGTCAACTCGAAACCCCTGATGGCTTTATTCTCCACCCGCACCGCATGTGGAAAAGAAAAAAATTGCACAGTGCGGGGAAGTTACGAAGACCGAGAATGGAACCTAAGCAAGAGTGCAGCCAAACAGCAAAACGGCGAAGCCAATTGAGCTTCGCCGCGTCTCAATCCCAACTTGTGAACTTCGACTATCGCAGCTTCCAGCTTAGGCCGCCATCACTGGTCAACCACTTCTCTCCGGCGGCCGTAAACACAGTTCCGTGCTGCGCGTCCTCAAACTCCAGGTTAATGATATCCGCCTTCAGCGACACGTCATTAACGACAGGCCGCACACGGGTCCAAGTCTCACCCCGGTTGCTGGAGTGATAGAGCGCCCCAGCATCCCCCCCCGTCCAGACATCGGAATCAAATGCCCAAAATACCTTCAACACCGCACGGCTATCGACGGGGACAGGCTCCCAGTTGGCGCGGCCATCAAGCGAGCGCAGGAGGCGTCCCTGGCTGATCGACCAGGCGGCGCCGCGCATCACATCCGCGGCCGCGGCCAGATTGGGCTTCATCTGCTCGATTCGAGACTGAACCTCGTTGCTGCCCATCTCACCACTGGCAGCAATCTCGGGCGCCTGGAGCTTCTTTGCGGATTCGGACGAAATGGCATCCGCGTTTACCGCTGCCGCCAAGGTCTTCTGCTCCTGCTCCGAAGGACGGCTGGTCGTGGCGTCCTGGCGATACACCGATCTCAAATCCAGGTCTTGCGACGGAGCAGCCTTGGAATCGGCCAGCATCACGCCCTGATTGATGCTGTTCTTGTCCTTGGACTCCCTGCGCTGCTTGGCCAGGATCGATGCCGGAGCCGAGGGTCTGGCTTCGGCGAGGCGGCCAGATGCGGCCGCGGGAACCTCTTGTTTAAGGCTCGGCGCAGGATTCTGCTGGATCTGGGCAGGACTTGCTACGTGGGCTACCTGCAATTGTGGCGCGGGAGGCCGCATCATGACGGCCGCAACCACCACAGTGGCGGTCGCTGCCACGGCGCTCCAACGAATGGCCGCCCGATTCCACCAGGGGACGGGACTCGCCACCGCGCCCACCGTCTGCATCTCGGGCTGCTGCTCTGGGAGTGCGAGAGATACGACTTCCCGGCAGGTCCAGCATTGCGCCAGGTGAGTCATCACCGACGCGCGCTCGTTCTCCAAAAGGGACTGTTCCGCAAAAGCTGCAAGGAGATTGGGGTCCACATGTGGCGGCTGACCGGCGTCCGCCACTCCCTTCAACCTTGCCCTCACCGCGCTGGGAACCTGAATCATCCGCAGCCGCCTCCAAGCCTTCTCATCCCTAGAACGTTGAATCTGATCCTTCTTGCGACAATCTTTTCCTCACGTTGACGCGCAGGTCACGGACATCGGTCTCCATGGCCTCGTCCGCCTGGCGGCGGCTCATGCCCCGCCGGGTGAGGCCGTCACGAACCGCTTTCCTCAATGTTTTCGCCAACTTATCGAGCTTGCGGCTGGCGGTGGCCTCGTGGAAACCCATCATTCGCCCGATTTCTGCCAGCGTCCTGCCATCCAGAAAATAGGCTGCCAGCAGGGCGCGGTCCTCTGGCGAAAGGCTCCCCAGCGCTTCATCGACAGCAGCGTCGAGGCGGGCATCCCCCGAACCGCCTTCTGGAGCCACAGGGGGAGCGGGCGCCAAGGTCTGGTGAAACTCCTCCTCCTGTTCTTCCAGGCTGACCAGGCGACGCTGCCCGCGATAACGATTGATGAATTCCTGGGCCAGCACGGTTCGCAGCCAGCCCTCCAGCGAGCCCCGGCCGGTGTAGGAGTTCAATTTAGAGGGGCGCTCGCCCTCGCGCGTCGTCAGGCCGTAAAGATCGGCGTAGATGGAATCGGCCAATTCCCGCGCCTGGGATTCCTCATGGGTGATGGCGCGAGCCGAGTCATAGAGCTTTTCTCGGAAGCGAGTCAGGAAGTGCTCCCAGGCCGCTTCCCTGCCGCCAGCACAGGCCCGCGCCAGAGCCAGATCCTCGACCCGCAAGGAGGTCAGCAGTTCCTGAACGTCTTTCCGGCTGGCATCCGGGGGAAGGGACTTCGCTGAGACTTCCCCTAGAATCACTGTAAACTCTTCAATCGTAAGGCCGAACCTGGTTCCCCCACTGCGCTCGAACAGCTCCTGGATCAGCTCCTCGAGGCCAACAAGGAAGGCTCCCGGAGAGACTTGGGACCGGCCGCTCATAAAATATTTTCGGATGGTATCAATTTTCGATGCAAGGAACTGAACTTTCGACGTTCTTCATCCAGAGAGAGAAAGCCGGAAACGGCAAAAGATCAAAAGGGCCGGGTAACTCTCCTCCTTGAGTCATCCGGTCCGGCCATGCGACAGCTCAGCAAGAGCCCCTGGGAATGCGGCCCAGGGGCTCTTGCTTTATGGAGCGCCCAAGCCCGAGGTCAAGCCCGACACGACACTTGTTGCGTCGGCCTCTAGTTTGCTGCTGCTTTGCAGGTATCGTTGGCCAAGCCGGTGAGCTGAACCGCCATGATGGCTACTTTCACCGCGCGGGTCCGCATCTGTGCCATGTTGGTCTTGATTTCCGGAGAGCCTATGGGAAGGCTGACGGTATCGCGGCGCATCTCCAGCAGATCGTGGCGCTCGCGTTCCACCTTGTACTGCAGTTCCTGAAGCAGGGACTTGCTGGCCTCCGCATCGACCTTACCGGAGTGCTTCTCCTGGCAATTCTCCGCCTTGACGCGCGCGAACAGGTCCTGCCACTCGGCATCGTCGGTGACGGCATCCACCGCTCCGTGGAAAGTGTCGCTCCAGCCGGCATCGCCGTTGGCAACACCCAGTCCCGCCTTGACCTTTTCTTCGCAGGCCCTGTCGCAGCCCGCCAGGTGGCCCTCGGCGGCAGAGGCACGCGTCTTATCGCGCAGGTCGCTCATGTCTTCATCGGTAAAGACCCGGTGCGAGCCCGACACTTTCGCTTTGCTCTCGGCAGCCACGTCTCCCAACGACTGCGCCCTACAATTCGTGCTCATACCCGAGCCGGCGGCACACAACAGACCTGCGAACAGCACGCGGCTACTGACCGAGAAAAACCTGCGCCTCATTACCCACCTCACTTTTGATTGCTGGCCGAAGTAGAGCATTGGTGCGCCCGAAAGCCTAGTTACCGACGTACCTCGTGCTCACCCTCTGATTGATCGCGATCTGCCACGTCTTGCAGCCGCAGGAACCACCATCATTTGAGAAGTCCTTCAACGGCGCGGCCGAAGCCTGCCTTTTCTGGCTTTCACCGCTCAAGCAGCACTGGCTCCGTTACTGAAGGCGCAGACCGCGGGTAATTATCGGCGGCCTGCGGTCCCCCCTATGATGCGATCAGAAAAACGACGCTTTCTGGAGTCACTGGGACCATGCGCGCGCCGGGCACGTTTCTTGCTTTTATCCTGCTAACCCTGATCACCATTGCCAGCCAGGCCCAGACCGGGCAGTTGGATGGCTCGAACGACAACCGCAGTCTGGGCGATATCGCGCGCGAGCGGCGGGCGGCGCATAAGGTGGAAATCAAGGTCACCCAGGAGGACTCAAAGAAGCTGTTCTCCTCGATCGGCGAGGTCGTGGACTTCGCCAGCGATGACACCGGCTTTCCCAAGCGCCGGGAGGTAAAGCATCAACTGGTAAGCCAGGAGGACGTAAAGCGCCACATGTCCGAGGCGATGAACGAAAGCGCGGCGGCGCAGCGTCTGGCACGGTCGGAGCTGGTGCTCAAGAAATTCGGTTTTTTGCCCCGCGACTTCGATTTGAAGACGTTCCTGGTCGGCGCCAGCGGGCAGAGCATCGCCGGGTATTACGACTTCAAGACCAAGACCATGTGTTTGCTGAACTGGATCGCGCTCGATCAGCAGATGCCGATCATGGCACACGAATTGACCCACGCGCTGCAGGACCAGAATTACGATTTGCAGGTCTGGCACCATCAGGACAAGCAGTCCAAATCCAGGCAGGCGCAGGCCAAATTGGCGGTAGATGCGGAAGATGAACAGGAGGACGAAGCACGGACTGCCGTGGTCGAAGGCCAGGCGATGGTGGTGTACGTGGATTACACCTTAAAGCCGCTGGGCCGGCGCCTGACCAACTCGCCCGACCTGGTGCAGGTACTGAAGGGCCGGCTCGAGGGAAGCTATGACACCGCCGTAGTGGTTCACAATGCTCCCTTCATGCTGAAGGAGAGCGCCCTCTTTCCTTATCGGGAAGGGTTGAATTTTGAATTGGAACTGCTGAAGAAGGGCGGCACGCAGCTGGCGTTTGCCGGAGCCTTTGCGCGCCCACCGCGGGATACGCACGAAATCCTGCAGCCGGAAGTCTACCTCGAACATGAGAAGCAGGCCCCGGTGCTTATCCCCGACCTGAGGACAGCGCTTCCGGCGGAATTCGAGGCCTACGACAGCGGCACCATTGGCGAGTTGGACGTCCGCATCTTTGCGCGACAGTTCGGGCGCGATAACGACGTCTATGTTCTTGGGCAAAACTGGCGGGGGGGATCCTACGTTGCGGTGAAGCGGGCAGCAAATCCGCCGGAGGCAAAGGCATCGACCTCCGACCTGGGCCTGTTGTACGTTTCGCGCTGGAAAACCAGGGAATCGGCCGAACGCTTCATTCAGCTCTACAAGGCTTCCCTCGCCAAGCGAACTACGGTGCAGGGCGAAAAGACGTTTGAGCCAACCACTTGCGCAGGCCCCGGCCAGGATTGCGGACCGCGCTGGTCGGCGCGGGTGAATACTGACGAAGGACCGGTCTTCATCGAGCTGTGGCCGGGCAATCTGGTTTTCATCTCCCACACCTTTGACGAGCAGACGGTCGGCCGGCTGCGGCAAACCGTATTGAAACCCGGCAGCAGGCCGGCAGCATCCAGCACGGCGGAGTTGAGCCTCCGGCTGTACGATCTGCCGGCGTTTCGTGCCTTCCAGGATGAAGTGTGGCGTGAGATGAGCCGGAACATCGCTCAGCTCTCCCGCCGGTGAACCGCGAGTCTGCATATTTCTCCGCGAGTCACTAGAATGAGCAGCCTAGGAGGGCGGGTGCCATGTCCGAATTGGCTGCCAAGAATTGCGTTCCCTGTCGCGGTGGAGTGCCTCCGCTGGCGGGGGAGGAACTGAAGAATTTTCATCAACAGGTGCCCGGATGGCAGGTGGTGAACGCTCACCATCTGAAACGCACCTTCACTTTTCCCGACTTTCGCCAGGCACTGGAGTTCACCAACCGGGTTGGTGAGATCGCGGAGCGAGAGGGCCATCATCCGGACATCTTTCTGGCCTGGGGCAAGGTGGAGATCACCGTCTGGACTCACAAGATCGATGGGCTGACAGAGAGCGACTTCATCCTGGCGGCGAAGATCGACCAGATCCGATAGAAAAGATGGTGCGCGTCGAAGCTGGACCTCATTGCCCCGTCAGACGTGGCCGTTGCCGCGGGCCTTCTCGCGGACTTTCAGGGTGCGCCGCACCTGCGGCACCAGCGCGGTGTAGTACTCGATCAGCGCCGTCACCCGCTGCGGCTCGGAACGCATGCCCAGCAGCGTCTGTTTGAAGTCCAGATCCAGGGGCAGGACCCCGGCGATATGGAAGGAGATCTGGGGGTCGTCGGCCTCCGGCGTCTCGGCTGATTCGGCTCCCGCCAAACCCAGCAACTCCTGGTGGAGCTTGAGCAGCTTCTCCACGTCAGAAGGAGGGGTGCTTCCGGGGTCGTCGTCAAAATAGCGCACCTCGGCCTGGAGAAAGGTGCGCTCCTCATTGACTTGCACGATCTCGAACCGTTGCCGCCCCTCGGCCACGATGTCCATGCGGCCATCATCGTACTTCTTGGTGACTTCGATGATCTCCGCCGAGCAGCCCAGCTCTGCGATGGTGTTCTCCTTGGCGCGCACCAGGCCAAAGGGCTTGCTGGCCGCCAGGGCCTCGCCAATCATCTCCTTATAGCGCGGTTCGAAGACATGCAGGGGAAGAGGAGCCCCAGGCAGCATCACGACGTCCAGGGGAAACAGAGGCAGCAGCGCACTCACGAACCGATTGTACGCCACAGCCCCATCGCAGTCCCGGAGTGCCCCACGTTTGCGATAGCATAGAACCGTGAAAGCGGTGCTGATCTCGACTTACGAGTTGGGACACCAGCCCTTCGGCCTGGCCTCACCCGCAGCATGGCTGCGCCGCGAAGGAGCCAGTGTCGCGTGCCTCGACCTGTCGCAGCAGGCTCTCAAGGACCATGAGCAGATTCTTCGAGAGGCCGACCTGATCGCCTTCTACCTGCCCATGCACACGGCCAGCCGCATCGCGATGTATGCCATCCGTCGGGCACTCGGCTTGAACCCGAGAGCGCATTTCTGCGCTTATGGCCTGTACGCGCCGATGAATGCGGCGGAGTTACGCAAGCTTGGGGTGCACAGCATTATCGGCGGGGAGTTCGAGGCGGGCCTGGCGAAGCTGGCTTGCTGGATCATGGGCGGAGACGGGGGTGGCCACAGTCCAGTGCAAGAGAAGCTGATTTCCCTGGAGCGGCAAGAATTTCTCCTGCCGGACCGCTCCGGCTTCCCGCGGCTGAGCAAGTACGCGCGGCTGGTAATGCCCGATGGACGACAGAAGATTGTGGGCTACACCGAAGCCAGCCGCGGCTGCAAGCATCTTTGCCGACATTGCCCCATCGTCCCGATTTATAACGGAAAGTTGCGCATCGTACAGGGGGACGTGGTGCTGGCGGACATCCGCCAGCAGGTCCAGGCAGGCGCGGAACACATCACCTTCGGCGATCCGGATTTCTTCAACGGCATCGGTCACTCGCTCGGCATCGTGAGAGCAATGCACCGCGAGTTTCCCGGACTGAGCTACGACGCCACCATCAAGATCGAGCACTTGCGCAAGCACGCGGCGCATCTGCCAGTCCTTCGCGAGACGGGATGCGCGTTCGTGGTCAGCGCGGCGGAGTCGTTCGACGATAATGTGCTGCGCCTTCTCGACAAGGGGCACACGCGTGCTGATTTTGTGGACGTAGTGAGGCTAATGCGCGACATCGGGGTTCCGCTTGCGCCCACGTTTGTTGCTTTCACGCCCTGGATATCGCTGGCCGGATTTGAGGACTTCTTGCTGACGCTGGTGGACCTCAACCTGATGGAGAGCGTACAGCCGGTGCAGCTGGCGATCCGTTTGTTGATCCCGGCCGGATCGCGCCTGCTGGAGCTGCAGGAAGTGCGCAGCCTGATCGGCCCCTTCGACTCTGGGGCACTGTGCTACCCGTGGCGCCACAGCGATCCTCGAGTGGATCGACTGCAACAGCAGTTGGAGGCGTTCGTGCAGCAGGCCGCGAAGTGGGGAATGCCGCGCCGCGCCGTAGTCGAACAGGCTTGGAGCTTGGTGCAGGAGTCCCTCAGGAATGATCGCGGGACGGACGCACCTGAGCCCGCGCTGCCGCCGATGGTGTCTCGGGCATCCCTGCCTTACCTGACCGAGCCCTGGTACTGTTGAGCCGAGCCCACCACGGGGCAGTTAGCCCCGTACTGACAATCTGAAAAAATGGCACGCAAGCAAATCATCTGCGTCACTCGGCGCATGAGGGATGAGGATGCGCACCGTCACATTTCGCACGTCGGGATTGGCGACGAGGGCGGCTGGTCAGAAGTGCTGATGGTGGAAGAGGTGATTTGGCAACTCAAGTCAGAGTCTGGCGACCGCTATTTCCTGCGCGGCCGTGATGGCTGGGAGGCGGAGGTGAAGCTGGGGAGGTGTCCGTTCTGCCCCGAGGGACACGAATTTCTGTGTTCTGCGCCGGACCTGACCGCAAGGGATAAGCTGCTTACGCTGCCGATGTGCGGGTGACCGTCTGGCGACGATTTGCGCACGCCCGAAACAAGGGGCCTGACTCGGTGAGTCAGGCCCCGCCCTGGCATGGGGTTCCGAGTCTATTCCTCATCCTGGCGCAGCTTGGCAATTACGCCAAAGTCTTCCAGCGTGGTGGTATCGCCCTTGACGTCACCGCTTGTGGCCAGCTCGCGCAGCAACCGACGCATGATTTTGCCGCTACGCGTCTTAGGAAGCACATCGGTGAAGCGGATGTCGTCCGGCCGCGCCAGCGCGCCAATCTCCTTTACCACCCACTGCTTCAGCTCCTCCTTCAACTGGGGAGAGGGCTGCTGGCCGCCCTCCAGGGTGACAAACGCGGCGATGGCTTGCCCTTTGAGCTCATCCGGACGGCCCACGCAGGCGGCTTCCGCCACCATGGGATGCGCCACCAGCGCCGACTCCACTTCCATGGTGCTGAGGCGGTGGCCGGAGACGTTGATGACATCGTCTACGCGGCCCATGATCCAGAAGTAGCCGTCCTTGTCGCGCCGCGCGCCATCGCCCGTGAAGTAGGTGCCGGGAATCTGCGACCAGTACTGGCGCACGTAGCGGTCGGGATCGCCCCAAACGGTGCGCAGCATGGCCGGCCAGGGCTTGCGGATCACCAGGTATCCGCCCGAGCCGGGAGGCACGGGCTTGCCGTCCAGAGTAACGACCTCGGGAACCACGCCGGGGAAAGGCTTGGTGGCGGAGCCGGGCTTGGTGGCAATTGCCCCGGGAAGCGGCGTGATCAGGATCATGCCGGTTTCGGTCTGCCACCAGGTATCGACGATCGGGCAGCGGTTGTGACCGATGACTTCGCGGTACCACATCCATGCTTCCGGATTGATGGGCTCGCCCACCGTTCCCAGCAAGCGCAAGCTGTCCATCTTGTGCTTGGCCGGCCAGGAGTCGCCCCACTTGATGAAGGTACGGATGGCCGTGGGAGCGGTATAGAAGACATTCACCTTGTGGCGGTCAATGATGCTCCAGAAGCGGTCAGGCCCAGGAAAGTTGGGAGCACCCTCGTACATTACAGAGGTTGTGCCGTTCTGCAGCGGGCCGTAAACGATGTAGCTGTGGCCAGTCACCCATCCGATGTCGGCGGTGCACCAGAAGACATCCTCTTCCTTGAGGTCGAAAACCCACTTGCAGGTGAGGTAGGTGCCGACAGAATACCCGCCGGTGGTGTGCACTACGCCTTTGGGCTTGCCGGTGGTGCCGGAGGTGTAAAGGATGTAGAGGGGATGCTCGGCATCGACCGGGGTGGCGTCACACTGGTCGCTGGCCTCGGCCATCAACTCGTGCCACCAATGGTCGCGCCCGGGCTGCAGGTGGATGGATGTGCCAGTGCGCTGGTAGACCACGACGTGTTTCACGCTGGGACACGATTTGAGGGCCTCCTCCACTGCCGGAAAGAGCTTCACTTCTGCGCCGCGACGATAGGAACCGTCCTGGGTAATGACCGCCACGGCCTGGGAATCGTGGATG
>Ga0187788_10000105_pt1 | contig 20237 bp, 19 predicted proteins | sample 1015_BV01_MP10_2_FD_133008 | JGI IMG/M metagenome (GOLD analysis project Ga0187788, IMG submission 133008) | Tropical peat soil microbial communities from peatlands in Department of Meta, Colombia - 1015_BV01_MP10_20_MG | ecosystem: Environmental > Terrestrial > Soil > Wetlands > Peat | place...
ACGGCGTGAAGAAGGGCGCAAAGAGCGTCGAGAAGGGAGTGGAAAAGGGCGCCGAGAAGACCGCGGACACGGTGAAGTAACCCTCGGCTTTCCCGATTGAATTCGACACGAAGAGAAGGGGCGGCCTTGAGCCGCCCTTTCACTTGTTGCGCAGGGCTCAAGTCCTCGGATTCGCAGAGTGCACGCCGCCCCCTCCGAACGCGATCCAGCGATAGAGCAAATCCTCCTGCGGCCGCAGCCGCCTAGGCAAGCCCGCCGGGCGTCCAAACCAAAAAGAAAAAGGCCTGCTCATGCGAGCAGGCCTGGCGAACCGGCCGAACGGCCGATCGGCGATTTTTTTAGTACATGTCACCCATGCCGTGGCCGCCGGGAGCTGCCGGAGCTTTCTTCTCTTCCGGAATCTCCGAGACCAGGGCTTCGGTGGTGAGCATCAGGGCCGCAATCGAGGCGGCGTTCTGCAGCGCCGTGCGGGCCACTTTGGTGGGATCGATGACGCCGGCCTTCACCAGGTCTTCGAACTTGCCGGTCTGGGCATTGAAACCAAAGTTGACGTCCTTGGTCTCCAGGATCTTGCCCACGACTACGGCGCCCTCCTCGCCGGCATTGCCGACGATCTGGCGCAGAGGCTCTTCCAGGGAGCGGCGAACAATGTTGATGCCGATCTGCTCGTCGCCCTCGGCCTTGATGGAGCTCAGGGCCTCGATGCTGCGCAGCAGAGCCACGCCGCCGCCGGGAACGATGCCTTCCTCGACCGCGGCACGGGTAGCGTGCATGGCGTCCTCAACCCGAGCTTTCTTTTCCTTCATCTCGGTCTCGGTTGCCGCACCCACCTTGATGACGGCCACACCACCGACCAGCTTCGCCAACCGCTCCTGCAGCTTCTCGCGGTCGTAGTCGCTGGTGGTTTTTTCCACCTGGCTGCGGATTTCCTTCACCCGGCCTTCGATCTCGGCCTGCTTGCCCTTGCCCTCGACGATAGTGGTGTTGTCCTTATCGACCGTCACCTTCTTCGCCTGGCCGAGGTCGCTGATCTGCACGTTCTCCAGCTTGATGCCCAGGTCTTCGGTGATGGCCTTGCCACCGGTGAGGATGGCAATGTCCTGCAGCATGGCCTTGCGGCGATCGCCGAAACCAGGAGCCTTCACAGCGCAGACTTGCAGCGTGCCGCGGAGCTTGTTGACCACCAGAGTGGCCAGGGCTTCGCCCTCGACGTCTTCCGCGACGATGACCAGCGGCTTGCCGCTCTTGGCGATCTGCTCGAGCAGCGGAAGCAGGTCCTTCATCGAGGAAATTTTCTTTTCGTGGATCAGGATGTAGGCATTCTCCAGAACCGCTTCCATGCGCTCGGGATCGGTCACGAAGTAGGGGGAGAGATAGCCGCGGTCGAACTGCATGCCCTCGACCACGTCGAGCTGGGTCTCCATGGTCTTGGACTCTTCCACGGTGATGACGCCATCCTTGCCCACCTTCTTCATGGCCTCGGCGATGATCTTGCCGATGGTCTCATCGTTGTTGGCGGAGATGGTGCCCACCTGGGCAATCGCCTTCATGTCGCCGGCGACCGGCTTGGAGAGGTCGTTCAGCTTGCCGCCCACCCACTTGCTGTGCTCCTCGTCGTAGGCGCCGCAGATGGCCTGTACGGCCTTCTCGATACCGCGCTTGAGAGCCATGGGATTGGCGCCGGCGGCGACGGTCTTCACGCCCTCGCGGAAGATGGCCTGCGCCAGAACCGTGGCCGTAGTGGTTCCGTCACCGGCAACGTCGGAGGTCTTGGAGGCAACCTCGCGGACCATCTGCGCGCCCATGTTTTCGAGCGTGTCCTTCAGCTCGATCTCCTTAGCCACGGTGACGCCGTCCTTGGTGATGGTGGGGGAACCGAACTTCTTCTCGATTACTACGTTGCGGCCCTTGGGGCCGAGAGTCACTTTCACGGCGTCGGCCAGCACATTGACGCCGCGGAGGATCGCCTGACGCGACTCCTCACCGTGAACTACCTGCTTAGCCATAGCTTCAAATCTCCTTCAAATTTTTGGTTGCGACGCGTTGGTCGCGGAACTGAACTGCGAATCCCTCGGGGACTGAGGCCACCCGGCGGCGGAAAGCCGACCTAGCGGCTGCGGCCCCCGCGTTACTTCTTGCCGGCGTGCCCCGCATGCTCCTTGGCGCCCTTGTGCGCGCCCTCGAGGATGCCGAGGACTTCCTCTTCCCGCATGATCAGGAATTCTTCGCCGTCGATCTTGATCTCGGTGCCGGCGTACTTGCCAAACAAGATGCGGTCGCCCGCCTTTACATCCAGGGGGAATACCTTGCCGTCTTCATTGATCTTGCCCTTGCCGACGGATACGACTTCGCCCTCCTGGGGCTTGTCCTTGGCGGTGTCGGGGATGATGATGCCCCCGCGGGTGGTTTCCGATTCCTCCACACGACGCACCACGATGCGGTCATGCAGGGGAGTGAGCTTGGTTGCCATGCTTGCGACTCCTTTCAGGGCTGACAATCTGGTTTAGGAATAGGTAATTGGGCCAGATGGCTGCGCTGGTCGGGCTACTAGCACTCACAACCATCGAGTGCTAATTGTAAAGGAACGCCTCGGCATCTTGTCAAGGGTTGAGCGCAAGCGGCTCATTTACTCGCAAGATTAGCAATAACCTATTGTTTATCCGTAGCTTACGAGCAATCGCAGATATCGATTGGTTAAATCAGCTTTTCTCCAGGGCTGACTGCCTCACCAGCCCGCGCGCTGAAAATCAGGACGACGGCTCGAGGAGCGGCTGCGGCTCACGACCAAGTCGGGACCCAGAGTCGGAATTTGCGCCGTGCAACAGCGCTGCTTAGAATCGTTCCGATGAAGATTCTTACGCTGCTTCTGGGGCTGCTGCTCTTGGGAGGGATGATCGCTTTGGCTGCCGGCGGCAAGCCGTCGGAGAGCTGCAATGTGAGCTTCAAGGTACTCAGGGCGAGCAACGGCAAGCCGGTGCGCAATGCCGCCGTGGTCCTGCATCCGGTGAGCAAGAAGGGGAAGCAGGAATCAGGCGGCATCGAACTGAAGACCGACGTCGACGGCAACGCCTCCTTCGACGGCGTGCCGTATGGAAAGCTCAGAATCCAAGTGCTGGCGCACGGTTTCCAGACGTTTGGGGAAGACTACGACATCAACCAGCCCACCAAGATCATCGAAGTGAAGCTGAACCCGCCGCAAAAGGAATATTCCATCTACGAGGACCACCGGAAGCCGGAGGCCCCGCAAAGCCCGCCGAACGAACCGCCCAAGTAGGCGAATGCTTCCGCGAAATACGGACGGACCCGGAGCATGCCAGGCAAGGTGAGCCAACTTCCATTTTCTTTCTAGAGCTGGTTGCGCAGCTCGCGACGCAGGATCTTGCCGGAAGGATTGCGCGGGATAGCGCGAACAAAGCGCACCTCGCGTGGTCGCTTGTAGCCGGCAATGCGATCGGCGACAAACGCGCACAGCTCTTCCCGGAGTGCGCCGCTGTCGGCGAATTGCTCGCGCAATACTACGAAGGCGCAGGGGACCTCTCCTGCACACTCATCCGGGCGCCCGACGACACCACAGTCACTTACCGCGGGGTGCTCGAGCAGCGCCGCCTCGATTTCGGCGGGAGCCACCGGGAAGCCCTTGTACTTGATCATCTCTTTACGGCGATCGACGATGTAATAGAGGCCGAGTTCATCTTTGGTGGCCACGTCGCCCGACCAGTACCAGCCATCGCGCAACACGTCGGCGGTTGCCTGGGGATTCCTCCAGTAGCCAAGCATGAATTGGGGTCCGCGCATCACCAGCTCGCCCGGCTGGCCGCAGGCGGCCTCCACTTCGGCGTCGGCCCGCGTCACATCGATGATGCGGCAGTCGGTCAGCGCCACGGGCTGGCCGATGGATGCAGCGACGTCCAGCGGCGGTTCGGTGAAACCGACGTGAGTAACCGGGGAGGCCTCGGTCATGCCGTAGCCCTGCGCGATCTTGAGGCCGGTGGCGCGCGTAAAGCGGCGAGCCAGCTCCGGGGCCAGCGGCGCCGCACCCGACTTCACCCAGCGCAAGGCGTGATGGGCAGGAAACGCTCCCCGTTCCGCCGCCTGGAGGAGCAGGTTCAGGACCGGAGGTACGCAGGGCATGATGGTCACCTGCTCGGCTGCCAGCAAGTCCAGGGCGCGATTGATTTCGAAGCGAGGCATCACCACCAGCGTGCAGCCCGTCACCAGAGTTGGGTTCATGACTACGTTGAGCCCATAGATGTGGTAAAGGGGAAGGAAGCAGAGCGTAACGCCGTCGTGGTACACGGGCACCGAACAGGGGCCGTGGAACTGAAAGATATTCGCCATCAGGTTGAAGTGCGACAGCATGACTCCCTTGGGCAGTCCGGTGGTCCCGCTGGAATAGGGAAGGGCGGCGATGGTTTCTTTGGGATCGCGATCGGGTACGGGGAGCTCGGCCCGGCAGGGGCGGAGGAGCGAATGAAAATCCAACGTTCCCGGCGCGTGCTCGCGGATGGTGTACACGGCACGCAGGTGGGGTAATCCCGACAGGTTGATGCCCGCGACGAGCGGACCATCGCTAATGAGCGCAACCGCGCCGGAATTCTCCAGTTGGTAGCGGACTTCGCGCTCACGATAGCTGGGATTGAGCATGGTGGGTGCGGCGCCAGCCAGCGTGATGGCGTGACAAGCCGCCGCGTACTCCCAGCAATTTGCCAGCAGAATGGCCACCACATCACCGGGCTTGACTCCGCTGGCGGCCAGCCCTTGAGCAAGCTGCGTGACCAGTTCGCCGTATTCGGCGTAGGTGATCCGCCGTGTTCCGCCTGGCGCAAAGGGATCGACGATGGCCGTACGCTGCGGCACTCGCCGGCAGGCAGCCAGCACGGCGTCGTGCAGGAAGCGTCCTTCAGGGTTGGCGTAGAGTTGGGTGCGCAGCATCTTTCCGGAATGCCGTCAGGACGCGATCTTGCGCAGGAATTCGCGCTCGTCCATGCGGTACTTGAACGCCTTGCGGCCGTCGATGAAGACCACCGGAACCTCGTCGGTGAAGCGCCGGCGATACTCCTCCTTGCTGTCCACATCGACTTCCTGCCAGCGGAAGCCGCCGCGGCGCGAGAGCTTCATCAGCGACTCCTTGACCACCTCGCAGAGGTGGCAGCCTTTGCGCGAGTAGAGAATTACTTCGCGGTCGCCTGGCATGGGGGCAGAGTGTAGCACGATTTTTGCGCCGGCTGAGGAGCGCGCCGGGTCGCCGGAAATCTCGAGCCCCAGCGAAGGCTTGGACGCGGTCAGCGAAAACTGGAGAACGCCTGCTCGATCTGCCGGCTGTAGCTGGCGATCAATCCGCGCTGCCAGTCGTCGTCCCAGGCGGCGTGCTTCTTCAGGTAGGTCTCCATGTGCTGAAGCGGATCGCGAGGCGGGGCGCCGGCCGGCAACGTTCCGAGTGAAGCAGCGCGCTCGGTGGCCGGAGGCGCAGGCCAGCCCTGGCACGCGATCAGGGTGGGACCGTAGCCCTTGCGGGCGTGGTGGATGGCTTCGCGGGCCACGCGATAAATGGCAACGGCGTCGCTCCCGAGCACCGGGATCAGCGGGAGTCCGCCGGGCGGCGCCGGGGAATCGAAGGCGGCCGACGAAGGGAAATTGCGCCGCGGGCCCATGGCCGTCTCCAGGACGAACAGCACTGGTAACTTATGTAGTCCTGCAAAGTTTAGTGCGTTCCGCCAGGCGGCGCGGCGACTTGACTTCGCGTCGCTAATCAGCAGCAGCACGTTCGGGCGGCCACTCAGCTTGTGACCGACCGCGATGCCCATGCTCATGCCGAGGTCTCCCTCTAATAGCGCAGACGAGGTAATCATCGGGTGCGCGCCCTTGCCGTTGCGGATCGGCGTGTCCTTGGGCATCCGCAACAACTCCGGGAAGATGGACGTGAGCGGTGCGCCGCGCGCGATGGCAATCATGGCGTTGCGGGCGGGCAAGACCACGGCGTCCTCCGATTCCAGATCGATGGCAGCAGCTACACGGCATGCCTCGCAGCCGATCGCGGGGCGATAGCGGTGGAAGTTCCGGCGCAGAATCATGCACTCGTCCACCATCCTGCACAACAGCATCGAGGAGTAAAGGCGGCGCAGAAGATCGTGACCCAGGGGATGATCGCCGGCCGCATGGAGCGAATTCCGAGCCGGCGCGGAGCCAGGACGCACAGAACGATCAGCGGGCTTCGGTGGCGGCGCCATAGCTGGGATTTTAGCCCAGGGAATTGAGGGCAAGAATCGTGTCCAGGGAGCGGGTTTCTGGGGCGAGGATGACGTGTGAATCCAGGGTGTCAATTTGCTTGCCAAACAATTCGGGCACATTTCAACATGGCTGTGGATTCCCTTGTGGAAAAGTAGGGCCTAATTTCTGTAACTCCATTAAACTCTCGGCGTTTCTACAGAATGCACCCGATGGAGTGCGAAGAATTTCATCAGTCGATTGTTGAAGTCTGGTTAAGATAACCCCCTCTGTTGCAAAGAATTTACAAACAACGCAGCCGCCAATTTTCCCGAAACAGCACACTGGAGCCGGATTTGAAGGTTCGAATTGACAAACTGCTGGTCGATCGCCGATTAGCGGCCTCGCGGGAGCGGGCGCAGGCTCTGATCCTGGCGGGCCGGGTACTGGTGGACGAGCAAAAGGTCGATAAAGCCGGCGCCAGCGTCGATCCGGAAGCGCAGGTGCGACTGCTGGGCGAAGACCTGCGCTACGTGAGCCGCGGCGGGCTCAAGCTGGAGCATGCACTGGAGCACTGGCAGATCCAGGTTCAGGACCTCACCTGCCTCGACGTGGGCGCCTCCACCGGCGGGTTCACCGACTGCCTCCTGCAGCACGGTGCTGCGCGGGTGATCGCCATCGACACCGGCTACGGGCAGATGGATCTGAAGGTCCGCAACGATCCTAGGGTCCGGCTCCTGGAGAAGACCAATGCCCGCTACCTGCGAGCCGAGGACGTGGGGGAGCCCGTCGATCTGATCGCGGTCGACGTCTCGTTCATCTCGGCGACGCTGGTGATCCCCGCGGTGATGCGGGCGGCGCTCGAGAATGATCCTCGCCATCAGCCACGGCCCAAGCAGATGGTGGTGCTGGTGAAGCCGCAGTTCGAAGCTGGACGGCAGCATGTCGGCAAGGGCGGGATCGTGCGCGACAGAGAAGCGCAGGCTGCCGCAGTGGCTAAGGTCCGGCAGGCGATGCGGGATGCGGGCCTGACGACGGAGGCCGAGATCGAGTCGCCCATTCTGGGTGTGGAAGGAAACCGCGAATTTCTCCTGTACGGCAAGCGTTGAAATCCAGCTGGCAATACGAGGGCGCGAGGACCTGCTGTCGCTCACGCTGCTCGCCGCTATTCCCGGCCTTGGCTGACCCCAAGCGCTGATCGTCCTCGACTAGCTTCGGGCGGTGCATTCTGTACAATCCCTGCTACATGAAATCCGCAGGCATAGTGTCCAAGCCGGAGAAGCCCGAACTGGCCAGGCTGGTGCCGGAGCTGGTGCACTGGCTCGACGACCATCAATACAAGGTGTACGTTGACAAGGAAACAGCCACCTACGTGCCCGGCGGAGGCGAGGTGCTGGAGCGGGAACGGCTTTCCTCCCAGAAACTGAACTTTGCGATAGTGCTGGGAGGGGACGGGACGCTGCTCTCGGCGGCCCGCGCCGTGGCCGCCGCCGGCACGCCGATTCTGGGCGTGAACCTGGGATCGCTGGGCTTTCTTACCGAAGTTCCGATCGGCGAGATGTACGCCACCCTGCGGGCCATTGATGAAAACTGCTGCGAGGTCGAGAAGCGCTCGATGCTGCAGTGCTGCCTGATGAGGGGCGAAAGCTGCGTCTCGGATTACCTGGCCTTGAACGACGCGGTGGTGGCCAAGAGCGCGATCGCACGGCTGGCGAATTTCGACCTGTACATCAACCGCGCCTTCGTCTCCAACTACCGCGGGGACGGCCTGATCCTGTCCACCCCGACCGGCTCGACGGCGTACTCCTTGGCGGCTGGCGGCCCCATCCTCATGCCCTCGGTGGAAGGACTGGTCATTTCGCCGATCTGCCCACACGCACTGACCCATCGACCGCTGGTGGTGCGGGATACGGTGGAGATTGAAATCATCGTCAAGAGTTCGGGAGAAGAGGTCTTCCTGAGCATCGATGGCCAGGTGGGGATGCCGGTGCGCGATGGAGATCGCATCTGGTGCCGGCGCTCTGAGCACGTCACCAAACTTTTGCGCCTGCACAAGACATTCTTTGACGTGCTGCGAACCAAACTGAAATGGGGACAACGGTAGGCACTGAGCAGAACGAAACGGGAAGAATCGGGCGTGGTAATCTTCCCCAGAGCATTCCGTTCCGCCCTCAGCGGCAATAGGCCACACCCTGGAGGAGAATGGTACGCGAACAGGTTTTTGACTCCGGCAAGCTGCGAATCAACTATGCGGAGGGCCCGGATGCGGGGCCGCCTCTGCTGCTTCTGCACGGGCTTTCGCAGCGCTGGCAGGTGTTCCAGCCCATTCTGACCGAACTGGCCGGCTTCTGGCAGGTCTATGCGCCGGACTTTCGGGGACACGGGAAGTCGGGCCGCACGCCGGGAGCCTACCGCGGCGAAGACTACGCGGCGGATGTTATTGCCCTGATCGAGAGCAAGATCGGCCAGCCGGTAGCCATATTCGGCCACTCCCTGGGCGGAATGGTGGGTATGTACATTGCTGCCCAGCACCCCGATCGCGTCCGCGCGCTGGCCCTGGGCGACACGGGAATCCACCTGGAGAGCTACGAGAACAGCACCTACCGCTCACTGTTCGAAGGCGTGCAGACCCGGCTGAAGCCGGGCATGAAGCTGAACGAGGCGGCGGCAGCGATGGCGGAGATGTGGGTGGATCTGGCTGACGGCGGCCGCGCGCAACTGCGGCACATTCCGGGAAACGATGCGGCCGCGCTGCGTTCGTGGGCCAAGAGCCTGCTCCAGCTCGATCCCGACGCGATTCGCATGACGCTGGATGGCAGCGCCGGCCGCAACTGGGACGCGGAGGGAATCCTGAAAAACATTGCCTGCCCGACGCTGCTCATCCAGGCCGATCCTGCCCGCGGCGGAGTGATGAGCGACCGCGACGTGCGCAGCGCCCTCACCCTGCTGCGCGATGCCCTGCACGTTCGCCTGAGCGGAGTGGGGCATGCACTGCAACGGCTGGAGCCCGAAATGGTGCTGCGCGTACTGATGAATTTTCTGGGCGCGCTGGAGTGAGAGTGCACTATCGGCGGCCGTTCATCGGGATGAGTTAACCGAGGGCCTCTTCTTCGATCCCAATCTGATCGCCGATGGTTTCCCGGCGGCGAATGAGTCGCGCCCGATCCTTGTCCACCATCACCTCCGCCGGGCGCGGGCGCGTGTTGTAGTTGGAGGAGATGGACATCCCGTAGGCCCCAGCGTCGAAGATCGCCAGCAGCTCGCCCTCGCCGGCGGCGGGCAACAGGCGATCACGGGCGAAGAAGTCGCCCGTCTCGCAGATGGGTCCCACCACGTCGAACTTCGCCCTGGGTCCGCGCGAAGGCGTTACCGGCGCAATTTCGTGATGAGCTCCGTACAGCGCCGGGCGGATCAGGTCATTCATGGCCGCATCTACCACCAAGAAGCGCTTGGAGCCATTGCGCTTCTGGTAGAGAACGCGCGTGAGCAGCATACCCGCGGGGCCTACGATCGCCCGTCCAGGTTCAAGTAAGACTTTAACGTTGAGACCGGCCAGCGGCGCGGTGATGGAGCGCGCGTAGCTGCCCAGGCGTCCGGGGAAGTCCGCCGCCGAAGACTCATGGTAGGAGATCCCCAGGCCGCCACCGGCATCGACATAGCGAAGGGCATGGCCGTCAGCGAGCAAGGCGCGCACCAGACGCGCCACGCGCTCCATGGCGGCTCGGAAGGGATCGGCAGAGACGATCTGCGATCCGATGTGCACGCTGACCCCGGCAACCTGGAGATAGCGCTGCCGGGCGATTGCGCCATACAGCCTGCGGGCGGCGGAAATCGGGACCCCGAACTTGTGCTTGTGCAGCCCGGTCGAGATGTAGGGATGGGTTTCGGCAAAGACATCGGGATTGACGCGCAAAGCCACGCGCGCGTGCCTCTTCAGATGGGCGGCGCGCTCGGCCAGCGCCGCGATTTCGCTCTCGCTCTCCACGTTGTACAGCAGGATTCCGGCCTCGAGCGCCTGATCCATTTCCTGAGCAGTCTTGCCCACGCCGGAGAAGACGATCTTCTCCGCTGCGCCTCGGTCGATGCGCAATACCCGCTCCAGTTCACCGCCAGAGACGATGTCAAAGCCCGAACCCAGTTGGGCCAGCAGCTTCAGGATGGAAAGATTGGAGTTCGCCTTCACGGAGTAACAGACGGCATGGGGAAAATCCCCGAAGACGGAGTCGAAGGCCAGGTAGCGATCGCGGATGGTGGACGCGGAGTAAACGTACAGCGGCGTGCCGTAGCTCTCGGCCAGGCGGATCAGGGGCACATCCTCGACGTGAAGAACAGCCGCCGAATGTTTGGCGCCGGAATTTCTGTAGAGGAAGGCGGGTGGCCGCCCCGCGAATTTCCCGTGCCGCGGCGTCATGGGGACGAGGCAACAGCCGAGTCGGTCACTTTGAGCGCCACCACCGTCTGGTCATCGAACTGCGCAGCGCCGGCCACGTGCTTGCTGATCGCGTCGAACAAGGCGGCGACAATATCCCCAGCGGTCGCCTGGCAGTGATCGCGAACCACCTCTTCCACCCGTGCCCGCCCGAATAGCACTGAGTGCGGACTGGTGGCATCGGAGATCCCGTCGCTGAAGAAGAGGAACACATCGCCGGGTTTGCCCTGAAAGGTCAGCTCGTCGTACTCCACCTTGTCGAACAGGCCCAGGGGCAGGCCAGTGGCCTCGATGCGCTCCACGTGACCGTCGTGGCAGTAGATGGGCCGCGGCATACCCGAGTTGGCAACCTGCAGCGTCTTCTGATCGTCACGCCAGATCGCGTACATCATGGTGAGGTACTGGGAGTCCACGCGGCGCTCCATGAGCGACGCATTGATGCGGCGCAGCATGTCCGCCGCGCCCGGGCGCTCGGCCGCATGGGAACGGAGGATTCCGCTGACCAGGGCGGCGTAGAGAGCAGCCGCCGGGCCTTTGCCGCTGACGTCACCTACTGCGACCGCGGTGCACGCCGTGCACCCCGGGGTAACAGGATAGCCCACGAAATCGTAGAGATCGCCTCCGATAGCCTGCGCGGGAAGAAACTTCGCGGCGATCTGCGCGCTGCGCAGCGGGGGATAACCGGCCGGCAGCAGACGGAACTGCACCTCACGCGCCAAGGCGAGATCGTGCTCCAGGCGCTGCTCCTGCCGGGCAATCTGCTCGTAGAGGCGAGCATTTTCGATGGCGACGGCGATCTGGGCGGCCAGCGTGGACAAAGTTCGCAGGTGATCCTCGTTGAAATAGCGCCGGCGGGTGTGCTCCAGGTCGAGAACGCCGATCACCTTGCCCTTGTAGATCAGGGGCACGGCCAGCTCGGAGCGGGTCTCGGGATTGACATTGATGTAGCGCGGATCCTTGGTGACATCGGGCACCAGCACGGGCTCGCGATATTCGGCGGCATAGCCGACAATCCCTTGCCCAAAGGGTATTTGCTTCTTGATGTTGATGTTTTCCTTGAAGCGAATGGAAAAGCGGTGCTCGAGCTTCTTGCCGGCATCATCCAGCAGCAGGATGCTGAACATCTGGTAATCGATGATGCGGCTCAGATCCTCCGCAATGCGCTTCAGCAATTCATCGACGTTGAGGATCGAGGTGATCTCGCGGCTGATCTCATTGAGCAGTTGCAGCGTCTTCGCCTGGCGGGAGACGCGGGTGTAGAGCCGGGCATGCTCGATGCCGATGGCGATGCGCGAGGCGATGACCGTGAGGGTATGCGCGTGCTCGGGAGTGAAGTAGTCGGCCTGGGGAGCTTCAATGTCGATTACCCCGATGACCCGGTTCTTGAAGATCAGGGGGATGGCCAGTTCGGAGCGCACATGGGGATGACCCTCGATGTACTCCGGCGCGTTGTGCACGTCGTTCACCAGCACCGGCTCGCGGCGCGCGACCGCCCGGCCGGTGACCCCCTGGCCCACCTTGATGCGGGTGCGCTCGACCACGTCCTGCGAATACCCGATGGCAAAGCGGAAGCGCAGTTCCTGGGTTTTTTCGTTGAGTAGCAGGATAGCGAAAATCTCGTAGTCGATGATGCGGCGAATCAGCTCCGCGATGCGGCGCAGGATGGTGTCCAGGTCCAGCGTGGTATTGACCACGTCGGCCACCTGCAGCAGCAAGGCCTCGACATCGGCGGGAGGCTTCTGGGTTTCAACGGAGCTCATGATTCGGGTCTGACCAATGATAACAGGGGGCCCGGCGAGGAAAAGCCGGCTGCCCCATCCGCAAGCGCGGGCCGCTCTATTGCATTTCCGGAGGCAGAACGCAGACGTCGGGCAGGTTGCGGTAGCGCTCGGCGAAGTCCAGGCCGTAGCCCACGACAAACTCGTCGGGAATGACGAAGCCGACGTAGTCCGCCGCAACCGGGGCGATACGGCGCGAGGCTTTGTCCAGCAGGGCAGCGATCTTCAGGGTTCTCGGCTGGTGAGCAAGGAATTTCTTGCGCAGGAAGCTGAGGGTCAGGCCGGTGTCGAGGATGTCTTCGACCAGGATCACATTCCGGTCCTGGATCGATTGGTCCACGTCCTTGACCAGGCGCACTTCACCGCTGCTCTGCTTTTCCGTGCCGTAGCTGGAGACGCTGATGAAGTCGAAGGTGGCATCGAGGGAGATCTGGCGCGCCAGGTCGGCGAGGAAAATGGTAGCTCCCTTGAGCACACCCACCAGCATCACCGATTGGCCGGCAAAGTCGCGCGAGATCTGCTGGCCCAGCTCGGCTACTCGCCGCGCGATCTGCTCACGCGTGTACAGGACCCTCAATTGAAGGGCAGGAGCTGTCGATTGCATGCGTCAATTTAAAACGAAGCCGGCTTCAAGTCCAAAAATTCCGTCAGGTCGGAGGACGCGCTTGGCTTGGTGCCGCCCGGCCGCGGCAGCTACAATGCTTTCTCCTGTGTAGGTAATCTCTGTCTGCTGGGACGGAACCATGAATCTGAAGGGCGTGAAGGTCACGTGGCTGGGCCATGCCACGTTCCGCATCGAAACGCCAGCGGGCAAGACTCTGTATGTTGATCCCTGGATCCAGGGTAATCCCCTGTGTCCGGAGTCGGAGAAGCAGCCCAGGAAGGCGGATGCAGTGTTGTGCACACACGGCCATGGCGATCACATCGGCGACGCGGTAGCCATCGCCAACAGATTCAACCCCACAGTGGTCGGGATCTTCGAGCTTTGCCTGTGGATGCAGAAGAAGGGGGCCCAAACCATCTCACCCATGAACAAGGGCGGGACACAGACGGTAGCCGGGGTGAAGGTGACCATGGTCCACGCCGTGCACTCCTGCGGCATCCTGGATGATGACGGCTCCATTGTTTATGGCGGCGAGGCCTGCGGCTACGTGATGGAATTCGAAAATGGAGTGAAGATCTATCACGCCGGCGACACCGGCGTGTTCGGCGACATGCAGATCATCCGCGAGCTGTATGCGCCGGAGATCGCCATGCTGCCCATGGGCGATCATTTCACCATGTCGCCGCGCGAGGCAGCGTACGCATGCCGCCTGCTGCGCGCGAAGACGGTCATCCCCATGCACTTTGGGACCTTCCCCATGCTGACGGGAACGCCTGCCGAGCTTAAGAGGCTCACCGCCGATCTGGGAGTGGAAGTGGTGGAAATGACCCCCGGACAAACGCTGACGTAGCGCTGCGCCCGGACTCGGAGGACGGATTCCCATGCGATTTAACCAAAGCAAGTATCCCGATGGGCAGCTGATCACCGGGGAAGAAGTCGAGAATTATCTCTACGCCATGCTTCCAGAGCGCGACGAAGTCCTGCGCGAGATGGAGGGGCAGGCGGAGAAGCGGGACATCCCGATCGTGGGGCCCCTGGTGGGTAGGTTGTTCTATCAGTTGGGACGCATGATTGGAGCGAAGAAGGTGTTTGAGATGGGCTCGGCCATCGGCTATTCCACCATCTGGTGGGCGCGAGCGGTCGGCAAGGACGGCCGAGTCGTCTACACCGACGGCAGCGCCGCCAACGCGGAAGAGGCGCGGGGCTATCTGCGACGCGCGGGGGTGGCGAACCAGGTGGAGGTCAGGGTGGGGGATGCGCTGGAGCTCCTGTCGGAGCAGACGGGAGAGTTCGATGTAATTTTCTGTGACGTTGACAAGGAAGACTATCCCCGGGCCTTCCGCCTGGCCAAGACCCGCGTGCGCAAAGGCGGGTTGTTCGTGGTCGATAATGTGCTGTGGAGCGGGCGGGTGACGTATGCAGGGGGAAATCCTGGCCTGCAAAAGAAAGCCGAACCGGGGGAGGGCACGCGGGCCATCGTGGAGCTGAACCAGAGCCTCTATCAGGCCGCCGACTTCTACACCACTATTCTTCCGCTGCGCGACGGCGTCGCCATAGCCTGGAAGCTTAGCTGACCCCGGCCTTAGCTGATGGCGGCGTATTGCCGGCTGCTTCGGCTGAATGCTGGCTGCTCTCCTACATACTCGTCACGGGTATTGCGGTCACATCTTCAACCAGCCCGACTTCCTTTTGGAGGAAGGGCTCAGCGTATTCCACCCCGGCCAGCAGGCCATAGAAGCGCGCCATCGTCTCCAGCCGGGTGCGGATTTCCTGCTCCGGGACGAACAGGTCCGATCCCGCCTCCTGGTTCGCGTACTGAGTCTTGTAGGCCATCAGCGACTGGAAACGCGCCTCAAATTGTTCCGTGATGTCCACCACGAACGTAGGACGAACGTCGTAGTAGAGGGTGGCATAGAGAATCTTGTGAGGGCGATGAGGCGCGAATTGCGTGGGAAACTGCGATTCGCCGGCGGAGGCATACGTGCTTTCCAGATTGTCGGCAGGCACTGGGGTGAGATCCAGTTTCGCCAGTCCAGCGAGGAAACAAGCCTCGTAGCCGAGGGTGGAGGCGGTGTAGTGATCGGGGTGGCGCCCTTGCCAGTAGGGAAGGATCACGACACGAGGCTTGAGGGCGCGAACCACAGCGGCGATCCTGAGGCGATTGGGCAAGGTGTTCTCCAGGCGCCCGTCCGGCAGGTCGAGCGCGCCTCGCCAAGTGAGGCACAGGATGCGGGCCGCGGCAGCGGCTTCGCGGCGGCGGTCGGCGGCGGCGCCGCGGGTTCCCATTTCACCGCGGGTGAGGTCGAGGATGGCAGTGCGGCGGCCGCGTTGGGCCATCTTGAGCAGGGTGCCGCCGCAGGTTTGCTCCACGTCGTCGCGATGGGCGGCGATGGCCAGAATGTCGGCTTGCGGGCTGTTTGCGGCGGGGGATCCAGTCTCGAGGGGCGTCACTTTTTTCGCTCGATCAGAAAGTGGGCCAGTTCCTTAAGCGTGCTCGCACGCGTGCCAAAGCCCTCAAGCATTGCGCTGCCCGACTCCACCAGGGCCGCCGCTTTGCGCAGGGATTCTTGCACTCCGAACATCGAGGGATAGGTGGCTTTGTCGGCGGCGGTGTCTTTGCCGGCCGTCTTGCCCAGTTGCTGGGAGGTTTGGGTGACGTCCAGCACATCGTCGACGATCTGGAAGGCGAGCCCAGCCGACTGGCCGAAACAGCGGATGCGCTGGATCTGGTCTTCCGAGGCGCCGGCGTAGCGGCCGCCGCTGGTCAGGCTGGCGCTGATCAGCGCCCCGGTCTTGGAGCGGTGAATATATTCCAGGGCCTGGGCATCGGGGTGCTGGCGTTCCGCCTCGAGATCCATGACCTGGCCGCCGATCATGCCGTCGATGGTGCCGGTGGCATGGGCAATCTCGGCAATAATGCGCACGCGGGCCTCTGCGGGACAAGCCAGCCCAGCCAGAACCTCGTAGGCGTAGGTTTGGAGGGCGTCGCCGGCGAGGATGGCAGTGGCCTCGCCGAACGCCTTGTGGCAAGTGGGAACGCCGCGCCGCAGATCGTCGTTGTCGAGCGCGGGAAGGTCGTCGTGAATCAACGAGTAGGTGTGGAGCATCTCTAGGGCGGCGGCGAGATCTGCGATGCCGCCGGGCAGCGAACCGGCCACCATCCGCGCGGCCTCCATGCAGAGGATGGGACGGAGGCGCTTGCCGCCGGCAAACGCGGAATGCCGCATGGCCTGGTGGATCGACGGAGGAAACTGCGTGGCCGGAGGCAGTAACCGTTCTAAGGCCTCGTCGCAACGAATGCGGCCCTGCTGGAGGGTCTCCTGGAGCATAGTTCTGCAGTATAAAACACAGCCTCGGAGGCTGTGCCGAGGCTCAGGATGGCTGGACTGAATTGGAAGGAACCTTCAGGCGGCCGAAATGTGAGCGGACCGGGCGTGGCGGTGCGCGGCTTCGGCAATGCCGGCGACGTCGGTGGTGAAGCAACAATCGGCCGCGCCGGCCGACAGCACCTGCGCCCACAGCTCCTCATCCGCCAGGCGATGGATACACACGAACCCTACCTGGGGAAACTTGCGGCAGAGCTCCTCCAAGGCCGAACGAGTGACCAGCTCCAAGTCGAGCGCCACGGTGTCGAAGCCTTGCTCGACGATCGCAGAGCGCAGGTCGTCAATCGAACCCACTAACGCCACCGATCGAAAGTGCGGACGCAGAGAGGTGGCGAGAGTGGCTGCAGCCATGCCATCGTGATGCGCAATGAGTATGCTTAGCTGCATGCAGGTCCCCCCTGTGAGTGGTTGGTCCGCGGACGGCCGCAGAGTTCAAAGTGAGTGGAAAGGGCGCTACTTCCGGGTTTCGGGTTTGTCCGCCAGAGCCTCGAACGGCTCTGCCTGCATCTTGCCATTCTGCTTCAGAAGAATCTCGACCTTGCCCTCCGCCTCCTCCAGTTCCTTGCGGCAGGAATTCGAAAGCTCAACTCCTTCCTCGAAGAGCTTGAGGGCCTGCTCCAGAGCGATGTCGCCACGTTCGAGCTCGTCGACGATTTTCTCCAGCCGCTGCAGGCAGTCTTCGAACTTGGGCAAGAAAGACTCCGAAGGTCATTCTACTGCAACTGACGAAAAGTAAATTCGGAAAGCAAGACGTTTTACCGGAACCTAACGTTACGTCGAAAACTGTTTTGGAACGCCAGGCGGGTCGGTGGCTGAGGGTGAAGGCAGCCTCCCAGATCCTTCCTTATGGCCACAGAAAGCACTGCGAATGAGGCAACCCTAACCGAGGAGAGAACTAGCGGTCGACACCGGCGCGCTCGGCGGTGCCCAGGACTTCGAGTACGTCCACGGCGGCTGAATACTTGCCGAAGGGAGCGCTGATCTGCGCGCCCTGCACCAGTCCGCGCAGGTCGAGGAGCATCTGGCGGGCGATGCTGACGCCCTCGGCGCGCGCCTCCTCCGGATTCGAAGCCCGCGCCATGCGGGCGATCACCTCGTCGGGGATGGAGACCCGCAGCTCGTTCTTCATAAACTCAGCATTGCGGACGCTGGTCAGCGGCCAGATTCCCGCCAGGACCGGAATCCGGCAATGCTCAATGCGCTTCAGGAAATTCAGCAACAGCTCGATGTCGAAGACAGGCTGGGTGACGGCGTACTCCGCCCCCGCCTCGACCTTATATTCGAAGCGGCGGATCTCTTCGTCCAGGTTGGGGACGCCGGGATTAGCGCCCACGCCAATCACAAAACTGGTGGCCGTGCCGATGGAATGGCCGCCGAGATCCAGGCCCTGATTCAGGTTGTGCACGATGTTGACCAGCCCGATGGCATCGACGTCGAAGACCGCGGTGGCGTCGGGGTAGTTGCCCAGCTTGGGCGGGTCGCCGGTAATGCAGATCAGGTTGCGCAGGCCGATCGCCGAGGCGCCCAGCAGGTCTGACTGGATGCTGAGCACGTTGCGGTCGCGGCAGGTGTAGTGCAAGACCGTCTCAATGCCGACGCCCTGCTGCACCAGGATAGCCAGCGCCTGGTTGCTCATGCGGGCGGAGGCGCGCGGGCTGTCGGGGATGTTGATGGCGTCCACCCCCACCGATCGCAAATAGCGTGCGCCATCGATCTCTTTGACTACGTCGGTACCCTTGGGAGGCACAACCTCAACCAGGGTGACGAATTCCCCGTGGGCGAGCTTGCGGCCTACATTGGAGCGCTGGGAGAGAGGCACGGCCTCCACCGGCGACTCCACCCGCGGCCTGCTCACCACGGGAGATGCGCTGGCCCGCGCCTCACCGGCCCGCAGCGCCGCCTTCATGGCGCGGATATGGTCGGGTGTGGTGCCACAACATCCGCCCACGAGGCGGATGCCGGCGGCCACAAACTTTCTGGCATAGCTGGCCATGTACTCAGGCGAGCTCAGGTAAATGTTGCGGCCATCCACGGAGCGGGGCATGCCGGCGTTGGGCTGCGCCGAGAGCATCGCGCTGGTCACCGAGCGCACTCGCTCCAGCGCCTCGAGCATGGCCACCGGCCCCACGCTGCAGTTGCAGCCGACCACGTCGGCCCCCCAATCGGCGAGCTTGGGGCCGAAGGTCTCGGCCGTCGAGCCGTCCAGGCAGACGCCCTCTTCGTCGATGGTGACCTGCGCCACCACCGGAATCTTCGGATTCACGTCGCGGGCGGCCAGCAGCGCCTGGTGCAGTTCCTCGAGGTATCCGAAGGTCTCAAGGATCAGCAGATCGACTCCACCTTCCACCAGGCCCGCGATCTGCTGGGCGAACGACTCACGGGCTTCCGCGAGCGAGATCTTGCCCAGGGGCTCGATGCGCACTCCCAGCGGACCCACCGATCCGGCCACGTAGGCATCAAAGCTCTTGGCCGCTTCGCGCGCGACCCGCGCGCCCGCCAGGTTGATGTCGCGGACCTTATCCCCCAGGCTGTAGCGCGAAAGGCGGAAGGAATTGCCTCCGAAGGTATTGGTTTCGACAATTTCGGCTCCCGCCTGCAAGTAGCTCTGGTGGACCTCACGGATCATCTCAGGCTGGGACAGATTCAACTCGTCGAAGCATCGAGTGATGAAGACACCTTGGGCGTAAAGCAGGGTGCCCATCGCCCCATCGCAGAGGATCGGGCGCTGGTTCAAGCGCTGAATGAAATCGGAAGGCATAAGTCCATATTGAGAAAAACGGATGGTCCCCTTCCTAAGAATCTAAATGAGCGGCGCGATTCTTGCCAGTTCCGGCAAGGCTTCCGCCTTACGCGTGGCGCGCGGACGGTTGCCGCGAAGCCTCGGCCCGGCGCAAAGCGCTTCCTGTCCTTTGGTCACGCGAAGGGGCAAACAGCTGGCCTCGAACACTGCCGTGTGCTGCGTTTCGGCTAATGGCCAAGCCCGCCGCTCACATCAGGCATCTCAATGGACTCTGTTATATTTGTAATCCGCGATCGGCAACGACACTCGCTATGAAGAACGTGCGCCGGAGTCTGGGTTGAAGCTAAAGGCGGTCTCCTATTTACTTATCCTCAGCAGCCTAGTCTGGCTGAATTCCTGCGGGGACGGATCCACCAACACCACGGTAAGCGGTCTGTCGAACCGCGCATTCATCAGCAACGCCCAGACCGGGACCATTCAGATCATCGATGCCAATAAGGACCAGCTGTCCACCAAGACCAGCGGCATTTCGGTGAACAGCGGCGTGGGACTGATGGTGTTGAGCCCGGACAAGACAAAAACGCTCGCTTTCGCTACCGGCAACAACACCATCAGCGTCATTGATAACACCACGGAGACGGTTGTGGCTGCGATCACGCTCTTGAGCTTCACCGAGAGCATGGCGTTTCTGCCAGATAGCAAAACCGCCCTGGTAGCCATACGCAACGAGCCTGTCTCGGGAGCGCCCAGTGGGGCGGTGCTGGCGCTGGACACGAGCACGCCGTCGATTTTGGCCACCATTCCCGTACCCAGCGTTCGCACCGTGGTGGTCAACCACAATGGGAACCGGGCGCTGGCGTTCAGTGATGGCGTTAACTCCCTGGCCGTCATCGACACCAACGGCAAGACCGCCACTACGGTAGCGGGGTTCGACCGGCCGGTGTATGGCGTCTTCAGCAGTGATGACAGCCGCGCCTACATCCTGAGCTGCGGCCCGGAATGCGGAGGAACCACGGCGCAAGTCACGGTGCTGGATGTGTCGAGCAACACTCCCGGAGCATCGATTCCAGTCTCGGCGGCGACGGTGGGGGCGCTG
>Ga0187788_10000106_pt1 | contig 20212 bp, 21 predicted proteins | sample 1015_BV01_MP10_2_FD_133008 | JGI IMG/M metagenome (GOLD analysis project Ga0187788, IMG submission 133008) | Tropical peat soil microbial communities from peatlands in Department of Meta, Colombia - 1015_BV01_MP10_20_MG | ecosystem: Environmental > Terrestrial > Soil > Wetlands > Peat | place...
GAGAGCACAATCGCCAATGCCAGCAGCATCAGAGCTAATTCCGTCAACGCCCCGACCCACTCTTTGATCGTATCGATCCCTTTCATTGCGGAGTCTCCCTAGGCATGTCCTCCTGATTCGAGGACAGCGTTTGTTCTTAGCGCTTTTCGCCTACTAAATGTAGAGAATTGTCGCAATGCAGCCACAAAATAAGCTGTGCACGATCCTTTTAGTCGGGGATAACTCCTCAAACATACCCGATTTGGACCGGACCAAAGAGGCAAGTTTTTGGGTATTCTAACCCCGTGACCGGCGCGATTGCGCCGCCAGCGCAGACGAGCCCGCCGCGCGTCAGCGGGAGTAATATTCAACCACCAAATGCGGCTCCATCTGGACCGCATAAGGCACATCCGTGATCACAGGAATGCGCGTCAGCTTGGCGGTCAGCTTCGATGCATCGACGTCGATGTAATCCGGTACATCGCGCTCGGCCAAAGCCTGAGCTTCCATCACCAGCGCCAGCTGCTTGGACTTTTCCTTGACCTCGACGACGTCGCCGACCTTCACACGGAAGCTCGCGACCGTCACGCGCTTGCCATTCACGCGGATATGGCCGTGGCTGATGAACTGCCGTGCGGCAAACACCGTCGGCACGAACTTGGCGCGGAAGATAAGCGCGTCCAGCCGGCGCTCCAGCAGGCCGATCATATGGGCACCGCTGTCGCCTTTCAGGCGACGGGCTTCCTGGTAAATTCCGCGGAATTGACGCTCGGAAATATTGCCATAGTAACCGCGCAGTTTTTGCTTGGCCTTGAGCTGAACGCCGTAGTCGGACAGCTTGCTTTTCCGACGTTGGCCATGCTGGCCAGGCCCATATTCGCGCCGGTTCACCGGGCTCTTCGGGCGGCCCCAGATGTTTTCGCCCATCCGGCGGTCGATCTTGTACTTGGATTCCATGCGCTTGGTCATTCGCGTCCTCGATTGTGTTGCTGTTGCTGAGGATCGCGCCTTCCTCTGTCCCGGCAGGGCCGGAACCGACAGGCAGAACCTCGTAAGCGCAAGGCCTTGCCGCAGGTCGCGAAACGCCCGGCAGACCTTGAAATCCGCCGGGCGCGCGGGTTTTAGGGGCGAACCGGGCGGGTGTCAAATCCAATGCAAATATAACAAGTTGCGCCTGAGATCGTTGGTCGCATGAGTTCGCCTTGCCGAACCGCCGCAGTGACACCATGTTAGCGGCGTCAGGCCGGGCCCCTCTGGCAGCCACATGGCTGCGATGTCGGACTGATCAAGGTCGGGGCCCAAATGAGCCGAATATTCCCGCCAGACCCAGTTGATATGTGCCGTCGTCTGCGGCTTGTCTCCGCGATTGCCCCGGAGCGATGCCGATGAGCGATCTGTTCGTATTTTCCTATGACGCGGTGGCCGCGCTCCTCCAGGTGATCATGATCGACCTGGTCCTAGCCGGCGACAACGCGGTGGTGATCGGACTAGCGGCCGCGGGTCTGCCGTCGGAACGCAGAGGGCGGGCAATTCTCGTCGGTATCGCGGCCGTGACGGTACTTCGCCTGGCGTTCGCGGCCGTCGCCGTGGAATTGCTGGAGATCGTCGGCCTGCTGCTTGCCGGCGGTATATTGCTCCTTTGGGTATGCTGGAAAATGTGGCGTGAACTGCGCGGGCCCGGCGCAGAAGACACCGAAGCGGCGCTGACCAAAGGGGATGCGCGCGTCCCGCGCAAGACTTTCGCGCAGGCCGCCCGACAGATCGTAGTGGCCGACATCTCCATGTCGCTTGATAACGTGCTCGCAGTGGCAGGCGCCGCGCGCGACCATCCCGCGGCATTGGTTTTCGGACTGGGACTTTCAATTGTACTGATGGGTGTCGCCGCGGGGTTTATTGCCCGGTTGCTCAATCGCCACCGCTGGATCGCCTATGTGGGCCTGGCAATCATTCTTTACGTCGCAATCGACATGATCTGGCGAGGATTCTGGGAAGTGCAGCCGCATTTGTTCGGCTAAAATCCGTAGGCCTTCAACGCTGTGCCAAGTTTGGTCGAAGGCTTGCGTCCCGACGTGAATGCGATTTGCGGTGGCGGGGGTGCATCAGCCGATCCGCGCTCACGCATCAAATCAACAACACGGCGCGCGATTGCAGGCGCTGGATCGAGCCAGGTGACAGGCCAGGGTGCACCGGCGCGAAACCGTTCAAGCAGCAGCGGGTAGTGCGTGCATGCAAGCACGATCGTGTCGGTGCGCCGTCCGTCCTTTTCAACAAAACAACTGGCGATCTCTGTCGTTATCGCGCCGTCGGGGGAGGATGGGCCCGCGAGTTCAGCCTCCGCATAGGCGGCAAGCCTCGGCGAACCAACAAGATGTACATCGCAACCGGATGCAAACTCGCGGATGAGCGCGCGCGTGTACTCGCGCCCCACCGTTGCCTGTGTGCCGAGGACAGAAACCAGTTTCGACACTGACTGCGCGCAGGCTGGTTTGATCGCCGGCACCGTGCCGACAAAGGGCACCGAAAAGCGCGCGCGCAACTGGTCGAGAGCCAGCGTGGACGCCGTGTTGCAGGCCACCACCACGAGATCGGGTCTGTGTTCGGCGATCGCCTGACCGAGCACATCGATGACCCGTCTAACGAGCTTTTCCTCAACCAGGTTCCCGTAAGGGAATCCTGCGTCGTCGGCCAGATAAAGGAGGCGTGCGTCCGGGCGTGCCGCTTTCACCTCACGGAAAACGGTGAGGCCGCCGAGCCCTGAATCAAAAACGAGAATGGTGGGAGCTTCCGGCATCGGGTGACGGCGGCTTAATTGCTCCCAAAAACCCGCTTAAAGATGGTGTCGGCGTGCTTAAAGTGATGGTCGAGATTGAAGTTAGCCTCGAGCTCTTTGTCTGAAAGCTTTGCGTGCACATCCTTATCTGCCTTGAGCAACGACAGGAAATCGCCTTCGCCACCCCACACCTTCATGGCGCTACGCTGCACCAGCCGATAGGCGTCGTCGCGTGCCATGCCCTTTTGCGTCAACGCTATCAGCACCCGTTGCGAATGGATGAGCCCGCCAAGCCTGTCGAGGTTCTTCTGCATGGCGGCCGGATACACGATCAGCTTATCGATGATAGATGCGAGTCTCGCCAGGGCAAAATCCAGCGTGACAGTGGCGTCTGGCCCTATGATGCGCTCCACCGAAGAATGCGAAATGTCACGCTCGTGCCAGAGCACGACATCCTCCATCGCGGGCAGGGCATAGGCGCGTACCATGCGTGCGAGACCAGTAACGTTTTCCGACAGCACCGGATTGCGCTTGTGCGGCATTGCCGAGGAGCCTTTTTGCTTCTCGGAGAAGAACTCTTCCGCTTCCAGCACTTCCGTGCGTTGGAGATGGCGGATTTCGGTGGCGAGCCGCTCAATTGAAGAGGCGATCACGCCAAGTGTTGCGAAATACATGGCGTGGCGGTCGCGGGGGATGATCTGGGTCGATATGGGCTCGACGCTTAGACCCATCGCCTTGGCCACGTGCGCTTCGACACGGGGATCGACCTGCGCGAAGGTGCCGACCGCGCCGGAAATCGCGCAGGTGGCCACCTCCTTGCGAGCGGCTACCAGCCGTTCGCGCGCGCGCGCGAACTCCGCATAGGCATAAGCGAGCTTGAGACCAAATGTCGTCGGTTCAGCGTGTATACCGTGCGAGCGGCCAACCGTCGGCGTCATCTTGTGTTCGAACGCGCGGCGCTTGAGAGCGGCAAGCAGCGCATCGACGTCGGCGATAAGGATATCGGCGGCGTGCACCAGCTGGACATTGAGGCACGTGTCCAGCACATCCGATGAGGTCATACCGGCATGCACGTAGCGTGCTTCCGGTCCGACGATTTCGGAGAGATGAGTGAGAAATGCAATGACGTCGTGTTTGACCTCGGCCTCGATCGCGTCGATGCGAGCGACATCAAATTTGGCTGCCTTACCCTTGTCCCAGATCTTTTTTGCCGCATCTTTCGGGATAATCCCAAGCTCGGCCATCGCGTCGGCCGCATGAGCCTCGATCTCGAACCAGATGCGAAATTTCGTTTCCGGGGACCAGATCGCCGTCATTTCGGGGCGGGAATAGCGCGCGATTGTCACGCCGCTTCCCCACGCGCCATTGCCGCCGCATTGCGGATCGCGGCGATATTGCCTTTGTAGTTGCCACCCTTGAACACGGCGGAGCCGGCGACCAGCACATTGGCGCCGGCCTGCACGACGCGGGCGGTATTTTCCGGCGTGATGCCGCCGTCGATCTCGATGTCGATCGGCCGTGCACCGGCCAGGGTGCGGACCTCGCGCAATTTGTCGAGCGCTGCCGGGATGAATGCCTGACCGCCGAAGCCGGGATTGACTGACATGACAAGAATGAGATCGACCATGTCAATGACATGTTCGATGCTTGAGACCGGTGTAGCGGGGTTCATTGTGACACCCGCCTTCTTGCCGAGCGCCCGGATGGCCTGCAGCGATCGATGCACGTGCGGGCCGGCCTCCACGTGGACGGTGATGATGTCAGAGCCAGCCTTGGCGAAGGCCTCGAGATAAGGGTCGCAGGGCGCGATCATCAAGTGGACATCGAGGGTCTTCTTGGTGAGCGGTCGAAGCGCCTGCACCACTGCGGGGCCGATCGAAATGTTGGGGACGAAGTGGCCATCCATTACGTCGATATGGATCCAGTCGGCGCCGGCAGCCTCGATCGCACGGATTTCGTCGCCCAACTTGGCAAAGTCAGCCGACAAAATGGATGGCGCGATCAAGAGCGGACGGGGCATTCCTGGCCTCCAGACGCGTTCGGGTAACACGGAGTAGGCCGGGGGGCAACGCGTGGCGCGCACGCCGGCGGCCGGCAATTAACTTCAATCATGTCGGCAAAATTTGCCCTGCATGGCGCCACATTAACCAGACCCGAAATTGGGAAGTTGTGGACAATCGCAAGGGCAGCGCAGGCTTTTAAGTTCGCCGGGTTCTGGCGCGGCTCTTGCGTTCAGCCGCTCGGGTGCGACGACCCGCCGTTGTAAGCGGCGTGTTGAGGAGTATCGTGTCATGTCCATGTCAATAAGCGCATCCTCGAATGCGTTGTCATACCTACAGCGATTGTTGCAGTACGGTACCGGTGGATTGGGAGCTACGAGTAACGATCCGCTCCTAACGCTGGATCCGACGATCACGGGATCGGATAGTTCGAGTCAGCAGTCGGGTACGTCTCCCATCTGGTCCGGTTCCGCATCAACTTTCGAACCCGGCACTTTGGCGGCTCTCATCTCGTTGCAAGGCCAATCAGCCAACGGGGTCGTGGGACAATCACCGTCCGACCTTTTCTCCAAACTCGATACGGACGGCGACGGGCAGATCAGCAAAACGGAATTCGAACAGGCACTCGGCGCGGTTGGAGTCGATACGCAAAGCGCCGACGCCTTGTTCGGAAAGCTGGATGCCAACAGCGATGGCAGCATAACCCCGAGCGAGATCAGAAAAGCGCATGGTCGTGGCCATCATCACCATCCCCATGCCGATAGTTCGGCGAAGGGCAGCGACCCGCAACAGGGCGGTCTGTTCTCGCTGCTCGGTTCGTCCGACATCACCGGTGCCACAAGCCAGACGGCTACAAATCCGGATGGGTCGACCACGACAACTATTTCGTATGCCGACGGCACCTCGGTGAGCATGACGACGCCGGCCACGCCGCAGAATGGTGCGCCATCGAATAGCGACCCGGCAAACAATGGATCGGGTGGGACTGGCGGTTCAGGCAATAATAACAACCTGATCGAGCAGTTGATCCAGCTACAGTCGCAACTGGTAATACAGGCCGCGTCGGCGCTCTCGACGTTCGCCTGAAACTACGCGCCTTGCTGAAGCCGTTTCGCGAGCGGCTTCAGCAAATGCGGCAATAAATAAATGGGAAATTGCGCGACCGCGAAATAGAGCCACGCAATATCGGACACCGCAAAGCCGGTAGCCGCCAGCATCAAGCCGATATTGCGGTTCCCGGCAATCAGGCCAATTGCGAACGCGCGGGCTCGCCCAACTCGCAAGAACACCAAAGCCGTAAGCGCGATCATGCCTAGTGCAAGCGCGAAAGCGAGCGCGGTCAGTTCAATCACAAGCAATGGGTTGGCGCGGAAATGGTCGGTGACACCGTCCATCGCGGCGACGGCAAACATGAACATTGCAAGCACGCTCAGACCATCGATGCGCTCGCGCTGCGCTTCGATAAAGGATCGTCCGGTCACGAACCGGATGATGGCCGCGGCAATGGCGCAACCCGCGATGATCAAAAACAGCCTGACGCCGAAGCCAAGCGGCGAGGGAAGAGCGGTGCCGAGAAAGACATAGGTAAATAGGCTCGCTGTCAGCGGTGTGATTGCGGTCGACACAATCAGAGTTGCAAGTGTGAGGGCAACATCCAGCCCCAACAGCGCCGCGAGTGCGGGCGACGACATAAGACCGGGCGCGGACATCTGGAGCACCAGCATGAAGTAAAGGCCAGGCATGCTTTGGTTGAGACCGAAAGTCATGAATGTAAGTCCGAGGGTGACCGGGACCACCAGCATTGCCCACGCAGTCGCCGCACCAATCAGTCCAGGCCGGGTAAAATGATGGAACAATTCGTTAGGATCGACTCGCAGAAAAGCCAACGTGAGCATCACCACGATCGCTTCGCCGAGATAAGGCTTGCAGAGCGCGGCGAGACCGGGAACGGAGAGTCCGACGAAGACCGACGCTGCCGCCACCAGGGTGCCGTGACGGCCAACAAGAGAGAGTGCGGCCGCGAGGGCGCCAGCCAACTTCATTGCGGAAAACTCCGGCCGCGGGTGGGTGCCTTGGCTTGATAGCCCCATTGGCCGCCGCGATCCATATATAAGGGTTCGTGCGGGCAGGAGATGGAACGTGGCACGTACCGACGCGATGGTTCTAGGCGCCGGCATTGTCGGGACATCAGTGGCGCTGCATCTCGTCAAACGCGGGATGAGCGTTGCAATGGTCGACCGTGCCGGCGTCGGCGAACAGACCTCTTATGGAAACGCCGGCGTCATTGAAGGCAACACAATATTCCCGCCGGCGTTTCCCTCCGACGCTGGCCGGCTACTACGTGTGGCGTTTAAACACGCGACCGAGGCGAACTATCACCTGTCATTTTTGCCCCGCATATTGCCATGGCTGTTGGCGTTCCGTGCCGCCTCGCAGCCCGAGCGACTGGCCGAGACCGCGCATTTGATCCGTCCACTTTTTTCCCGTGCGGTCGCTGAGCACGAAGTGCTGATGACGGAAGCCGGGGCGACCCATTACCTGCGCAAGACCGGCTGGCTCAAGGTTTACCGCGGCGACAAAAGTTTCAGAGCCTTGACGCCTGAATTCGACCTCGCCGTGAAATTTGGTTTGCCGCTCCAGACGCTCGATCTGGCCGCCGCGCGGGCACTGGAACCATCGCTCAAACCGGTGTTCGCGCACGGTGTGTTCTGGCCCGAGGCAGCGAGTGTGAGCAATCCGCTCGGCGTAACACGCGCCTATGCCGCGCGCTTCACCACACTCGGCGGTATCATTCTCCCGGGCGATGCGCGATCGCTGCACCGGAATGGCAATCGTTGGCGGGTGGAGACTAACGAAGGTGCTCTCGACGCAACGGAATGCGTGATTGCGCTGGGGCCATGGACGTCAGATATGCTCAAAATTCTGGGACTGACCCTGCCGCTCGCGGTCAAGCGCGGTTACCACCGCCATTTCCGTGCAGAGGGCAACGCCGGCCTGTCACGGCCAGTTCTGGACGCCGATATCGGCTATTTGGTCACGCCCATGGAACAAGGCATACGCATGACCACCGGTGTCGAATTCGCCGCGCGCGATGCGCCGCCGTCACCGGTCCAATTCGACCGCATCATGCCAAGGGCACGCGAATTGTTTCCGCTTGGCGAGGCTGTGGATGGAAATACTTGGCTGGGTAGCCGCCCCTGTTTTGCAGATTCGCGTCCGGTGATCGGTCGTGCGCCCCAACGTCCCGGATTGTGGCTGACGATCGGTCACGCGCATTGGGGCCTCACGCTTGGACCCGCCACGGGTCGCATGATTGCCGAGATGATGATGGGTGAACAGCCGTTTTGCGATCCAGCTCCCTATCGTGCTGAACGATTTAGTTAAGATACCGCCGTAAGCTCTCGAAAATCATAGCGATCACGAATATAGCCTTTGAAGAAAGTGCCTTTCGAGAAGGCCGACCGAAACGAGGCGGCAACCTCAGAAGGAACATCGACGTATTCATAGATAGGGCCGGTCGCGAAGCTGATGGTCAACCGCGCGGTCGCCTTGTCATATTCGATGTCCGTAATCGATGGCATGCCATGACAACGCGCAGGCCAGCCATTGAGTTCAACTTCGGCCGAATCGATCACGCCAACTTGGCAGAGCACCGGGAAACGGGAGAGCGGTCGCTTCATAGACACCGCGTGCGATGGCGCGTGCCATCACATTGGCGGCCACCATGCCCAGTCCAGCCAGACCATAATGTGGATCTTCAAGCAGCTTGGACCCGGTCGCCGCTGCGAAGATGACATCGCCGTCAAGTGGGGTGTGAACCGGATAGATTGCGCGCGCATAACCATCCTGCGCCATAACAGCGAGGCGGTTGCACTGCGCCTTGGTTAGTTTCGCGTCCGTCGCGATTACGGCGATCGTCGTATTCTCGGCCGGGCCGCCTTTAGCGCGTAGCGCAAGATCGCCGGGCGAGATTTTCGCGGGCCATTTGCGTCCACCGAATTCGTTGTTTTGTTCGAATGGGGCCGCCCAGAAATGCGGGCCGTCACCAATCACCGTTGTGCCGACGGCATTGACCACCACCAGTGCGCCGACGGTGACTCCGTCAGGTGTCAGTGCAGAGGCAGAGCCAAGGCCAGCTTTCAGTGTGGCCGTCGTTGCGCCAAGGCCAGCGCCAAAGCTGCCGAGCGTGAAGTCGACGGAGGCGCTTTTTGCCGCCTCGTAGCCCAGTTCGCGATAGGGCGGGTAGCGCCCCCAGTTCTTGTCGCCGCCGTTGAGCAAATCGAACATGATCGCGGCAGGAATGATCGGCACCACCGCATCCCGAATGTGGAAACCGCGGCCTTGCTCGCGCATATAGGCTTGCACCCCGGACGCTGCATCGAGGCCGAAGGCGGATCCGCCCGAAAGGGTGATGGCGTCGATTCCTTCCACCGTCTGTGCCGGATCCAGAAGCGCGGTCTCACGCGTGCCGGGTCCGCCACCGCGTACGTCCACGCTGGCGGTTACGGCAGTGTCGAAAACGACCGCTGTGACGCCGGAACCAAGTTTGGCATCTCCGGCATGACCCACGCGGATGCCGACAATGTCGGTGATCAGATTGCGCGCCATATTGTCTCCCAGCGACAACCTTATCACGTCCGTTCACGTTCCGGCGAAACCGTCTTATGGCGCTTGCAAGCGAACGCATTGCATCGCATCTAGAGGCCCCATGAATGGCGAAGTAACCTACCTGGCCGCTTTGATTGCGGGTCTTGTCAGTTTCCTGTCTCCCTGCGTGCTACCTTTGGTGCCGCCGTATCTCATATTTTTGGCGGGCACTTCGCTCGAACGCTTTGCAGATCAGGAGCCTGAGCCGCGGGTCAAGCGTGAAACGGTAGCCGCAGCGGCGCTGTTTGTACTCGGGTTTTCCACCGTCTTCGTGACGCTTGGTGCAAGCGCGAGCGTTATCGGCGCGCTCATCCGCGCGTATTCAAGTCCGCTCGCGACGATCGCGGGTATCATTATTATCATCATGGGCCTGCATTTCCTTGGTGTGACACCCATTGCTTTTTTGCATCGGCAGAAACGGCTCGAGGTTGCCAAGCCAGTCGGCCTCTGGGGCGCCTATGTGATCGGCCTTGCATTTGCTTTCGGCTGGACGCCGTGCATCGGGCCGATCCTCGCCGCCATTCTCGCGGTGGCTGCGTCCGAGCAGACCGTGGCCAAGGGAGCAAGCCTGCTTGCGGTCTATTCGCTCGGCCTCGGGATTCCTTTCATTGTCGCGGCCTTCGCGATCGAACCCTTCGCGGCGTTTCTGTCGCGCTTCCGCAACTATCTCCACCGCGTCGAGCAGGCCATGGGGGCCTTGCTGGTGTTGACCGGGGTCGCCTTTCTGACCGGCAGCGTCAATCAGATGAGCGTGTGGCTGCTCGAAACATTTCCCATGCTTGGCAAGATCGGCTGAGAAAGAAAGCCCGCCACGAGGGCGGGCTTTCGACTTGCGGATGTGACCTTTTACCTGACTTTGCTGCAATCAGAGCCAGGACACTCGACGTAAGTGATCTTCCCGCTCGGATCCTTCTTCCAGATGTACATCACGTAGTCGAGCTTCGTGATATCGCCCTTCTTGTCGTAGGAGATATCGCCCAGCACGGTCTTGAACTGCATCCCGGAATGCATTTTCTCCGCGACCTTCTTGGGGTCGAGAGATTTGGCAGCTTCCGCGGCCTGCTTGACGATTTGCACGCCGGCATAGCTATATAAAGTGTAGGCTTCCGGTTCGAACTTCTTGGCCCGGAATTCTTCCACGACCTTCTTGGCGTCTGGTTTGTTGCGCGGATCCGGGCCGTAGGTCATCAACGTGCCTTCAACTCCCGGTCCGCCGACTGAGGCGAATTCGTCGGAGGTGATGCCGTCACCGCCCATCAGCGGCGCCTTGACGCCCTGGTCGCGCATCTGCCGTACGATCAAGCCACCTTCGGTGTAGAGCCCGCCCCAATAAATGAGGTCGGCGCCGGACTGCTTTATCTTGGACACCAACGCCGAAAAATCCTTCTCACCGGTGTTCACGCCCTCATAGAGGACTTCCTTCATTCCGGTTTTATTGATCGTCTTCTTGGTTTCATCGGCGAGACCTTTGCCATAGGTCGTCTTGTCATGAACGATGGCGATTTTCTTGTTCTTGAAATGCTTCACAATGTATTCGCCGGCAACCTGTCCTTGCTGGTCGTCACGGCCGCAGACGCGGAAGATGTTCCACATCTTGCGCTCGGTGACGGTCGGATTAGTTGAGGCCGGCGTGATCTGGAGGATGCCGTTTTCCTGATAGACTTCTGACGACGGGATCGTGACGCCCGAATTGTAGTGACCAATGACGAATTTCACGCCGTCGGCGGCAAATTTATTGGCGACGGAAACACCTTGTTTAGGATCGGACACGTCGTCTCCGTAAGAGACGCTGATTTTCTGGCCGAGGATGCCACCGGCCGCGTTAATGTCGGCTGCCGCCTGGTCGACACCGTTTTTCATTTGCGCACCGGTCGCTGCACTTGGGCCTGTAATTGGCCCACCCACGCCGAATTTGACCTGAGCCGCGGCAGTGCCTGCGGTCACCATCGCAACGCTCAAGGCGAAGCCAAGTGTCGTAATCGTTTTCATTCTCGTTCCCCTCCAACTGGCGCCGGTATTTTTTATTCGCGACAATATACGTCAGGGCATTTTGCGACGCCAGCGCATCGGGCCGTCGCGCTCGTTGAGCCAGCGATACTGCGTGATCATTTGCGATGCGCGCGCGGCTCGAAACCCCAGAAAGCCAAAGGCGACGCAAAATGCGCTGTCGATCAGATAATAGTGGAGCGACAAAAGGGTGCCGCCGTACAGACTGAAGTGAATAAAACGAACCGCGCCGCCCAGGATGAAGCCATATGCGACAACCTGCCACCATGGTCGCCAGGTCGCTGCTATAGCGCGGCCGGCCAGCGCCGCCGCGCCGCTTCCCAGGATAATGGTAACCAGCAGGAATACGCCGAATGAGCCTTCCTCATAAAGGAGCTCGGGGATCGAGAAAGCGGTCGAAATTTGGCTCAATGCCGGCCTCCCTCGAGATAGGCCGACTTGATTTCTGAATGCTCCAGTAGTTCGCGCCCGGTGCCTGAAAGCGTGATCCGGCCATTGACCATGACATAGCCGCGATGGGCGAGCTTAAGCGCGTGATAGGCATTTTGCTCGACGAGAAAAACCGTAAGGCCACTTTCCGCATTGAGAGCTTTGATGGCATCGAAGATCTGCCGCACGATCAGCGGCGCAAGACCCAGCGACGGCTCATCAAGCAGCAGCAGGCGTGGCTGCGCCATCAAAGCGCGGGCGATTGCCAGCATTTGCTGTTCGCCACCCGACAGCGTTCCGCCACGCTGGCCGATGCGCTGGCTTAACCGCGGGAACAGCGCAAGCACGCGATCGAGGTCGCGGGCGAACTCAGAGGGCTCCGCGGTGATCGAACCCATTTGCAGATTTTCGAGTACCGTCATGCGAGAGAAGATACGGCGGCCTTCGGGCGCCTGCGCAAGCTTGAGCCGCGCAATTTCATGCGTGGGCATCCGGGTGATATCGTGACCGGCAAATTCAATCGTACCCTCGCGCGCGCGTGGATTACCGCAGACAGTCATCATCAGTGTAGATTTGCCGGCGCCGTTTGCGCCGATCAACGTGACGATTTCTCCCTCATTGACCTCAAGGTCAACGCCCTTCAACGCCATTACGCGGCCGTAGAAGGTTTTGACACCGCGCACGGTGAGGAGTCGCGTGCTCACAGTCCGACCTCTGCTTCGACGTTGGCGACGTCCTTGTCAGGCACTCCAAGATAAGCCGCGATGACTTTTGGGTTGTCGCGGATTGTCGCTGGCGCTCCGTCGGCAATCTTCACGCCGTAGTCCAGCACGACCACGTGATCGGAAATCTCCATCACCACCGACATGTCATGCTCGATCAACAGGATCGATATTCCCTGCTGCTCGCGGATGGCGAGAAGAAGCTCGTTAAGCTCGGCGCTTTCGCGCGGATTGAGGCCAGCTGCCGGTTCATCGAGGCAGAGCAGTACGGGCTCGGTGCACATGGCACGTGCAATTTCAAGGCGGCGCTGCGCGCCGTAAGGCAGGTCACCGGCGGCATCGTCAGCGCGTGCCGTCAGCCCGATGCGATCAAGCCATGTTCTCGCGCGTTCGATCGCAGCGCGTTCGGCGGCCGCATAGGAGGGAAATCCGAGAACACCAAGAAGCGTGTAGCCGGATGCGAGCATGAGCCGGTTGTGCTGGGCAACCAGCAGGTTCTCCAGAACTGTCATACCCGGAAACAGGCGGATGTTCTGGAAGGTTCGCGCAACACGCGCCTGTTGCGTGACGAGGTATTCCGGCATCCGCTCGAGCAAGTAGAGCGCGCCGGCGCTGCGCGTAAGGTTGCGCTCGCCGCCATTGGTGAGGGTTTCGAGCCAGTCCCACGCCAGAGCATTGCCGTGACGAAGTGCGATTCGGCCCTCGCTTGGTCTGTAAAAACCGGTGATGCAGTTGAAGACCGTGGTCTTGCCGGCCCCGTTCGGCCCAATCAGCGCGGTGATGTCGCCTTGTCGGGCGGTAAATGACAGGTCATCGACGGCGACGAGCCCGCCGAAGCGCATGGTCAGATGCTCGACCTGCAACAGGATGTCATCGCCGGCCGCCATCAGCCGTGACCTTCCTTGACAAGGTCGGCGCCAATGACTTTGCGCTCTTTCAGGACGACCGACGGTTCGCGCGTCGCAATCAGGCCGCGCGGGCGCCAGATCATAATCAATACCATCGCAAGCCCGAACAGGAGCATTCGGTACTGGGTCGGATCGAAAGTGGATCCGAAAATCAGTTTGAGAAAATCGAGCTCGCGCATGATTTCGGTGCCGCCGATCATTGCAATAGCGGCAATAGCGACACCGATCTGACTGCCCATACCGCCAAGCACGACGATCGAAAGAATCGTGGCGGACTCCAGGAACGTAAATGATTCCGGTGAGATAAAGCCTTGCCGTGCTGCGAAGAACGAACCGGCAAAACCCGCGAACATTGCCCCCATCGCGAAGGCGGTCAGTTTGGTGTTGGTGGTATTGATGCCGAGCGAGCGGCAGGCGATTTCATCCTCACGCAATGCTTCCCAGGCCCGGCCGACCGGCAAGCGACGCAGGCGCACAGTGACGAAAGCCGTGAACAAGGCAAGCGCGAGAATGAGGTAATAGAGAAAAATGGTGCGGTAGATCGGGGAAAATTCGAGCCCGAATACGGCAGCGAAACCGTTGTCATCGGCATTAAACGGGATACCGAAAAAGGTTGGACGCGCGATTCCCGTAATGCCGGCATAGCCGTTGGTCAGATCGACCCAGTTTATAAGCACGATGCGGACTATTTCGCCAAAGGCGAGCGTGACGATAGCAAGATAGTCGCCGCGCAGACGCAGCACCGGAAAGCCGAGCAGAATTCCCCAAAATGAAGCAAGGACGCCGGCGAGCGGCAGCAACAGCCAAAAAGAAAAGCCAAATGTCTTGGCGAGCAGAGCATAGGAGTAGGCCCCGACTGCGTAAAAGGCGACATAGCCGAGGTCGAGCAATCCCGCGAGACCGACAACGATATTCAGGCCCCAGCCGAGCATGACGTAAATCAGGACCTGGATCCCGAAATTATCGATCCACTTCACGGCGCGGCCAAATCCAGCAGTCGCGATCACGATCGCCGGATATGCAACAACGAATCCGATTGCAAATGGGATGAACCATTTGCCTACTTGCTTCCGCCAGGCGGAAGCCGGGGTTGCGGGCCGAAGTGCTCGCTGTTTGAGCCGGGGTTCGACTGCAAGCGCATAGGCGAGGCGGCCGAGGCCAACAACGGCAACGATGGCAAACAACAGGGGCCAACGCGTGACCAGGATGAGGTCATTGCGAACATTGGTTACAGTCTGGAAGCCGATCAGAGGCAGAAACAGACCGAAAGCGAGCAGTGCCGTAACGCCCGCGTCCCTTAACGCGCGTGCCGTGTCGGCGCGCATGTCCGGGACATCAGCGCCCATATCAGACCTTTTCGACATCCGGGCGGCCAAACAGGCCTTGCGGCAAGAAGATCAAAGTGATCGCGAGAACAGAAAAGGCCGCAACGTCTTTGTAGTCGATCGAAAAATATGCAGACCACATTGTCTCGATAAGTCCGATCAGTATGCCGCCGATCACCGCGCCGGGCAGCGAGCCGATTCCGCCCAGCACGGCGGCAGTGAACGCCTTGACGCCGGGAATGAAGCCGTCGGAGAAACTCACGACGCCGTAGTACATGAGGTACATCGTCCCGGCGACAGCCGCGAGCGCGGCCGCAATGACGAATGTTATTGAGATAGTACGGTCGACGTCGACGCCGACCAGCGCCGCCATCTTTTGATCCTGCTCGCAGGCGCGCTGTGCGCGGCCGAGCCTGGTCTTGCTGACCAAATACCAGAAGCAAACGAGCAGCACCGCGGTGACGGCCCAAATGATGAGCTGTTTGAACGAGAGTGTCACGGGATAGTTGTTTTTCGTGAACAATACGAAGTCGCCTTGTACCATCGGAGGAATTGATTTGTTGCGCGGGCCTTGCGCTACCTGCACGAAGTTCGACAGGAAGATTGACATGCCGATTGCGGAAATCAGTGGCGCTAGCCGGAATGAGCCGCGCAATGGCCGGTAAGCGAGCCGTTCAATTGTCCAGTTGACGAGGGAGGTAAACAGCATCGCAACGATCAGCACGAGGAAAAGCGCGAGTGCAATCGAGGAAATCCCGAGAAAACTTGTCAGCAGGAGGAAGGCGACCAGGGCTATGAACGCCGACACCATGAACACATCACCATGGGCGAAGTTCACCATGCCGATAATGCCGAACACCATGGTGTAGCCGATAGCGATCAAACCGTAGATCGAGCCGAGCGTGATGCCGTTAATGAGCTGTTGGAGGAAGACTTCCATCGCGTCCCCTGCGCCTTCCCAAGGTCGTCCGGCCGACGACCAGTTGCCCCGATACCTAGAGGATTAACAGGGCATAGCGGGAGCGGCAACGCCGTGCCAACGGCGTGTTAGTAAGTGGAAGTGTCGTCAGAGGGACGGCTGCCGTCCAGGACTTCGGCTGGCGCAGGGCATGGATGATCGCCATGCGGAATTTGCACCGCGCGACGAGTACGCGGCGCCGGGGGTGCTCGGACTCGTCGCGTTGTGCTGCGTCAGTGCAAGCCACCGAATATCCAGATCAACACCAGAATGGGAATCGGGATCCCAAGCAGCCACAGTAATAGATAGCGTCCCATCGTCGGTTCCTCCTTTTCGGTAGGGAACACGGCGAGCGCACATCGGGTTCCAGAGACATTTTGCTACAAGGTTGAACATGTTGCCGAACGGAACCAATACGGCGGGCAAGCATTGTTACTCGGGGCGCAAGCGATCGATAAGGCGCTTCGAACCAATGTTGGAGAGGAAAGTAAAATGAACCAGAATCCGAACCAGAAGCCCGGCCAGCAGCAGCAAGGTGGTCAACAGCAGGGTGGCCAGCAGGGTGGCGGGCAGCAGAAGCCCGGCCAGCAGCAGCAGGGCGGTCATCAAGGTGGCCAGCAGAACCAGCAGGGTCAGCAGAACCGCTGAATGCGTTGGAAGCAAGACCAGGAAAAGCCTCGCCCTAGCGGCGAGGCTTTTCATTTGGGCGGCACGGGCGGGATTGGCATTCGGAAGCCAGCTCTAATATGCTTGACACATGGGCACCGTGTCGGCGTTGCCGCTATTTCATCTGTACGGCGATCCGCCGGATGATTCCGCTTTTGATTTCATCCATATTGAAACTATCGCATCGCGCTCATCAATCCACGATTGGACAATTCGCGCGCACCGCCACCGTAATCTTTTTCAGGTGTTGCTTATCGAGAAGGGCGGCGGCGAGCTGAGCTTCGAAGCTTCGACAGCACGCTTTTCCGCGCCGGCCATGATCCTTGTGCCCGCGACGACCGCGCACGGCTTTCGCTTCACGCCCAAGGTCACCGACGGCTGGGTCCTAAGCTTCACCGAGGATGTCGCCGACGCGCTGGGCGATCAGTCAGGCGAGGCGTTGGCGCGGCTGAAAGCAGTGGCGTCCGAACCGTTGCTTCCACTCGCCAACGCTGGCGAGGCCAGACGCCTGTCTGCGCTGTGCGCTGATTTATACGAAGAGGGGTCGCTTGCGCGCGAAGGCTATCGTTTGGCGATGCGCGGGCTGCTCGCCCTGATCGCGATCGAAGTGGTGCGGCTTGGAGCCAGTCGGGCGCGCAGCGGCACTGTAACGCTGTCGCGCGCCGATGCGCGTGTTGACGAATTACGGCGGCTCGTCGATGAACACTTCCGCAAGGAACGCGTGATCAGTTTTTACGCCGGGAAGTTGGCGATGACGCCGGACCGGCTCAACGATCACGTTAAGCGGGCAACCGGAGTAACAGCGGGCCATCTCATCCGCCAGCGTGTCCTGACTGAAGCAAAACGCCAGCTCGTATTTACGAACCAGGCGATCCACGAGATCGCCTACGATCTTGCCTTTTCGGATCCATCACACTTCACCCGGTTTTTCCGCAAGCAGACCGGGATGACGCCGCAGGCATTTCGAGACGGGCGCGGCGGCTAGTTTTTTCACTGCGGGCCGTTCTTGTGCTGGTTCGCCTGTTTTGGCGGGCTTTGCCGTGCCGCGTGGTTAATCGGCCAAGGTTAAGAGGCCCGCGGGTAAGGTAAAATTTCGGTTTCTTTTGAACTTCGTATTTGGAGGGCCTACGCACGTTTACGCGAGTGAGGACGAGGAGGACGCCGTGCAAAAACTTTCCAATGCCATAGGGGCTTTGATTATCGCGATTGCCCTCTACTTTACGACTTTCTGGGGATACGACGGGCTGCGCACTCTTACCTCGCCGAGCTATGGCCTCGACGAAGTCTGGCGCGCACAATTCATATTCGCGATTGGCAGCATATTCGGTCTTGGACCGACAGGGCTGATCAAGCTTGCTGCGTTTTTCGGGATGCTCAAACTCGCAGTCGCCTGTATCTGCGCCATCCACATTGTGGACCGTATTATGTCCATGATGAAACACGGCCGAGCAAATTCGGACGTTCTGGAAGGCGCGCTTATTCTTGTGGTGGCTATCAGCATAGCTTCGGTTGGCCCGGCCTCCTGGGCAAACAGCACCGATCTTCTGCGCGAGCATACGCTCCAGCTTCTGTTCGCCGCCTTCGCAGCCGGGCTTTGCATTTTTGAACGCCACAATGCGCGGCGTACCGAAAATGCCAAGGCCAAGCCTGCGATCGCATCGCCGGAGAAAAACTGAACGCTGTCGTTCGCGCTCGGCCGTTTTGGCAACTCGCCGCGTCTTTATTTTGGCCGTGCTTCGTGCAGGCCGCGATCCGGCGGCTCCAGTTTGCCCGAACGTCTATCTTTGACGGCTTGCACGAGCGCGCGCGCGGCATTGCGGACGTCATCTTGAAAGTCGGCATCTCGATCGAGGTCGTCATGGCTGGTGGCGTATGGTGTGAGATATCCGACATATCGATCAATCAGCGCCAAATGGCCTGACGGAATCATTCCGATATCACTCATCCAGTCGGTGAGGATGCGTCGCAAGTTCTCGACTCCGGCGGCGTCGCCGTGCACGATGACTGAGAACACCCGCCCCGCCAGGTGTCGCGGATAGGGCCAACCTTTCAGCTCAAGCTCTTTGGCCTCGCGGGCGTTTTTGCCGTGCGTCGACGTCGGATCCGGGTTGCCGCCGTCGGCGCAGACCAGGCGGTCGATCATCAACTTGAGCGAAGAGGGCGTTTGATACCAATTTACCGGACACACGATCATCACACCGTGGGCTGCAACCCATTTGGGGTAAATGTCGGCCATCCAGTCGCCGGTCTGTCCGAGCGCATGATTGGGATAGCAGCTGCATGGCCAGTGACAGAGCGGCTGCGCGGTGGAGACACAGGCTTTGCAGGGGTAGATCACCCGGCCGTATTCCGACGTCAGGCGCGATAGATCGAGGACTTCGGCCTCGAAGCCGCGTGTCTTCTCGACGATCTCTTTGGCCATCATAACCAGCCGGTACGTCTTCGACATTTCCCCAGGGCAGGTCTGATCGCTGCGCGATGAACCGTTGACGATCAGAATGCGCGAGGCCGACTTTCGGTTTTTCTGGCGGCGCTCGGCGGTCTGGATGTCGGTGCGGGTGACGAGCCACTCGACGGAAATTTCATAATTTGGATCGGCAAAGCCGGGTCCGGCTTTTTTTACATGCGGGCTCTTGTGGTATTCGTCGTAGGTGATCCACGCGGTTTCAGCGATCTTGTCGATCTCACCCTTGAGCGGTTCGAAATCGGGATCGTAAAATCGTGCAGAAAATCGTCGTTTGAACTCCGCCTTGTCGAGCTGAACGCTTGGCATTCCCTTGCGCACTTTTATCGCGGCCATGGATCACCCCGTTTAATAGGCCATGGCTAGCATTGAAGCCTGTTCAACCTGAAATGACGAGGGTGTCAGCCACTCGTGATGGCTATTTGGTCTTCGCAACCTCGGCGATCACTTCGGCGGCTTCCTTGAACGCGTGATTAGCGGCTGGCAAGCCGCAATAGATGGCCTGCTGCAATATGATCTCCTTGATGTCGTCCGGCGTGAATCCGCCCTCGGCGAGCGCCGCGCGCACATGCATCCGAAACTCCTCCCATTTGTCGAGAGCGAGCATGGTACCGATCACCAGAATGCGTCGCGTGCGCTCATCATAATGCGGCCGCGTCCAGATTTCGCCCCACGCGGTGCGGGTGATGAAATCCTGGAATTCCTCGTTGAACGGCGTCTTTTTCGCATTGGCGCGGTCGACCCACGCATTGCCCAATACCTTGCGGCGCCGGGCCATGCCGCGTTCGTGGCGTTCCTTGTCGTCCATGTCCGGTGCTCCCTCAGTCGCGGTCTATGCCAAGAAATCAAGCACTGTCTCGGCGTATGCCTTCGGCTGCTCGATGTTGGCGATATGAGCCGCGTCAAGACTTGCGAGCTTGGCACCCTTGATCTGTTTTTGAATTGCCTCGCCGGCGGACGGCGGGGTTGCCGGATCGTGTTTGCCGACGATGACGAGAGTGGGCGACGCGATGCGCGAATTGGATGCCGTAAAATCCATGTCGCGAATGGCCTCGCAGCACGCGACGTAGCCCGTCGGATTTGTAGCGAGAAAAATGTCCTTCATCCGGGTAATCGGCTGCGGGGCGCGTGCGCGAAAATCCTTGGTGAACCATCGCTCCATGTTCGGCTCGACAAGGTCGCGCAGTCCCTTTTCCCGCACCAGTTTGATGCGATCGTTCCAGGGAGTCTTGTCGGCGTAATGATAGTTTGTGTTGGAGAGGACAAGCTTCTCGATACGATCGGGGGCGTTGGCTCCGAGCCATTGCCCGACCATGCCGCCCATCGAGAGCCCGCAC
>Ga0187788_10000107_pt1 | contig 20210 bp, 17 predicted proteins | sample 1015_BV01_MP10_2_FD_133008 | JGI IMG/M metagenome (GOLD analysis project Ga0187788, IMG submission 133008) | Tropical peat soil microbial communities from peatlands in Department of Meta, Colombia - 1015_BV01_MP10_20_MG | ecosystem: Environmental > Terrestrial > Soil > Wetlands > Peat | place...
CGCACCATCCAGGCTATCTGCACAGCCATCGGCCAACTGCTCCGCAGCTACACCGCCAGCGAATGCGCAAACTACTTCAAAAATGCCGGATACGGGCTAACCTAAATGCATCCAGCTTTAGTGGCCCTTGAACTCCGGCACCCGCCGCTCAGACACCGCTTTCACGCCTTCCTTGAAATCGTCGGTCTTACGCAATCGTGTCTGCTCGCCGAGTTCGTGTTCGGTCGCCCTGCGCACCCGGTCGGCCAGATCGCCACGCATCGTTGCACGGGTGGCGAGTAGTCCGAGCGGCGCGTTCTCGGCGATTTCATTGGCAAGTGTCATCGCGGCGACACGCACCTGGTCCTGCGGTACGAGCACATCGGCAAGCCCCATCGCGTGTGCGTCCGTTCCGGAAATGCGGCGGCTCGTATAGAACATCAACGCCGCCTTAGTCGGCCCAATCACGGCGGGAAGAGTGACGGTCAATCCAAAACCCGGATGGAAGCCAAGTCGGGTGAAATTGGCGCAGTAGCGAGCCTCCGGGCACGTCACGCGGAAGTCGGCCACCATTGCGAGCCCCAGCCCGCCGCCCACCGCGGCGCCTTGGATCGCCGCAATAATCGGCTTTTTCGTGCGGAACAATCGGTTGCCCTCAAGATAAAGATGAGCGACGCCCGGCGATGGCTCCCCGGGGCGGCGGCCCTCGCGGTCGAGCGCACTGCCATCGCCGAAATTGGCGCCGGCGCAGAATGCTTTTCCCTGTGACGCCAGCACCACGGCACGGCAATCTGCGTCCTCATCGAGGGCCTCGAAGGCGGAAGCGATTTCCCTGATCAGCTCGATATCGAAGAAATTATTGGGTGGTCGTCTGATCTCAACCAGCGCTGCCAGGCCGGATTTCTCAACGCCAATATCCTTGAAGGGACCCATTATATTTTCCTTCGTATGTTATTCCGCAGCTGCGTGACGCTCCGTTTGCCCGGTGCGCTTGACGACCAGGGCGTCCACGATGGTCACGCCTTGACCGCTCGCGTGCACGAGAACGGGATTGAGATCGATTTGTGAGATGTCGTCGGCGAAATCGTTGGCAAACTGCGACAGGCGAACCATGAGGTCGGCGAGTGCATCGACGTCAGCCGGCGGGGCGCCCCGATAAGGCCCGAACACGTGCGCGCCCTTGAGACGGGCAATCAGTGCATGGGCAGCGACGTTATCGAGGGGTACGGTCGTGAACGCCACGTCGCCGACGGCTTCGACCAGAACGCCCCCGAGGCCGATCATCAGCAGTGGTCCCCAGGTCGGATCGTGGTTGACGCCGAGAATGACCTCGCGACCCGGCGCCGCCATTGGTTGGACGAAGACGCCATCAACCCGCGCCGTCGGCGAATATTGTTTGGCGGCGGCCAATATCCGATGATAGCCGTCACGGACGGCATCGCCGCTAAGGTTCAAAGCGATCGCGCGGGCTTCAGTTTTGTGCGGGATGTCGGCCGACTGGACCTTGAGTGCGACGGGTTGGCCTATTGCCCGCGCCGCCGCCGCAGCTTCATCGGACGATTGAACGAGATATCCAGCATTCTCAACTCCGATGTCGTAGGCGGACAGCAGCGGTCGGGCCCGGTATTCGCACAGCACCGAACCGGCCTCTGTTAGGAGGGCGCGGACTTTCGCGTGATCCCGTACGTAATGGCTCGTTGTCGGACTCGGCCGCAACAGGCGCGCGCGCAGGGTGCGATAATCGGCCATCGCGCGCATCGTTCGGGCGCAGCTATTGGCGCCTGTGAACAGCGGATAGCCCGCCTCGTTGAGGATCTCGATGCTGCGGGCGGACGGCAAGGTGTAGGTCCACATCAAGACCGGCTTGGTAGAATTATGCGCGAGATCCTTGAGCTTTTGCAGATCGCTTTCGAGAAAGGCTGAGCGACGAGCAGTCACCACCACGATGACACCATCGATCCGCGGCGACTGCGCAACGAGACGCGCGAATTCGGCATAGCCCAGCCTGTGCACGCCTTGGGCGGTCGAATCGACGGGGTTCTGTGAGGTGCCATAGGAGGGCAAGTGAACATCGATTGCCGCACGCGTCTTTTCGTCGAGCGCCGGCACATCGAGGCCGGCGACGGCGCAGGCGTCGGCCATCCAGACCCCTGCGCCGCCCGACGATGTGCAAATGCCGACCCGGTTTCCCGCCGGCATGCGGTCGCCGCAGGCAAGGAAGCCGACCGCGAGGTCAATCATTTCGTCAAAATCGCGCCCTTCAATCAATCCATAGCGCTCAAAGACGGCGCGATAAGCGGCCTGCGAACCTGCAAGCGCAGCAGTGTGCGACGTGACCGCGCGGCTGCCGGGCTCCGACTGGCCGATTTTAGCGACGATCAGAGGCTTGCCGGCCTTTAGTGCCTTTTCGGCCGCGCGTTTGAATTTTTCTGGGGTCTTCACATCCTCGATCAGGAGCAAAAATACATCAGTCTTGCCCTCATCGAGCATGTAATTGATGAAGTCTGACACTTCGAGCGTAGCTTCATTTCCGGTGGTGACTATGTGACGGAACGAGAGATCGCGTGACCGAGCGCGGTCGAAGAATGCAAAACCGAGCCCGCCGCTTTGCGAGATAACCGATACTTGGCCGCGGCCGAGGGGGCGCGCCGGATGTAGCGCGCCAGCGCTTTTATCCATTGCAGGGCTGAACGTGGGACAAAACGCAGCTGCGATATTGGCGAAGCCTTCGGTGTTGGGGCCGCTCACCGCCATGTCATACCGTCGAGCGATCTCCGCAATTTCGTTTTGCATGCGACGGCCAGCTTCGCCCGGCTCCTCAGCAAAACCAGAGCTGAGGATGACCGCAGCCTTGATGCCCGCACGTCCGCACCGTTCGAGTTCGGCCGGCACGTAGGCGGCCGGGATGATCACGATTGCTAGATCGACCGGCTTCGGAAGCTCGTCCACGGAAGCATAAGCCTTGAGGCCTTGCACTTCGCGGGCGCTGCGGCTCACCGGATAAACTTTGCCCCCAAAAGGGTGGCTCAGGATGATTTCCAAAATGCGACCGCGCAGACCGTGAATATCGGACGAAGCGCCAACAACCGCCACTGACTTGGGGCACAGCAGCTTTTCAATGTCCGGCACGCTGGGCCCGCCTCTTACCGCAGACCCAGCCCCCGCGCGATGATGCCGCGTAGGATTTCTGTGGTTCCGCCCTGGATGGTGAGTTTGGGCGCGACCGTTGTCGCAAAGGCAAGCTGCTCCTCCAAGCTAGTGCGGTTGGTGATGTCGGGCTCAAGAAATGCCGCGAGTTCGCGCACGCGGTGTGGAAGCTTTTGCTCCCAGACGGTGCCAAGGTCCTTGACGATCGAGCCTTCCACTAATGGCTCGCGGCCGGACTGCAGCATACCGGCGACCGATACCGACATGCGCCGCAGCGTATGCAGCTGCGCGACCAAGCGGCCCAGTCCTTCCGCACTCCGAACATCAGGCTCAGGACCGAGCGCACGGATGAGCTCGAGGAGCACGTAAAAGGTTTCCAAAAACCGTTCCGGCCCGCTGCGCTCGTACGCCAATTCGCTGGTTGCCTGCTTCCATGCGCCATCAATCTCGCCCATCATGTGATCATCCGGAACAAAGGCGTCCTCGAACACCACCTCATTGAAGTCGTGTTGACCGGTCATCTGGATAATAGGATTCACGGTGATACCGGGCGTCTTCATGTCGACGAGGAATTGCGTGAGCCCGTGCCTGCGGTTTTCCTTGGTCGGGGCGGATGTACGAAAAAGGCCTAGCATGTAGTCGGCAATGTGCGCGTTGCTTGTCCATATTTTACTGCCATTGATGCGCCAGCCGCCGGCCGTCTTTGTGGCCTTGGCCTTAGCCGCGAAGAGGTCAGACCCCGACCCGGGCTCGCTCATCCCGATGACAAAGCACAGTTCGCCGCGGCAGATGCGCGGCAGGATGTCCATTTTGACGTGCTCGGGCGCATATTTGAGCAGGATTGGGCCGCTCTGGCGGTCGGCGACAAAGTGCAATCGCACCGGCGCATTCGCAACGCGGAACTCCTCTGTAACCACGTAGCGTTCGAGGAAGCTGCGCTCGTGACCGCCATATTTCTTGGGCCAATTCATTCCGATCCAGCCCTTAGCGCCAACCCGCCGGCTAAACGCTTGGTTATGTGAATCGCCGTGCCCTGGACGGTGCGGATCGAACGTGCCTGCCGCGATTTCTTGGGCGAGAAATGCGCGTACTTCCGCGCGAAGAGCCTCGCACTCAGCCGGGAGTCGGATAGGTTCGAAGTAAAGATTTGTAGTCATCGCGAGGCGACCAAAGGCCAAAATTCGTCGGCACCGCGGCGGGCGATCTGCTTTCCAAGTTCCGCCGCCCAATAACTTTCGTTTCCGAACTCGTCGCGCCAGGACAAGGCGCGGAGCGTGAACCGGTGCAATGCGTGTTCCTTCGTAAAGCCAATTGCGCCGAAGACTTGATGCGCAATGCTCGACCCTTCCGTTGCAGCTTCCGCGGTGCGGATTTTGGCGGAGGCAACTTCGAGGACAACGGCGTCGTCGAACAGGCCACCCTGCGCGATCGTATCGGCCGCTGAGCCTGCGGCGGCAAGGGCAGCCGCCACCTCGCCGGCGAGCCTCGCCAAATTTTGCTGCACGGCTTGGAATTTTGAGATTGGCCGTTCGAACGCGACGCGCTCGTTGGCGTAAGTGATGCTGAGCGACAGCATTGCCTCCAGCGCGCCAGCAGTCTGTACACTGCGAATCGTTGACCCCATCAGCATCAAAGATGAGCGGTCGAACCCGGCTGGTACCGGCCCGCTGCGCAATGGTTTGACGCGCTGGAACGTGACAACATCGGTCGGATCGCCTGCCAGATTTTGGCCTTCGCTCAGCTGGGAGCTCCTTATCTCCACGAGCGCGATAACCGCCCCTTTGCTGTCTTCAGCCAGCACGACGATGTGCTGCGAACTTCGTGCAAATGGCACCGCGAAGGCGCTGCCGCTCAGCGTGCCGTCCTGATGAACCTCGATGCGATCGTGGGGACGGACAGGGGCGACCGTCATAGGGCCAGATGGTGCCAGGAGACCAGCACGCGTCAGGAGCCAGCCGGCGATCATTGTTTCTGCAAGCGGAACGGCCAAGGCGAACCGGCCAGCAACGCCGAGAATAGCGAAGCCATCGATGAGGCTTGCGTCGGAACCGCCTAATTCTTCTGGAACCCAAGCGAGTGGCAGCCCGGCTTCATCGAGCGCGTGCCAAAGCGTTTCCTTCCAACGCTCGTCCTTGGCTCGATTGATGGTTTGGGGATCGGCGAGATCCGCAAGAATACGCGCCGCTACTTCGGCGACGATATGGTTATTCTCGCCCACCACAATAGGTTCGCTCGTTTTCCCGTCTCACCCTGTCGTTTCGACCGCTGCGGTGAGCTTCTCGACCGCAATGGTGGGGCTAAGCGAGACTGTTGGCAAGCGAGCCGGCTCAGACCGTCAGTGTTTGCTGCGGTGCGGTCTAACAGACTCGGTTGATCGTGAAAATCACAACGGGTAGCGTGATTGTCAAAATAAAAAAAGATAGCACCCGCGGTCGTTGGGGCGACTTGGGAGGATGACATGGTGAGGTTTTTTATTTTTGTGGCGGCAATTCTTGCTGCCGCATCGACTGGAAGTGCGCAGGCAGCAGAGCCGAAACACGGCGGAATTTTGAGAATCTATCATCGCGAGACCCCGCCGAGCCTGTCCATTCACGAAGAGGCGACCTTTTCGGTCAACGTCCCGGCGATGGGCATCTACAACAATCTGGTCGTCTATGATCAGCACAAGCCGCAAAACAGCATGGGCACCATTGTGCCCGAGCTTGCCACGAGTTGGGCCTGGAGCGCGGACAACAAGAATCTCACTTTCAAATTGCGGGAAGGTGTGAAATGGCACGACGGCCAGCCCTTCACCGCCAAGGACGTGAAATGCACGTTCGATCTCTTGCAGGGCAAGGGCCAGGACAAATTCCGTAAGAACCCGCGCAAGGACTTGTTCAAAAATATTTCCGAGGTCACCACCAATGGTGACTTCGAAGTGACACTGCATCTTGCGCGACCTCAGCCGTCGCTGCTGGCGATGCTGGCGTCCGGCTACACGCCAATCTATTCGTGTCACGTGTCGGCCGCGCAGATGCGCACGCATCCGATCGGCACCGGGCCGTTCAAGTTCGTTGACTTTAAACAAAACGAATCACTCACCCTCGCCAAAAATCCGGACTATTGGAAGAAAGGCATGCCGTATCTCGACGGCATTGAATTCCCCATCATCAGCAACCGTGCGACCGCCGTGCTTGCCTTCGTTGCCGGCAAGGTTGACATGACCTTCCCGACTGAGATGACCGCGGCGCTTATAAAGGACATCAAGTCTCAGGATCCGACCGCAATCTGCGAGATCGCGCCGATCAACGTCAGCACCAACCTGATCATCAATCGGGAGAACCCGCCGTTCAATGACATCGAGTTGCGCAAGGCGATGGCGCTGGCGCTCGACCGCAAGTCGTTCATCGACATCATCTACCAGGGACAGGCCGATGCCGGCGGCACGTTGCTGCCGCCGCCGGAAGGCGTTTGGGGCATGCCGCCCGAAATGCTCAGGACCATTTCCGGTTATGGCGACGTGAACAAGGATCGCGAGCAGGCCCGCGAGATCATGAAGAAGTTCGGATATGGACCGGATAAACCACTCAAGATCAAAGTTTCCACGCGCAATCTTGCGACCTATCGCGACCCGGCGGTGGTCCTGATCGACCAGCTCAAGACCATCTATATCGACGCCGAGCTCGATCCCGTCGAATCGAGTCAATGGTTCGCGAAAATCGCCCGCAACGATTATTCCGTTGGTCTCAATCTAACCGGCAATGGCATCGACGATCCGGACCAAGCCTTTTACGAGAATTACGGCTGCGGTTCGGAGCGCAACTACACGCACTACTGCAACAAGGATCTGGAAGCGTTGTTTGACAAGCAGTCGGTGGAAACCAACGTCGAAACGCGGAAGAAAATGGTGTGGGAGATCGACAAGAAGCTGCAAGAAGATGTGGCGCGCCCGATCCTCATGCACGCGCGTTCGGGCACCTGCTGGAAGCCATACGTCAAGAACATGACGATCATGAACAATAGCGCCTACAACGGTTACCGCTACGAGGACCTATGGCTGGATAAATAAAACGAGCTGGCGCGCTCAGCTGAGTGGGACGGCCTGAGCGTGCATTTCTCCGCACACGAGGGAGGCGATAGTGGGGAGCTATCTGATCAGGCGCTTTTTTTTGATGCTCCTGACACTGTTCGGGATTTCCGTGCTCATCTTCACGCTGTTGCGGATCGTGCCCGGTAACATCGCGGACATCGTGTTCAATGCGGCCGGGATGATCGACGTGGCCGAGAAGGCCAAGCTCGAAAAAGAGCTCGGTCTCGATCAACCGATCGTCGTGCAGTACGTGCAATGGGTGAGCGGTCTCGTCCACGGCGACCTTGGCTATTCCTTTGTCTCAGAGAAGCCGGCGATCCAGGAAATCGCGCCGCGCATCCCGATCACCGCCAAGCTTGCCGGTCTCGCGCTGACCTTTGCGATCCTGTTCGGCGTTCCACTCGGGGTCCTTAGCGCGGTCAAGCAGAACTCCGGCCTCGATTACGTGCTACGCATCATCAGTCTCAGCGGGCTATCGATACCGGCCTTCTGGCTGGGATTGCTTATTCTTATGGCCTTCGTGAAATATCTCGGCACGATTCCGATCTATACCAATCCGCCGTCGGGGTTCTGGGCGACCTTGTGGCTTTTCAGCGTGCCGGCTGCGGCGGTGGGCTTTCGCAGTTCGGCGCTGGTCATGCGTCTGACACGCTCCTCGATGCTGGAAGTGCTACGCCAGGATTACATCCGCACCGCGCGAGCGAAAGGCGCCTCCGAGCTTAACGTCAATTACCATCACGCACTGCGCAACGCGGTGCTGCCGGTCGTGACCGTAATCGGCATCGAGGCCGCGTTCCTAATGGGCGGGCTGATCGTGACCGAGACCGTGTTCAATATTCCGGGCGTCGCGCGCTTTCTGGTCGAGGCGATCCGCTGGCGAGACTATCCGATCGTGCAGAACCTGGTGATGTTCATTGCCGTGGTGGCGGTGTTGATCAACTTCCTGGTCGATCTGCTCTACGCAGCGCTCGATCCGCGCATTAAATACTCTTGAAGGAAGGCGGGGATGGCAAGTATCGACATCGTCCCGGGATCCACCGCCACCGTCCGCGCCGACGGTGTCTGGTCAAAGATCCGCGATCACGCCGTGACGCATCCGCTCGGCGTTATCGGCGCCGCGATCATGCTGGTGTTTGTCTTCGCCGCGATCTTTGCGAATTTCATTACCAGTTACGATCCAATCAAGACCAATTCGCTCTTGTCGCTGGCGCCGCCAAGCGAAGCGCATTGGCTGGGCGCTGATCAGATGGGCCGCGACATCTATAGCCGCATCATCTACGGTGCGCGCATTTCGCTGGCGGTCGGGCTTGGCTCGACCTCCCTCGGCTGCGCACTGGGCGTCGTGCTCGGCCTGACCTCGGGCTATATCGGCGGCTGGGTTGATTTGATGATCCAGCGCATCGTGGACGTGCTGCAGGCGATCCCACTCTTGGTGTTGGCGCTAGTGATGGCAGCGGCGCTCGGTCCCGCGCTTGACAATACCATTGTCGCCATTGCAATCCCACTAATCCCCTATACCGCGCGCGTGATCCGGTCCAATACACTCAGCCTGCGTGAACAGCCGTTTGTGGAAGCCGCACGCGCTGTCGGCATGAGCGAGTTCCGTATCGCGGTCCGCCATGTGCTGCCAAATACGCTCGCACCGCTGATCGTGATCGCGACCGCACAACTTGGTGCGGCAATCCTCACCGAGGCCTCGCTCTCGTTCTTGGGGCTTGGCGTGCCCGAGCCGCATCCGTCCTGGGGCCGCATGCTGTCGGAATCAGCCGCCGAGTATGTGCGTACCGCACCTTGGTTGGTGATTTTCCCGGGGGCCGCCATCAGCCTCGCGGTGTTCGGCACCAATCTCTTCGGCGACGCTCTGCGCGACATCCTCGACCCGCGCCTGCGCAACTAACGGATCTGCCGTCTGCTATGACCATGACCGCCAGCCAGCGTGGGACAGGCCAATCGGCGCCTGCCGACATTTCTAATAATCCACCGGTGCTGACTGTCGACGGATTGCGCACATATTTCGACTTGCGGCACGGAGTGGTGAAGGCCGTGGACGACGTAAGTTTTTCGCTGGCGCCGCGCGAGACTTTGGCGATCGTCGGCGAATCCGGCTGCGGCAAAAGCATCACCGCATTGTCGGTGATGCGCCTCGTGCCCGATCCACCCGGTCGCATCGCCGGCGGAACAGTTAGGCTCGACGGTGTCGACCTGCTCGCGCTCAGTGAAGAGGCAATGCGCGGCGTGCGCGGCAAGGACATCGCTATGATCTTCCAGGAGCCGATGACCTCGCTCAATCCGGTGCTCACGATCGGCAGTCAGATCGCGGAAGTGCTGCTGCTGCACGAACCACTCAGCCGGCGGCAGGCCTGGGACAAATCGATTGACATGCTGAAGCTAGTGCGGATTCCGGAGCCGGAGCGACGCGCTGAGGAGTATCCGCATCAACTGTCCGGCGGCATGCGCCAACGCGCCATGATCGCCATGGCGCTCGCCTGCAACCCCAAAATACTTATCGCCGACGAGCCGACTACCGCGCTCGACGTCACCATTCAGGCACAGATCATCGACATTATCCTCGACTTACAGCGCAAACTCGGTACCGCGGTGATCCTGATAACCCACGATCTCGGCGTGGTGGCGGAGACCGCACAGCGCGTTATCGTGATGTATGCGGGGCGCAAGGTGGAAGAAGCGCCAGTAGAGGAATTGTTCGCCCGCCCGCAACACCCTTATACGCACGGGCTGATGGCCTCGATCCCACGGCTGGCCTTAATGCGCGGCGAGCAAGAGGACACAACCGGGCGCCTGCAGGAAATCCCCGGCATGGTGCCGGCTTTGACCGACCTACCGGAGGGCTGCGTCTTCGCGCCGCGCTGTGCTTATGCCGAAAACCGCTGCCGTCAGACTTATCCGGTCTATGAAGAGAAACGGCCGGGCCACTGGGCCGCTTGCTGGCGTTCCGCCGAATTGTTCGGAGGACCCGATGGGTAAAGTGGCGCTTGAGGTCCGCGATCTCAAGAAGCATTTCCCGCTCGGGAAGGGCCTATTGCAGTACGCGGGTGGTACTGTGTTTGCGGTCGACGGCGTGAGCTTCGCGATCCGAGCGGGCGAGACGCTCGGGCTAGTCGGCGAGTCCGGCTGCGGTAAATCGACTGTTGGCCGCACCATTTTGCGGCTGATCGAACCGACCGCGGGCTCGATCCGGGTTGACGGAAGCGACATCACCCACCTGAGCAAGACCGAATTGCGGCCATATCGCCGGCAGATGCAGATTATCTTCCAGGATCCGTTTTCCTCGCTCGATCCGCGCATGTCGGCCGGCGACATCGTCGCCGAACCTCTGCGCGTGCACGGCATCGCCCGCGGCGCCGCGGTGAGGGAAAGGGTCGCGGGGCTGTTCGAGCGGGTCGGCCTACGCAACGCGCAGATGAACAGTTACCCGCACCAGTTCTCTGGCGGCCAGCGCCAGCGAATTGGGATCGCACGCGCCCTCGCGCTGCAGCCAAAACTGATCATCGGGGACGAACCAGTTTCTGCGCTCGACGTCTCAATCCAAGCCCAGGTACTCAATTTGATGATGGATTTGCAGCGTGACCTCGGGCTCGCCTATTTGTTCATCTCGCACAATCTCGCTGTGGTCGAGCACATCAGCCACCATATTGCGGTGATGTATCTCGGCCGCATCGTTGAATACACCGACAAGCGCACGCTGTTCACGCAGCCCCTGCATCCCTACACCGAACAGCTCCTGCTGGCGGTGCCGGTACCTGATCCACGCGTCAAGCGACAAAAGCGCGTCCTGCAAGGCGACGTGCCGAGTCCGATCAATCCGCCTCCGGGCTGCCATTTCCATACTCGCTGCCCCTATGCTGTTGAGCGTTGCCGGCTTGAATCGCCGGTCCTGCGCAAGGTGAAACCGGGGCAGATGGTGGCATGTCATTTGCGCTAGCATCATGCGATAGATCTGAGCCGACGCTTTTTGCCGCGTATGCCCAATGATTGGAATTTCAAATGTACAAACGTATTTTAATCGCCGTTGATGGAAGCAAAATTTCGAATCTCGCGCTCAAAGAAGCGATAAGGCTCGCGAAAGAACAACGCGCTGCGCTGCGGTTGATTCACGTGGTGGATGTAATGCCGGCATACATAACAATGGGCGAGGTTCCCTACTCGATTGACGTCTATCAAAAGTCAATGCAAGACGCGGGCCGCAAAGTCTTGGCCACTTGCACGGCAAAAGCAAAGGCTGGCGGCGTGAAGTTCGACACAAAATTTGTTGTTATTGCTAATCTCACAACTCGCATCTGGCACGTTATCAACAAGGATGCACAGCGTTGGCGTGCCGATCTTATCGTTATTGGCACTCATGGTCGCCGCGGATTTAACCGGTTGTTCCTCGGAAGCGTTGCTGAAGGAGTCATTCGACTCGCCAAGAAACCTATTTTGGTTATTCACGGGCGATGAGCCAGCACGACTGGTGCCTATCTGGACGCATCTTGCGAACGCCAGATTCATAGCGGCACCCGTCATTCCGATCGCTCGCCGCATAAGGGAGGCAGGCCATGCGTGCGTCGATAGCGCCATTCCATTGCTTTGGGCACGCTTGCTGGTGAACAATGACTCACCAGGGGCTTACGTCGCTAGAGCCGATTTAGTTCAAGTTCTTCCAGGGAATAACCGAGGAGCGAAAGACCTTCTTCGAGGAAATCGCCAAGGAGCGGCGTGCCAAGAAGATAGCCGGCAGTCCGTTCATTGTGCGCGCGTGAGGCTTCCTGTCGTACGTCCTCCCAGTCTTCCGCAGAATAGTCGTCACGACCGAGCCATGCGAGAGCGACGAGATCGATCTGCTCGTCTTCAGACAGTGAATTGATGAACGATGTCAGTTCCTCGACGACCGGGTCGTTTGCGTGATCTTCGAGGATCGCCCTCTCGTTGTCGTCGGACGGATTTGAGCCCGGGCTAGGGTCGGTCACAACATCCTTGGCATCGAATTCGCGTGCTTTGACGATGACGAAGAAGACCTTTTCCGGCGAGATCGTGAGCACGGAAGGTTGGTCTTCTCCAACAGTTCGCGTTTTTTTGGACGCGGTTTTTGTTGCTTTCTTCGCCATGGCTTTCGTTCCTGAAAAATTTAATTTTAACGTTTGCATGGGAACGGGCGGCCGACCTTGCGGCAGATCAATATCGACGCGGCCGCTGCGAAGCCGATTTTTCGGTTCTCTACGGCCATGGCGCGTCACGCATGATCTGGATCAAGGACGCGCGATCGCAACGGGCGTATTTTTTAGGCAATTCAAGAAGGTGCGGCGAACGATGCCCGTCCAGAATGCAGAAATCGCGGCGATTTTCGATCAGACGGCCGACCTGCTGGAAATAAAAGGAGAAAACCAGTTCCGGGTCCGCGCCTATCGTCGCGCCGCGCGCACGATCGAAGGCCTGCCGCAAAGCGTGCGAAGCATGCTGGCGGCGGAAGCTGATCTTTCGGAGCTTCCGGGGATCGGCAAAGATCTTGCCGGGAAGATCGCGGATATCGTCAAGACCGGCCGCTTTGCGGTTCTGGACGAACTGAAAAAGAAGCTGCCGGGTGAGCTTGGCGAAATGGCCGCTCTGCCCGGACTGGGTCCGAAGCGGATCAAGCTGCTGTACGACAGACTTCGGGTTCGCACCCTGGACGACCTGCGTCGCGCGATTGAGTCCGGCCGCATTCACAAGCTGCGTGGCTTCGGCGAGGTAATCGAAACGAAGCTGGCCGCCGCGCTCAAGAAGCCCGCGGCTGTCAAACGCTTCAGGCTTGCCACCGCCGAAGCCGAAGCCGAGGCACTGGTTGCATATTTGCAAGACGGCGGCCGGGTCATCGTGGCCGGCAGCTACCGCCGACGCCGCGACACAGTGGGCGATCTCGATGTACTTGTTACCGCGAGGCGCGGGACGATCGTCGGCGACAAACTGATTGCATATGAGAACGTCGCCGAAGTCCTGGCGCATGGGCCGACCCGCACGACGGTGGTGTTGCGCTCCGGGATCCAGGTCGACGTGCGTGCCGTGCCGGAGCAGAGTTACGGTGCCGCACTTTTATATTTTACCGGGTCAAAGTCACACAACATTGCGCTGCGTGCGATTGCCAACAAGCACAAATGGAAACTGAATGAATACGGGCTCTTTTCGGGCAAGCGCCGCATCGCAGGAGCCAGCGAGGAGGAGGTCTATAAAAAACTCGGCCTGGCTTACATCCCGCCTGAAATGCGGGAGGACCGCGGCGAAATTGCACTCGCCCAAACCGGAAAGCTGCCACGGCTGGTGACAGTTGAGGATGTTCGCGGCGACCTGCACGCCCACTCCGACTGGACCGACGGCACGGCGACCATCGAAGAGATGGCGAAGGCGGCGCAGGCTTGTGGCTACGAATATATGGCGCTGACCGACCACAGTCGCCGGGTGGCGATGGCGCATGGCCTCGATCCGGTCAGGATCGCGCGCCAGATCCGCGAAGTGGACAAGCTCAATACCAAGCTCAAAGGGTTCACAATCCTGAAAGGTATCGAAGTCGACATTCTGAAAGATGGCCGCCTCGATCTGCCCGATTCGACCCTGGCGCAGCTGGACATTGTCGTGGCCTCGGTGCACTCGTTTTTCGACCTTGCACGCGAGGCGCAGACCGAGCGCGTCATTCGCGCGATGCGGAATCCTTACGTCTCCATCATCGGCCATCCGACCGGCCGCCTGATCGGTGAGCGCGAACCTTACGAGATCGACATGGATCAGGTCACCTCAGCCGCCCGCGAACTCAATTGTTGCCTCGAGATTAATGCCGAACCCGATCGTCTCGACCTGAATGACGTGCATGCCCACATGGCCAAAAGCAAAGGCGTCAAGGTCGCCGTCTCTACGGATGCACACTCGGTGAATGCATTTCGTTACATTCGTTTCGGCATCGACCAGGCCAGGCGCGGCTGGCTGACTGCGGACGACGTGATCAATACGCAACCGCTAGTGGGCTTGCGAAAAGTGCTGAAACGTCAGGCCTTGAAGGCGGCTTGAGCCATATCAATGAAATAAGGACATAGCTGCGCAAAATTCTGATGAGTTCAGTGGTAATTGGATGACGAACCATGGAAACGCCCATTCAGATCGATTTTCAAGGCATGACCGCAAACGCCAGCGTACGCGACAGTATCGTGAAACATGTCGGCCAGCTCGAAGAGCGGTTTGGCCGGATCACCGCCGGCCGTGTGGTGATCAAGGCGCCCGGTGGACATCACCGCAAGGGCGGCCTTTACGAAATCAACATCCGGCTCGCGCTCCCCGAAGGGCGCGAAGTCGTTGTTGACCACACCGCGCAGAACGACGAACGCTATTCCGATCTCAACTTCTCGATCAACGACACTTTCAAGCGCGCGCGCCGGCAGTTGCAGGATCAGGTTCGTAAGCTCGATGGGCAGGTAAAACACCACGAGAGCACGCCGGTCGGCACCGTGGTTGAACTCGATCCGCTTGGCGAATTCGGTTTCATCGAAACGGACGACGGTCGGGAGATTTATTTCCACCGCAACAGCGTGCTCGGCGGCGAGTTTCCTCATCTCACTGTCAATTCGCGCGTAACTTATGCGGAAGAAATGGGCGAAAAAGGCCCGCAGGCGAGTACCGTCAAGCTGATCGGAAAGCATAAACTACGGATATGAACGAAACGCCCGTCGCGAGTTCGGGCGAGCCACCACGGTGGGAGCATTTCCCGCATGCCGCCGATGTCGGAGTGCGCGGGTTCGGCAAGACGGCAGCGGAAGCCTTCGAGCAAGCCGCCCTCGCGCTGACCGCAGTGATCACGACTGCCGAAATCCGGTCGGCGGTCTCGGTCAAAGTGCATTGTGAAGCACCGGACATCGAGCTTCTGTTTGTCGAATGGCTCAATGCAATCATCTACGAGATGGCGGTTCGCAAGATGCTGTTCTCCCGCTTCGCGGTGAAGATTGATGGGACGCGACTCGACGGAACGCTGTGGGGCGAGACGGTTGACGTTGCACGTCACGCGCCGGCCTGCGAGCCGAAGGGCGCAACCTATACCGTGCTGAAGGTCGCCAAAGACCTGAACGGCATCTGGAGCGCGGCCTGCGTGGTGGACGTCTAAGGAGAACGCCCATGGACCTCAGCCGCTTTACCCGTGTCGATGAAACAACTTGGCGCATCGAGCCGCATGGCGCGATGCGGGTGCCGGCAATCATCTATGCCGACGAAAAACTAATGCGCGACATGGACGACAAAGTCTACGATCAAGCGGTGAACGTCGCGATGCTGCCGGGCATCGTAAAGGCTTCATATGCAATGCCGGATGCACATTGGGGCTATGGATTTCCAATCGGCGGCGTTGCGGCCTTCGATGCAGAGCAGGGTGGCGTCGTCTCGGCTGGTGGTGTCGGGTTTGACATTTCCTGCGGCGTGCGCACGATGCTCACCGGCCTTAAAGTGGCGGACATTCTGCCCGTCCAGCAATCGCTGGCCGATTCACTCTATCGGCAAATTCCGGCCGGCGTCGGCAGCACCGGGGCGATTACCCTCGATACGATGGAAATGAACGCAATGCTTTCCGGCGGGGCGCGCTGGGCCGTCGATCGCGGCTGGGGCGAAGCTTCCGACCTCGATCGCATCGAAGAGAACGGCACGATGGCCGGCGCGGTGCCCGCGAACGTGTCGGAACGCGCGCGTGAACGGCAATGCCGCGAAATGGGTACGCTGGGCTCGGGCAACCACTACCTGGAAGTGCAGGCCGTTGCCGAGATTTTCGATGCGAACGTGGCGAAGTCTTATGGCCTTGCCGATGACGAGGTCGTAGTCACCATTCATTGTGGCTCGCGCGGCCTCGGTCATCAGATCGGGACGGAATATTTACGCGACATGGTGGTCGCCGCATCGGCTTCAGGCATTACGCTGCCCGATCGGGAGCTTGCGTGCGCGCCGATCAAGTCGGATGTCGGCCAACGCTATCTCGGCGCCATGCGGGCTGCGATCAATTGCGCGCTCGCCAATCGCGAAATTCTCGGTCACGTCACGCGGCGGGTCTTTGGGCATTTTTTCCCGGAACAAAACCTGAGGCTGCTGTTCGACGTGTCGCACAATACATGCAAGGTCGAACCACATATTGTCGACGGCAAGCGCCGCGAGCTGTTTGTTCACCGCAAGGGCGCAACGCGCGCCTTCGGCCCCGGGCACGAAAGCCTGCCGGCTGCACTGCGTTCCGCCGGCCAGCCGGTCCTGATCGGCGGCAGCATGGGCACGGGTTCATATATTCTGGCGGGCGAGGCTACGGCCGAGCAGAAAGCATTCTCGTCCGCCTGCCACGGCGCCGGTCGCGCGATGTCGCGTCACGCGGCGCTCAAGCAATGGAGCGGGCGCAAAATCCAGGACGATTTGCGGGCGCAGGGCATTCTTATTCGAAGCCCGTCGACGCGCGGTATCGCCGAGGAGGCGCCCGGCGCCTACAAGGATGTCGGTGCCGTTGTTGCAGCGGCCGAGCATGCGGGCCTTGCCCGCCGTGTTGCGCGTCTGCGCCCTCTTATCTGCATCAAGGGATGAAGTGGTTCGCATGTTGATTGGCAGTCCGAAAGAAATCAAAAGCGATGAATATCGGGTTGGGTTGGTCCCCGCGACCATCCGTGCGCTGGCTGCGCAAGGCCACAAGGTTCTGGTTCAAACCCTCGCCGGCGAGGGCGCCGGTATCAGCGATGAGGAATATGCGGCTGCCGGAGCGGAAATCCTCCCTGGCGCAGAGCCCATCTTCGCGAATGCCGAGCTCATCGTAAAAGTGAAGGAGCCGCTTGGCCCCGAACGCCGCTGGCTTCGGCGCGGACAGGTTATCTTCACATATCTTCACCTGGCGGCTGACCCTGAACTGGCCCGGGATCTGATGGCTTCCGGCGCAACGGCCATCGCCTACGAAACCATCACCGATGCTGCAGGAAAGCTGCCCTTGCTCTCACCGATGTCCAAAATTGCGGGCCGCATGGCGCCGCAGGTTGCGGCGCATTTCCTCGAGCGCCCGCAGGGGGGTCGCGGCATTCTCCTTGGCAAAGTGGACCGCATCCCTGCTGCGCAAGTTCTTGTTCTCGGCGGAGGTATCGTCGGTTCAAATGCCGCACAGATTGCACTCGGAATGGGCGCCGATGTCTGTATTGGCGTTCGCAATCCTGCGGCCGTCGACGAGCTGACGCAGCAATTCGGAGGTCGGGCGCGTGTAGTCACGACTGCGGCTGAATCGATTGCGGAGCTGTGCGTTGCCGCCGACGTTGTCATTGGAGCGGCACTCGTGCCTGGTGCCTCCGCACCCAAGCTCATATGTGCTGAAACGGTCAAACGGATGGAGCCTGGCGCGGTGATTGTCGATGTTTCAATCGATCAAGGCGGTTGTGCTGAAACATCCCACCCGACGACGCATAGCCAGCCGACTTTCGTCGTCGACGGCGTTTTGCACTACTGCGTTGCAAATATGCCGGGCGCTGTGCCGCGCACGTCCACATTCGCGCTCAGCAGCGCGACGCATCCATTCACGCTGGAATTGGCAAACAAGGGGTCTTTGCGCGCGCTCATTGAAAATGAGCACCTACTGAGAGGTCTCAACGTGCACGAGGGAAAAATCACATGCCGCGCAGTCGCGGATGCCCTGCGGCTGGCCTACGCGCCGGCTATCGAGCTGCTTGCAAGTTAGTTCGAATTTTCAGGCCCGCGTTATGGTGATCGTCGAGCCGTCCAATTGGTTGAGCACACTGTCGTTCACGTGCTCCATCACTGCACCAATGCTGGTTTCCCGGTTCAGCTGGGCCTGTCGCAGTTGTTGCCAGGCATCCGAGCAAGCCTTGCCAAAGCTCTGCGCATCCTCGATTTCGTAGGCGCCAGCATAAAGGGAAGTACCATCCTTCGTGATCTGCAATTTGACCTTCATTGCTTCCTCCTCGCCACGTCCGGATGGCCAGCGAAATTCAGCCCAACAGCGCCCCGACTGCTTTGATTCACGTCAAGGCATCATCGGGTGTTTTTTTACTTAATAGCCTGCCCAAAAAGCGGAACAGTATTACATGGTTGCCGAAAGCATCGATGCAATCTCAGTCCAGCCGCTTGCCGTCGACGAGCTCTACCGCGCCAGCGACCCTTCAAATCTGGCGTTTTCGACAACTGCGGAGTTGCAGCCGATCGACGGTCTGGTAGGCCAGACACGTGCGCTGGAAGCAATTCAATTCGGGACAAAGGTCGAAAAGGCAGGATTCAATCTTTTCATAATCGGCCCCAACGGCGCCCGTATGCAGGACGCCGTGAAAGCCATGCTCGCCGCTGAGGCGCGGCAAAAACCCGTCCCTTCCGACTGGGTCTATGTCAACAATTTCACCGATCCTGAGCGTCCGATTGCTCTCGAACTTCCGGGCGGACGCGCGCGGAAGTTTCAGCAGGCTATGCACAAGCTTATCGACGATCTCAAGGGTGCGTTGCCCGCGATCTTCCAGAGCGAAGACTATCAGACGCGACGAGGCGCAATTGATGAGTCCATCCAAAAGAAACAGAACGAGGCATTCACTGCACTGCGAGACAAGGCAGGGGCAAGGGACATCATTCTGTTGCGCACGCCCCTGGGTTTTGCTCTGGCGCCGGCCAAAGACGGCCAAGTCGTTCCGCCCGATGAATTCAAGGAATGGTCTGAGGCGAAGCGTCACGAGATGCAAGTATCGATCGAAGAACTGGAGAAAGACCTCGAACACATCATTCATCAGCTGCCTCAGTGGGAAAAACAGCGCCGTGATGAAATCCGGCAGCTTAACCGCGACACCGCGAAATTTTCCGTCGATCAACTGATCGACGAAGCGAAATCTTCTTTCACCGACATTCTGCGCGTTGCGCATCACATCGATCTGGTTCGCTCCGACCTGGTCGAAAACGTCGCCATATTCGTCATGAAAAGCGAGGACGGCGATGGCGACGCCGGCGATCTGAAATTCGGCGCTTCATTTGATCGCTACGAGGTCAATGTTCTTGTGACGCAGAATACCGAGCAACCGGGCGCGCCAATTGTCGAGGAGCTGCATCCGGCACTAGGAAATCTCATCGGTCGGATCGAGTACGTGTCGGTTCGCGGCGCGCTGGTTACGAATTTTCGCCTCATCAAAAGCGGTGCCCTGCATCGGGCCAACGGGGGTTATCTGTTGCTCGACGCGCGCAGCGTCCTGATCGAGCCATTCAGCTGGACGGCGCTTAAACGCATTCTACGGCGCGGCGAGATTGCCATTGAAGATATCGCGCGGTTTCTCGGTCTGACGAGCACGGTTTCGCTCGAACCTGACCCAATTCCATTGAGGGTAAAAATCGTCCTGTTCGGGGACCGCCTCCTGTATTTCTTGCTCGCTGCGCTTGATCCGGAGCTCGCGGACTATTTCAAAGTGCTCGCCGATTTCGAGAATGATTTCGCGCGAACTCCGGAGAACGAGATGGTTCTTGCCCGGCTGCTTGCAGCGTTGGCGCAGCGTGATGGGCTTAGCGCGCTGGAGCGCGATGCTGTCGCCTTGGTGCTCGAGCATGCGGCGCGCCAGGCTGACCATGCAGGCAAGTTATCGCTGGTCGTCGAGCAATTGCGGGAAATTCTCATTGAGGCCGATTTTTGCGCACGTCAGCACAAGCGCATTGTGATATCACGCGCCGATATAGATGAGGCACTCGCGGCCCGGATCCGGCGAGCGGCGCGCCTGCGCGACCGTGCGCAGGAAGCGATCCTCGAAAAAGTTGCCTTGATCGCAACGGAGGGCAGTCATATCGGACAGATCAATGGACTGAGCGTTTTCGATCTTGGAGGTTTTACCTTTGGGCGTCCGACCAGGATCACCTGCCAGGTGCGCCCGGGTAGCGGCAAAGTCGTTGACATCGAACGAGAGGTGGAGCTCGGAGGCCCTCTGCATTCCAAAGGTGTTCTAATCCTCTCGGGTTTTCTCGCCGGGCGCTATGCACTCGACACGCCGATGTCTCTCTTTGCAAGCCTCGTATTCGAGCAGTCCTA
>Ga0187788_10000108_pt1 | contig 20185 bp, 19 predicted proteins | sample 1015_BV01_MP10_2_FD_133008 | JGI IMG/M metagenome (GOLD analysis project Ga0187788, IMG submission 133008) | Tropical peat soil microbial communities from peatlands in Department of Meta, Colombia - 1015_BV01_MP10_20_MG | ecosystem: Environmental > Terrestrial > Soil > Wetlands > Peat | place...
CGCGGCGCTCTTCGCCACTCTGTCGGCCACCGACCAGCGTCACCTCGCCCGTATCCTGCACCGACTCGCCGAGTCCCTGTCCGAGACCAGCGCCGCCGAAGGCAGACGGCTCGACCTTGACCCCGCCGTGTTCCGGACCGGTCCACCAGCCCCGACGCAGGCGTGAGGCCGTTGCTCCTCGACCTGGGCGATCCACCGCGACGGGGGCAGGCACCGGCAGTCCGGGACACGCATCCGCCGGGGGGGCGGCGCCGACGCCCACCCGGGGTCGAGTGATCAACTGGCCGCCGCCGCGGGACGGATTCGCGCCCCAGTCAGTGGAGTGCGCCGACCAGGGCGCGTCGGTTCGCGGTTGCCGGACCGTCCTGCCGCCCGGCGTCCGGATCAGCTGGACGTCGCTGCCGCGCTGCCGCAGCGACCTCACCTCGCCGGCGCTCAGCACCAGTTCGACCTGGGTGCGGGATCCATCCGGGCGCTCGGCCGTGACGTCGTACCCGCTGCGGGACCGGAGCGCAGCTGCTCGCCCTGCACGCTCGCCCGGTACATGTCCAGCGGCTCGGTGCCGCCGGCGGCCGAGCGCGCCGGGATGGCGGCCGCCAGCCCGAGCGGGAGACTCAGTGCGTTGCCCGCGGTGGCAGGCTGACGCCGTGGAACGACGACCGCTCGGAGCCTCCGGGCTCACCGTCCCGGTGATCGGCCTGGGCACGTGGGCCCGCCTCGAGGCCGCGGCGCGCGCCGGCCGGCATGTCGACGTCGTCACCGCCGCGCTGGACGCCGGCGCGACGCTCGTCGACTCCTCGCCGATGTACGGGCGGGCCGAGGACCTGCTCGCCGAGGCCCTCGCCGGCCGCCGGGACGCCGTGGTCGTGGCCACCAAGATCTGGACCTCGTCGCCGGGGGAGGGGCGGGCGCAACTGCGCCGGGCGGTGGACCTGTTCGGCGGCCGGGTCGACGTCATGCAGGTGCACAACCTGCTCGCCTGGCGCGAGCACCTGACCACGCTGCAGGCCGCCCGGGACGCCGGCGAGGTGGCTGTGATCGGGGCGACGCACTGGTCGTCCGGGGCCTTCGGTGAGCTCGAAGAGGTGATGAGATCGGGCCGCATCGGGGCCGTGCAGGTGCCCTACAACCCCCGGGAACGCGCCGTGGAGCGCCGGATCCTGCCACTGGCGCAGGACCTGGGGCTGGGGGTCATCGTGATGCGGCCGTTCGGCGAGGGCGACCTGCTCGGTGCACGCGTGGACGCCGACGCGCTGCGGCCGCTGCGCGCGTTCGGCGTGCGTACCTGGGCGCAGGCGCTGCTGAAGTGGGTGCTCAGCGACCCCCGCTGCCACGTCACGATCCCGGCGTCGTCCCGGCCGGACGGCGTCCGGGAGAACGCGGAGGCCGGGTCCGCGCCGTGGTTCGGCCCCGAGGAACAGGAGCTCGTCGCCCGCCTCGCGGGCCGCTGACCTTGGGGTGAGCCGGTTCAGCCGGCCAGCAGCACCCGATCGAGCAGCCGGTCCAGCACCGGTGCCAGCGGCGCTCGGAACCTCAGCATGCCGCCGTCCCGGGTGATCTCGGCGTCCGGCAGGCCGCCTCGCAGTGACCGGACGACGCGGCGATTCCCGGAATGGACGTCGAGGTGCACCTCCCGGGCACCGGCGGCCGCCGCGTCGGCGAGGGCGGAGCCGAACAGCCGCCGTCCCACCCCCCGGCCCTGCCAGGCATCGGCGACGACCACGCCGGCATCGACGGCGCCGTCCAGGATCGCCCAGCAGGCATGGCCGACCACGCGGTCGCCGTCCACCGCCACCCAGGCTCCGCGCCGCAGATCACGGCCGATGAGCAGCCGCACCAACTCGGCCGGCGGTTCGCCCAGGCCGACCAGGAAGCGGTTGAAGGCGCTGGTGGGCGACAGCGCCCGGATCAACTCCGCCAGGCCGCCCGCGTCGTCCGACCGGGCCCGCCGGAACGCGAGGCCGGACAGATCCGGCAGGTGCGAGGTGCTCCAGCGTGGGCTGAGGCACGCCTGGGTCTGTTTCACAGATTCAGCCTGCCAACCGACATCTGAGTCTGTCAACAAGACTTAGCATGGGCGGAGACCGCACACCCGAGGGAGGCCCATGACCGCACCCGAAGCCCTGCACTGGTCGGCGGAGAACTGCACGATCGCCCGTGCCCTGGACGAGATCGGCGACCGGTGGTCGCTGCTCGTACTGCGGGAGATCTTCCAGGGCATCCGCCGGTTCGACGACATCACGGTGCGGACGGCGATCCCCCGGCAGGTGCTCTCCGAGCGGCTGCGCCGCCTGGTGGCGATCGGCGTGCTGCGGCGGGAGCCCTACCGGGCCGAGGGGCAGCGGCGGCGGCACGAGTACCGGCTCACCGCCAAGGGGATCGACCTGTACCCGGTCTTCATGGCCCTGCAGCAGTGGGGGGACAACTACCTCGCCGACCCGGTCGGGCCTGCCCGCGAGTTCATCCACCGGGACTGCGGGCAGCACCTCGACCTCGTGCTGCGCTGCCGGGCCGGCCACGAGGTCGCCGACAACCGGCAGGTGTCCGGCCGCCCGGGCCCGGGAGCGAGGTCGCGCACCCCGGCCTAGTGCTTAGCGGCGCATCCGGGGCGAACCAGGCCCGGGTCGTGGCGTGCCTGCCGGCGGTGCGGCCCCGCTGGTAGCCTCGCCCGGCGCGCGACGGCGCGATCACTGTCCTTGGGGGGACGATGGCCGAGTTGACGGCTGCCTCGGTCGAGGCGCTTCGCACCGCGATGAGCGGCACGGTGTCCCTGCCCGGTGATCCCGCGTACACCCAGGCCTGCGCGATCTGGAACGGCGCCATCGACCGGCGGCCGTGCCCGGAGGGTTCGTCAGCCACACCGGCGTGGCCGGGCTGACCCTCGGCGGCGGGTTCGGCTGGCTCAACCGGAAGGCCGGCCTCTCCTCGGACAACCTCGTCGCGGCCGAGGTGGTCACCGCCGACGGCTCGGTCCGCCGCGCCTCGGCGAGTGAGAACCCGGACCTGTTGTGGGCGCTGCGCGGCGGCGGCGGCAACTTCGGCGTCGTCACCTCCTTCGAGTTCGACCTGCATCCGGTCGGGCCGCTGGTGCACCTCGGGCTGTTCTTCTACCCCCCGGAGCAGGGCGCGGACCTGTTCCGCTTCGCCCGGGACTTCATCCCGGCGCTGCCCGACGAGTGCGGGGTGTTCCTGGCCGGGCTGAGCGCGCCGCCCGCGACCTTCGTGCCCGAACAGCACCACCTCGCCCCGATGTACGCGGTGGCCGTGGTCGGGCTGGGCACGGAGCAGGCGCACGCCGACCTGGTCGCTCCCCTGCGCGCGGCGCTGCCCCCGCTGTTCGAGCTGGTCACCCCGATGCCGTACGTCGCCCTGCAGCAGATGTTCAACGACTCGGCTCCGTGGGGGACCCTCGCGTACGAGAAGGCGGTCTACCTCAACGAGCTCAGCGACGAGGCGATCGAGGTCATCGTCCGCCACCAGCCGCTGAAGGCCTCGCCGCTGTCCTTCCTGCCGATCTTCGCCCTCGGCGGCGCCTTCAGCCGGGCCGACGACGACGCCACCGCGTTCGGCGGCAGCCGGGACATCAGGTACATCGTCAACATCTCCGCCGCATGCCCCACCCCCGAGCTGCTGGAGCACGACCGGGCCTGGGTCCGGGCGTTCTGGGCGGACCTGGCCCCGCACGCCAGCAGCGTCGGCGGCTACGTGAACTTCATGTCGGAGTACGAGGAGAACCGGGTGCGTGCCGCCTACGGGCCGCACAAGTACCAGCGCCTGTCGCAGCTCAAGGCCCGCTACGACCCCGACAACGTCTTCCACCTCAACGCCAACATCCCCCCGGCCGCGACCGCCGGCTGACCCGCCGGCCGACCCGCCGGCTGACCCGCCGGCTGACCCGCCGGCTGACCCGCCGGCTGACCCGCCGGCTGACGCGGCCCGGCCCTACGCCGATCTCCCGACCGGAGTGTGATCTCCCGACTCGTTCGGCGTGTCCGTCCTGGTTCGGTCGGAAGATCGACGTTCCTTTCGGTGATCTCCCGACGTGGTCGGCGTGTCCTGCGTGCGAATGTCGGGAGATCGGGGTTGGGCTGTGGTGATCTCCCGGGATGCGTGGCGCATGTGGTGATCTCCCGACAGGGTCGGCGTGTCCTGCGTGCGAATGTCGGGAGATCGGGGAGACGCGGTCCTCGTCAAGTGCGGCGACCCGGATGTCGACGCTGACCGCGTGACCCGGCGGGAGCGGCCCCGGGTGGGTGCGGGGTGAGCCTCGCCCTCGCCCTGGCCGCCAGCCTGCTCTGGGGAGGCTCGGACTTCCTCGGCGGCAGCCTGAGCCGGCGGATGGCGACCTTCGACGTCCTGGCCCTGTCCCAGTCGTCGGCCGCCGTCCTGCTCACCGGCTACGTCGTCGCCACCGGCGCCTGGTACACGCTGGATCCAGCCCTGCTGTGGGCGCTGGCCGCCGGCGTGGCGTGGACGCTGGGGGTGGGTGCCTTCTACTCCGCGCTGGCCACGGGGACGATGGGCGTGGTCGCCCCGATCGCCGCCTGCGGGGTGATGGTCCCGGTTCTGGCGGGTCTGGTCTCCGGCGAGCGCCCCTCCCCGGTGCAGCTGCTCGGCATCGCGCTGGGCGTGGCCGGCGCTGTCGCCGCCGCCGGGCCGGACCTGACCGCCCGCGGCCCGCGCTCCCGGCACGCCCGCCCGGTGCTGCTGGCCACGCTCACCGCCGTGCTGTTCGGGGTCGAGATCCTGTTCCTGGCCAAGGCCGGCCGCGCCTCGGTGCCGCTGACCCTGGTCAGCATGCGCCTGGCGTCGCTGACCTGCCTGGGGCTGGCCGTGGCGGCCATGCGGCGCCGGCTGCCCGGCGCGGCGCGGCACGCCTGCGTCCGCCCGGAGGTGGTCCCGGCCGTGAGCGTGGCCGTGGGGATCCTGCTCGGGTCCCTCGACCTGCTCGCCACCGCGGCCTACACCGCCGCGACCCGCCAGGGCCTGGTCAGCCTGGTCGCCGTGGCGGCCTCGCTGTACCCGGTGGTGACCGTCCTGCTGGCCCGCCAGGTTCACGCTGAGCGACTGCGCGGGGTCCAGTCCTTCGGCGTGGCGGCCGCGTGTGCCGGTGCGGTGTGCATCGGTTTGGGCGGGCTTGCTCCGTGACTGCCTGCTCACCCGCACGCGCCACGGGTCCCCCATTCGGCTGCTCCGGCGGCGTCGGCCCCGGTCCGATATGACCACTGGCGCATGACGTCCGCGTGGACTCGAAGGAAGGGGGAGTCGTGGAAGCCCACGCCCAAGATGTCCGCACCGGTGGCGGAGTCCGGGCTCGACGGATTCTCACGGCTTTGGTCCTGCTCCCCCCGGCCGCGTTCATCATCTCCACGCTGCCGGGCGTGCGCCCCCAGGTGGGGTACAACCTGCTGCTCGACGGGGTGCTGAACAACCTCGCCTACGCGATGGCCCCGGCGCTGTGCCTACTGCGGATGCGCGGCGCCGCCAGCCGGTTGGACGCCAGGATTCTCGCCCTCGGGCTCGCCCTGTACGGCGGCGGCAACGTCTTCTGGACGGCGTTCGTGCGACCGCTGGACCCGGAGCCGTTCCCCTCCGGCGCCGACGCCCTCTTCCTCGCCTTCTACCCCTGCGCATTCGCCTCGCTGCTGCTGTTCCTGCGCCAGCGGGACGCGCGCTACACGTTGAGCCTGTGCCTCGACGGGTTGGTCGGCGGGCTGGCGGCCTGCGCCTTCGCGGCGGCCCTGGTGATCAACCCGATCGTCAACGGCCTGGGCGGGACCTGGGCCGCGGTCGCCACGACCACGGCCTACCCGCTGCTGGACTTCCTGCTCGTGCTGATGACGGTGTGCACCCTGTCGCTGTTCGGCTGGCGTCCGCCCACCGGCATGTGGCTGCTCACCGCGGGTCTGCTGCTGTTCATCTACGCCGACGTCGCCTACCTGTTCTCCACCGCGAAGGGGACCTACGTCTCCGGCGGCATCGGGGACGGCGTGTGGGTCCTGGCCACCCTGATGATCGCTGCCTCCCCGGGGTGGCCGGAACGGCCGAGCGGGGTGCGGCTGCCGACCTGGGCGGTGCTGGCGATCCCGGTGCTGGCGACGGTCTCGGCGGTGGGCCTGCTGGTGGCCGACCACGCCCACCACCTCCACCCGGTCGCGCTGGCGATGGCCGCGGCAACCGTCCTGCTCGCGCTGATCCGCCTGATCGCCACCTTCCGCGAGGCGACGGCGCTGGCGCACAGCCGCGAGCTGGCCCTGACCGACGAGCTGACCGGTCTGGGCAACCGCCGCGCGCTCTACGAGCACGGGCCCACCCGGCTGGCCGATCTCGACGCCCAGACCGGGGTCGCCCTCCTGCTGCTGGACCTGGACCGGTTCAAGGAGGTCAACGACAGCCTCGGGCACCACGCGGGCGACGAGATGCTGCGCACCGTCGCCTCCCGCCTCAAGCAGTTCGCCCGCCACCAGTCCGACTTCGTGGTGCGGCTGGGCGGCGACGAGTTCGCCCTGCTCCTGGTCGACGTGGACGCCGAGCAGGCGGAGCACGTCGCCGGGCAGGTGCGCGACGTGCTGATCCCTCCGATGACGGTGGACGGCGTCACGGTGCGGGTGGGTGCCAGCATCGGCATCACGTGCATGGGCGCCGGCTCGGCCGACCTGCCGACACTGCTGCGCCAGGCGGACGTCGCGATGTACCAGGCCAAGGCGAGCCGGCTCGGCACCAGCACCTACCGCGCGGAGGCGGACGAGTTCGCCTCGCAGGAGCGGATCCGCGACCTCGAGTTGCTGCGCATCGCCATCGCCGAGGGCGGCATGGTCCTGCACTACCAGCCCAAGGTGCGCACGGCCGACGGGACCGTGGTCGGGGTCGAGGCGCTGGTCCGCTGGCCGCACCCCGAGCGCGGCCTGATCCAGCCCGACCACTTCCTCCCCCTGGTGGAGGATGCCGGCCTGATGGCGGACCTGACCCGGACCGTGCTGGAGCAGGCGCTGGACCAGGTCATGCTCTGGCGGGCCGGCGGCCGCCACCTGTCGGTCGCGGTGAACCTCTCGGCGTCGTCCCTGGTCGACCTGGACCTGCCGAAGCAGGTGGCCGGGATGCTGTGTGCCCGCGACATCCCGCCGGAGTCGCTGGAGCTGGAGATCACCGAGGACTTCCTGATGGCCGACCGGGCACGGGCCAGGGAGATCCTGGGCGCGCTGCGGCGCTACGGCGTCCGGGTCGCGGTGGACGACTTCGGGACCGGCTACTCCTCGCTGGCCTACCTGAAGGAACTCCCGATCGACGAGCTCAAGCTGGACAAGTCCTTCGTCACCGGGATGACGCTGGACGCCCGGGCGCAGGCGATCGTGCGGTCCACCATCGAGCTCGCCCACTCCCTGGGCCTGCGGATGGTCGCCGAGGGCGTCGAGGACGCAGGCACGGCGCAGCAGCTCGCCGAGGCCGGATGCGACCTGGAGCAGGGCTGGTTCTACGCCAAGGCGATGCCGGCCGACGAGTTCGAGCTCTGGTGGGACAACCGGGACCACGACGGCACCGGCCCCGCACCGGACCCCTCGGTGCCGGCCAGGGCCTCGTGACCGAAGCCGGCGGATCGGGGGACGGCGTCTCAGCGGCCCGGACCCACGACCTCCGCCTCGACGTCGTCGAAGGCCGGCGGGCCGTGATGGACACGATCGCCGACCTGGACCGCCTGGCACGGGACGTCGGAGCGCCGGTCACGGCACGCGGCGCGTGGCTGACGGCACGCATCGGCAGCTCGCCCCAGGCGCGCCCATGGGCCGTGCTGCTGCGCGGCGCGGACGGGGAGCTCCAGGCGGCGGCCGCCCTGCTCGACATCCCGGACGGCGACGCCTGGACGACGGTGCTGGCCGCCGGCGGCGACGGTCATCGGGCGGTGCTGCCGGCGCGCGACCCCGGTGCCGGGGAACTGCTCGCCCGCACCCTGGCCGAGGCGGTGGTGTCCCGCTCCAGCGACCCCCGGGTCGCCCTGGGCCCGCTGCCGCTGGACGAGGTGACCCAGCGGCTGGTCGCCGCCCTGCCGGGCGCGGCCACGATCGAGGCCACGCGCCCCATCCCCTACGTCCGCCGGGGCGAGAGCGCGCTGGCCACCGGGTACCTGTCCCACGGGTTGCGGCGCACGCTGCGCAAGGCGGCCAACCGGATGGCGGCCGACGGGGTCCCGGCCGAGATCACCTTCCTCACCGATCCCGCCGCCATCCTCGAGCTGGCGCCCGTGATGGCCGCCGCACACCAGCAGCGGGACCATGATCACGGGTTGGCCAGCAGCTTCGACACCGACGAGGGCACGCGGGGTTGGCATGTGCGGCTGCGCCACCTCACCGAGGCCCGCGAGATCGAACTCGCGGTGCTCCGCCTGGACGGGGCGCTCGCCGCATACGTCGTCGGGCTGCCGGATCCCCCCGCCTACCGCATCCTCGAGGGGCGGTTCGTGACCGAGTGGGCCCGCTACTCCCCGGGGCGGGTCCTGGAGTCGACCGTGCTGCAGCGATTCCTGGACGACGACCGCTTCGCCGTCCTGGACTGGATGACCGGTGTGGCACCGGGAAGCCTGCTGACCGTGACCGATGTCGAGCCGCGGGTCAGCATCCGGTTGGGATCGGCTCCAGCGCGCCGCGGCAGCCAGGCGGCCGCATCGGCGGCATCGGCCGCAGGCGCCCGGGTCGGCTGAGGCCGTCCGCCGCACGCGCTGCCCCGTGGCATCACGGTTAGGATCCTCGCCTGTCCTGTGACCCATATGACCCATGGGCGTCGCCGTTGCTGGCGGGTGAGTGCGATGAGCGGTCGATCGGTGCTGGTTACCGGGGCCTCGAGCGGCATCGGTGAGGCAATCGTGCTAGAGCTGCTGGGGCTGGGGTTCCAGGTCTGGGCGACGGTGCGGCGCCCGGAGGACGCGAGGCGGCTCGCCGAGCGCGGCGGCGCGCGGGTCACCGTGCTGATGTGCGACGTCACCGACGCCGAGCAGGTCGCGGCGGTCGGCGAGCAGGTGGGCCGCGGGGGGCCGCTGCACGGGCTGGTCAACAACGCCGGCACGGCGATCCCGGCGCCGCTGGAGTACATCCCGCTGGAGGAGTTCCGCCGGCAGATCGAGATCAACCTGATCGGCCAGCTCGCGGTGACCCAGGCGGTGCTCCCGGCCCTGCGCCAGGCCCGGGGGAGGATCGTGAACATCGGCTCGATCGGGGACCGGATCGCCGGCCCGCTGCTGGGCCCCTACCACGCCTCGAAGTTCGCGCTGCTGGCCCTCACGGACAGCCTGCGCGCCGAGTTGGCTCCGGCCGGCATCACCGTCGTGCTGGTCGAGCCGGGCGCGGTGGCCACCCCGATCTGGACCTCCGGTGCGGCTACCGCCGACCGGCTGCTCGCCGGGCTGCCGCCGGAGGCGGTCACGCGCTACCAGAAGCAGATCAAGCGGGTGCGCGCGGACGCCGCCCGCTCGGCGCGGCGCGGCATGCCGCCCGCCGCCGTGGCCGCCGTCGTCGTCAAGGCCCTGACCAGCCCCAAGCCGCGGCCGCGCCACCTGGTCGGGCGGGACGCGCACGTCCTCGCCGGCGTCGCCATGCTGCCGCACCGGCTGCGGTACCGGTTGACCGCCGCCCGGGGCTGACGGCCGGGCGCGCCGGGTCGCCGTCCCCGCCGGGTCGCCGTCCCCGCCGGCCCGCCCACCACCGGCCTTGCTCGCTGGACCCCGGTTTGCTCGCTGGATGCCGCCCCTGGCGGGATTCCATCGGCGTGTCGGCGGCCCCTGGCGAGCAAAGCGGCTCCTGGCGAGCAAGGCACGGGGCGCCGGTACCTGCGTATGGTCATCGCCGTGAGTCGGGTCGAGGACCTGCGGCTGCCGTTCATGCCGCCGCTGTGCCCGGACAACCTGTTCGGGCATCTGATCGCGACCGCCGTCCCGGGCGTCGAGGAATGGCGGGGCGGCGCCTACCGGCGCACCCTCCGGCTGACGCACGGTCCGGGCGTGGTCGCCCTGACCTCGCTGGCCGACCACATCGGCTGCCGGCTCACGCTGCACGATCCGCGGGATCTGCCGGCCGCGGTCGCCCTCTGCCGCCGGCTGCTCGACCTCGACGCCGACCCGATCGCGGTCGACCGGGCGCTGTCCGCCGATCCGCAGCTGGCCGCCGTGATCCGCCGCGCCCCGGGGCGGCGCGTGCCGGGGACCGTCGACGGCGCGGAACTGGCGCTGCGCGCCGTGCTCGGCCAGCAGGTGTCGACCGCGGCGGCCCGCACCCACGCGGGCCGGCTCGTGCTGGCTCACGGCGAACCCGTCAACGACCCGGACGGCGGGCTGACGCACCTGTTCCCGGACGCCGCGGCCCTGGCCGAGCTCGACCCGGCCGGCCTGGCGTTCCCCCGGGCCCGGCGCAGCGCCATCACCGGTCTGGTGGCGGCGCTGGCCGGCGGCGCGATCGACCTCGACCCGGGCGGCGACTGGGCCCGGACCCGCGCCCAGCTGTCCGCCCTGCCCGGTCTCGGGCCGTGGACGGTGGAGACGATCGCGATGCGTGCCCTGGGCGACCCTGACGCCTTCCTGCCCACCGACCTCGGGATCCGGCTGGCGGCGGAGGCGCTCGGCCTCCCGCGCACCCCGGCCGCGCTCGAGGCGCACTCCCGGCGCTGGCGGCCGTGGCGCGCCTACGCGGTGCAGTACCTGTGGTCCACCGGCGACCATGCGATCAACCGCCTGCCGGCGACCGACATCGCGTGAGCGTCACCCGGGTGGTACCGGGGGCCGCCGCGGCCGCTCACAATCGGACCGTGGACCGCAACCTGGACGACGTCCGTCACCTCACGGCTGCCGAGCTCGAGGCCGGCCTGGCCCACGTGATGGGCTCCCCCAAGGACGCCGGCCGGCTGGACCTGATCGTGCGCCGCCCGGCGGTCGGCGAGCGTGAGGTACTGGAGGCCGGAACGCTGAACCGGCTCGACGGGCTGGTGGGCGACTCCTGGCGGCTGCGGCCCGGCACCACCGGCGACGGCTCGCCCGACCCGGACGCCCAGCTCAACGTGATGAACGCGCGGTGCGTGCGGCTGGTCGCGGGCGGTGAGCACCGCCGCCCGCTGGCCGGTGACCAGCTGTACCTCGATCTCGACCTGAGCGTGCAGAACCTGCCGGTGGGAACCCGGCTCGCGATCGGCGAAGCGGTGATCGAGATCACCGCGAAGCCGCACCGGGGATGCCAGAAGTTCGCCGACCGGTTCGGGCTGGAGGCGCTGAGGTTCGTGAACTCCGCCACCGGCCGGGCTTTACGGCTGCGCGGGCTCAACGCCCGGGTGGTCCGTGACGGGACGATCCGCCGCGGAGACTCGGTCACGGTGTGCTGAGGGGGCGGCGACCAGGGCGTGACGGCGGCAGGCTGGGCTCCGGGAGGCGCTCCCCGAGGCAGCGCGTCACCGACCCGCCGAGATCCCCGCCTAGGCTGACCGTGTGAGTCAGCCGGTGACCCGTGTCTACCTGGAGGTCGGCGGGCGCAAGGTCTTCGCGTGCGCGCTGGACTGGCCGGGCTGGTGCCGCGCCGGCCGGGACGAGGAGGCCGCGCCGGCCGCACTGGCGGCCTACGGACCCCGGTGCGCCCCGGTGGCGGCGAGGGCCGGGGTCCCCTTCGGCGCCGCCCGCCAGGCCACCGGTCTGCGTGTCGTGGACCGCGTGAACGGTTCGGGGAGAACGGATTTCGGGGCGCCGGACGCCGTCCCTGGGGTCGATCTCGAGTCCGGGCCGGACGGCGCCGGTGACCGTACGGCCGCGCTGGGCCACGCCTGGGAGATCCAGGACCGGGCGGCCGGGTAGGGCAGGGGCTGTGGTCCGCGTCGACGAGCACATCGTGCACCGCGTGCGGTGGGCGGCCCTGCCGAAGCGGGCGGGGCGTACGCCTGCGGAGGGCGGGCCTGCCTGGATCCGTGCCGTGTGCGTGACTCAGGTCGACGGCAGCACGCGGCTGGTCACCGGCGCGGACGACGGCCGGGTCAGTGTCTGGGACCCGGTGTCGGGGGAGCTCGAGTCGGTGATCGAGGCTCAGCTTGGCGGAGTGCTCGCGCTGTGCTCGACCGACGTCGACGGAGACCGGGCGGTGGTGTCGGGTGGGGGAGACGGCGTCCTGCGGATCTGGGACCCGGCACGCGAGCGACTGGTCCGCATCCTCGAGGGGCACAGCGGTGCGGTCAGGGCGGTGTGCGCGCTCGCGGTCGACGGGCGCCGCCTGCTGGCGTCCGCGGGCGATGACACGACGGTGCGGATCTGGGACCCGGTCACCGGTCGGTCGCTGCGCACGGTGGAGGGCCACACCGACTGGGTCTACGCGATCGGCGCGGTCGAGGCCGGTGGCCGGGTCGTCGGGGTCTCGGCGGGGTACGACCGCACGGTGCTGGTGTGGGATCCCGCCTCCGGTGAGGTGCTGCGCGTCCTCGAGGGACACCTGGACGGCGTCCACGCGGTGTGCCCGTTCCAGGTCGAGGGTCGCGGCCTGCTCGCCTCGGCCGGCGAGGACGGCGCGGTGCGCGTGTGGGATCCGGTCACCGGGCAGTCGCTGGGCGTGCTGGAGGGCCATCCGTACGCGGTCTATGCGCTGTGCACCGTCACGGTCGACGGCAGCGGCCTGCTCGCATCGGGCGGCGAGGACGCCACCGTACGGCTGTGGGATGCCGCCACCGGGCGCGCGCTGCGCACGTTGGAGGGTCACACCCGCGGCGTGTACGCGGTGTGTCCGGTCCAGGTCGACGGGCGCGAGCTGCTGGTCTCGTCCGGGATGGACGGCACGGTACGGCTGTGGGACCCGGGCACAGGTGAGTCGCTGCGAACCATGGAGACCGGTCACGACTGGGTCTTCGCCGTGTGCACGGTCCGGGTCGGCCGCCGTGACCTGCTCGCCGCGGGCGGCAGCAACGGCACGGTGCTGCTGCGGGACCCGGACGGCGGGGACGTGGTTCGGGGCCTCGAGGGCGGGCCCGGAGGGATCCGAGCGGTGTGCCCGATCGACGTGGGCGGGCGGAGCCTGCTGGCAGCGGCCGGCGACGGGGTGGTCCGGATCTGGGATCCCCTGACCGGGCAGGCGGTTCGCACGCTGGAGGGTCACACCGACTGGGTCTACGCGGTGTGCGCCGTCACGGCCCGGGACCACGCCGTGCTGGCCACTGCGGGCTACGACCGGTCGGTGCGGATCTGGGATCCGGTGACGGGTACGGCGATCCACCTCCTGGAGGGCCACACCGACGCGGTCCGGGCGCTGTGCCTGGTCCCGGCCGGCGAGGCCACCCTGCTCGCCTCCGGTGGCGACGACGGCACGGTGCGGATCTGGGATCCGGTCAGCGGGCGGCCGGCGGGCCTGTTCCGCGGCCCGGCCGGTGGGGTGAACGCACTCTGCCCGGTGCAGGCCCGGGGCCGCACCCTGCTCGCCGCGGCCGGCTTGGACGCCGTCGGCGGGACCGTGTGGATCTGGGATCTCGGGACGCAGCAGCTGCGCGCCCTGGACCGGCACACCGACGGGGTCTACGCGCTGTGCCCGGTGCTCCTCGACGGTCGCGTGCTGCTCGCCTCGGGCGGCGACGACGGCACGGTGCGGATCTGGAACCCGCTCACCGGTGGCCTGCGGCTGAGCATCCCCGTGGATCACCCGGTGACGGCGCTGGCTTCGCCGTCCGCCGGAGCCCTCGCCGTCGGGCTCTCCGCCGGCGTGCTGGCGCTCGGCATCGCCTCGGGAGTTGCACGGTGACGCTGCTCGCGCGGCTGCCCGCGGATCCCCACCCCGACGCGGTGTACGACGCGTTCGCCGCATGGACGGCCGAGCAGGGCTTCGAGCTGTACCCGGCCCAGCAGGAGGCCCTGATCGAGATCGTCTCGGGCTCGAACGTCGTCCTGGCCACCCCCACCGGGTCCGGCAAGAGCCTGGTCGCCGCCGGCGCCCACTTCGCCGCGCTGGCCGAGGGCCGGCGCACCTTCTACACCGCGCCGATCAAGGCGCTGGTGTCGGAGAAGTTCTTCGCGCTCTGCGCGGCGTTCGGCGCGAGCAGCGTCGGCATGATGACCGGTGACGCGGCGGTCAACGCCGAGGCGCCGCTGATCTGCTGCACCGCCGAGGTGCTGGCCAACCTCGCGCTGCGCACCGGGCCGGCGGCGGACGTCGGCCAGGTCGTGATGGACGAGTTCCACTTCTACGCCGACCCGGACCGCGGGTGGGCCTGGCAGGTCCCCCTCCTCGAGCTGCCCAGGGCCCAGTTCCTGCTCATGTCGGCGACCCTCGGCGACATGTCGCGGTTCGAGAAGGACCTGACCCGCCGCACCGGCCGGCCGACCGCCGTGGTCAGCTCCGCCGTCCGCCCGGTGCCGCTGCACTTCTCCTACGCCATGACGCCGGTGCACGAGACCCTCGAGGAGCTGCTCGCCACCGGGCAGGCGCCGATCTACGTCGTGCACTTCACCCAGGCCGCCGCCCTGGAGCGGGCGCAGGCGCTGACCAGCATCAACGTGTGCACGCGCGCGGAGAAGGACGCGATCGCGGAGATGATCGGCGGGTTCCGGTTCAGCGCGGGGTTCGGCCGGACGCTGTCCCGCCTGGTCCGCCACGGCGTCGGCGTCCACCACGCCGGCATGCTGCCGAGGTACCGCCGCCTGGTCGAGCAGCTGACCCAGGCGGGGCTGCTGAAGCTCGTCTGCGGCACCGACACCCTCGGCGTCGGGATCAACGTGCCGATCCGCACGGTGCTGCTCACCGGCCTGTCGAAGTACGACGGCGTGCGGCAGCGGCACCTCAAGGCCAGGGAGTTCCACCAGATCGCCGGGCGCGCGGGGCGCGCGGGCTTCGACGTCGCCGGCACCGTCGTCGTCCAGGCGCCGGAGCACGAGGTGGAGAACGAGCGCCTGCTGGCCCGAGCCGGCGACGATCCGAAGAAGCGCCGGCGGGTGGTCCGGAAGAAGCCGCCGGAGGGCACCGTCTCGTGGAGCCGGGCCACCTTCGACCGGCTGGTGGCCGCCCCGCCGGAGCCGCTGACGTCCAGCTTCCGGGTGACGCACTCGATGGTGCTCAACGTGATCGCCCGACCCGGCGACGCCTTCGCCGCGATGCGGCACCTGCTGGAGGACAACCACGAGGACCGGGCGGCGCAGCTGCGGCACATCCGCAGGGCGATCGCGATCTACCGCGCCCTGCTCACCGCGGGCGTCGTGGAACGGCTCGCCGAACCCGACGAGCAGGGTCGCACCGTGCGCCTCACCGTCGATCTGCAGCCGGACTTCGCGCTCAACCAGCCGCTGTCCCCGTTCGCCGTGGTCGCGCTGGAGGTGCTGGACCGGCAGGCACCGGGATACCCGCTGGACGTGCTGTCCGTGCTGGAGTCCACCCTGGAGGACCCCCGCCCGCTGCTGCGGGCGCAGCAGTTCCGGGCCCGCGGCGAGGCGGTGGCGGCGATGAAGGCCGAGGGCATCGAGTACGACGAGCGGATGGAGCTGCTGGAGTCGGTCACGCATCCGCGGCCGCTGGCCGAGCTGCTCGAGGCCACGTTCGAGATCTACCGGTCCGGCCACCCGTGGGTGGCCGACTTCGAGCTGTCGCCCAAGTCGGTGGCCCGCGACATGTACGAGCGGGCGATGAGCTTCGGCGAGTACGTCGGCTTCTACCAGCTGGCGCGTTCGGAGGGCCTGGTGCTGCGCTACCTGGCCGACGCGTACAAGGCGCTGCGGCAGACGGTGCCGGACCAGGCCCGCACCGAGGAGGTGGACGACCTCACCGAGTGGCTGGGGGAGCTGGTCCGCCAGGTCGACTCCAGCCTGCTGGAGGAGTGGGAGGCGCTGCGCAGCCCGGCCGAGGCGGACACCCGCGTCACCGCCCGCGACGCCGGCCCGCCGCCGGTCACCGGCAACCCGCGGGCGTTCCGGGTGCTCGTGCGCAACGCCCTGTTCCGCCGGGTCCAGCTCGCCGCCAGGCGGCGGTACGAGGAGCTCGGCGAGCTGGACGCCGGGTCCGGCTGGGACGAGCAGCGGTGGGCCGGGGCGATCGAGGCGTACTTCGACGAGCACGACGAGCTCGGCACCGGGCCGGACGCGCGCGGACCTGGGCTGCTGATCATCGACGAGCAGCCGGGGCGCTGGGCGGTGCGGCAGATCCTCGACGACCCGGCCGGGTACCACGACTGGGGGATCGACGCGGAGGTCGACCTGGCCGCCAGCGACGAGGCCGGGTCAGCCGTCGTCCGGGTGCTGTCCGTCGGCCGGCTCTGAGCCCGCCGGGACTGCCGCCGGCGCCGTGCCGCCCAGCCACGTCCCCTCCGACAGGACGACGACGGCGCCCCCGAGCCGGACCCGGTCACCGGCCAGGCCGACCCGGACGGTTCCGCCGCGGGCCGAGACCTGCCGGCCGAGCAGCGGCTGCCGGCCCAGCCGCTCGATCCACAGCGGGGCCAGCGCGCAGTGCGCCGAGCCCGTGACGGCGTCCTCGGGGATGCCCACCGCCGGGGCGAAGAACCGGGAGACGAAGTCGGCGTCCGGGCCGTCACCGGCCGCGGTGATGATCAACCCGCGGGTGTCGAGCTCGTGCAGCGCAGCCAGGTCCGGGCGGGCCGCCCGCACGTCGTGCTCGCCGGGCAGCACCGCGAGGAGATCCAGGTCGTTGCGCAGCACCTCCACCGGTGCGCCGTCGGGAACGCCGAGGACGCCGCGCACCGCTGCGGTGAGCGCGGCGTCGCCGACCGGCCGGGGCGGGAGGCCGGGGAAGGTCAGCTCGACCAGGTCCGGCCCGGCGGTCGCGGACAGCGGCCCGGCGACGGTGTCGAAGCGCAGGACGCCGTCGACGCCGAGGCCCGCGCCGGCCAGCACCCGCGCGGCGGCCAGCGTTCCGTGGCCGCACAGGGTGAGCTCGCTGGCGGCGGTGAACCAGCGCAGCCCGAAGCGGCCGGGCTCACCCGCCGGCCAGGCCACGGCCGTCGCGGGCTTGTTCAGCTCCTCCCCGATGCGGCGGCACAGCTCGTCGGACGGCGGGCCGGCCAGCAGCAGCACTGCCGCCGGGTTGCCGGTCATCGGGACGCTGGTGAAGGCGTCGACCAGGAACAGCCGGCCGCCGGAGAGGTCGCTCACGCCGGTCATGCTCCCAGGGGCCACACTCCGCACGGCGTGTCGTCGTACCGGGCGGTGGCTCCACGGAGCATGAGTGGCTGCATGAAGCATGAGCCGTCCGCCGGTGTCGTCGTGCTCGACGTCGGGGACGACCGGATCGCGGCCGGGCTGCTGGATCTGCAGCGGCTGGCCTACTCGGTGGAGGCCGGGCTGATCGGGCACGGCGGCATCCCGCAACTGACCGAGACACTGACCGAACTCCGGGCGGCAGACCTGCGCTGGCTCGGCGTCACCGACGAGGAGGGTCTGCCGGTCGCGGCGATCGCGTACTCCTGGGCCGGCGACGTCCTCGACATCGAACGGCTCGTCGTCCACCCGGCCCTGTTCCGGCGGGGTCTGGGATCGCGGCTGGTGGCCGCCCTGCCGCCGGCGCCGGTGGTGGTGGTCTCGACCGGCCGGGACAACCGGCCTGCCCGGCGCCTGTACCAGCGGTTGGGCTTCGATCACGTCGAGGACGTCGAGGTCGCGCCGGGCCTGTGGGTCAGCAGGTTGCGGCGGGACGGCTGATCATGACCGTCCGGAGGGAGCTCAGCCGGCCTGGCTGAGCTCGACCAGGTGGCCGTCCGGATCGCGCAGGAAGCAGCGGATCTCCCCGCCCCAGTCGTGCGGCGGGGTGAGGAAGGTCGCCCCGCGTTCCAGCAGCGCCCGGTAGGACGCGCGGCAGTCCGCCACCCGCAGCGTGATCGCGTGGCTGACCCGGTTCGGGTCCGCCGGCGGCTCGAAGGTGGCCTCCGGTTTGTCCGCGGTCGGCCCGCCGCCGGAGACCAGCAGCAGCCAGGTGCCGGCGAACTGCAGGACGACACTGGACCCGCCGTACTCGCGGTACAGCCGCGCGCCGAGCACGTCCACCCAGAAGTCCCGCGAGCGGGCCGGGTCGCTGACCACGAGGATGTGGGTGACCGCGACGTCCGGGCCCAGAGGATCGATCATCCGGGACCCTAACACCGATCGGGCGCGCCGGCGCCGGAGGGAGAGGCGGATGGAGTACGTGAGGCTGGGTCGGACCGGGCTGGAGGTATCTCGCCTGTGCCTGGGCTGCATGACCTACGGCGACCCGCAGCGCGGCGACCACGCGTGGACCCTGGACGAGCAGGCCTCCCGGCCGTTCCTCCGGCGCGCGCTGGACGCCGGGATCACCTTCTTCGACACCGCGAACGTGTACTCCGACGGCACCAGCGAGGAGATCGTCGGCCGGGCGCTGCTCGACTTCACCCGCCGCGAGGACGTGGTGATCGCGACCAAGGTGCACTTTCGGATGCGCCCGGGCCCGAACGGCGCCGGCCTGTCCCGCAAGGCCATCCTGCATGAGATCGATACCAGCCTGCGCCGGCTCGGCACCGACTACGTCGACCTCTACCAGATCCACCGGTGGGACCCCGCGACCCCGATCGAGGAGACCCTGGAGGCCCTGCACGACGTGGTCAAGGCGGGGAAGGCGCGCTACATCGGCGCGTCCTCGATGTACGCCTGGCAGTTCAGCAAGGCCCTCTATCTCGCCGACCGGCACGGCTGGACGCGGTTCGTGAGCATGCAGGACCACTACAACCTGCTCAACCGCGAGGAGGAGCGGGAGATGCTGCCGCTGTGCGCGGACCAGGGCATCGGCGTCCTGCCGTGGAGCCCGCTGGCCCGGGGTCGGCTCACCCGGGACTGGGACGACGCGACGCAGCGCTCGCAGACCGATCGGATCACCCCGAACCTCTACGACGCCTCGGCCGCCGACCGGGCCGTGGTGGAACGGGTCGCCGAGGTCGCCGCGCGGCGCGGCGTGCCTCGCGCCCAGGTGGCCCTGGCCTGGGTGCTGAGGAACCCCGTGGTGACCGCGCCGATCGTGGGGATCAGCCGGCCGGAGCACCTGGACGACGCCGTGGCGGCGCTGTCCCTGCAGCTCGGGGACGAGGAGGTGGCCGCCCTCGAGGAGCCGTACGTCCCCCACCCCGTCGCAGGGTTCCGCTGAATGAGCACCGCGGATCCGGTCATCGGCCTGCTGCACCCGGGCGAGATGGGGGCGGCCGTCGGCTCGGTGCTGCGCGGGAGCGGGCGGCAGGTGCTGTGGGCGTCGTCCGGGCGCGGGCCGGACACCGCCCGCCGGGCCGCGGCCGCCGACCTGAGCGACGCCGGCACGCTCGGCGAGCTGCTGCGCCGCAGCGACGTCGTCCTGTCGATCTGCCCGCCGCATGCCGCGCTCGAGGTGGCCCGCACGGCGGCCGGGTTCGGCGGCGTCTTCGTCGACGCGAACGCCGTCTCCCCGGCGACGGCCCGGGCGATCGCCGAGGTGGTGGAGGCGGGCGGGGCGCGCGCGGTGGACGGCGGCATCGTCGGGCCGCCGCCGGTGCCGGGCGGGACGTCGACCCGGCTGTACCTGTCCGGGCCGTCCGCGCCGGGCGTCGCCGGGCTGTTCGCGGGCACCGCCGTCCAGCCGCGGATCGTCAGCGACCGGGTCGGGTCGGCCTCGGCGGTGAAGATGGCCTACGCCGGGTGGACCAAGGGGACGGCGGCGCTGCTGCTGGCGTTGCGGGCCCTGGCGCGGGACGAGTGCGTGGAGGACGCGCTGCTGGCGGAGTGGCGGGACTCCCTTCCCGAGCTGCCGGAACAGTCGGTGCGCGCCGCGCGGTCCGCCGCGGCCAAGGGGTGGCGCTGGGTGGGCGAGATGGAGGAGATCGCCTCCTCGCTGGCCTCGGCGGGGCTGCCCGCCGGCTTCCACCAGGCCGCGGCGGAGATCTTCGCGCGGTTCCCGCGGTCGCCGGCCGGGGACGGCGAGGCGGGCCTCGACCAGGCGCTCGCCGTCCTCACGTCCCGGCCAGCCGCTCCACCACCGGGGCCAGCTGCTCGGCGAACGCCGAGTTGACCGTCACGGAGGAGACCCCGAGGGCGTCCCGGCGCCGGGCCAGCCGGTCCGCCATCTGCTCGACCGTCCCGCGGGGCGCGAGTGCGACGTTGCCCGGCCCCGGGGCGGATTCATCGCCGACAACGTCACATTCGTGGGGCCGAAGGCCGCAAGCGTCACACTCGGGGCGGGGGGAGGGTACCTTCGGCGGGGACCGGCGCCACCCCGCCGGA
>Ga0187788_10000109_pt1 | contig 20174 bp, 22 predicted proteins | sample 1015_BV01_MP10_2_FD_133008 | JGI IMG/M metagenome (GOLD analysis project Ga0187788, IMG submission 133008) | Tropical peat soil microbial communities from peatlands in Department of Meta, Colombia - 1015_BV01_MP10_20_MG | ecosystem: Environmental > Terrestrial > Soil > Wetlands > Peat | place...
CAGCAAATGGGACAGCGCCTTTGATACCCTGGTTGATGCATTCAAATCGCTGCGCGAATATCTCGACAAGCAGGACGTCAAACCGGCGGGTCCCGCCATAACGATCTATACCCAGACCGACGACGCCGGATTTTCATTCCAGGCGGCGTTGCCCGTTGCGCAAGCGCCGAAGGACCCGCCGAAGGGCGACATCGCCGTCGGCCAGGCTCCGTCAGGACGTGCACTTAAATTTGTCCACCGCGGCTCATACGACGCCATGGATTCGACGTATGAGGCGATCACCAACTATCTCGACGACAAGCAGCTCGAGGCCAAAGACCTGTTCATTGAGGAATATGCCACCGATCCGGTAAATACGGCTCCTGACAAGCTGGTGGTCAATGTGTTCGTGCCGGTGAAATGATGATTCGGTCACGCGTTCTGTTTGCCTTGTTCGTGGCCGCCGTGGCGCTCGCGCCCGCACGCGCGACGGAGAGATTGGTGACCGTCACCGGCGAGGCGACCGTCGCAGTTGCGCCAGATGCCGCTGTGATCCGCATTGGCGTCAACAGTCAGGACAAGACCGCGCGCGAGGCGAGTGAGGCTAACGCAAAGCAGATGACCATCGTGCTTGCCGCTATCAAGGACATCGGCATCGCGGATCGCGACATTCAGACATCACGATTGTCCCTGCAGCCGCAGTACGACCCGAACAAGAGCGGCACGCCACGGCTCACCGGCTTTCAGGCCACCAATCAGGTCACGGTCAGGATCCGCGACATCGACAAGCTGCCGGTGCTTCTCGATCGTGCCATCGCAGCCGGTGCAAACGAAATGTCCGGAATCGAATTCGTCGTGTCGGAGCAATCGAAGCTTCTCGACCGCGCGCGCGATGACGCTATTGCCGACGCACACCGGAAGGCCGAACTCTTCGCGCAGGCGGCCGGGAGCAAAATCGGTCACGTGGTCGCCATCACGGAAGAGGGTTTGGCGGCGACGCCGCGTCCCATGCAGACCATGCGTGCCGGCGCGGTTCCGATCGCGCCGGGCGAGCAAACCTTAAGGGCGGCGGTGACGGTCAGCTACGAATTGCAGCCGTAATCGGCCTTATCTTGACTTAACCGCAGGCCAACCTTAGGTTCCGCCTGTTCTCGATAGAGACGTGGAAATTAGCTCTGCCGCCCGGTCCGTTCAGAGGCCGGAGGCCACCGCCCGACAGCGCGATGCGCCCTCGGGCGCAAAGATGTTTGAAATGGCCTCATCCTGAGGAGCCCGCGCCGCGGGCGTCTCGAAGAATGAGGCGAACAACGAGGATGAGGTCGCCAAGTAACGAATGTTCGACAACCTGTCGGAAAAACTTGGCGGCGTCCTCGACCGCCTCACCCGCCGCGGCGCGCTGAGCGAAGCCGACGTCGACGGCGCATTGCGCGAAGTTCGCCGTGCCTTGCTCGAGGCCGACGTTGCGCTCGATGTAGCGCGCGCTTTCATCGACGGCGTAAAGAAACAGGCGGTTGGCGTCGAGGTGATGAAGTCGGTCACGCCCGGCCAGATGGTCGTGAAGATCGTGCACGACCAGTTGATCGCGACACTCGGCACCGACAGCCAGGGCATCGATCTGCATGCCGCGCCGCCGGTCGCAATCATGATGGTTGGCCTGCAAGGCTCCGGCAAAACCACGACGACAGCCAAACTCGCCAAACGACTGACCGATCGTCAACGCCGCAAGGTGCTGATGGCATCGCTCGATGTCCGTCGTCCGGCAGCGATGGAACAGCTCGCCGTGCTTGGACGCGACGTGCAAGTCGACACGCTGCCGGTGGTTGAGGGGCAATCGCCACCGCAGATCGGCCGGCGCGCGGTCGAAGCCGCCAAGCTCGGCGGCTACGACATTGTCATGCTCGATACTGCCGGGCGCACCACGCTCGATGAGGCCATGATGAGCGAGGCGGCCGAGGTCAAGCGCGCAGTCAATCCGCATGAGGTGTTGCTTGTTGCCGATGCCCTGACTGGTCAGGACGCGGTCAATCTCGCCCGCTCATTCGACGAGCGGGTCGGGCTGACCGGTATCGTCCTGACCCGCGTCGATGGCGACGGCCGCGGCGGCGCTGCACTGTCGATGCGCGCGGTGACCGGCAAGCCGATCAAGCTCATCGGCACCGGAGAAAAGCTGGACGCGATCGAGGAATTCGACCCTGCGCGCATCGCCGGCCGCATTCTCGGCATGGGCGACATCGTCGCACTGGTGGAAAAGGCCGCTGCAAATATCGACGCCGAGAAGGCGATGCGTGCCGCCGAGAAGATGCGCAAGGGCGCCTTCGATCTTGGCGATCTGCGCGAACAGCTCACGCAAATGCAGGGGATGGGCGGCCTCGGCGGGCTGATGAGCATGCTGCCCGGCATCGGCAAGATGAAGAATCAGCTTGCGGCGGCCAATATCGACGAAAGCGTGATCAAGCGGCAAATCGCGATTATCGATTCAATGACGCCGCGGGAGCGCCGCAACCCGGATATTCTCAAGGCCAGCCGCAAGAAGCGGATTGCCGCCGGTTCTGGCACGACCCCAGAAGCGATCAACAAGCTGCTCAAGATGCATCGCGGCATGTCCGACATGATGAAAATGATGGGGAGCGCCAAACGCGGTCCTCTCGCCGGTCTCGCGCAAGCCATGGGCATAGGCACCGGAATGCCGTCGCCAGAGCAGCTGGCAGAGATGGCGAAAAATATGCCGGGCGGGCAATTGCCCCCGGGCATGCCGACACTGCCGCCGAATATGCCCGGCCTCCCGGGCCTGGGCGGAAAGTTTCCTGGATTGCCGGGCGCGCTGCCGCCCGGACTTGGAAAGAAGAAATGATCAACGATCAATATCAATAAGAGTGAGAAAGGACTGAAGATGTCTCTTGTTATCCGTCTTTCCCGCGCCGGCACCAAGAAGCGGCCGGTGTATCATGTCGTGGTCGCCGATAGCCGCGCGCCGCGCGACGGCCGGTTTATTGAGCGGCTGGGTCATTTCAATCCGCTGCTGCCGAAAGAAAAGACCGAGCGGCTCAAGCTCGATCTCGAGAAGGTGCAGGCCTGGATGAAAAAGGGCGCGCAGCCATCGGATCGCGTGATGCGCTTCCTCGATGCCGCCGGCATCATGAAGCGGCCGAAGCGCAACAATCCGGAGAAAGCGATCCCGCGCAAGGAACGCAAAGCCAAGGACGAAGAAGCCGCCAGGGCCAAGGAAGCGGGAGATGCGGCCGCCAAGACGGCTGCTACGAGCAAGGCTGCGGCAGACAAGGCGGCCACGGAAAAGCCGGCCGAAGCGCCAGCGGCGAGCTAACTTTGCTAGCCTCGTCCTGACGAGGCCGGGCGCGACCGGCCATCTCGAATGTCGAGGCGAGGGCTCTACATACTTCGGTGTGCCGATGGTTCTTTTTACACTGGCGCCACGCGTGCCGAGCTTGAGACGCGTCGCTGCGCGACGCTCCTCACCATGAGGCCTACCCACGGCAAAATCTGCGTTGCCCGCATCGGTGCCGCGCACGGCGTCCGCGGCGAGGTGAAGCTGTGGTCGTTCACCGAAGACCCCGCCGCGGTTGCAAGCTACGGCCCGCTGGAAACCGAAGACGGCATGAGACGCTTTGAGATCGAGGCGTTGCGCCCGGCAAAGGATCACTTCGTCGCGCGCATCACAGGCATTGGCGACCGTGATGCGGCGGAGAAGTTACGTAATCTCGAACTGTATATTCCGCGCTCACGGCTGCCGAAGATAGAGGAAACCGACACCTTCTATCACGCCGATCTGATCGGTCTTACAGCCGTGACGAAAGACGGCGAGACCATTGGTAAGGTCTCAGCCGTTCACAATTTCGGCGCAAGTGACGTCATCGAAATAAAGCCGGCCGCTGGCGATCCACTACTCCTCCCTTTCACGGAAATAACTGTGCCGGAAATCGACCTCGCGGCGCGCAGGATCGTTATTGTTCCTCCCCCGGAGACTGAATAGCGATGTGGCGTGCCAGCGTATTGACGATTTTTCCGGAGATGTTCCCGGGCCCGCTGGCACAAAGCCTCGCCGGCAAGGCGCTCACATCGGGCATCTGGTCGCTCGACACGATCGACATTCGCGCACACGCGACCGATAAGCATGGCACCGTCAATGACACACCGGCCGGCGGCGGGCCCGGCATGGTGATGAAGGCGGACGTGCTTGCGCGCGCCCTCGATGCCGTTCAGCATGATTCGCGGCCGCGCCTGCTGATGAGTCCGCGCGGCGCGCCGCTGACGCAAACGCGCGTCGCAGAATTCGCGCATGGTCTCGGGGCTGTCATAGTTTGCGCCCGCTTCGAAGGTGTCGACGAGCGGCTGATCAAGGCGCGGCATCTGGAAGAGGTTTCGCTCGGCGATTTCGTGCTCTCCGGAGGCGAGATCGCCGCATTGGCATTGCTTGACGCTTGCATACGACTCTTGCCCGGCGTTATGGGCAAGCAAGCCTCGGCAGCCGAGGAAAGCTTTGCCGAGGGCTTGCTCGAATATCCCCAATATACGCGGCCGCCAATTTTCGAAGGCGAATCGATCCCTCAGGTCCTTTCGTCCGGGGACCACGCCAAAGTCAAAGCGTGGCGCCGTGCCGAGGCCGAGCGGCTCACGGCACAGCGGCGCCCGGACCTTTGGACCGCTTATCAGAGGGGCAGAAAGCCCGAAAAAGGCCCGGAATCCAAAGGGTGACAAGCCGAATTCTTTGTAATACAAGCTCGCCAACCCATTTCAGACCAGGTCAAGACCGCGCGCCGGTTGCTGGCGCTGCCGACGGAGAATTCGCGATGGATATCATTCAACAGCTCGACAAAGAGCAGGTCGAAAAGCTCTCAGCCGGCAAGGAAATTCCCGACTTTCAGCCCGGCGATACCTTGCTCGTCAACGTCAAGGTCGTCGAAGGCGACAAGGCGCGGGTGCAGGCTTATGAAGGAGTCTGCATCGGTCGTTCAGGTCGCGGGATCAACGAGAACTTTACCGTACGCAAGATTTCGTACGGCGAAGGCGTCGAGCGCGTGTTCCCGCTGTACTCGCCAATGATCGATTCCATCAGGGTGGTGCGCCGCGGCAAGGTGCGCCGCGCCAAGCTCTATTATCTGCGCGGGCTGCGCGGCAAGAAGGCGCGCATTTCCGAGGCGCAAGGTGCCGGCGGGCCTGAAGGCGCGGAGGCGCCTCAAGAGTAGCGGCTATCATCGGCAAACGTATCAAGGGGCCGCATGCCGGCCCTTTTTTTGTGGTCCGGCCGTTCATTGTGGAACCGGCAGCGATTGGCTATATAGCAAGCATGATCTCCAAAGCTCAGCGGATTATTCTCGTCGACCACGCGCGACTGCCGTGGCGCTTTTTCGGCCGGCTAACGGCAGTGCAAGCGGGACTTTGATCGCGACCGGCGGCGCCGGACGTTTTCAGTTCGTTTCCCCCTCACTCTGAGCAAGAAGCCGTCAAGCCATGAAACCGCGTACGCTCTACGACAAGATCTGGGACGATCATCTGGTCGATGAACAACCGGATGGAACCTGCCTCATCTATGTCGATCGTCACCTCGTGCATGAAGTTACTTCCCCGCAGGCTTTTGAGGGTCTGCGCGTTGCCGGACGCAAGGTGCACGCACCGGACAAGACTCTCGCCGTTGTCGACCACAACGTGCCGACCTCCGACCGGAGCAAGCCAAATCCCGATCCAGAGAGTGCCGAACAGATTGCCGCGCTGGCAAAAAACGCCAAGGATTTCGGTATCGAATATTTCAACGAATTCGACAAACGACAGGGCATCGTCCATATCATCGGCCCTGAACAGGGCTTTACGCTACCGGGCACCACAATTGTGTGCGGCGACAGCCACACGGCAACGCACGGCGCATTCGGTGCGCTCGCCTATGGTATCGGCACATCCGAAGTTGAGCACGTGCTGGCGACGCAAACGCTGATCCAGGAGAAATCAAAGAACATGCGCGCGGTGGTCGACGGTAAATTGCCCGCCGGCGTCACTGCCAAGGACATCATACTTGCCATCATCGGCGAGATTGGCACTGCCGGTGGCACCGGGTACGCGCTGGAGTACGCGGGCGAAGCGATCCGTGCGATCTCGATGGAAGGCCGGATGACGATCTGCAACATGTCCGTTGAAGGTGGGGCAAAGGCCGGCTTCATCGGGCCGGACGAGAAGGCCTATACATATCTCAAGGACAAGCCGAAAGCGCCGAAGGGCAAGGTCTGGGACGAGGCCATGCGCTATTGGGAAACATTGCGCTCCGATGACGGCGCACATTTCGATCGCGAGGTCCGGCTCGATGCAGCCAAGCTGCCGCCACTCGTCACATGGGGCACCAGTCCCGAGCAGGTCATCACAGTCACCGGACGCGTGCCGGTACCTTCCGAAATTTCCGACGAGAAGAAGCGCGTCGCTGCCGAACGCTCGCTCGGCTACATGGGCCTGAAGGGCGGCGAAAAGATCACCGACATCAAACTCGACCGCGTATTCATCGGCTCGTGCACCAATGCGCGCATCGAGGATTTGCGTGAGGTCGCCCGCGTTGTCGAAGGCAAGCGGGTCAATGCCAGCGTCAATGCCATGATCGTGCCAGGTTCAGGCCTGGTAAAAGCGCAAGCGGAAGCCGAAGGTCTCGACAAGATATTCAAGGCCGCCGGCTTCGACTGGCGCGAGCCGGGATGCTCGATGTGCCTCGCCATGAACCCGGACAAGTTGCAGCCCGGCGAACGTTGCGCTTCAACCTCCAACCGAAACTTCGAAGGACGCCAAGGCTACAAGGGGCGAACTCACCTTGTTTCGCCGGCAATGGCTGCCGCTGCAGCAATCGCGGGACACTTTATTGACGTCCGGGAATGGAAATAGCCGCGCTGGCCCTGATCGCTTGCGTCACTCCCACCAGCATCGCATTTGCGGCGTGATGACCCGACCACTGACACGGTATTCTGCCACCAACCACGAGCGGCACTGGCGCACTGCGTTGGGTCCGGGATAAACGCGCCGACGGTAGATGGTGATACGTGGCCGTTTTGTCTGGGCCGCAAATTCCCAAGTTAATGGTGGCCTGGACTCAACCCGGCCGCACGCGGACTCCGGCTGGTTGTCGCAACCAGGGCCAGCAGATACCTGTGCCGGTACGCCGACCACCAGAGCGGACAACAAGGTCACAAGCGACAGACTGGTTGTAACTTTTTGCATCCAGCTACTCATGTGAGGCCGAATAACCGTTGCCCATCCAAGGCGGTGCCGTCAACCGCTTGGTTGGCGTGGAAACCTCCCCTACAACATTGGCATGGCAGACGGATTCGAGCATTGGCGAGGATTGGCTGCACCATCCCTCGCCGACATTGAGACGCTGGCAACCGAGGCCTATTCCCGCCTGCCTGAGCGATTCCGAAAATTGTGCGACGGCCTTGTCGTCCGGGTTGACGATTTTCCGGACGCGGAAGTTGTTGATTCCATGCGGCTCGAGAGCGAATTCGACCTGCTCGGTCTGTTCCAGGGTGTGGGTTTGCCTTTCCAGTCGGACACGGCGCCGGAGCTGATGCCTAATATGATATGGCTTTATCGACGCCCGATCCTGGACTACTGGGCCGAGCACGAAGACACATTGGGTGCCATCGTGACCCATGTGTTGGTGCACGAAGTCGGTCACCATTTCGGCCTGTCAGATGACGACATGGAGGCGATAGAGGCCAGCGTGGAATAAGCCGGGCACCAATCTGGAAAGACGATGGTGACTATTCAAAAACAGAATTGGTGGATGGCGGCCAGTTGCGCCAGCATCACACTTCAAGGAGATTCGCGATGATCGTGACCGTTTTCCGTTCCCGCCTGATGCCAGATGTGCGCGAGGAATATGTCGCATTGGTCGACCGCATGATCGAGCTGGCGGCCACCATGCCCGGTTACATCTCTCATAAAGGTTTTTTCGCCGAGGATGGCGAGCGGGTGACCGTCGTCGAGTTCGAGCATGAGGAAGGCATGCGGGCGTGGCGCATGAATCCGGAACACCGCGCGGCCCAGAAAAAGGCGCGCGAAATTTACTATTCCGAATACAGCGTCCAGGTATGCAATGTGGTTCGGGAATCCAGGTTTAAGCGCGAGGAGCGCGTCGCGAGCTGAATCCAGGCGTTTCGAGACGGTTACCATTGCATATCTGGGTGGATGCCGGCCGCTATTGACCGAACCGCCGGAGCCCTTATGAGAAGGACCGTGCAGCAGCGACATCCGGGAGTTTAGGAAGCATGGAAAAATTCACCACACTTGAGGGCGTTGCTGCGCCATTGCGCATCATCAATGTCGACACCGACATGGTGATCCCCAAGCAATATCTTAAGACCGTCAAGCGTACAGGTCTCGGCAAGGGTCTGTTTTCCGAACAGCGTTACAAGGATGACGGCAGCGAAAATCCGGATTTCGTGCTGAACAAACCGGCCTATCGCAAAGCCAGGATTCTGGTCGCCGGTGACAATTTCGGTTGCGGCTCCTCGCGCGAACACGCGCCTTGGGCGTTGATGGATTTCGGCATTCGCTGCATCATTTCAACGTCGTTCGGCGATATCTTTTATAACAACTGCTTCAAGAATGGATTGTTGCCGATCCGTGTGTCGCCGGACGATCTGGAGAAGCTGTTCGACGATGCTGACCGCGGCGCAAACGCGACGCTCACCGTCGATCTTGAAAAACAGGAAATCCGCGGTCCCGACGGTGGCGTCGTTCATTTCGAAATCGACGCCCATCGCAAGCATTGCCTGCTCAATGGCCTCGACGATATCGGCCTGACCAAGCAGAAGCAGGCAAAGATCGCGAACTACGAAGACAAGGCCAGGTCGGCAAGACCGTGGGCGTGATTGCCGTAGCGGCAAACCCAGCGAGATCCCATTCAGTCTTCGCCGTCTTCTCCCATCTCGCCGATGTGGTGTTGCGCGTACAGTTCGAGGCCGAGTTTGGCGACGAGATCGAGCTGCGTTTCGAGGAAGTCGATATGATGTTCCTCGTCCGCCATTAGCTTCTCGAACAAATCACGCGTCACATAGTCCCGCACACTATGACAATGCGTTGCTGCTTCCTGGTAAAGCGTGCGGGCGGAAATCTCCGCCGCCAGGTCACAGTCCAGCACTTCTTTGACATTCTGGCCGATGTGCAGCGGATCGAGCACCTGCATGTTCGGAAATCCATCGAGAAAAATGATGCGCTCGACGAGCTTGTCCGCGTGTTCCATTTCCTCAATCGATTCCTTGCGCCATTGCTTTGCCAAATCCTTGTAGCCCCAATTGTCGAGCAGACGATAATGCAGCCAATACTGATTGACCGCGGTCAATTCGTGCCGAAGCGCCTTGTTGAGGAACTCGACGACTTTTGCGTCACCCTTCATTACCGGCTCCTGTTGTGGGCGCTTTGCGGACAGCAGCGTCTCGCCTGGACGCTAGCAAAAGAAATATGGATGCGCTGCCGCAACCGGCACCAAGTTTCCACAAAGCTATCCGGGGTTGCTGCCTAGAGCGCGTCCGCGGCATGCATCGCGCAGGCACAGCCAACTGGACAACCGACTTTGGCACCGTGGAGCGTTTCGTCGATGATCTTGCGAATGGTACGAGCGCAGCGGCCGCATTGGGCGCTGCAGCCAAGGCAGCCATAAACGTGGCTCGTAGAACGTCGTGCCGCAGCGCTGGCCGCGCTTCGGACCTCATGGTCGCTCAACACGTTGCAGGAACAAACAATCATCCAACACCTTGTCGGGGTATTCGCTAACCGGTGCATTGCTCTGAGTCAAAATAAAACTGCCTTTTTAAAAACGTTCTAAACTATTGTCTCAGCAGGATTTTCGCTACAAATAGCGCGGCGAACTTGGTGAATTGATAGATCCTAATTTCAGGCAAACTTGCCGTTATGGAATGACGCGGCCCCTTCAGGACGATCGCGCGATCGCCTCTGCGATTGCGACCGTACGCCGCGCCATTTCGGCGTGCAGCCGCTCGACCATGCGCCCATCAATAGAGACCACGCCTTTACCCTTGTTCTCCGGCAGATCGAAGGCGGCAATCATCTTGCGCGCCTGCTCGACCTCGGCCTGTGAGGGCGAAAATGCCTTGTTGCACGGCTCGATCTGGGTGGGATGGATGAGCGTCTTGCCATCGAAGCCAAGCTCAACCCCTTGCGCACATTCCTCAGCGAAGCCACCGACGTTGCCGATATCGTTGTAAACACCGTCGAGGATCTCAATTCCGCAAATGCGTGCGGCCGCGACGCACATTGAAAGCCACGGCAGCATTGGCGCTCGACCCGGCACCAGGCGCGCGCGCGTGTCCTTTGCAAGATCGTTGGTGCCCATAACGAAACCTGACAGGCGTGTTTCGGAATCGCGCGCCTCCGTGGCAATCGAAAGAATGTTGAAGATCGCGAGTGGCGTTTCAATCATTGCCCACACACGAGTCTTGTGATCGGTACCCATATCGAGCAGCCGCCGGCCAATCAGCTCCAACGTTTCCGCGCTCGATATTTTCGGCACCAGAATCGCATCAGGCGCGGCATGAGCGGCCGCAGAAAGATCGTCGGCATGCCACGGAGTGTCGACGCCGTTGACGCGGATGAAGACTTCGCGCTGGCCAAAGCCGCCAGCTTTTACAGCGTCGGCTACCTGCTGACGCGCGATCTCTTTGGCCTCCGGCGCCACCGAATCCTCGAGATCGAGGATCACCCCATCGACCGGCAGCGTCTTCGCTTTTTCGAGCGCGCGCGCGTTGGAACCCGGCATATAGAGCACGCTGCGACGCGGGCGGATGGTCATTGAGTGCCGACCCCTGTTTCGACCTCAAGCCTATCGTCAGCGCAACCGACGCGCCACTCCCACACCAAAGACGGTTGCCAACCGTGATCCTGCCATGATTGTGTGAGGGCAATCTATCGTTCTGACCCACAACAGCATGTCATTTCCTCAGCAACTGATCGACGGCTATCGCGCGTTCCTCATCGGGCGGTTACGCCATGAGCAAGATCGTTATCGCGATCTCGCCCAAAGTGGCCAATCGCCGGAGGTCATGGTGATTGGGTGCTGCGATTCACGCGTGTCTCCGGAAGTCATCTTCGACGCGCGGCCCGGTGAGTTGTTCGTCGTACGCAACGTGGCAAATATCGTGCCGCCCTATGCGCCCGACCAACAGGCTCACGGCGTTTCAGCCGCCTTGGAATTCGGTGTCGGCGCCCTCAAAATCAAGCACATCGTCGTGCTTGGTCACGCTCAGTGCGGCGGGGTCAAGGCTTACGCGGAAGATGCTGAGCCGTTATCGCCAGGCGATTTTATCGGCAACTGGATGAGATTGATGGCACCAGCGGCAGACAAGGTCGGGCCGCGCGGCACGTTGGCACTGCAAGATTTTCTTACGCGGCTTGAACAGGCGAATGTCGTGAACAGTCTTGAGAACCTGACGACATTTCCACGATTGCGTCAGATGATCGAGCGCGGTCAGGTCTTGACCCACGGCGCTTATTTCGGCGTGGCCACCGGCCAGCTCTCGGTACGCGATCACAGGACCGGAGAATTCATTCAGGCCGCTGCCGACGATTACACCCGGCTGTTCTCGCAGCCACGTTTCTGACCGACCTGCCTGCCGCTTACTGTGCCTTAACCGTAATTCGCCAGTTTTCCTGTGTGATCTGTGGCGGCACACCCGGTCACGGTTACCGAGAATACGGGGATTTGGCCTAACGCGATGGTAATTAGCGATTGCTACAGATAGCCGCAATTCACATTGCCAGGACTGTCTCATCCCGTGATGGAAGAGCGTTCGCTTATCGCCGAGATTGAAGGCACTTTCGCAAGCGGATCGGTCGAGAAGCAGGCGGAAATTGTCCGCCGCATCACCGACCTTTTCCTGGCTGGCGCCGATCGCTATTCCGACGAGCACGTCGATCTGTTTGACGGCGTCATTTCCCGCCTTGCGGAGAAGATCGAGACCAAAGCGAGGGCCGAGCTTGCGCATCGTCTGGCCCCCGCGGAAAACGCGCCTCCGGTGACTGTGCGCAACCTGGCCCGCGATGAGTCGATCGACGTTGCCGGCCCGATATTGAGTCGTTCGAACAGATTGACTGACGAAGACTTGCTGGCCATCGCCAGTGGCAAAAGCCAGGATCGGTTGCTCGCGATATCAAAACGCTCGAGACTCAGCGAAAAGGTCAGCGACGTACTGGTGACGCACGGCAACCGCGACGTTGTGCTCTCTGTGACAAAGAATGAGGGCGCGCGCTTTTCCGACGCCGGCTATGGCAAGCTGGTTGACAGATCAATCAACGATGATGTGCTCGCAATCTGCGTCTCTATGCGCAAGGACATCCCACAGGCGCACTTTAATGCGCTCATCGCAAAGGCTTCGGAAGTCGTGTTTGAGAGGCTGGTGGCCAGCAACCCGCATGCGGTTTACGAGGTGCACAGAGTATTGACCGACATAACCGGGCAAGATGCGGGCACGCAGCCGAACACAAGGCGTGACTACCGGGAAGCCGCAGCGCAATTTGACATTGTCCGGCGTTCGGGGACGCCCGTTGACCCCGTCGTATGCGAGTACGCCGCCAAGGGACAATTCGAAGAAACGGTCGCGGCGCTTTCGGCGCTCTGTCAGACGCCAAGCAAGCTCGTCGAAAGCATCATGAATGACGCGCGGGCAGAAAGTGATTTCGCGCTCATTCTGGCAAAGGCCGCCGGCCTGTCATGGCCAACCGCAAAGCAAATTTGTATCCTGCGGCGCAAGGCTTTTCGCTATTCGCCACAAGCCATCGAAGCTGCCCGGCGCAGTTTCGATCGCTTGCAGTTGACTACCGCCAAGCGCCTGGTGCGCTTCTACAACGAGCGGAACTCGGCGCTCGCAAACTTTAAAGAGCTAGCGCATCAAATTCGGACGCAGCACAACACAAACCCTTCGCCCCGGTAAGGCGCCACAACAGTCGTAAATCGGGAAAGATCGGCAGAAAAGCTATGCCGCCCGGCGTTTGGCCTGGATCAGCTTCCGATTGATCAGGCATTCCGCGATCTGGATCGTGTTGAGCGCGGCGCCTTTGCGCAAATTATCTGACACAACCCACATCTGAAGACCGTTATCGATTGTCGCATCCTCGCGGATGCGGCTTATATAGGTCGCATCCTCGCCGACACATTCATGTGGCGTGACGTAGCCACCCGGCTCGCGCTTGTCGATGACAAGGCACCCTGGTGCGTTGCGCAGAATCTCGCGCGCCTCGTCCGCCGAAATCGGATTCTCGAACTCGATATTGACTGCTTCGGAATGACCGACGAACACCGGAACGCGCACGCAAGTGGCGGTCAGCTTGATTTTGGGATCAAGAATCTTCTTGGTCTCCATCATCATCTTCCACTCTTCTTTGGTGTAACCGTCCTCCATGAACACGTCGATTTGCGGGATAACGTTAAACGCGATCCGCTTGGGAAACTTCTTTATCTCAACTTCGTCGATGGTGAACACCGCCTTGCTCTGTGAGAACAGTTCGTCCATCGCTTCCTTGCCGGCGCCTGAAACTGATTGGTAGGTTGCGACCACAACGCGCTTGATCTTTGCCTTGTCGTGCAGCGGCTTGAGCGCAACCACGAGCTGCGCGGTTGAGCAGTTCGGATTCGCGATAATGTTCTTCTTGGTAAAATCGGCAATCGCGTCGGCATTCACCTCGGGCACGATCAGCGGCACGTCCGGGTCCATGCGCCAAGCGGAAGAATTATCGATCACCACGGCGCCCTGTGTCGCAATCTTCGGCGACCATTCCTTCGACACCGCACCTCCAGCTGACATCAGGCAGATGTCGACGTCGGAGAAGTCAAAATGATCGAGCGCCTTCACCTTCAATGTCTTGTCGCCGAACGAGCACTCCACGCCCTGACTCCGGCGCGACGCGATGGGCACCACCTCGTCGGCGGGGAAATTGCGCTCGGCCAGAATGTCGAGCATCTCACGCCCGACATTACCGGTAGCACCCACGACGGCGACCTTGTAACCCATTGTTAACGCTCCGAAATAAATTACCCCCCGGTCACTGACAGAGGGCAACCGGATCGCAGCGCTTCTAGGCGAGAACAGGCTTCAACACAACGGCGCTCCGCCTCGACAATTGCATGCATCCGACCTTGCGCTCATGGCGCGATGAACTGCCTCACAGCCCCGCGCGCGTACTCGCATATCTGGGTGCTCTTGCGCTGCTGTCCATAGCTGCCGCGCGGCTTTCTCAATCGCCCAAGGTGATAAGTGACATCACGCCAGTGCATCGATCGGAATGGGTCGATATCGAGCGGCCGTTTCCGGCTTTCGCGTTAGCGATCCCTGAGGCTGCCGACGTACCGGCGAGCTATGCCGTCCGCCGGCACGTCGAAGGCGGAGGCCGCAAAGATGTTCTTGGGCTGGGCGACGCTGACAGCGCAGGGCCTTATCTGAAAGTCGAGATCTATCGACCGGGGCGCGAGATTCGTCACTTCGCAGATGCGAAAACCGAGATCGTTGATGGCGCCATCACTCTGGGACCGACCGAGATCACCCGCGCCGCCGAACCTCTTGCGAGCAAATTCGGGCCCTTGACGATTGTTGCTTTTGCCACCTCAAAGGGAACACCTCGTCATTGTCTCGGTTTCGTTCGCACGTACAGCGACCCACGATTGCAGATATCCGGTTGGTTTTGTCAGGGGGGTGCCGAATTCATCGAGCAAACCACCCTGGCGTGTGCACTTGACCGGTTGACGTTGCTCGCAGCCGGTCACGAGCCAAAAGTCGGCTCGATATTCGCGAAGGCAGAACTCAACCGCAGTTATTGTGGCCAACGCGATACAATTCTGGCGCCAACACCGAAATATCATTTGCTGTGGAAGGCGTTGGCAAATCGACCCGAACCGCGGCGCATTGGGCGTTAAGCGCACCCCCTTGGCGGAGTTTTTATTTTGAATTTACGGATATTTACCTAGGATCAGGGCCTGTTATGGGAAACAGAACCCCGCTAGACTGCGTTACAAGAAAGAGCCACCAGTCGAGGATCCCATGAAATTGAAAGCCATCGTCGGCACGTTCGTTCTGGCTGCAGCTGCGGCCCTGCTCGCCGCGCCGGCCGGCGCGCAAACGGACCAGAAGAAGAAGAATGCCGTGGTTTATAACCGCGACCGCACCGTCATGATCAGCCGCGACGAGGATGGCCGAACGCGTACCCGCATCATCATTCAGAAGCGCTCCTATCTCGACCCCGGCACGGAAACTTTCCCGGGCGAGCGTGGCAGAAACACTGACTACGTGGAAAATCCAAACCAGCGCGCGGGAGGCGTGATCAATAATACGTCCGCCGGACTGTACAATACCCAATCGGCACTGCCTGGGCCATGGACCTTGCCGAGCAAGAATAATCCCTGGCTGGGATACTGAACAGGCTCGCACGTTTTAAACGAAACGCGGCCACGAGGCCGCGTTTTCATTTTGTCGAATGAAAATTACCTAGGCGGCGAGTTTCTCCAGTTCGGCCAAAATTGCCGAACCCATTTCCGATGTTGAGATGACTTTGCTGCCTTCCGATTTGATGTCGGCAGTGCGCAGACCCATAGCGAGAGTCGCGGAAATCGCCTGATCGATCCAGTCGGCCTGTTTTCCCAGATTGAATGAGTATCGCAGCGCCATAGCAAACGACGCAATCATTGCAATCGGATTGGCGATTCCTTTGCCGGCGATGTCGGGCGCCGAACCGTGCACCGGTTCATAGAGCGCCCTGCGCTTTTTAGTTTTCGGATCGACTTCACCCAATGACGCCGACGGCAACATGCCGAGCGAGCCGGTCAAAGTCGCCGCGATATCCGAAAGGATATCGCCGAACAGATTATCGGTGACAATGACGTCGAATTGCTTTGGCCAGCGCACCAGTTGCATGCCGCCGGCGTCAGCCAGCATGTGTTCGAGCTGCACATCTTTGTATTCGCGTGCGTGCAGCGCTGTTGTCACTTCGTTCCAGAGTACGCCCGACTTCATGACGTTGCGCTTTTCCATCGAGGTGACTTTATTGCGCCGCTTGCGCGCCAGCTCGAAAGCGACGCGATCGATGCGCTCAATCTCGTAGGTGTCATAGACCTGCGTATCGATGGCACGCTTCTGGCCATTGCCAAGGTCGGTAATTGTCTTCGGCTCGCCGAAATAAACGCCGCCGGTCAATTCACGCAGGATGATGATGTCAAGGCCCTCGACTACCTCGCGTTTGAGCGAGGAGGAATCGGCAAGCGCAGGATAAACAATGGCCGGGCGTACGTTGGCATAAAGGTCGAGGTCCTTGCGCAGCCGCAGGAGTCCGGCTTCGGGCCGCACGTCATAGGGTACCTTGTCCCATTTTGGCCCGCCAACTGCTCCGAAGATGATAGCGTCGGCAGCCTTGGCCTTGTTCATGGTGGCGTCGGTAATCGCAACTCCGTGCGCGTCATAACAGCAGCCGCCGACCAGTGCCGTTTCCGTAACAAACTTGTCGGGGCCTTTCTTGTTAAAGAAATCGATGATGCGCTTCACTTCGGCCATCACTTCGGGGCCAATGCCGTCACCAGGGAGAAGAAGTAGATTGTGGGTTGCCATGCACATTACCTCGCAAGGAACTTGCGTCGCGGATTGCTAAAGCCTCGCCGCAAGCTTGGCAACCTGCCATACATGTGCCGACTTTGAGCCCCGCAGCAATCGAGGCCGTATCGTGCCAACAGGCAGAGCTAGGGTCGTAATCATCGGGGCCGGCTTTGGTGGTCTGGAGGCGGCCAAGGCGCTGAAACGTGCGGCTGCCGACGTCATTGTAATCGACCGGCAAAATCACCATTGCTTCCAGCCGCTGCTATATCAGGTGGCGACCGCAGCCTTGTCGCCTGCGGAAATCGCTTGGCCGATCCGCCACATTCTGCGCCCACAGCGCAATGCAACTGTGCTGATGGAAGAGGTGCACGGAATCGATGTGCTTAAAAAATGTGTCCATACACAATTTGGCGATGTGCCCTTTGACTATCTAATTGTTGCAACCGGTGCGATGCACTCCTACTTCGGCCATGACGACTGGTCTGGCTATGCGCCAGGCTTGAAGCGCATAGAGGATGCCACCCGGATTCGACGCAGTATCCTGATCGCCTTCGAACGGGCGGAAGTCGTGCACGATGAGCAGGAACAGCGGCGCTTGCTTACTTTCGTTATCGTCGGTGGTGGCGCGACCGGCGTCGAGATGGCCGGCGCAATTGCTGACGTCGCGCGCCAGACTCTCGCTGCCGATTTTCGCCGCATCGATCCTCGGTCTGCGCGCATCGTCCTCATTGAGGCCGGACCGCGCGTGCTACCGACATTCCCGCAAAGGCTTTCGGACTACGCACGTGACGTTCTAACGCATGCAGGCGTCGAAATAAGAACAGCGACTCTGGTGACCAAATGCGACGCGCGCGGTGTCGATCTCGAGGACGGGCGCATCAATGCAGGCACTGTCATCTGGGCCGCCGGTGTGATGGCCTCCCCGGCGGCGCGCTGGCTGAATGCGGAGGCCGACCCGGCTGGTCGCGTCAAGGTGGTACCGGATCTGTCGATTCCGGGCCATCCTGAGATCTTTGTCATTGGCGACACGGCCGCCTTGGCCGACAGCAAAGGCCGTCCTATCCCCGGCATCGCGCCGGCCGCAAAGCAAATGGGCAAATACGTTGGGAAGCTGATCGCCGCTCGCCTGGCAGGACGCGAGTGGCGCAAGCCATTTCATTACATGCATCTCGGTGATCTCGCGACGATCGGACGGCGCGCGGCAGTCGTGAAATTCGGGCGGCTCGAACTGAAAGGTTTTCTGGGCTGGGTGTTCTGGAGTGTCGCACACATCTATTTTCTGATCGGTCTTCGTAACCGCTTCGTTGTGGCTTTCAACTGGTTCTGGGATTACGTCACTTTCCAGCGCGGCGCGCGACTGATCACAGACATGCCGCGCAGCGAAGACGCTGGACGTGACGCCTAGCCGGCGCGAAGGCTTGGCAGCAAAGCCGGAGGAAACCATGATCGGCCTTAGCAAGACGCTATCGATCTCACTTGTCGCAATTGCACTTGTTGCCGTAGCGGCAACGTCATGGGCCGTAGAGCTTGATGCAAAGATCCTCGCCTATAAGCTTCCGGATCAGATCAACTGGAGTCCCGTCACACCGGCCGGCAATCAGCAAGCCGTCCTGTTCGGAGATCCCAGCAAACCGGGACTATATGGGGTCATGGTGAGATGGCTGGCCGGCAATCATTTCAGCCGACCGCGCTTCCACCCCAACGACCGTTTCATCACTGTGTTATCGGGAACTTGGTGGGTCGGCAGCGGACCTGATTTCGATCCGAACAACGCCAGTGTGCCAATGCCCGCCGGCTCATTTGTAACGCATTACGGTAAGCAGGTGCACTGGGACGGCGCCAAGGACACTGATGCGGTTCTGCTCATCGTCGGTGAAGGTCCGGCGACATCAACACCGTTCGGCACGCCGCCTACAACCCGCTGAACCAGTTGTAGCCCTTGTCTTCCCAGTAACCACCCTTGTCGGTGTTGGTAACTTCCATCGCCACGACGTATTTCGGATTTTTGAATCCCAATTTGGTCGGAATCCGAATCTTCATCGGAAATCCGTAGGTGCGCGGTAAAATCTGGTTGGCGAATTTGAATGTCATCTGCGTCTGCGGATGTAATGCCGTCGGCATGTCAATCGTGTTGGTGTAACCCTCAGCACACTTGAACCAGACATATTTTGCGCGGGTGTCAGCACCGATGCGTTTAAGGAATTCCGACAACGGTGTGCCCTGCCAGGAGCCGATTGCGCTCCAACCTTCGACACAGACATGCCGCGTGATCTGCGAGACCTCGGGCAGCGCACGCAGTTCATCCAACGTCCACGGCTTTTTGTTGTCGACCAGGCCGGCGACTTCCAACTTGTAGGTTTTTCCATCCACCTGCGGCGCCTCGTCCTCATCGTAATAAGCGTTGAATGGAAACGGCTTGGTGATGGCGCTTTCAGGAAAAGTCGGGGCAAGCTTGCTGCGGCTGAAGAGCGCCGCCTGAGCGCCGTCGTTGAACTCGGAAATTTTGCGCAACACGCTTTCGGCGGCATCCCCGTCGATAATGTCGCAGCCGGTTAAAAAGGTAAGAGCGCCAAGGCTCGCCGCGCCACGCAGAAAGCCACGCCGGCTGGCGTCGGGCATCAGTCTAGCTGCGTCGTTGATAAGCAGCTTCGGCTCTACACCGGGAATGATCTTGCGTTGGCGCATGATTTTCTCCCTAACGTCCGGTGATCATGGCGCGCAGGCTATTCGGTACGATCACCGCCAGCGCCACGTGAACAACAAGGAATCCGGCAATCGCGCTCATGGCAAGAAAATGCACGTAACGGGCGGCATCATAACCGCCAAACAATGTTGTTAGTTCCTGAAACTGCACCGGTTTCCAGATCGATAAACCTGACAGCACGATTACGACGCCCGCCAAAATCACGCCGCAATAGAGCACCTTCTGCACCGCGTTGTAGTGCGAGAGGTCGTCGTGCGCGAGCTTGAAAGTTAGTGCCGCCGTTATATCCGCGACCACCTCGGCTGGGCGAATCGGGAGAAGCTTGCGCCGGAAACGGCCGGTAACAATGCCAAGCGTGACATAGATGACCCCGTTGATGACCAGCACCCACATGGCGGCGAAATGCCAGAGCAGTGCGCCCGCGAGCCAGCCGCCGAGGGTAATGCTTCCAGGAAACGTAAACTCGAACAACGGCGATGCGTTGTAGATTTGCCAGCCAGAACCGATCATCACCAGAACCGCCAACGCATTGATCCAATGGCAGACACGGACCCAGCGGGGGTGGATGGTTGTGTCGGCGGACACCATGCTCATGGTTTCAGCGCTCATTGCGGCCTGCTTTTGTCAGTCAATTCCTAACCCTTAAGTACGGCGCGGCCGGGCCCGCGGATGCGCGAACCCGGCCACTTGCGCAGCTTACTTCTTCAGGAAGTCTTTGGACATATCGTCCTCGTCATATTGGAATTCTTCCGAACGACTGACGTTGCGCCTTCTCAGCTACCACAGCGCCAGAACACGTCCTCATCAGTTTCCCGTTGCCGCAAGCTGGCGTTTGGGTCACGGTTTTGTGAGAATGTATTGCCGGACATGATCGGATGAAGGAGTGAACGCGTGAGCCCTGCCCCGAAGACAAGTCC
>Ga0187788_10000110_pt1 | contig 20145 bp, 15 predicted proteins | sample 1015_BV01_MP10_2_FD_133008 | JGI IMG/M metagenome (GOLD analysis project Ga0187788, IMG submission 133008) | Tropical peat soil microbial communities from peatlands in Department of Meta, Colombia - 1015_BV01_MP10_20_MG | ecosystem: Environmental > Terrestrial > Soil > Wetlands > Peat | place...
CCCGGCCTGCGTGCGCACCCCGGTCACCCGGGGACCCCCCGGCCCGGCCGCGCGCAGGAACCCGGTGACCGGCACGCCCTCGACGATCCGCGCCCCGGCGGCCCGGGCGCCCGCCGCCAGCGACATCGCCACGTCGACCGGATTCGCCCGGCCCTCGTCGGCGATGTAGAAGCCGGCCAGCACGTCGTCGATGCGCAGCAGCGGGAAGAGCGAGGCCACCTCGGCGGCGGAGATCTCCTGGTTGTCGACCCCGAACCCGCGCACGAAGGCCGCCTCGCGGCGCAGCGTCTCCAGCCGGTCGGGGTCGGTGGCCAGGTGGATGTGCCCGACGGCGCGGAACCCGGTGGCGTGCCCGGTCTCGGCCTCCAGCCGTTCGTAGAGATCCCGGGCGTACCGGCTCATCCACAGCGAGGTCTCGTCCGCCATCCCGGCACAGGTGATCAGGCCCGCGGCGTGCCAGGTGGTGCCCGAGGTGAGCTGGTGCCGCTCCAGCAGCAGGACGTCGCGCCGGCCCAGCCGGGTCAGGTGGTAGGCGATGCTGCACCCGATCACCCCGCCGCCGACGATCACCACCTGGGCGCGGGCGGGAAGCTCCGGGGGGCTCACGGCCGCCCGGCTCGGCTGCGCGCGATCACGACTCGCCCGGCGGGTCGGCGGCGACCTCGCGGACGGCGTCGGCCACCTGCCGGCAGGACCAGGCGAACAGCTCCGGCTCCATGGTCAGCGGTGGCTGCATCCGGAACAGGTGAAAGTCGTCGAAGCTGATCCCCAGGACGCCGCGGCGCAGCGCGCCGAGGTGGACGGCGTGCTGGAAGTTCGGCGCCGGATTGATGCTCACCATGTCGGTGACGAACTCCAGGCAGGCCCAGGCGCCCACCGCCCGCATGTCGCCGACCTGCTCCACCTCGGCCACCAGCGGTCCCAGTTCGGCGTGCGCGATCCGGTCCAGGTCCGCGACGTTGTCCAGGACGGGAGGGGAACCGTCCGCACTGCCGGTACCCGTGAGCAGGTCCAGGCCGACCAGGGCCCCGGCGCAGGCCGCCGGCTCCCAGGCGTAGGTGCCGCCGAGGTGCACGTGGGAGTCGGCCATCACCGCGTCGGTGCCGAGGATCGCCGCCAGCGGCTGGCCCCCGGCCGCGATCCCCTTGCCGACCAGCAGGATGTCCGGCTCCAGCCCCCACAGGTCCCCGGCCCAGACCGGGCCGCACCGGCCCAGCCCGCTCTGCACCTCGTCGCAGATCAGCATCCAGCCGTGCTCGCGGCACAGCCGGGTCAAGCCGTCCCAGTACGCCTGGGACGGCGCGAGGATGCCGCCCTCGCCGACCACCGGCTCGATCAGCACGCCCGCGATCTGCTCGGGCTCCACCAGGTGGCGCAGCAGCCAGTACTCGATGTAGTCCAGGTAGAGGGTGTCGTCGTACGGTCCGGGCCCGCGGTGGAACGGCGCCCGGAACCGGTTGGGATAGGGGGCGAAGACGAAACCGCTGACGTACTGGGCGTTGCCGGAGGTGTTCTGCGACGCCTCGGTGGAGTTCGCGGCGGTCAGGTAGGTGGACTCGCCGTGGTACTGGCCGAGGAAGCTGAGGATCATCGGTCGCCCGGTGGCCTCGCGGGCCAGCTTGACCCCGCCCTCCACCGCCTCGGTGCCGGTCACAGCGATCGCGGCCCGGGAGATGTCCCCCGGCGCCAGCGCGACCAGCCGCTCGGCGAGTTCGATCGCGGGCTCGCTGGCCAGGTACTGCGAGATCTCCATCCCGTAGCGGTCCCAGGCGGTGGTGACCGCCTCGCGCACGGACGGCGGCTGCGCGCCGTACGGCGCCGCCCCCCAGGCCGAGAGGTGGTCGGCGAAGACGTTGCCGTCGAGGTCCTCCAGCAGGTGGCCGTACTTGCGGGCGAGCACGACCGGGATGTTGGTGCCGTCACGCAGCGGCCCGTGCAGCACGGCGTCCTTGCGGGCCAGCCACTCCCGGCTGCGTGGTCCGGGCAGCGGGGTGCCGACCCCCGGCCAGCCGGACGCCGTCCCTGGCGGATGGGTACTGGACGGCTGGGTGCCGGCCGGCTGCGTGCTGGACGGTACAGCCATCTCACACCTGCCCGGCGAAGGCCTCGAGGCCTCCACCCGCCTGCTCGCCGCGGGTCAGCCGGCGGAACACCCACCAGCCGAGCAGGATCACCGCGAGCGAGGCCACGAGCATGAGCGTGGCCAGCGCGTTGAGCGCCGGGGTGGGCGCGCCCCGCGCCGTGTTGTAGATCTTGATCGAGGTGGTCTCGGTCGAGGCGTCGGAGGAGAGGTAGCGGACCAGCACGAAGTCGTCGATCACATCGGCGAAGACCAGGACGGCGCTGGCGAAGACCGCGGGGGCGAGCATCGGCAGCAGCACCCGGCGGAGCGCCCCGACCGCGGAGGCCCCCAGGTCGCGCGCGGCCTCCTCGTACTGCTTCCCGATCGTCAGCAACCGGGCCCGTACGATCACCACCGGGTATGACAGCTGGAAGGTGACCAGCCCCACCACCTGGGCAGTGGTGCCCAACGTGAACGGGGTGGCCAGCTGGGTGATCATGTAGAGCAACGCCACGGCGAGCGTGATCTCGGGGATCACGAAGGACAGCAGCATGGTGAAGTTCGCCCCGGACGGGAGCCGGCCGTGCCAGCGATCCAGGCCGAGGGCGAAGGCCACGCCGAGCGGCACGGCGACGAGCGTGGTGAGCACTCCGAGGACGATCGTGTGCACCAGCGCCGTTCGCAGGCTGGGATCGTGCGCCACGGACAGGTCCGGGTCGGTCAGGTACCAGCGCAGCGAGAAGCCCTGCCACACGCTGCGCGACCGTCCGGAGTTGAACGAGAACAGCGCGGCGATCAGGACCGGGGCCAGCGACCAGAACAGGTAGGCGATGGTGATCCCGGCGAGCACGTACGGCGGCCGCCAGGGACTGCGCCACTTCGCGCTCACCCGATGGATCAGCCCGGTGCCGCGCGGGGCCTCGCCGGCCGGTGCCGGCCGGGTCGAGGTGGGTGCGCCGAGCGTGGTCACGATCGGACGTCCTGACCGCGGGCGGTGCTGCGGACGTAGAGCAGCATCGGGATCAGCAGGGCGATCACCAACAGCATGACGAGCGCGCTGGCCTGGCCGGCCTGCCCGGGGCTGCTCACCGCGAGGTTGATCAAGTTACCCAGCATCGCGGTCTGCGGGGCGTTCGAGAGCAGGTCGTTGGTGAAGTAGTCACCGAGCATCGGCAGGCCGACCAGGACCAGGCCCGCGATCACCCCCGGCGTACTCATCGGCAGGATCACCCGCCGGAAGGTGGCCACCCTCCCGGCCCCGAGGTCCCGGGCTGCCTCGATCATGCTCGGGCTGATCCGGTCCAGCGCCGCGAACAGCGGAAGGATCATGTACGGGACATACCCGTAGACCAGGCCCCCGATCACGGTGCTCGCCCGCCCGTTCAGCCAGTCGACCTGGAACGGCAGCAGGCCGTTCAGGCTGATCACACGGTTCACCAGCCCGTCGTTGGAGAGCAGGTTGACCCAGGCGAGCATCCGCATCATGTAGCTGATCCAGAACGGCGCCAGCACGAGGGCGAGCACCAGCCCCCGCCAGCGACCCGCGTGTCGGGCGGCGTAGTAGGCGACCGGAAAGGAGATCACGAGGCACAGGGCCATCGCGATGGTGACGTAGACGACGGTCCGCACCACCGGTGGACCGAAGAACCCGTTCGGGCCCACGAGGTGGCTGAAGACGAAGTCGAACTGGGTGAAGGACCAGTGCATCGGGTTCCAGGCCGGCAGCTGTGAGCGGAAGATCGGGTCGATGGTGCCGAAGGCGAGCGCCAGTACGACGTAGGCCGGCACCACGAAGAACAGGACGAGCCACACGATTCCCGGCAGGCTGAGGATCGCGCCGAAGAACCCCGAGCGGTGGCCCCCATCCGCCCGCCGGGCCCGGCCGGAGCGTGCCCGGCCGGGCCCACGCGTGGTCATCTCAGCCTCCGGCCTTGAACCGCTGCCAGAGCGCCAACCACTTCGCGTCCACCGCGGGCGACAGCTCCAGCGTCCGGTACCCGGAGGCGAAGAACTCGGGCAGCACGACCGCGGACTCCAGGTTCGGCGGCACGTACTCCTGGTCGACCAGCGCGGAGGGGGTGAGGCTGACCTGCGGCGGCTGGTATCCGGTCTGGCCGAAGTTGCCCAGCGCCACGTCCGCGTTCAGCACGTGGTTGAGGAACAGGTGGGCCAGCACCGGGTTCTTCCCCCCGGTCAGGACCACGATCAGGTCGTTGTTCACCAGGCCCTTGCCGTTGGGCGGGAACCAGTAGCGGAAGATCGAGGGGTCGCCGCCCTTGGGCAGGTAGTACTGCATGTTGACCGCGTCGCCCGACCAGACGTGCGAGACGGCGTACTTGCCGTCCGGCATCTCGCTGTACGCGTTGATGGTGACCTTCGGCCTGGTCGCCTGGGTCATCGCCTGCAGGTCGGCCTGGACCATGGCGAGCTGGGCGTCGTCCCCGGTGTTGACATCGCTGATCCCATGCCGCAGCAGCACCATCGACGGGGTCTCCCGGTAGTCGTCCAGGACCGAGATCTTTCCGGCGTACTGCTTGTCCCAGAAGACGTCCCACGGGTTGGCCCGGATGGCGACGTCCTCCTTTGCCATGTCCGTCCGCCAGGCGATCCCCGTCGTGTAGATCGTGTACGGGATGGTGTAGCGCCACCCGCCGTCGTAGAACGGGTTGGTGAACTCCGGCCAGACGTTCTTGATGTTGGGGATGTAGTCGTGGTTCAGCGGCCGGACCAACCCGGTGGTGACCATCTTGCCGATCGTGTCGTAGCTGGAGCCGATGAAGATGTCGAACGGCACGGCGCCGGAGCGGATCTTGGCCAGCGCCTCGGGGATGTCGTTGAACGTGGTCAGCTTCACCTTGACGCCGGCTGACTTGTACTTGGCCTCGAACGACTTGATCGCGGCGGGGTCGAGGTAGTCGGCGTAGTTGTACAACTGCAGCGTCGCGTTCTTCTCGGGTGTCAGGCCCGAGGCGATCGGCGGGTTCGCGGTTGAAATCGGCCAGGTCACCGGGTTCGCGGGCGAGGCGACCTGCAGCGTTGCGGTCGGGCTGGCGCCGCCCGTGGCCCCGGTGGAACGGGCGCACGCTGCGAGCAGCGGGGAGCCTACGGCCCCCACTCCTGCCAGACGCATGAAGTCACGGCGCGTGAACGGGCGTCGCACCGGCCGGCGTCGTCCCTCATCACGGGGATCGACCATCTCACCCTCCACCCAGTCTGTGTGGGATCTGTGCGGTGCACCGGCTTTCCCTGGCCCGGTGCGGGTTGTACGGGGGTTGTTCTGGGTTGTACCTGTCCCTGGAAACGCCAGACCTAGACTGAACGGTCAGTCAGTCCTTGACAAGGCCCCGTTCGGAGAAGATTGCAGATCGCAACCATCGGGTGGCGACGGCGTACATTGCCCTCACGGGCTGTGACTTCATAAGCTGAACGGCCAGTCAAAGGCTCGCGCTGGGAGGACCCGGATGACCGCTGCCACGCCACCGGCCCGGGCCGAGGTCGCGCCCGCTCCCGCGCGCGCCCCCCGCGCTCCGGCCGCCGGCGGTGGCGGCGCCGTCCGGCTGGTGGCGCTGAGCAAGACCTTCGGCGAGGTGGCCGCCGTCCGGGAGATCGATCTGGACATCCCGGCCGGGGAGTTCTTCTCGCTGCTCGGGCCCTCGGGGTGCGGCAAGACCACGACGCTGCGGCTGATCGCCGGCTTCGAACCGCCGACCTCCGGGCAGATCCTGCTGGACGGCTACGACCTGGCCCCGGTGCCGCCCAACAAGCGACCGGTGAACACGGTGTTCCAGAACTACGCGCTGTTCCCGTTCAAGAACGTCCGGGACAACGTGGCGTTCGGGCTGCGCTACACCAACGCGACCAAGGCAGAGACACGCAAACGGGTGAACGAGGCGCTGGCCCTGGTGCGGATGGCCCAGTTCGCCGAACGCCGCCCGTCCCAGCTCTCCGGTGGGCAGCAGCAGCGGGTTGCGCTGGCCCGGGCGCTCGTGCTCAACCCCCGGGTGCTGCTGCTGGACGAGCCGCTGGGCGCCCTGGACGCCAAGCTGCGCAAGACCCTGCAGATCGAGCTGAAGGCGCTGCAGGAGACGGTCGGGATCACGTTCATCTACGTGACGCACGACCAGGAGGAGGCCCTGACCATGTCCGACCGGCTGGCCGTGATGGCCGCCGGCCAGGTCGAGCAGGTCGGGACGCCGTCCCAGGTGTACACCGAGCCGGCCACCGCCTACGTCGCGGACTTCCTCGGCTCGGCGAACGTGTGGGACGTCGAGGCGCTCGGCCCCGCCGGCAACGGGATCCCCTGCGCCCGGATGTGCGAGCTGGTGCTCCAGGTCGCCGCCGGCCCGCCGCACGCACCGGGAGCCGCCAAGCTCGTGGCCCGCCCCGAGCGGCTCGGCCTGAGCCCGCTGGCGGGCGCGGGCGGCCTGGCCGCGGGCACCCCGGGGGCCGGCGAGCTGGGTCTGAACCAGCTTCCCGGCCTGGTGGACCGGGCCGTCTACCTGGGGGCCACCCTCCAGATCGTGGTGCGCCTGACGGACGGCAGCACGGTGATCGTGACCCGTCCCAGCGAGAGCGGGGAGCCGGAGTACCGGCACGGCGACGCCGTCTGCGTCACGCTCCCGCCGGACGCGCTGCGGCTGCTCCCCGGCGGCGCCGACCACGCCTGATCCGCGCCGCCTGATCCACGCTCATCTCGACGTCTCTGCCGCCGACTCCAACGCGTCGAGGATCTGGTCCAGGTACTGCCACCAGTGCCGCTCGTCGGGGCCGAAGGCCGCCATCAGCCAGACACCGAGCACGAAGATCAGGCGAGCCACCTCCTGAGCGGGCAGCTCACCCTCGACCGATCGCTGGTCGGCCAGCGCCGTCAGGACCGAGCGGACCGTGTCCGGGTCGAACTCCGCCCATTCGTTCATCTCGACAAACGAGCCGGCCAGGCGCTGCAGGTCCGCGTCGTCGGGACGCTGCCCGCCGTTGAGGTCCCTCAGCGCGAAGGCGGCGACGAGGGTGGCCAGGTTCACCGAGTCCTGCACGGTGGCGTCACCACCGTCGGCCATCGCCCGGAGCGCCTCCGCGCTGCGGCCGGGATCCCGGGCGACGGCGGCCGCGAACGCCTCCCGGACCAGCGGCTCCACCGCCATGTTGAGCTGGACCATCACCTGTCTCCTCGCCCTCGCTGACGTCGTGCCTCGGCCTTCGCCCTGATCGCCTGCCAGACGCCGACGCTGCCGACGCTGGCCGTGATCCCTGCCACCACGAGCTCCGGCATCTTGAGGATCGTGGCAGCCACCGCCCAGGCACCGCTGACCACTGCGCTGCCGATCGCAAGGTTCTCCGCGCTCAGCCGGTGGCGGGGCGGCGGCGACGACTCGCGCTGCTCGCGCCCCCACTTCTGGGCCGACGGCCTCAGCGTGGAACCGGCCCGCGACGGCGACCCCGTCCCGGACGCCGCCGGATGACCTCTCCCGTCACCCCTTCAAGTCGAGTCCGCCACCGCTCGCGCCGTGGCCAGGACCTCCTTCGCGGCCTCGCCCGCCGTGGCGAGCTGCGCGAGCAGGTGCTCGACCTCCGACTTGAGCCGGGTGAAGCCCTCGACGGCCGCGTTCGCGCCGAGCGCGACGGCTTGATCGAGAGCCTGATCCGTCTGCTGCTCCACCGCTGAGATCGTGGCCGTCCCTTCGTCGATCTTGACGACGGCCGCGCCGATGCCCTGGATGATCTCCTCGATCGCCGACATGCCACGCCTCCCCCTGTAGTCGCGACGGCCAGCCTAATCACCGAAAGGGAATGAAACGGTCGCCCTCGGCCGCGCCGAGTGCGACGTTGCCCGGCTTCGAAGCGCCGACTGCGACGCTCGCGGGCCCATCCGCGCGGCGATGGCCCGCCGACGTCTCACTCGCCGTGGGGAACCCCTCGAACGTCTCACTCGTGAGGTGGCCGGTGCCCGCCCGGTCCGCCCACCGCGGTCGCGACCGCTGCTCCCCGACGAACTCGGCCTGCGCTCGACCCCAGCTCCGCGCGGCACGCGTGAACCCCCTTATCCACAGGCGTTTCCGGGTGGTCGAGAAGGTCGGTGGTGGCTCGTAACGTGCCGCCATGGAGATGTCGACTGAGGACGTGGCCGGCCAGGAGCATCCGGTGTTTCGTGCGCTCGCGCTCATCCAAGAGAGGTTGGAGGTGGTGACGTCGACACCTACGTCGTCGCTGTCGGACGCCGAATTGCTCTCACTGATCGCGGAGATGGACGAGACGCGGGCTGCGCTCAAGACCCTGCTGCTGGCCGTGGCCCGCCTGCTGGATGAGCGGGAGGCTGAACGTCCGACGACTTACGAAACCGGCGAAGAGGTCCAGGCGTCAACGACCCCGGGCCCCGCGGCGACGATTCCGCCCCGGCTGTGAGACCGAAGAAGGCTCAGGTCCAGGCCGGGCCGAGGCGCTCCCGGCACAGGTCCATCGCCAGGTCGTAGGCGCGCTCGGGGGTCACCAGCGAGTCGCCGAGGGCGATCTGCACCGCCAGGCCGTCCAGCACCGCGCACAGCATCATCGCGAAGTCCTCGGGGTCCGCCGGGCCGAACTCCCCCGAGGCCTGCCCCTTGCGCACGATGCCGGCGATCCGCTCCCGCCAGCGGCTGTCCAGCTCCTCGCGGTCCTTCGAGGCCCCGGGATGGCGCACCGCCTGGGACCACAGCTCCAGCCACAGGACCCACGTGCCCGGCATGCCGTCCACGCCGCGGGGCTCGCAGCTGAGCCGGACCAGGCTCTCCAGCTGGGCGGCGGGGGAGGTCAGCCCGCCGAGCCGGTCGGAGATCGCGGCGTAGAAGGCGTCCTCGGAGTAGCGCAGGGCCTCGATCAGCAGCCGGTCCCGGGTCCGGAAGTAGTAGATCACCAGCCCGGTGCTGACCCCGGCCCGCTTCGCGACGTCGGCGATCCGGGTGTCACCGAACCCGCGCTCCCCGATCACGATGGCGGCCGCGCGCAGGATCTGCTCACGTCGCAGGTCCGCACCACGATCCGCCGCCGCCTCGGCCCCCATCAGCCACCTCCGCCCTTGTTGCAACGGTACCAGCCGTTTAAACTGAACGTTCAGTCAGCGCAGAAGCGGCCACCCGGCGCAGGAGGACTGATGACCGGCTCGTATGACGCGATCGTGGTCGGCGGCGGCCACAACGGCCTGGTTGCCGGGGCATACCTGGCACGGGCAGGGGCACGCACCGTCGTCCTGGAGGCACGGCCGGTCACCGGAGGCGCCGCTGCCACGGAGGCACCCTGGCCGGAGGCGCCGGACACGAAGGTGACCCGGCTGTCCTACGTGATGAGCCTGATGCCGCCGACGATCATCCGCGAGCTGTCACTGGAGCGGCACGGCTACAAGGTCTACCCGATGGGCCCCTACTACCAGGCCTTCCCGGAGGGTGGCTCGCTGAAGCTGTTCGCGGACGACGCGAAGCGGAACCACGAAGAGGTCTCCAAGTGGTCCCGCAAGGATGCGGACGCGATGGCCGCGTGGGACGGCTGGCTGGCCGGCCTGGCCGAGGTGCTCGGCCCGTTGCTGCTCCAGGTGCCGCCGACGATCGGCTCACACCGGCCGGGCGACCTGATGGAGACGCTGCGCCTGGCCTGGCGGCACCGCGGGGTGGGCGTGCGGACGATCGCGGACGTCACCCGGTTGTTCGCGATGAGCATCGCCGACCTGCTCGACGACTGGTTCGAGTCGCCGCAGGTGAAGGCGAGCCTCGCGGTCAACGGCGTGATCGGGACCTGGGCCGGGCCGTGCTCCCCGGGCACCGCCTACGTGATGGCGCACCACTCGATCGGGGACGTCGGCGACGGCCACCTCGGGAACTGGGGGTTCCCGGAGGGCGGGATGGGCGCGGTCGCGGCGGCCGTCCGGCGCTCCGCCGAGGAGCTGGGGGCCGAGATCCGCACCGGTGCCCGGGTCGAGCGGGTGCTCACCGACAGCGGGCGGGCGATCGGGGTGGCGCTGACCGACGGCACCGAGCTGTGGGCGCCGATCGTGGTGACCAGCCTGCACCCCAAGACGGCGTTCCTCGACCAGCTGTCGCGGGAGGAGCTGCCGGATGACTTCGTGCGCGACATCGAGCACTGGAAGTCCCGCAGCGGCGTGGTGAAGATCAACCTGGCGCTGTCCGAGCTCCCGGACTTCACCGCCGACCCCGGCACCCAGCAGCAGGAGCACCACACCGGCTCGGTCGAGATGGCGCCGTCCGTGGAATGGATGGAGCGCGCCTTCCAGGACGCGCGCGAGGGCCGGCCGGCCGAGCGGCCGTTCAGCGACGGCGTGATCCCGACGACGTTCGACCGCACCCTGGCACCGGACGGCGTCCACATCATGTCGCTGTTCACCCAGTGGGTGCCGGCCGAGTGGAGCCAGGAGCCGCACACCCAGGAGCTGGAGGAGTACGCCGACCGGATGATCGACTGCTACGACCAGCTCGCCCCCAACTTCAAGTCCTCGATCCTGCACCGCGACATCGTCGGGCCCTACCAGATGGAGCAGGAGTACGGGCTGATCGGCGGCAACATCTTCCACGGCGAGCTGTCGCTGGAGCAGCTGTTCCACATGCGGCCGGCGCCCGGATACGCCGACTACCGGACCCCGATCCACGGGCTGTACTACGCCAGCTCGGCGACCCACGCGGGCGGCGGGGTGTGCGGCATCCCGGGCTGGCAGGCGGCCAGGGCGGCGATCAGCGACACCAAGCGGGCGCACCGGAACGACCGGGTCCGGCACCTGCTGCGCCGGGGCTGAGCCGCCACCGCACCCGGCTCAGCTCACTCACCGGGCTCACTCACCCGGCCGGAGCCGGCGAGGGCGCTGCCGCGGGCCGCGGGCGGCCCGCGCCGGCCAGCCGGCCCAGCATCATCCTGGCCATGCCGCGGGCACCGACCAGGCGCAGCAGGTTGCCGGGCGCGAAGTACTCCGGCATCTCCACGGCCCCGGTCAGCACGCCGAGGAACCGCTGGATCTCTGCCGGCCGGCGGGCCAGCGCGGAGAACAGCACCCGCTCCTCGGGTTTCGGCGGCCCGAACGAGGCCAGCCCGAGCGTGAAGTCGTACATCGGGCGGGTCTGGCGGTCGCGCTCCGCGTGGTAGCCGGCCAGCGCGGCGTCCAGCGGTCGCCGCCCGCCGAAGCCGTCGCGCAGCGCCCCGGCCAGCAGCTCGGCGTCGCGCAGCGCGTGCCCGATACCCTGGCCGGTGATCGGATCCATCACCAGACCGGCGTCACCGACAAGGGCCCACGCGTCACCGTAGGGCAGGCGGATGACGCTGGGCAGGTCGGGGGTGGTCCGGAAGCGCTCCGCCCGGCGCCCGCCGCGCACGCGCTCGCCGAGCGTGCCCGCCCGGTCCAGGGTGGCCAGCACGTTGCCCTCGACGTCGGCGCGGAACGCCTGGAACTCCTCGATCGGCCAGGCGACGTAGGTCATCACCAGCCCGTCGTTGGTCGGCCACGCGCCCACCGCGCGCCGGTCCAGCCCGTACATCTCGCCGCCGTCGAGCTCCACCCCTTCCCAGTACGTGTAGCAGGCCAGCGACCGGGACGCCGCGGCGTGCAGCCGCCCGGCCTGCGCGGCCCGGGCCACCGTGCTGTTCCTGCCGTCCGCCCCGACGACGAAGCGGGCCGTCTCGGTGACGGCGGCCCCGCCCCTCTCCCGGCCGCGTACCCGCACCGACCCGCCCTCGATGAGGATCTCCTCGACCGCGAACCGCTCCCTGACCTCCGCACCGGCGGCGCGGGCGGCGTCGACCAGGAGGGCGTCCAGGACGGTCCGGCGGGGGCTGTACAGCGCGTCGACGCCCCGGAAGGCCGGGAAGCTGCCGTCGAGCACGACCCCGCCGTTCTGGAACCGGACCCGGCGGGTGGCCGGGGCCCCGGAGGCGATCACCCCGTCGAGCACTCCCCAGTCGGCGAGCCGGGCGACCCCCGGCAGCTGAACCTGGTGGGTGGACAGCGTGTCGCTGGGGAACGCGGCCCGGTCCACGGCCAGGACCCGCAGGCCCTCGCGGGCCAGCAGCATGGCGGTGGCCGACCCGGCCACCCTGGCGCCGACCACGACGACGTCGTACATGGTGTCCTCCTGCCCGGGCGGTGCCCGTTCCGATCCGTGGTGATGCCCCTGATCGGAAGGCGCGAGATCGGTTCTGGCGGCGCGCCAGAATGAGGGATGCCGACGTTGTGGCTGGTCGGGCGGGCGCGCGAGGTCGCGCGCCTGCACGACGCCTACGCGGCGGCACGCGCCGGCACCGGCGGGCTGGTGCTGGTCACCGGTGAGCCGGGGATCGGCAAGACCCGGCTCCTCGACGCGGTGCTGGAGGCGGCGCAGCCGGCGCCGACCGTGCTGCGGGGGACCGGCCGGGACGGCGTCGGCGTCCCGGGTCTGTGGTTGTGGGAGGAGGTCATCCGGGCGGCGCACGACCAGGGGCTGCTCACCGGCACCGGGCTGCTCACCGGCACCGGGCTGCCCACCGGCACCGGGCTGCCCACCGACCGGTTGTCCTCCGGTCAGTCGTCCGCCGATCGGTTGCCCGCTGATCAGCAGGACGGCGACCGGTTGCGGGTCTTCGACGCGGTCAGCCGGGGCCTGCGTGACCTCGCAGCGAGCCATCCGCTGGTGGTCGCCCTGGACGACCTGCAGTGGGCCGACGCGGGTTCGCTGCGCCTGTTGCGGTACCTCGCCACCGACCTCGCGCGCTCCCGGCTGCTCGTCCTCGGCACCCTTCGCGACGGGGTGCCCGACGCCGGGATCGATGCCGAGGGCGACGAGAGGGCCGACGATACGCGCGACGAGAGGGGCGGCGAGGAGGGCGAGCGCGCCGCGGCTCGGGAGCAGCTGGCGCGGCTGCTGCCCATGGCGGCGACGGTGCCGCTCGGCCCGCTGTCCCTGGCCGAGGTCGGGCAGCTGGTCCGGCGGATCGCCCCCGAGCGCGCGACCAGGGAGCGGATCGCGGCCCTGCACGAGCGCTGCGGCGGCAACCCCTTCCTGGTCCGGGAGCTCAGCCAGGCCGCGGATCCGCAGCAGCTGCCGGTCGGCGTCCGGGATCTGCTGCGGGGGCGGCTGGCACAGCTGCCGAGGCCGGCGACGGAGGTGCTCGAGCTGGCGGCGGTGGCCGGCCGGGAGGTCCAGGTGCCGATCCTGCGCCACGCGGGCGATCTCGCCCCCGCGGGCCTCGCCCGGGCCGTCGACGCCGCCGTGGCCGGTGGGTTCGTGCACCGGCCGGAGCCGGGCACCATCCGCTTCGTCCACGACCTCTACCGCGAGGTGCTCTACCTCGACCTGGACTCCCTGACCCGCGCGACCCTGCACGCCCGGGTCGCCGACGCGCTTGAGGCCCTGGTGGCCCGGGGCACCCCGGGGCTGGCGGCCGAGCTGGCGCGGCACCGGGTGCAGGCGGCGTGGCTGAGCGACCCCGCACAACCGCTGCCCTACCTGCGGCGGGCCGCCGAGGAGGCCACCGCCAGGTTGGCCTTCGAGGAGGCGGCCGGCCACCTGGCGGAGGCGGTCCGGCTGGCCAGCCTGGCCGGGCAGCCGGCGACCCGGCGGGCCGCGCTCCTCGATCTCGCCGACGCGCAGCGCCGGGTGGGCGACCTGCAGGCGGCCCGGAGCGGCTACCTGGCCGCCGCCGAGGACGCCCGGGCCGGCGGCGACGCGCACGGCCTGGCCCGCGCCGCCCTCGGGCTGCACGGCATCGGGTCGGCCACCTGGACGGCGCACACCACCGAGATCACCCTGCTCGAGCAGGCCCTCGCCACGCACCCGGGAGCCGACGACGCGACGGTCGCCGTCCTGCTCGCCGCGCTGGCCCGGGAGTACGTGCACGGGTCCCCCGACCCGCAGCGCGCGCTGTCGGCCAGCGAGCGCGCCGTCGCGATCGCCCGGCAGGTCGGGTCACCGGCAACCCTGGGCGACTGCCTGCTGGCCCTGCACGACGCGGTGTGGTGGCCGGGCAGCGCGCCGCAGCGGCTGGAGATCCTGACCGAGGTCGCCGCGATCGCGGAACGCACCGGCGCCGGGTCGCTGGCCTGGCAGGCCTGCTTCGGGACCTTCGTGGCACTGCTCGAACGTGGCGACCCCCGGGCCTACGCGGAGCTGGAGCGAGCCGGCCGGCTCGCCGCCGAGCTCGGCGACCTGCACGGCCAGTGGGTGGTGCGGTCACGGCGTGCCGTGGTCGCGATCCTGACCGGCCGGCTCAGCGACGCCGAGGCGCTGATCCGGCAGGTCGGGTCGCAGGCCGAGCGGCTGGGCGAGCCCGACGGCCGCAACGTCGTCGGCGACCTGGCCACCCAGCTGGCGTCGCTGCGCGGGAACCTGGGCGACCTCCGGGACGTGTGGAGCCGGGTGCCGGACCTGCCCCCGCTGGTGCTGGCCCAGATCCAGGCCCAGGCCGCGCTGGAGCGCGACGACCCGACCGAGGCGCTGGACCGCCTGCGGCCCTGGATCGAGGTGGCGCTGACCGGCTCGCGGGGATGGCAGCAACTCGGTCACCTCGCGCTGATCGCGCAGGCGGCGGCCGGTGCCGGTGATCTGCCGCTGGCCGAACGGGTCTACCGGCAGCTGCTGCCGCACGACGGGGACATGGTGGTGACCGGTGGCGCGGTCAGCGTCGCCGGGCCGGTGAGCCTGTACCTCGGCCGGTGCGCGGCGGCGCGGGGCGGCGTCGATGCCGCGATCGCGCACCTGGAGCGGGCCATGGCGGTGGCCGCCGCGCTGGACGCCCGGCCGTGGCTGGCGCGGGCGCAGGTCGAGGCCGCTGGGGTGCGCCTGGGCCGATCCGCCGCCGGTGACCGGGCGGCCGCGGACGAGCTGCTCAAGGCCGCCGTCGCGACCGCGGACGACGTCGGCATGGCCGGGCTGTCCCGGCGGGCGAACGACCTGCTGGCGCCGCCGGCCGCGCCGCGGCACGTGTTCCGGCGGGTGGACGACGTCTGGACCCTCGGCTTCGACGGCGAGGTCGTGCAGATGCCCGATGCCAAGGGGCTGCGCGACATCGCCCGGCTGCTGGCCACCCCGGGCCGTGAGGTGCCGGCGGCCGCCCTGATCGGGGACGAGGCGGGCGCGGAGGCGGAGCTGGGCGCGGACCCGGTGCTGGACGACGCGGCCCGGCGGGCCTACCGGCGCCGGCTCGACGAGCTGGCCTCAGCGGTGACCGCGGCGGAGGCCGCCGGTGACGCCGAGCGCTCGGAGCGGCTGCGGGCGGAGCGTGACGAACTGGTCGCCGCCCTGTCGGTCGCCTACGGGCTGGGACGCCGTCCGCGCCGGCTCGGTGAGGGCGGCGAGCGGGCACGCAAGGCGGTGACCGCGCGGATCCGGGACAGCCTGGGCCGGATCGAGCGGCGCCATCCCGCACTCGGACGCCACCTGCGCGAGTCGATCGTCACCGGGACCGCGTGCTGCTACCGCCCCGCCGAGGAGACCCACTGGTCCCTGTGACCAGGCAGGGACCAGCGGGGACCGGCGAGAGCCGGGGTCAGGAGGAGATCGCGGATTCGGGGAAGGGGAGCGCGATCGGGTCGGCGGCCAGCCGGCTGCGGCCGTCCTCGTCGAACCGGTCCAGGCCGAGCTCGCTGACGTCGAGGACGTCGGTGCGCCCGTTGAGCGCGACGTCCGCGGTGACCCGGGACACCGCCGGGCCCCACATCATCCCGTGCCCGCCGGCGCAGGCCACCGTCACGCCCGGGATCGGCCCGTCCTTGTCGATCGCGGGACCGATGATCGGCAGGTGGTCGGGGGTGTAGTCGATCGTGGCCGCCCAGACCCTGCGCAGGCCGAGCCCGCGGGTGGCGGGGACCAGTTCGGCCAGCCGCGCGCGCATCAGCTCCAGGTACGGCCAGTCCACCTCGCGGGCCTCGCCCGGGGGCTCCAGCGGGTTGCTCATCCCGAACAGCACCCCGCGGTCCTCCGGCCGCCAGTACAGGCCCTCGGCGACGTCGAAGACCATCGGCAGCCGGGACGGATCCCGGGTCAGGTCGAAGTCGGGATGCGGCCGGGTCACGGCCACCTGGTGGCGGGCGCCTCCGGCCGGGATCCGCACCCCGGCCAGCGTGCCCACCTCGGCCAGCGTTGGTCCCCCGGTGAGGACGACGAGCCCGGTCGCCACCGGCCCCGCGGCGGTCGCCACGCCGACGAGCGCATCGGAGGAGGAGCGCACCAGGCCGCGGAACGCCGTCCGCTCGGCGACGTGGACGCCGTCCCGGGCCAGCGTCACCGCGTAGGCCAGCACGTTGCGCGGCGGGTCGAGGTACCCGTCACGCTCGGCGAACGTCCCGCCCAGCGTGCTGCCTGGGGCCAGTGTCGGGTTGCGGGCATCCGCGGCCTCGGGGTCGAGCCACTCGACCTCCAGGCCGAGGCCGCGCTGCATCGCCATCCGCTCGCGGGCCTGGCCCACCTGCTCCGGGGTGAACGCGGGCATGAAGTAGCCCTGCTCGACGAACCCGGAGTCGATCCCCAGCTCCTCCGCCTGGCGGCGGTAGAAGTCGCGGGTCCAGCTGCCGAGCAGGACGGCGGGCGGCGTCCCGCCCTGCCCGCGGACGATCCCGGCGGCCCGGCTGGAGGCGCCCTGCCCGAGCACCCCGCGCTCGAGCAGGACGACGTCACGCAGCCCCGAGGCCTTCAGGAAGTGGGCGCACCAGCCGCCGATGGTGCCGCCGCCGACCACGACGGCGTCGGCGGTGGCCGGGAGGCTCAATGGCCCACCAGCGGCTTCTCGTGCGCCGGCTGGCCGCAGTAGCCGCGGGCGACCATCGTGACGAACTGGTAGACGGCGTCCTCCTGCGGCGACAGCGGTCCGGGCACGGCGTACCCGGACTCCAGCCCGCGCTGCACCGACTCACACGCCGCCCAGTCCTGCCGGTTGGTGATGTCCCAGAAGACCGAGGCGTAGCCGGGGTCGAAGCCCTCCCGCTCGACCGCCTCGGGCGGGAACGCCCAGGCGCACTCGATCCAGGTCCGGCCCGGCGACTCGGGCACCAGCCGGTGCGTCATCACGTAGTCCGGGTGCAGGCTGATCAAGAGGTTGGGGAACACCTGGATGTAGTCGACCCGGTTGAGCGCCTCGGTCGGGATCCCCGGGATCGGCAGGCCGTCGCTGTGCCCGTCCAGGGACATCGTGGCCATCCCCGCGCGCAGCTCCATCCAGCCGCCGATCCAGGCCCCCGGCGAGTCGAACGCCCAGTTCTCACCGCTTTCCGGAGGGCTGACCGCGCACAGCTCGGGGTGGATCAGCGGGCAGTGGTAGCACTCCTGGTAGTTCTCCGAGATGATCTTCCAGTTGGCCTCGATCACGTACTCGTGGGAGACCTTGACCACCAGCCGTTCCGGTTGGTACGGCGCGATCCGCTCCTCCAGGTCGCCGAGGTAGGTGGCCAGGTCCGGGGCGTTCCCGGAGAGGTCGACGAAGACGTACCCGTGCCATTCGGCCACCCGCAGCGGGTGCAGGCCGTGCTCTTCCGGGCGGAAGCCGGCCACCTCCTTGTACCCGGGGGCCACCTTCAGCGACCCGTCCAGGTCGTAGGTCCACGCGTGGTAGGGGCAGACCACCGCCCGCTTGGACGCCGAGGCCCCGCACGCGAGCAGCTCGTGCCCGCGGTGCCGGCAGGTGTTGGCGAACGCGTGCAGGACGCCGTCCTCGTCGCGGGTCAGCAGCACGCTGGTCGCGCCCACCCGCTCCGCACGCTGGTCCCGCGGCTGCGCGACATCCGCGCTGCGGCCCACGCAGGACCAGCCGGAGAAGAAGTTCCGCTGCTCCCAGGCGAACACCTGCGCGGAGGTGTACGCCTCCGCGGGCAGCATCAGACTCTCGCCGAACGGCCGCAGCGCCGCGGCCACACCGGCGGGGTCGAGGGGGGCGAGGTTGCTGGCCCGCTGGTCGGGAACATCCTGATTGAACATGCAGTCAGGATATGTCGTGACGTGCCTGCAGGTCCATGACGAACAGCGGTCTGCTGCGGGCCGGCCGGCGCACTGTGCGGCATCCTGCTCACCCGCCGTGCGCACTGTGCGGCATCGTGCGCATCCGCTATGCCCACGGCGTGACACCGTGGTCCACCTATGCCCACGGCGTGACACCGTGGGCATAGCGAGCGCGTCGGGCGGAGGGCGGGCGGAGGGCGGGCGGCGCAGGGGCGGGCGGGGGCGAGACGCCGCTCAGCGGCGCTGGATCACCGCGTCGAGGGCGACGGCGTCCGTGGCGGTCAGCCGTACCGGGTTGATCTCGACCAGGCTCAGCCGGTCGGCCAGCAGCAGGTCCCCGACGGCGGCGGCCAGCGCCGCCAGCGCCCCGACCGCCAGCGGCTGCCGGGTGCGTCCGCCGAACAGGACCGGCGCCGCCCGCAGACCGCGCAACGCGGCGACCACCTGGTCCGGACCGGCCGGCAGCGGCAGCACGGCGACGTCGTCCAGCGCCTCGGCCCACACCCCGCCCAGCCCGAGGACCAGGCAGGGCACCACCCCGTCGGCCTTGGCCGCCACGAAGACGTCGGCGCCCTCCGGGGCCATCGCCTCGACCAGCAGGACGGCGCCGTCCGGCAGGTCGGGCAGGGCGAGCAGGCGCTGCGCCGCGCGGGTCACCGACGGACCGTCGGCCAGCCCGAGGGCCAGCGCGCCGGCCTCGGTCTTGTGCACCAGGCCCGGCGCGGACACCTTGAGCGCGACCGGCAGCCCGATCTGCGCCGCGACCTCGGCGGCCGATCCCGCCCGCGGCGCCAGCGCGCGCCGCGGCAGCGTGACGCCCCGCGCGGCGAGCAGGTCCTTGGCCTGGTGCTCGGCCAGGAGGCCGGCCCGGCGCGGGCCGCCCTCGGGCCGGACGGCGCGCGCGGCCGCGGCGATCGCCGCCAGCCGGGCCGGGTCGGCGGCCGGACGGCGCAGGGAGGCCAGCGCAGCCAGCGCCGGGCGCAGCCCGGCGACGGCACCCGGCGGCTCCTGGCCGGGGCAGGTGGCCACCAGCATCGCCTCGGTGCCGGCCTCCCGGGCGCCGGCCACAGCGCCGTCCCTGGTCGCGGCCCACTCCGCGGCGTCCTCCGGCGGCAGCCCCGGCGGCATGTCCTGGACGTAGACCACCTGGCCGACCCCGGGGTCGGCTGCGATCGCCGCGGTGATCGCGGCGACGACCGGCGTGTCGGCCCAGACCGCGTTGGTGTGGTCGAACGGGTTGCCGACCAGCACCCCGGGCGGCAGCAACTGCTGGACCGCGGCCACCGTGGCCGGTTCCAGCGGGGCCAGCGGCAGGCCTGCGTCCGCGGCCAGGTCCGCGGCGGTCGCGGCGTCGCCTCCGGAGCAGCTCAGCACGGCCACCCCGCGCGGGTCACGCCGCGCCGAGGCCATCGCGCGCGCGGTCTCCAGCAGGTCCGGCAGGTCGTCCACCAGGACGGCGCCCGCCTCGGCGAACAGCGTGGCGAAGACCCGGTGGTCGCCGGCCAGGGCGGCGGTGTGCGCCGTCCCGGCGGCCCGCCCGGCCGCGCTGCGGCCGACCTTGAGCACGACCACCCGGACGTCGCGCTCGGCGCAGGCGGCCAGCGCGCGGGCCCAGCGCTCGCCGTCCCCGTCGTCCTCCAGGTACAGCGCGATCGCCAGCACGCCGCCGGCCGCCGCCAGGAACTCCACCGCGGCGGGCGCGTCCACCACCGCCGCGTTGCCCAGCGACACCACCGTGTGCAGGCCGTACCCGGCCCGATGGGCCAGCGCCACGACACCGAGGTTCCCGCTCTGGGTGACCAGCGCCACCGGCCCCGACGCCTCGGGCAGCCGCACCGCGTCACCCCACAGCGGCGCCCGGGACGGGACGGCGACCATGCCGTTGCAGTTCGGACCGAGCACGGCCAGGTCGTGCGCGGCCGCGGACAGGGCCGCGACCCGCTGCGCGCCGTCCCGGCCGGTCTCGGCGAAGCCCGCGGCGAAGACCACGGCGCCGCCGCAGCCCAGCCGGCCCGCCTCGTCCAGGTAGCCGGCGACGCTGTCCGCCGGGGTGGCCACGACCACCGCGTCGGCCGGGGCGGGCAGATCCGCCAGGCTCGGCACGCAGCGGTACCCGAGGACCTCCCGCCGCCGCGGATTGACCCCGTGCACCGGACC
>Ga0187788_10000111_pt1 | contig 20075 bp, 27 predicted proteins | sample 1015_BV01_MP10_2_FD_133008 | JGI IMG/M metagenome (GOLD analysis project Ga0187788, IMG submission 133008) | Tropical peat soil microbial communities from peatlands in Department of Meta, Colombia - 1015_BV01_MP10_20_MG | ecosystem: Environmental > Terrestrial > Soil > Wetlands > Peat | place...
CCGAAACACCAGAAGGAGAACCATGTCGTACGCGCAGCACCTCTTCGCAGCCGTGACCGCAGTCGCAGTCACGACGCGCGACCGCATCGAGTGGGACGAGCGCGGCGAGGGAGTGATCTCAACCGCGATCGCGGTGCTCGTCATGGCGCTGCTCGGCGCGCTCATGTGGGTCGCGTTCAAGGCCATCTTCGCCGACGCGTCGGCGCGCACGTCCACGCAGGTCGGGCAGATCGGCGGGTGACGCAGCGGCGCCTCGACGCCGACGAGGGGTCGGGGCTGGTCTCCTCCCTCGCCGGCGTCACTGCTTTCCTCGCGTTCGTCCTTCTCGCGGTGCACGTCATCGTGGGGCTCTACGCGGCCTCGGTCGTCCAGGACGCGGCGGCAGAAGCGGCGCGGCGCGTGGCGGGGGCCGCGAGCACCGACCTGCCCGCGTCCGCGGCCGAGGCCGAGGTAGCCCTGCGTCACTCCCTCGGTGGAGCTGGAAGACGAGCGTCGGTCACGTGGTCTCTCGGCGACGACAGCGTGCGTGTCACGGTGCGCGTGCAGCGCCCCGGCTTGCTGCGCATGCTCGGCGCCGAGGAGATCGTCCGCAGCGCGTCGGTCCGGCGCGAGATCCTGCGATGAGGAGGCTACGGGGCGACGCTGGGCAAGCCGGCGGGTTCGAGGCGCTGCCGTTCGGCGTCTTGATCTTCGTCGCCGGTGTGCTGCTCGTCGTGAACCTCTGGGCGATCGTCGACGCGAAGCTCACGGTCACAGCCGCAGCGCGCGAGGCCGCGCGCGTCTACGTCGAGGCGCCCGACGCGAGCGAGGCCGAGCCCAGCGCGCTCGCTGCGGCACGTTCGGAGATCGCTGCGCGAGGCCGCGTCGCCGAGCGATCCACAGTGCGGGTGGCCGGAGACGGCTTCGCGAGGTGTCGGATGGTGACGATCGAGGTCAGCTACGTCGTCCCGACGATCACCTTGCCGTTCGTCGGCGGGTGGGGAGACGGTGTGCGGGTCACCGCCCGGCACGGCGAGATCGTCGATCCGTACCGCAACGGTCCCGAGGGCGCGTCCGACTGTGCGTGATCGAGCACTCTGCGAGCGAGGCAGCGTCCTCGCGCTCGCACCAGCCGCGCTCCTGGTTCTCGTCGTGCTGGCTGCTCTCGCGGTCGATTCCGCGACGGAGTACCTGGCGCGCCGCGAGCTCGCAGCGGCGGCCGACGCGGCCGCGAACGACGCAGTCACGTTCGGGCTCGACGAGGCGACGTTCCGCGAGACAGGCGAATTCGTCCTCGACCCCGTGCGAGCCGACGAGGCTGTGCGGCGCGCGTTGGCGGCCCGCGGCAGCGACGTCGTCACGCACGCCGAGGTCGACGTGACGGCAGACGCCGATGCCGGCACGGTCACCGTCACGTTGCGCTCGCGAGCACACCTGGTGTTCTCCCCCGCTGTGCCCGGCGCGCCCGACGACGTGCCGGTCGTGGCGCGAGCCACTGCCGACGTCTACGTGGGGGACTGAACCTCAGGCGCCAGGGTGCTTCTCGAGGAATTCGAGGATCCGCTGGTGCTTCTTGGTGTCGAGCTCCATGATCTCGACGAGCAGCTCCCAGATCGTCGTGTCCTTCACATCCTTCAACGTCTTCTGGAGGTGATGGAGGTCGCGCTCGTCGGCCCGCTCGACCTCGAGGAACTCCTTCGCGGCGGTGCGCACGAGCTCGGCGTCAGTCGACCGGCTCATGTGCGGCACCTGCGGCTCGACCTCGCGGAACTCGGCGTTCGACTGCAATGCGTTTCGCCACTCGGCAAAGAGCCGATGGTGGCGGGCTTCGTCCTCCATGATCATCTTCAGGAGGTACGCGACGTGGCCGCCGGCCCGCTCGGCGAGGGCTTCGTACCGGTCGACCAGCCCTGCCTCTGTCTCCATGTGCTGCGTGAGGTGCTCGTACAAGTCGTGCTCCCACGCGCTCAGTCCCACCGGGATCGCGTTCGTCGTCATGGAGTGAATCTTGCAGGTCAGCGACCGTCGCGGACAAGGCCAAAGGTCCCCATTGCCCGCCGCACTCTGGCCCGGACCGCGCCCGAGCGCCTAGAGCGGTTTGCGGAACCAGTTGTCGCTGCTGCCACGTGGGTAGTCGTCGACGGTGGCGATGAGCTCGTAGCCGTGCTTCAGGTAGAAGCCCGGGGCCTGGAAGCCGTGGCTGCCGAGCAGGACCTGCGTGCACCCGCGCGCCCGCGCTTCCTCCTCGGCGGCGACAAGCATGGCCGAGCCCTTGCCACTGCCACGCAGCGACTCATCGAGCCAGAGCATGTCGACCTCGCACGTGCCGCCCCACGTCCAGCCGTAGAGGCCGGCGACCATGCGTCCGTCGTCGTCACGCTCGAAGATCCCGAGCTCTCGGCCGTCTCGGATGCCCGTCGTGGCGAAGTTGAACTCGTTCAGCAGCTCCTCGAGCTCGTCGATGTCGGCTTTGCTCGGATGCTCGTCGATCTCCACGCCCTGATCATGCAGGAAGCACGAGGACGTCACCGTCTCGGTGCGTGCGTCGCGTGTTCGTGCGCTGCCACACGCCTGAAGCGTCGACGCCGACTTCGGTGTTCGGGCAGTCGCCACTCGCCGGGAACGTCGCGCGCACGCGAGTCGGCGACGTGACGCTGCCCGACGTCGTCTCCCACTCCGGCCGCGTCCACCGCACCATCGCGCTCGGCGCGTCACACGGCGCGAACACTTCCGACCACATCACCGCGGACGTCAGTCGGTCTCCCGGCACGAGCAAGTCCCGGATGAGGTGCCCTTCGCCCGACACCGTGTCATCGACCTCACCGCGCCACCCGATGTCGGAGCGCGAGATGCGCAGGCGGTAGGGCACGCCCGGCTGCCAAGAGAAGTCGCGAGTGTTCGGATCGCTGGGCTTGCTCGGGAGTGGCGACGCCGAGCCGTCCATCACTGCCGACCACTGGCCGAGCTCTGGGTAGCCGCCCCAGTTCACGGCACGCGAGTCGGGGTGCGCGGGGTTCCACTGCAACCCAAGGTGCGCGCCGCCGAAGCTCTTCGTGCCGTCGGTGAACGACGCTTGGACCGCCCAGAAGTACAGGCGGTCGATCGAGGGCGCTTCGACGACCTCGAGCGTGACCGACACCGCGACCACAGGCTCGCTCGGCGGCTCCTCCCACCAGAGGTGGAACGACGACACCCTCCGAAGGAACCCGAGGTCCTCGAGGAAGCGGCGCCAACCGGACACGGCGCCACCCTAGGAGGCGCCCCGAAAGCGAAGATCAGGCGCCGAAGATCTCGCTCGGCTTCAGGTGCGGGTGGGCACTCGTCAGGATCTCGTACGCATCGGGATCGACGAACCGCGTGACGACGTCGAGGCCGCCATACAGGCCCGAAGTCACCTGCTCGATCCAGAGCTCTCGCGCTTTGCCGAGCCAACGGAACAGCGCGTTCACATACCGCTCGAAGTGATCGTCATCGAGAGCGAGCGTGCACAGCGCGATGCTCCGCGCGTTGTAGCGGAACACGAGCTGGCCATCGACCCATTCAGGGGCTTGGAACCCGAGCGGGTGGTTCGCCCTCCAGAGCTCGACCTCGGGGAAGCCACCGGGGCACAGCTCCTCTTCGATCTCCCGGCACTGCTCACGCCACGCCTCGTCCTCGATGTCCTCGAGGTCGGTCATGGCGACGGGGATGATGCCGAGTTGCTCGATCAGCACCTCGGGGTCACCGGCGGTCGCATCGACCTGCACGGTCACGTCGTAGTGGACCGCGTAAGCGAGGGCATAGGCCCGATCCCTGACGTACGAGGTTCGTCGTGAGAGATAGTCCTCGACGATCTGCTCCAACACGTCGTCCACCGGCCCGGTCATGCTCTTCCTCTCTTGCTGCGAATACCGGGATCATGAACGTCGCCCGCGGAGAGAACGTTCCGATTCGGACCGACAATGGGTCGAACGGCCCATTGCTGTGACGTAGGTCAATGTGCTGCGTCAACGTGATGGGCAACGGGCGAGCACGTCGAGCCGCACGAACGTCTCGTCGTAGGTGCCGTCGCGACGTTGCAGCTCGTCGACGCGCGCGAGCACCTCGGCGCGGAACCCCGCATGCATCGCCTCGGGCATGTGGGCCTCGTAGGCCTGGAAGCACTGCGACGTGATCCAGCCGATGCAGCCCGCACGGTCGAACGCTCGGTGCTGAGCGACGGTGCGCACCCACCCCGTGTCGACCGAGAAGCCGGCGGCCTCGACGAGGTCGAGGTACTGGCCGGCTCCGAAGTACGTCCACGGGCAGGTCGGAGCGCCGCGCTTCGCTGCCGCGTCGCCGACGACGGACATCATCGCCCGCACGTTGTCGCCGCCGCCGCACTCGATGCGGAGCCGGCCGCCGGGTCGGAGGAGCTCGTAGCAGTCGGCAAGCAGCGGCGGATGGTCCTCCTCGGGCACCCAATGGAGCGCGCTCCGGCTCATGACCACGTCGAACGTCCCGGCCTCGGCGATCAGCGCGCGCACGTGCTGCACGGGCCCGGTGACGAAGGTCTGGTTCGGCCCGGCGCACGCGAGTGCCTCGTCGATCATCGACGGCTGCGCGTCGAGGCCGACGACATGACCGTCCGGCACGAGGTCGGCGATCGTCCGGGTGAACTCGCCGGAGCCGCAGCAGAGGTCGAGCACGCGCTCGTGCCCCTCGAACGGCAAGGTCGCGAGGAACGCAGCGTCGAAGACGCGGTGGTGCCCGGCGTTGGCCGCGTAGCTCGCCCCATCCCAATCGGGAAGAAAGTTCACTATCTGAGACGATTGTTCTGCCATATGGACAGCGTAACATGCGCCGATGCTGCTCAGCCACGAGCAGAAGGATCTGGTGAACGATTGGAGCCAGCACCGCGATCTCTGGCGCTGCGACAAGGGAGTGAGCTCGTGATCGAGTGCGACGTGCTGGTCGTCGGCGGCGGCTTCGGCGGCGCGTACGCGGCCCGCGAGCTCGAACGGCGCATGGGCCATCGCGCCGAGCGGGTCGTGCTCGTGGCGCCCGAGAACTTCCTCTTGTTCTCCCCGCTCCTCGCCGAAGCCGCGTCCGGGACCCTCGAGCCTCGGCACGCGGTGGTGCCTCTGCGCCCGATGCTCAAGCGAGTGCACGTCATCACGGGCAGCATCGACTCGATCGACATCGACGAGCACGCTGCGGTCGCGGTCGATCACGCGGGAGTGCGGCACGACCTGCACTACGCGGCGATCGTTCTGTCGCCCGGCTCCGTGCCGTCGACACTTCCGATCCCGGGACTCGCCGAGGAGGCGGTCGGGTTCAAGACCCTGCCCGACGCGATCTGGCTCCGGAACCGCGTGCTCGCGCAGCTCGAGGCGGCCAGCGACCTGCCCGACGACGACCTCCGTCGTGAGCTCCTCACCTTCACGTTCGTCGGTGGCGGGTATGCCGGCGTCGAGGCCCTCGCGGAGCTCGAGTCACTGACTCGCGACGCCTTGCGGATGTACCCACGGCTGCGCGCGGTCGACCTCCGCTGGGTGCTCATCGAAGCACGTGACACCCTGCTCCCGAACCTCAGTGCGCGCCTGTCCTCCTACACGCTCCGTCACCTCCGCAGCCGTGGAGTCGAGGTGATGCTCGAGACGCGCCTCACGTCGTGCGTCGACAAGCTCGTCGAGACCGAGGGTGCGGTCTCGAAGACGTTCCGCACCGGCACGCTCGTGTGGACTGCCGGGCAGCGTCCGTCGTCGTTCGTGTCGGCGCTCGGCCTACCGATGACGAAGGAAGGTCGTGTGATCACCGATCAGTACCTCGAGGTGCCCGATCACCCAGGCGTCTTCGCCGTCGGCGACGCTGCGGCCGTGCCGGCGGCCGAAGGCGGGATGTCACCGCAGACCGCGCAGCACGCGTTCCGACAGGGCATCGTAGCGGGCCGCAACGCCGCCGCGTGGCTCGGGCACGGCGAGCGCGAGGTGTTCGACTACCACGACCGCGGGCTCGCGGTGACGCTCGGGAAGTGGCAGGGCGTGTGCGAGGTGAAGGGCTACACGTTCAAAGGCTTCCTCGCGTGGTGGATGGGCCGCAGCTACCACCTGCTCATGATCCCAGGACTCGCGCGCAAGACGAGGGTTGTCACCGACTGGACGATCGCGTTGCTGTTCCCGCGCGACATCGCGCAGCTCGGTGCACTCGGGAAGCCGACACCCCTCCCCTAGCTCCTGGCGCAGGTTTTGGCTTCACGCGAGAAGGTTGTAACCGGGAACCTCGACGTGAGGGGTGTCCAAGCACACCTTCGCTTCGGGAGTTCCGTAGAAACGACCATGACTCCAACGGATCGCAACGTGACCATCGACCTCGAATCGAGCGCGGTCGTCTCGCCTCTCCACCGAGGCGCGCCAGGCGACTTCGGGCTGCCCTATTGAGCGCAAGCCCAGGAAGATTGGACCTGACTCGGCCATGCCCGAGGAACTAGTCGAAGTACCAGTTCGCAGCAACGCGCTGCGGCGGAGCTGCAACTGCTCTACGAGGCCTACGAGCAAGCGGTCGAATAGACGGGCCGGGCCGGCGTTCAACAACACCTTTGACAGGTACTTGCAACTGACCAGGTACACGTGATCTATGCGAAGGTCGGCAGGAATGACGTCGTCTCCTGGCGGTCGATGGCCCCCCTTCCACTCGATGCGCAGCGGTGGACGTCCGCGTAGCCCGTCGGTCGCCCGGAGAAACGCACGCCCGTTCTCGAAAGCCGTCCTGAACGACTCGGCGTACTGCCCGGTGTCGCGCGCCTGAACCAGCGCCACCCATGAAGCATCCGAGACGTTGATCAGTGCACGGTGGCGACGAGCGAGGCGTGTGCCGAGATCAGCGCCCAACATTCCGAGGGCTGTGGTGAGCTCCGTGATCTCTGTGAGCCGGTCGGGCACTCCTAGTCCCGGAACAACGGGGTGAACTCGAGTTCTTGTGCCGCAAGTTCGACGTCGGTGCTCGTGAAGAAGTCAAAACCGGGGTAGACGTCGACCTCCGGCCGATCCTCCATCCAAAGTTCGACGGCGTCGCCCCAACGCTCCTCGCGGAGAGCTCGTCGAAGCGCTGTACGAAGGTCGGGATCGAGATCTCGGCCGGGAGTGCGCGCAATGAGCTTCAAGGCGAGAACCCAGTTCAGGGCTTCCTGATCCTCGGCGATGAACACCTGCGGTGGGTCGTCACGGACCACAGCGCAGGCGACGGAGCGCGCCACTACAGCTCCTGGGCGAGGTCTCGGGCGGTCCAGAACCCAGGGAGCGGGTCCTTCCGACCCTTCGCATATTCGATCAGGCGGTGCCGGCTCTCCTCCGAGAGCATCTCGATCGCGTCGAAGAAGGCTTCGGGACCCGCAGCGCGCATCGCGGTGTCACCCTCGCTCGATCGCCTCGGCAAGTGAGTAGTCAGGAAGACGAGTGGAACGTCGGCACGCCGCTTCTTGAGCGCGGAGGCGCGCCCGAGCGACTTCCAGACCGTGTCAGTTCTGAGCAGTCCGCCTCGATGGCTAGTGAACGCACCCGACACGTCGAAGAACCACGTGTTGTCCTCAGCATCGGCAGCAACAAAGCTCACCGTCACGCCTGTCTTTGGGATGCGCCGGTTCCGTTCCTTGATCTTGAAACCTGCGAGGTCAAGAAGCTGCTCCGCGAGCTTCTGGGCTGCCTTGCCCTCCCTCGTGGCACGACTTTGGAAGTTCTCCGACTCGACAAGCTCGACGGCGGGCGGTGCGACCGTTGGCAAGGGTTGGCGCGAGGGAGAAGGAACGATCACAGACGCTTCGTCCCGAACCCGCCTGCGAGCGATTTCGACGTAGGACGAATCCAAGTCGTAGCCGACGTAGCGCCTCTCGAGGCGAGCCGCCGCGACCAACGCCGAACCGCTGCCCATGAACGGATCCAGCACAAGATCGTCCTTGAAGGTGAGCAGGCGGATGATTTGCTCGGGCAACTCGACTGGGAACGGCGCGGGATGTCCGACCCGCCGGGCACTCTCTGGAGGAATCGACCAGATGTCCAGGGTCAGCGCCATGAAGTCGTCCGCCATCAACGTGCTCTCATGCGGGAGCTTCTCGGCAGCACGTTGCTTCACAGAACGAGCACGATCGAATCGACCTTTGCTCGCGATCACGACGCGCTCGCTGATGTCGCGCAGCACCGGGTTCGCTGCACTTCGAAAGGACCCCCAGGCGCACGAGCTACTGGCGCCCTCGCCCTTTTGCCAGATCAATTCACCACGGAGCAGCAGCCCAAGATCGTCCTGCAGGATTCGAATGACATCAGCCGAGAGACTCCTGTAGGGCTTTCGCCCGAGATTGGCGACATTCACAGCGATTCGTCCGCCCGGCTCGAGCTTCCTGACGCACTCGGCGAAGACGTCCCTGAGCATCGTCAGGTACTCCAGGTAGGAGGACGGAACGCCGTCGCGCTCGAGCTCCTCCTCGTACTGCTTTCCTGCGAAGTAGGGAGGCGAAGTCACGACAAGCGAAACGCTCCCGTCCGGCACAGCGTCCATTGCGCGCGCGTCGCCGCACACGAACGGGTCCGGGATCTCGAACGGCGTCACAACTCGTTCGTCGTCCGAAAGCTTCGGAGCTCTGAACCGACCGTAGAAGCCCGACGCGTCGTGACTCTCGCGTGCGCCCACGCCGAAGTTGGACGTCGTTGTCTTTCGGCGTTCTCTCATCCCGTCCCTCCGAGCGATCGGATCTTGGCAGCCTACGTCCGCCGCTCCGAATGATCGAACATATGTGCGGGCACCGCGGTCTTCAGTGCGACGAGTTCCCCCAGGTCAGCCGCGCCGACCGTGACCAACGACGCATTGCGGACGGGGAGGCCGATGCGACAATGTGCCGATGTCCGCGCTCCGCCTCCGGCTGCACGCTGTCTCGGGCACGGTCGTCGTCGAGGCGGAGGAGCGCGACGACATCGGCATCAGTCCCGACGCGACGAGAGAGCAGGTCGACGACGGCACGATCGAGGTCAAGGGCCGCAAGCCGTCGACCTCCTTGCGGGTCGTGGTGCCGGTCGGCAGCGACATCGTCGTCGGCACCGTGTCGGGCAACGTCGAGCTGGTCGGCGACCTCGGCGCGGTGAGGGTCACATCGTCGAGCGGCACGATCGAGGTGGAACGAGTCGAGAGCGCGGACCTTCGCACCGTCTCGGGCCGGGTCGTCGTCGAGGAATGCTCGGGCCTGTGCCGGGTGTCGAACAAGAGCGGCAAGGTCGTCGTGAGTGACGCAGGCGAGGTCGAGATCTCGTCAGTGTCGGGCAGCGTGCGCATCAAGGCACAGAGCCACATCGACGTGCGCACGGTGAGCGGCAAGGTGGACGTGCACACCGAGGCGCAGGGCCCAGTGCGGGTGCAGACGGTCTCCGGCTCGATCGACGTCGCGCTGCCACCGGGCACACGTCCGAACGTGCGCGTCGGAGGGCGCGGCAAGGTGCGACGGGAGTACGACGAAGGCGATGACGTGCAGGTCGACATCAAGACGGTGAGTGGCAAGATCGAGATCGCCGCACGCTGATGTCGCCGAAGCCCGGTCGAGCCGCGACCGCGACCCCGACTGCCGAGGAGATCTGGGGCGCGATCGTCTTCACCGACATCGTGGGCTTCACCCAGTTCACCGCGCTCGAGGGAGACGAGCAGGCGCTGGCGCTGCTCGACACCCAAGAGCGGCTCGTCAGCGACGTGCTTCCCATGGGCGCGCGGGTGGTGAAGGAGCTCGGCGACGGCTTGCTCCTGTGGTTCCCCGACGGAGCGAGCGCGATCACGACGACTCTCGAGCTCCAATGCCGCTTCGAAGAGGAGTCGGCGATCGGGATGCCCCTGTGGGTGCGCATGGGCGTGCACTGCGGCAGAGCACTCGTGAAGGGCACCGATCTCGTGGGCCACGATGTGAACGTCGCCGCCCGGATCCTCGACGTCGCCGGACCGGGCGAGGTGCTCGTCTCCGACCAGGCACGCGCCGATGTCGCAGGTCGCGTCCCGAGCATCGCGTTCGACGAGATCGGACCGGTCGTGATGAAGGGCATCCCGGAGCCTGTTCGGCTCTGGCGCGCGACACGGCCCTGACCGTGCCCGTCCCGCGCGTCGTCACGGTGGTGCTCGACTCGCCGCGCGGCGCGCTCCCTACGTTCACGATCCCGGTTCCCTGGTGGCAGGAGGCGGAGCCCGTCGTCACTGAGGTGCGCGAGCGGTTCGGCCTGGACGTGACGATCCTGCGCGTGCTGGAGGGTGAGGTGCCGTTCGAGACACCCGTCACCTACCTCGCCGAGCTCACGACGGGAGACCCCACCGACGTGCTCCTCCCGTGGACGGGCGTGATCGGCGACGACCCCCTCCGTCTTCCGTACGCGCGTCCAGGTGGTCCCGCCGCAGACCTCGCGTGGGCCGCGCAGCACGTCTCGATCACCGACGCGCCTGTGCAGGTGCGCACGTGGAACCTGTCGTCGATCTGGAGGATCCCGACCGACCGGGGCCTCGTGTGGCTGAAGCACGTGCCCCCGTTCTTCGCGCACGAGCCGGCGATGCTTCGTGCACTCGGACGCGACGCGCCGGTGCCTCATCTCCTCGCGGGGGAGCGCGGCCGCATGCTGCTCGCCGACATCCCGGGCCACGACTGCTACGACGCCGAGCTCGCGCAGCTCGAGGCGATGGTCGACACCCTCGTGCCGCTGCAGGTCGCATGGGTCGATCGGGTCGACGAGGTGATCGCGCTCGGCGCCCCCGACTGGCGAGCGGCCTGCTTCATCGACCTCGCGGCCGATGTCGTCGTGCGCAGCGCACCAGCATCGACCCGTCGCGCGCTCGACGCGTTCGTCTCCCGGCTCCCCGCGATCTTCGCCGAGCTCGACTCCTGCGGGCTGCCCGCCACCTTCGTGCACGGCGACTTCCATCCGGGCAACGTGCGGTGGTCGCACGGTGCGCCGGTGATCCTCGATTGGGGCGATGTCGGCGTCGGGCACCCGCTGCTCGACCTGCCCGCGTTCATGGAGCGCGCTGGCGAGCACGAGACCGCGCTGCGGGCACGGTGGCTCGAGCTCTGGGCGGATGCTGTGCCGGCGAGCGATCCCGACCGCGCTGCCGACCTCATCGCGCCGGTCGCGCAGATGCGCCAGGCGATCATCTACCAACGGTTCCTCGACGGCATCGAGGAGACCGAGCGCGTGTACCACCGCGCCGACGTCCCCCAGCGCCTCGGGCGAGTAGCCGCGATGATCGCGGAGTGACCATCCCGCTCGAGAGCTCGCACTGGATCCCTGACGGGAGCGGGCCGCCGATTCGAGATGTCGCGATCGGAACCGTGCTCCGCGAAGCTGCCGCGGCCATGCCCGACCGGATCGCGCTCGTGGAGGGCGCGCCTGATGCAGCAACGCGTCGCCGGTGGACCTACGCCGAGCTGCTGCGCGACGCCGAACGATGCGCCCGCGGGCTGCTGCGCCGCTTCGAGCCGGGCGAGCGGGTTGCGATCTGGGCGCACAACCTCCCCGAGTGGGTGATCGTCGAGTACGCGGCCGCCCTCGCCGGGCTCACCCTCGTCACAGTGAACCCCAGCTTCCAACCTGCTGAGCTCGCGTACGTGCTCGGGCAGTCGCGGTCGAGTGGGCTGTTCCTCGTCCCGGAGGTGCGCGGCAACCCACTGCTCGCGCATCTCGAAGGTGTGCAGCCCGATCTCCCCGCGCTCCGCGAGGTGATGCGCCTCGACCAGCTCGCAGCAGAGATCTTCGACGAGGGCGATGACGCGCTGCCTGAGGTCGATCCGAACGCGCCCCTGCAGATCCAGTACACGAGCGGCACGACCGGCTTCCCGAAGGGCGCAGTGCTGAGCCACCGCGGGGTGGTCAACAACGCGGCGGTCTGGGCAGATCGCATCGGCGTCCCCGACGGGGGTTCGTGGCTCAGCCCGATGCCGCTGTTCCACACCGGCGGATGCGTGCTGGGCGTGCTTGGAGCTCTCTCACGTCGAGCGAAGCTCGTCCTCATGCCGGGGTTCGAGCCCGGCCTCATGCTCGAGCTCATCGAAAGCGAGCACGCGTGGTTCGTCGGAGCCGTGCCGACGATGCTCATCGCGATGATGGACCATCCCGATGCGATGACTCGCGACCTGTCGTCGCTTCGCGGTGTGCTGTCGGGTGGCTCGCAAGTGCCTGAGGCGCTCGTCCGCCGCATCGAATCGACGCTCGGCGTCGACTTCACGATCGTCTACGGGCAGACCGAGTGCTCGCCGGTGCTCACGAACACGTTCCCGACAGACAACCCCGAGGACAAGGGCCTCACGGTCGGTCCCCCGGTGCCTCACACCGAGGTTCGCATCGTCGATCCGCTCACGCTCGACACCGTTCCCGTCGGTGCGTCTGGCGAGCTCTGGGCTCGCGGCTACATGACGATGATCGAGTACTTCGACAAGCCGGAGGCAACAGCCGAGACGCTGCTCCCCGACGGCTGGCTGCGCACCGGCGACCTCGCCACGATGGACGAGCGCGGCTACTGCCGCATCGTGGGCCGCCTGAAGGACATGATCATCCGAGGCGGTGAGAACCTCTTCCCCGCCGAGATCGAAGAGGTGCTGTACCGCCACCCGAAGGTCGCAGAGGCAGCGGTCGTCGGCCTTCCCGACGAGAAGTGGGGCGAGGTGGTCACGGCATTCGTTCGTCCCAGCGACCCGGGCGAGCCGCCTTCCGTAGCGGAGCTGCGCGCCCATCTGCGCGATCACCTCTCGCCGCAGAAGACGCCCACGCTGTGGTTCGCCGTGGACGCCTTCCCGCTCACCGGCTCGGGGAAGATCCAGAAGTTCGCGATCCGCGAAGCGTGGGAGAAGGGCCTCTACGAGACGAGCGCGCTCGCGTGATCAGCCCAACCCTCCCACCAAGGTCACTGCCATCACCGCCGGCGTCGTGCCGGGGTTGCGCCACGCGTGGCGCGTGCCGTTCTGCACGACGGTGTCGCCCGCGTGCAGCGCGACCTGCGCACCGTCGTCCAGCTCGAGCACGAGCTCGCCCTGGAGGAGCACGACGAAATCGATCGTCGCCGTGGTGTGCATGCCGGGATTGTTTGGCTCGAGCACCTCGACCATGCCCGGGAGCTTCTCGCTGACTTCGACGATGGCGCGCTCGAGGTCGAAGTCCGCGGGATAGGCGACATCAGACGGGCCGATCGTCACGAGCGCGAAGCGGATCTCGCCTGCGGGCGGGAACCACGCGGGCGACTCATCGCTCGCCCACAGCGCGTGGAACGCCGAGCCGGGCATGAGCTCGAGCGTGATCGCCTCGACGCGCACGTCGCTCGCGACGACCGACTTGCCCTCGTCCGATCGCGTCGTCACCACGCGCCGGGCCGCACCCGCGGCACCGACCCGCTCAATCGCCGTGATCCCACCCATGTCCGACCTCCCGAAATCTGTGTACATAGTACGCTACGATGTACACATGCCCGGGGTCAAGAGCAGGCCGCGACCGCGAGGGTCGACCACCACCGAGGACGTGATCCACGCCGCGGTGCGCATCGTCGACGATGAGGGCGTCGAAGCGCTCAACATCCGTCGCCTCGCGAGTGAGTGCGGCGTCAGCGCGATGGCGATCTACCGGCACGTCCGCGACAAAGACGACCTCGTCGACCGCGTCGTCGACGACGTGCTCGCCCGCGGCTTGAGCGAGACCCATCTCGAAGGAGACTGGCGAACGCGCATCGGGACGCTCATGCGCACTGGCCGCCAGCTGTTCCTCGACCACCCAGGCATCGCCGATGTGTGCGTGCGTCGCCCGACTCCCGTCGCCGGTGTCGCGCTGTTCTTCGACGCGATGCTCACCGCGCTCCGCGACGCGGGACTCGAGGAAGCGGACCGCGTGCGTGGCTTCGACGCGCTGCTGATGTTCCTGCTTGGGTCCGTGCTCTGGGAGGTGCCGCGCAGCGACGTCGAGCGCGAACGCCTGATCGCGACGGCCGACCAGACGCCACGCGCGGCGCAGGTGCGCGCCGACCGAGGATCCCTCAGCCGGCGCGACGCCAGCGACTACTTCGACTTCGGCACACATGTGATCCTCGACGGGCTCGTGGTCAGGGCCGGCGCCCCGTCCAAGCGACGATCCGGTCGATGAGCGGCGCGTCGTCCGCGACTGCGACGACGTCGCCGAACGCGGCGTACTGCTCGCGTCCCTCTGCGGGGAGGCCCTCGCGCCAAGCTCGGAGCGACGCCTCGAGCACCTCGGGCTTCCAGTCGGCCCACTGACCGGTCGCGTGCGCGAGGTCCCAGGTGTGCACGACGACCTCGCCCATGAACTGTGCCAGCACGGCCGCCCCAGGCAGCTCGTCCCACGGCAGGCTGATCGGCTTCCCCAAGAGCGCGTCGTCGGCCCACGAGTCCCGCGCGGCTCGCGCGCTGGCATCCCAGTCCGCCCGCCACTGGTCGAACGGCACCGGCTCGGGCCGCTCGGCGTACGGCTCGCCTCGACCGAGCGCCGCCACCGCGAACGGCGCGGCGAGGAGGTGGTTGCCAAGGGTGCGCACGTCGAACTCGGTGCATGGCGTCGAGAGGTCGAGCTGCTCGGTGCTCACACCGCTGATGACCTCCGCGCCCGTGGCCAGGGCGCTCGCGAAGAGCGCACGGGGATCGGGTTCTTGGGTGTTCCGCTTGGGTGCCATGGGAGCATCGTGCGCCTTGGAACCGGTCACCATCTGGCCGGTTTGGAGAGGGAAGATGTGCCTCATGCGAGCCGACCGCCTCGTGGCGATCCTGCTGCTCCTCCAGTCGCGAGGGCAGGTCACGGCCGCGGAGGTGGCTGCCGAGCTCGAAGTGTCCGAGCGCACAGCGCGCCGCGACCTCGAGGCGCTCGGCATGGCCGGGCTCCCGATCTACTCCCGCCAGGGTCGCAACGGCGGCTGGCAGCTCCTTGGCGGCGGTCGCACCGACCTCAGCGGGCTCACCGCGCAAGAGGCACGCGCGCTGTTCCTCGTCGCGGGTCCCTCCTCGTCGGCGACGCCGGAGGTGAAGGCCGCGTTGCGCAAGCTCGTCCGCGCGCTGCCGGAGTCCTTCCGCACCGAAGCCGAGGCCGCGTCGACGGCGATGATCGTCGACCCGGTCGGCTGGGACAACGTGCCCGCGCCGCGACGTGACCCGGTGCACCTCGACGACGTGCAGCGTGCGGTGATCGAAGGGCAGCAGATCGTGTTGGGCTACATCGCGCGCGACAAGGCGAGCTCGATGCGCGTCGTGCATCCGCTCGGCCTCGCGACGAAAGGCACCGCGTGGTACCTCGTCGCGGACACCGACGCAGGGCTGCGCACATTCCGAGTCGATCGCATGACGTCGGTCGAGCCGAACGGTGAGCGCGTCGTGCGCCCGCGGGGCTTCGATCTCGCCGAGGCCTGGAAGCTCATCACCGATCAGGTGGATCAGAAGCGCGCACCATTGCGTGCGACCGCGCTCGTGACCGCCGACCTGGTCTGGGATCTGCGCCACATGTTCGGCACGAGGGTGCGCATCGGGCCCACGATCGACGACGGCCGCGTCGAGGTCGAGCTGCGCGGCCAGGGCGACTGGTCGCTCGCGGCCGAGATCGCAGGTTTCGGTTCTCGCATCGAGGTGCTCGACCCGCCCGCGGTGCGCGCACACCTCGGGCGCATCGCGGCCGAGCTCGCGCACACCTACGGGGCCGAGGCCGTCTCGCCGGGATCGTGATCGTGCCGTGACCGTGCTCGACCAGCGGACCCGGAACCGGGCGTTGCTCGAGCGACAGATGCTGCTGCGTCGTTCGCAACGTCCGTTCACCGAAGCGATCGATCATCTCGTCGGCATGCAAGCGCAGGTGCCGACGAGCCCGTACGTGGGCTTGTGGAGCCGAGTCGAGCAGTTCGACCCGACTGAGCTGTCAGCGCTGGTCGAGCAGCGCCGCGTCGTGCGCATCGCGTTGATGCGCTCGACGATCCACTTGGTGAGCGCCCGCGACTGCCTCGAGCTCCGTCCACTCGTGCAGTCGGTCTCGGAGCGGGGGTTCCGGGCTGCGTTCGGCAAGCGCGCGGTCGGCCTCGACGTGGAGGAAGTCGCTGCTGCCGGCCGTGCGATCCTCACTGACCGGCCGCTTGCGGGTGCAGCGCTCGGACGGATCCTGCAGGAGCGATGGCCGGACCACGAGCCCGACGTGCTCGCGAACATCGTGCGCGCCTATGTGCCGTTGGTGCAGGTGCCGCCCCGAGGTGTGTGGGGGAGGAGCGGTCCGAGCGCGCACACACCCGCCGAGGCCTGGCTCGGCATGCCGCTCACGAGCGCTCCGTCGGTCGACGAGATGGTCGTGCGCTACCTCACCGCGTTCGGCCCTGCGAACGTGCAGGACGCGCAAGCCTGGTCCGGGCTCACAGGGCTCGCCGATGTGTTCGAGCGGCTCACCCCGAGGCTCTGCACCTTTCGCGACGACGCTGGGCGCACGCTGTACGACTTGCCGGACGCGCCACGTCCGCCCGGCGACCTCGAGGCGCCGGCGCGGTTCCTGCCCGAGTTCGACAACCTCCTGCTCTCCCACGCGGACCGCACGCACGTGGTCGCAGAGGAGCACCGGGCGCGCTTCATGGAGAACCACCTCATCGTCGGGACGGTGCTGGTCGACGGGTGGGTCGACGCGCTCTGGACCGTCTCCCGCTCGAAGGGCAGGGCCACGATGCAGATCGAGCTGCTCCGTCGCTGCTCGAAGCGCCAGCGAGACGACATCGCCGACGAGGGTGCCCGACTCATCGCGATGCTCGCGCCCGAGGCGACGCACGACGTCGCCCTCGGATGAGGCGTCTCCCATGTCACAGCCCGCTTGGTGGGCGCGTCCCTTACCGTGACGCCGATGTCGCGGGGGTTCGCCGAATTCGACACCTCGGTCGGGCGGTGCGGCCTCGCCTGGGGTGATCGCGGCCTCACCGGTGTGTGGCTCCCCGGCACCCGTCGGCTCCGCGAGGCGAGCCGACCGCCGGCGGACGTCGAAGACCTCATCGAGGCGATCGTGGCGCTGCTCGATGGCGAGCGCCGCGACCTGTCATGGGTGATCCTGGACATGGAGGGCCTGCCCGAGCTCGACCGGCGCGTGTACGAGATCGCGCGCACGATCCCCGCGGGCTCGACAGCCTCCTATGGCGACGTCGCTGCCCGCCTCGGCGCGCCGAACGCAGGTCGCGAGGTGGGGAAGGCGCTCGCGCGGAATCCCTTCCCGATCGTCGTGCCGTGCCACCGCGTGATCGGCGCGGGCGGCGAGGTCGGCGGGTTCTCGGCCGCCGGCGGCGTGACGACGAAGACGCAGCTGTTGGCGATCGAAGGCAGCCGGGCTTCTCAAGCGAGTCTGTTCGATGGCGACGGCACAGACGGTTGACGCGCCACGGGCGGTGCGGGCCTTGCGCCGCGCCGACCCGGTGCTCGGTGACGTCATCGAGCTCGTCGGCCCGTTCGACATGGCGGTGAAGCACTCGAGCAGCGTCTTCGCCGTGTTGTCCGAGGCGATCGTGTATCAGCAGCTCACCGCTCGAGCCGCCGAGACGATCCACGCGCGGGTGGTCGCTGCGTGTGGGGCGGACGGCGACGGGCTCAGGGCCGACCACGTGCTCCGCGCCTCCGACGAAGCGTTGCGCGGTGCAGGGCTCTCGCGAGCCAAGGTCGCGTCTCTGCGTGATCTCGCCGCACACGATCGAGCTGGCGCACTTCCGACGTTGGCCGACGTCACCACGATGGACGACGACGAGATCGTCGAACGCCTCACGGCGGTGCGCGGCCTCGGCCGCTGGACCGCGCACATGTTCCTCATCTTCCGGCTCGGGCGCCCCGACGTGCTTCCCGTCGACGACTACGGCGTGCGGCGCGCGTTCGGCCTCGTGTACCGATGCGAGACACCCACGGCGAAGGAGCTCGCCGCGCACGGGGAGCGGTGGGCTCCCTACCGAACCGTCGCCAGCTGGTACCTGTGGCGTGCGCTGGAGCTGCCCTGACCTTCCCCGCCGACTCGGATCAGCGGGCGAGAGTCGCGAGGTAGGACTCGAGCCTGTCGAGGCTGCTGTTGAACCCGGCCTGTGCTTCGTCGGTCGTGTACTCGGGCGGCAGGTTCGTCTGATGGATGACGACGCGCGTGCGGCCCTCACCGAGGTCGGTGTACGTCGACACGGTCCTCATCTCGCCTGTGGGCAGATCCTGCTTGAACACGATGCGCTCGGGTGCGACGACCTCAACGAACACGGCCTTCATCACGAAGCCGGCTTCGATCGGCGACCCGTCGGGCACCATCGTGGTCTCGAAGCGACCTCCGGGCCACGGCTCGATGACGATGCCCTCGATCGGCGTGCTCGACCCGATGGGTCCCCAGAAGTGGGTGAGCTGCTCAGGGTCGAGCATCGCGCCGAACACCATCTCGCGCGGCGCGTCGAAGACGCGGGTGACGGTGAGCTCGCCGAGCTCGGTCGTGTGGGTGGAGTTCGTCATCAGGACCTCTTTCCCGTGGCTTGGAGCTGTTGGAGATGTCGATCGAGCTGGTCGAGCCGGTCGTTCCAGATCTTCCGATTGGTGTCGATCCATGCGGCGGCCGTCTCGAGCGGCGTCGAGTCGAGGCGGCACGGCCGCCACTGCGCGTCCTTCCCTCGGACGACGAGCCCGGCGCGTTCGAGCACCTTCAGGTGCTTCGAGATCGCCTGCAAGGTGACGTCGAACGGGGCAGCCAGCTCGCTCACGGTCGCCTCGCCTTGCGCGAGCCGGGCCAACATTGCTCGACGGGTCGGGTCAGCGAGGGCTGCGAACGTGCTGTTCAGAAGGGTGTCGTCCACGGAAGTCAACCAATCGGTTTATCAACTGATCAGTTGAGTAGGCCACAGATGGCTCGCCACGTCAAGAGGGTTCTGCACGCATCCCGCCTGGGTACGAAGATCGCGTGATGACCCTGCGCGAGTTCGCCGAGCAGGAGTTCAAAGGTCTCGAGATCGTGTCGGTGTCCGAGCCGGAGCCGATCCTGCTCGACCGCAACGTCATGGCCGTCACCGACGATGTCGACATGGCGAGAGCCGCTGTCGTCGCGTTGGAGGACCTCGAACCGGACGGCGCTCGCCTCGGCCTCGTCGTGCTCGGAGCCGCACACCTGTGGGGGCCGGACTGGCACGAAGGCCCGTCGTGGAAGACCGACCCGGAGGGCGCGACCGGCCCGGCGTCGCGCGCTCCGATGGGTGCGGTCACCGGGGCGATCATCGGCGCGTTGGTGGTCGGCCTGCTCGCTGCCCTGCTCGGGAACGGAGACACCGGGATGGTCGGCATGATCGTCGGCGCGATCGCGGGAGGCGTGATCGGGGCGATCGTGGCAGCGATCACCGCGATCCGAGGGAGCGACGCGGATCGCGGCACGTCCGTGTCGCCGCGCGAGAAGCACCTCTGCCTCGTGTCGCTGCACACGAACGACCGCGACGAGGCCAGGGCAGCACGCAAGCGGCTGGCAGGCCGGCCATGGGCCGACGTCTTCGACGTCGACGCTCGCGGCAAGACGCGGCATCGCTGAGCATGCCGACCAAGGACCGCCTCGCCACCTACAAGAAGAAGCGCGACTTCACGAAGACTGCGGAGCCGTCCGGTACGACCACTCCTCCCCCACTCGCTGGTGGCCGGCGATTCGTCGTGCAGCGACACCGGGCGACTCGTCTGCATTACGACTTCCGGCTCGAGGACGATGGCGTGCTCGTGAGCTGGGCGGTGCCGAAGGGACCCACGCTCGATCCTGACGTGAAGCGGATGGCTGTGAAGGTCGAAGACCACCCGCTCGACTACTTCGACTTCGAGGGCGTCATCCCGCGGGGCGAATACGGCGGCGGCGACGTGATCGTGTGGGACTGGGGTACCTGGTCACTCGCCGAAGGCGACGACGCGACGAAGGCGATCGCCGACGGCGACCTCCACTTCAGCCTCGACGGCGAGAAGCTCCGCGGACGCTTCGTGCTGGTGCGCAGAGGCGGCGGACGAGGGGGCGAGGACAACCAGTGGTTGCTGCTGCACAAGCACGACGACGATGCCGTGAAGGGCTGGGACCCCGAAGAGCACCCACGCTCAGTGAAGTCCGGGCGCACGAACGACGAGGTGAAGGACGCGCCATCCGCGACATGGTCGAGTC
>Ga0187788_10000112_pt1 | contig 20014 bp, 16 predicted proteins | sample 1015_BV01_MP10_2_FD_133008 | JGI IMG/M metagenome (GOLD analysis project Ga0187788, IMG submission 133008) | Tropical peat soil microbial communities from peatlands in Department of Meta, Colombia - 1015_BV01_MP10_20_MG | ecosystem: Environmental > Terrestrial > Soil > Wetlands > Peat | place...
GCGGTCAGTGCCCGGATACGGCTCAGGGCGGCCGGGACGCCGCCCCGGCCCCGGCCGATGTCGTGGGAGTTCATCGCCTCGGTGAGCACCACGTAGGAGTTGGCGTCGAAGCGGTGCGTGAGCTTGGCCGCGTGGTGGTCCAGGTAGGACTCCACGGCGTAGCGGCCGCCGTCGCCCAGCGGCTCCTCCCCCGGCTGGGAGGAGCGGCCGAAGCGCAGGTTCAACTCCGCCGCCGACCGGTAGGTGGCGTGCGCGATCCGCCGGGCCACCCCCATGCCCAGGTGCGGCCCGTCGCCCGGAGGTGCGTCGTAGTAGTCACCGCCGCGGAAGCCGGGGTCGGACCGGATCGCCGCGAGCTGGGCCGCGCACCAGGCGATCTGGTCCCCGGTCGCCTGCGCGCAGGAGGCCAGGACCAGCAGCCGGTCGACCCGCTGCGGGTACGTCACGGCCCACTCCAGGGCCCGCATCCCGCCCATCGAGCCGCCGAGCACCAGACCCCAGCGCTCGATCCCGAGCAGGTCGGCGAGCCTGGCCTCGACGTCCACCTGGTCCCGCACCGTGATGAAGGGGAACCGGCTGCCGTAGCGCCGGCCGTCCGGCGCGGGCGAGGCCGGGCCGGTGGTCCCCTGGCAGCCGCCCAGCACGTTGGAGGCGACGACGAACCAGCGATCGGTGTCCAGCGGCCGGCCGGGGCCGATCAGCCCGTCCCACCACCCCGGCGTGGGGTGACCGGGCCCGGCCGGTCCGACGACGTGGCTGTCGCCGGTCAGGGCGTGCAGGACGAGCACCGCGTTGTCCCTCGCCGGCGAGAGCCGTCCCCAGGTCTCGTAGGCGACGGTGACGTCGTCCAGCCGCCCGCCGCGCTCCAGCCGGACGGCGCCGACGCCGGCGAACTGCCGCCGTCCGGGATGGTCCCCCTCCTGCCACCCCCCGCTCACCGGCGGGGTGGCGGGAGCAGGTACCTGAGCCGAGGTCACCATCAGTCCGCTTTCGTCCCAGGGCCCGCCCGGGGCCCGCGCTTGCCTCCGCCACCTCGGCGGTCAGCCTGGTCATCACCCGGGGCACCCCACCGCGGGGGAGGGTTGCCGGCCAGCGAGCCGGGGCTGTCTGCTGGCGCTCATGACCTCGCCCGATGGTAGGGCGCGCCTCGAACGGTGGACAAGCCGTCCCGTCATCCGGACCCGGCACCCACCCAGGGCGGTGGTGCACAGGTGTGCAGCAGCGCCGTCACCAGCCCGGCCAGGCGGTGCCCGGGGCGGGTGGTCTGGGCCAGGTCCGCCAGCAGCCGGGCCCGCCCGCCGTGCCCGGTCCACCACGCCAGCCAGGCCAGCGTGGCCAGGACGTCGGCCCGCGCCGGGGGTGGCGCCGCCCGGGCGGCTGCCGCCAGGTGGGACCGCCCCCGGTCCACCAGGTCCTCCTCCGGAGGGCGGGACAGCAGCCGTTCCAGGTCCACCTGCCGGCCGGCGAGCACGTCCTCCGGGGCGGGGCCGGCGCCGGGGACCAGGGTGAGCAGGATCGCGTCGCGCAGCCGGACGTCGGCCAGCGCGGTGGCCAGCCCGGCGATCACCGCCGGGTCGGGTTCGGCCTGCTCCAGGGTGCGGCGCCAGGCGGCCAGCACCTCGGTCGAACTCGGCGGCGCACCCCGGACGGCGGCCGGCCCGGGCGGTGCGCCGCCCCGGCCCACGCCGGCCGGGCCCTCCGCCGGCCCGCCGGGTGGCATCACGTCGGCGATCAGCGCGGCCTCGTCCTCGACCACGGTGTGGCCCGCCAGCACCATCCGCGCGGCCACCTCGCCGGCCATCACCTCGGCCAGCGGCCGCCCCTCGGGCGGGCAGCAGCCGGGGTCGTGGCACAGGTACGAGCGGTACCCGCGCCGGCCCACGGCGATCATGTCGACCAGGCCGAGGCCGGCCCGGGGCAGCTCCCGCCGCACCACCCGTACGGCCGGAGGTCGGGGCGGGTCGCAGGCGGTGTCGCGGCAGAGCACGGCGATCGCCGCCTCGGCGCCGGTGCGCCGGACGAGCCGGGCGAGGCGGCGGATCGCCGGCTTCTCCTCACCGGGCGGCGGCAGGTCGATCCGCACCACCAGCCCGGTGCGGTGGCGCGGGCCGTGCAGGCCCACCAGCAGGAGGCTGTCCCGCGGGCGGTACCCCAGCCGGAACCAGATCAGGGCGACGATGTCCCGCGGCGCGGCACGGACGACGGTCTGCATGCCGGCCAGGCTGTCCCCGCGCGGCCCGGCACGCAGCCGGTCGCGGCCCGCCTGTGGACGGCGTGACGACCCGTCGAGCTGTGGACTGAACGACGCGTGCCGGGTCAGTCCTGCGGACGGTCAGCGCGTGCGCTCACCACCTGGCCGGGGACCACCCGGGCTCGCGCGGCCTCCCAGGCCAGGAACGCCTCGGTCTCGGCCAGGACCGCACCGACCAGCCAGGCCAGGACCAGCGCGTCGTCGGCGAGCCCGACCACGGGCAGCAGCAGCTCCGGGATGACGTCCACCGGCATCAGGATGTAGACGACGGCCCCGATCATCAGCGCCAGCTGGCGCCGGGGCAGGAGCGGGTAGCGGCCGGTCAGCGACATCATCGCCATCCGGGGCAGGGCCCGCAGCCGGGCGGCCGCCCCGGGCGAACCCGGGCGGCGCACGCCGCGCATGAGGTCCCACAAGGCCTTCGCCGCCGTCGTGCGTGTCACCCTCATGCCGTCCTCCCCGCGCTGGCGGAAGCCATCCCGGCATCAGCGTACGAGCAGGCCGGACGTCGGCCACAACGAACGCGGTCCGGCGCGGTGTTCCCCCGGAGCCGCCGGGCGAGGCTCAGAAGTCGCGGAAGCACGGCCCGCCGGACAGCGCGGCCAGGCCCCGGCGGTCGCCGTCGGCGAAGTCGAAGGCGAGCACGGTCGGTCGCGGGTACATCAGCTCACCCGGGTCGCTGACGTGGTCCAGCCCGACGACGTGGCCGAGCTCGTGCAGCACCACCGCGCGCATCCGGGCCTCTCCGCCCTGCCAGCCGGCGACCTGCTCGAGATGCTCCCGGTTGAGCAGCAGCAGGCCGGTGACGTAACGCAGCGTCCCGGGCCGGTCCCCGGCCACCGGGTCGCTTCCGCTGAGGCCGGCGTAGCCGGTGATGCCCGGGTACTCCTGCGGGTCCGTCCAGGCGATCAGCAGCGGTGACCAGCGGTGGCCGTAGCGACCCGGATCCATCGTCGGGCGGTCGGGCCGGGGGACCTCGTCGGTGGTGCCGTCGTAGACGAAGCGCAGCCCGGTGATCCGTTCGATCTCCGCGATCGCGGAGGTGATCGCCGCGTCGCCGCCCGGGGGCGCGGACGCGTCGCGCAGCACGTAGTGGATCGGCCGGCAGGGGTCCCAGCGCACCGGATGGTGCGAACCGTCGTCCTGCTCCTGGAGGAACCTGTACCCGCCCCGGCCGGCGGGTGCCGGCTCCGGGACACCCAGCGGCGTCGAGGCGGCCTCCGCGGTCAGCGCCGGGCGCCTGGGGGTCAGGACAGTGCTCCGGGTCAGCGCCTGGCCGAGGCCCGCCGTCACGACCAACACGAGGATCATCGCCACCAGCAGCGTCGGCCGGGAGCGCGGGGTCTGGTGGCGGGCCGCCGGCTGGGGCACGGGGAGCGGCGCCGGCCCCGGGGCCGCGAGCGCCTCCAGGCTCTCCCAGGACGGACGCTCGGTCTCCCATCGGGGTCGGACGCTCTCCCACGGCGGCTGGTCGGTCTCCCACGGGGGGAGAACGGCGCGCGGCACCGCAGACTCCCGCGGACCGCTCACGGCATGCCAGTCGGCGGCCCGGCCCGGCCCGTGAGCCGCCGGACGGGTGGCCGGGGCGGCCCCTTCTAGCGCAGGGTCAGCCGACCACGACGGCGTCCCCGCCGCCCCGTTTGGCCTGGTACATCGCCTCGTCGGCCCGGCGCAGCCAGCACTCGTCCTCGATCGGGGCAGACCGGACGATCACGCCGATGCTGGCCGTCACCCGGTCGGGTGCCCCGGGCGCGGAGCACTCCTTGATCTTCTCCCGGAGCCGCTCGGCCAGCGCCACCGCGCGGTCCTGGTCCAGCACCGCCACCGCGACGAACTCGTCACCGCCCCAGCGCGCCACGACGTCCTCGACCCGGGCCGCCGTGCGCAGCGCGACGGCGACCCGCTGCAGCACCGCGTCACCGACCAGGTGGCCGCAGGAGTCGTTGACCCCCTTCAGCCCGTCCAGGTCGATCATCACCAGGGCGACCGACTCGCCGCGCCGGCGGGCCGCGGCGTCGCCGATCGCGGCGGCCGCGCCGCGGCGGTTGACCAGCCCGGTCAGCGAGTCCAGCGACGCCGCCCGGGCCAGCACCCGGCGCTCGTCGGCACCCCGGATCAGGTCCACCCGGGCCCGGAACAGCGCCGCGACCAGCGCCACGTCGTGCCCCAGCCGCTCCTCCACGAGCTCGACGTACGCGGCGGCACCGGTGCCGACGGTCTCGACGTCCGGGTCCTCGACCCGCAGCACCTCGTAGGCGAGCACGCGGTGCCAGGAGTTCTCCCCGCCGCCCTTGACCGATGCCAGCACCTCCCGGCCCAGCTCGGCCGCCTCGTCGACCATGCCGATCCGGCCCATCGCGCGCACCGAGGCCGCCCCCCACAGCAGCTGGGCGGAGGCGGCCTCCGGACCGCGCTCCAGCACACCCCGGCATCGGTCGAGCAGCTCCAGGCCGCGGTGCGGGCAGCCGGTCACCGCCTCGTGCAGCGCCGTGATCACCGCGGCCTCGTCGTCGACCATCTCGTAGACGCCGTCACCGCCAAGGGCCCGGGCGCGGTCGATCTCCACCACCGCCTGGCGCAGCAGCCCGGCGTCCGCCAGGTACGGCGCGCGGCGGGCGGCCGCCATCGCCTGGACGGCGTGCTCGAACGCCAGGTTGCTCCACCGGGCGACCCGCTGGTGTCGCGGCATCGACGCCTCGACGGCCGCGAGCCGCTGCTCGATCCGGCGCGCCTCCTCGGTGACCCCGGCCAGCCGCAGCGCGACGGCCAGCGCGCCGAGCGCGCTGCGCACATCCGGATCGCCCAGGTCGCCGAGCCGGGTCTCCAGCGCGGCGGCGTCGGCGAGGTGGTTGACCGACTGCTCGAGCTGCCCGGACCGCCGCAGCAGGTCGACGAGCAGCGCCCGCGCCTGCAGGCCCGAGGCGTGCAGGCCCAGGTCGCGACACAGCGTGCACAGCTCGCGGGCCACCTCGACGGCCTGCTCGCCGCGGCCGAGGATGCGCAGGGCCAGTGCCTGGGCGTACAGCCCCCCGACCCGCTCCCGGGGAGGCTGCGGCCCGCGGAGCACCCGCTCGAGCTCGGCGAGGACCTCCTCGGCGTGACCGTCCTGCGCGCGGGCCACCCATTCGGCGTGCGAGGCGTCGTGGCGGGTAGCCAAACGCCCACCTCCCTGCTCGGCGGCGGACCGCGCACCGGGCCTCGCGCGAACCCCGGCCGGCCCAGACCGTCCTGGGATAGTCCCATCACCGTCGACCCAGCGCGACCGTTGCTCAGCGCAAAGCGGTCGATCACATCCCCGGATGACTACTTTCAGTAACATATCGATCGCGGACCGGCGGCGAGTCCACGATACGTGCTGGCTCCGACGGGCGAAACGGCTACGCGCGGACGGATCGCTCGAACGGCCTACCACCCCTGCGGGTGCTCACCAACCCGCGCCGAAGCAGACGAACGGTGCGATCCGGTCACCAGCCTGCGCCTCGGCCGGGGTCGCGGCCCGGCTGTCGGCCTGCGCCCGGGCCAGGGCGGCGGCCGGCCCGGCCCCTCCGGCCAGCGCCTGGTGGTAGGCGACGAGCACCTCGCCGGCCAGGCCGTCGGCCACCCGCGCGACCCCGGAGAGCACCGTCCGCGCGCCGCTGTGCAGCAGCGCCGCGGTCATCCCCAGCACCTCCTCGCCCGGGCGGGTGGACACCCTCCCCAGCTCGCAGGAGGAGAGCACGACGTGGCCCGGTACCCGCCCGGGCCGGGCCAGGTCGTAGCCGAACAGCGGCCCGTCGGCCAGCCGGAGCGCGGAGAACAGCGGGTTGGCGGGCTCGTGCACGCCGTGCGCGGCCACGTGCAGCAGCGACGCCCCGACGGCCGCGTCCAGCACGGCCGGGCCGGTCGCACGCTTGCCGGTGAGCCGGGTCGCCCCGGGCCACAGCCGGGCCACCGCCTCGACCTCGGCCTCGGCCCGCTCCAGGTCCGGACCGCTGGCCACCACGACCCGTCCCCGCCCGGCGGGCGTCGCCCGGCCGCGCAGCCAGGACGTCGCCGACCGGGCCACGCACAGCGGCCGGCCGCGCAGCCCGGGCAGGACGGTCCAGGGGACGGCGACCAGCGCCCCCGCCGGGACCAGCACCACCGGACCGCCCCGGGCCTGCCGCTCCACCGGCCGCCACAACCGCTCGTCCAGCCCGGCCAGCCCGCGCCGCAGGCCGCGCAGCACGGTGGCCCGCAACGCCTGCGGGTACCCGGAGATCGACAGGACGTCCAGATCGGCCCGGACCCGGCGCAGCGTCTCGACCACGCCGTCGGCCGGGCCGAGGTCCAGGACGCCGGAGCGGCGCGGCCCGACCACCAGCGCGTGCAGCCGCCCCGCGGTCAGCAGGTGCGCCACCAGCACGCCGCCGGTCCCGGCCAGCGCCGCCCGCACCTCCTCCAGGGACGCCCGCCGCTCGACGTCCCGCGGCCCGGCCGCGTACCACGACCGCTGCCGCACCGCCCGCTCCAGGTCCCCGCGCCGGGCGCGCATCGCCGGGTCGTCCCGCCCGGCCAGTTCGCCCTCTCGCAGCCGGGTGCGGACCAGGCGGAGGTCCTGCAGCAGTTCCGCGGCGCGCGGATCGTCCGGCGGGCGCACCGGGGGCAGCCGTGAGGCGAGTGCCCTGGCCTCCTCGGCCCAGGCGAAGACCACCGCGGGGCGGCCCCGGCTCAGTGCGCCGGCCAGCCCGCGCTCGGCCAGTGCCCGCCCGTGCCGGGCGACCGCCGTCTGCAGGTCCAGGCTGCCGAACGAGGCCTGGTAGCGATGCAGGTCGCGCAGGCCGGCGCGCCACTGGGCGGCGGCCGCGCTCCGCCGGCCCCGGGCCAGCGCCAGCTCCCCGCGCACCAGGCGGGCCTGCAGCCGGGTGGTGATCAGGTCACCGGGCCGCGCCGCGCCTTCCGGGTGCAGCACCGCCTCGGCGGCCTCCGGCTCCCCCAGGTACAGGTGGGCCCGGGCCGCGGTGAGCCGGGCGATCCGGGCGTCCTCGGCCAGCCCGGCGGCGGCCAGGGCCGCGGCCAGGTCACCCGCCTCGAGGCAGACCCGCCGCACCGAGCGGCGCTGCTCCAGCCGCGCCCTGGCCCGGGTGAGGTCGGCGATCAGGGCCCAGCCGGTGCTCCCCCGGCGCAGGAAGCGCGAGCGCGCCGCCCCCGCCAGCCGTGCCGCGTCCTGCGCGCGCCCCTCGACCAGCGCGATCCGAGCGCGCGCCAGCTCGGCCTCGGCGTGGTCCTGGTGCGCCCGCATCCCCCGGTGGTGCTCGATCGCCACCCGCAGGTCGGCGTCCGCCTCGCCGAGCAGCCCGGCGGCGAGCAGCACCTGGGCCCGGTCGTAGCGGTGGACGGCGGCGAAGCCCGGCTCGTCCGGCACGGCCGCGCCCGCGGCGTCCATCTCGGCCAGCGCGGCCGGGAGGTCCCCGGCGAGGTAGTCGAGGTAGCCCAGGTTGTGCCGCGCCTTGACCGCCAGGCTGGACCACGCCGTCGCCTCGGCGGCCCGCAGGCACCGCTGGAAGTCCTGGCGCGACTGGGCGATCTCACCCCGGTGCAGGTGCAGCAGACCCCGGTTGAGCAGCACCGTGACCAGCCCCCGGACGTCCTGCTCCAGGTCCGGGACGGCGGCGTTGAGCTCGGTGAACGCCTCCGCCAGCCGCCCGCTGCGCAGCAGCAGCAGGCCGCGCTGGCTGTGCCAGCGCCCGGCGGTCTCACCGCTGACCCGGTCGGCGACCTGGTCGAGCAGGTCCAGCCCCTCCGTCACCCGGCCCCGCTCGGCGCGCACGTTGGCCAGGCTGATCGTCACGCGTTCCGGGGTCAGCCCGGCGGGGCTGGGCCGCCCCGCGAGCGCCGTCAGGACGCCGCGCAGCAGCCGCTCGGCCTCGGCGTTGCGGTAGGAGTCGACGCTGGCGAGGGCACGGGAGAACATCTCGTCGGCGTCAGCGGCGGGCACCCCTCTATCGTCGCCATACCCGGCCCTCGCGGGGCATCCGCAGCGGCGGCGCGCCTCACACCTGGATCGCGGGGGTGACCACCCGGCGGGCCAGCATCACCTGCGCCTGCGGTGTCGGCTCGAAGATCAGCTGGACCAGCCCGGGGGCGAGGCCGTCGAAGGCGAACCGCCCGTCGTCGTCCGTGGTGGTCCGCAGCTCCGCGGCGGAACCCCGCAGGACGACGTCCAGCCCGCCGCCCTCGCTGACCCAGCCGTCGATCCGCATCCCGGTCGGGCCGTTCCCGCCGATCATGACCATCACCGACAGGCTCTCGCTGGTGAACGTCACCGTCCTGGCGAACTCCTCCGCGCGGGCGCCGGCCGGGGCGAGCATCTCCTGTTCCAGCCGCAGCAGCTCCGCCTCGACGTCCTGCAGCTGCAGGACGAAGGTGACCCGGTCGACGAGGTCGGCGGGCACCGGGTCGGCGTTCTCCCACATGCGCGCCACCGCATCGAGCAGTTCCACATCGGCCGCGGTGAGCGGTCGGGCACGGTCGTCGCTCATGTCGTCCTCCACTCCGCGGCAGACCCGAGAGCCTCGCGCAACTTGTCCAGGCAGCGGCCCCGGGTCGGACCGATGCTGCCCACCGGCATCCCCAGCTCGCGGGAGAGCTCCCGGTAGTTCGGCCGGTCCGAGAAGGCGATCACGCGCAGCAGGCGCTGGCAGCGCTCGGACAGGGTCCGGACGGCGCGCCACAGCGCCGCGTCCCGCTCCGAGCGCGCCGCCACCGAGGCCGGGTCCTCCACCGTCGGCCCGCGGCCGTCGAGATCGGCCTCGTCGCTGAGGTCGACCTGGCGCACCGCGGCCCCCCGATGACCCGCCTCCCGCCGGGTGGTGACCGACAGCCAGCGCAGCACCGCCTGCGGATCCTGGATCGTGTCCGCCTTGCGGTACAGGGTCAGCCAGGTGGTCTGCACGACGTCCTCGGCGGTGGCCCGGTCCAGCCCGTAGGCACGGGCCAGGTGCCACAGCACCGGGGTCAGCCGCACGACCATACGTTCCAGCGCGGCCTGATCACCGCCCCGCCAGGCGACGAAGTCCGCCGCCGCTGCATCGTGCAGCGCCACCGCCGGCCGCGGGCCGGTGCCCGGGTCGTGCTCGGTGTTCGCGACGGCGTTCATGTCGCAGCCCCGCCCCCTTCGACCTCGCCCGGGGGGCGCCTTCCGACGGCGGCCAGGACGTCGGCCACCAGCCGGTCGATGTCGACCTCGCGTCCCTCTTCATGCTCGCACAGCAGGGCCCCGGCGATCCGGCCGGCGAGCAGCGGAGCGGCGAACGACGTCCCGCTCCACAGGCCGAACCCGCCCCGGTACTCGTCCGGGTCCAGCGAGCGCCGGTCCCGCTCGGAGTCCTCGTCGTAACAGCCCAGGCCGGCCTGCTGCGAGCCGTGGAAGGTGACCGGGAAGGTGCTGACCACGTTCGCGCCCGCCATCCAGCAGGTGACCCACGGCCCGGAGTTGCTGAACGCGGCGACCGTCCCCTCGTCGGGGTTGAGCGCGCCGACGCTGATCAGGCGGCCGGGCTGCGGCCACCCCGGCGCGAAGGCGGCCGGGTAGAGCTCCCGGGTGGTCGCGTCGTTGCCCGCCGAGGCGACGATCACCACACCCACGGACGACAGCGCCTTGAGCACCTGCTTGATGTGGATCTCCTCGATCTCCACCACACCGTCCTGGTGGTAGTAGCCCATGGACAGCGACAGCACGTCGATCCGCCGGCCCCCGGCCTGCCCGGTGGCGGCGCGCCGGGCGAGCTCGTACAGCCCGGTGAGGGCCAGCAGGACCTCTCCCTCGTCGATGAAGCCGTCGGACTCGACCACCCGCACGCACAGCAGCTCGGCGTCCGGGCAGACCTGGCGCACGATCCCGGCGATGAACGTGCCGTGCCCGGACAGCGGGTCCAGGCCCGAGTCGAGCGGGCCGGTGTGGTCGCCGCCCTCCTCGGGGAACGGCGGGCCGGTGTAGCCGAGCGGCCGGCCGTCCAGCGTCACCTGGGTGTCGATGCCGTGCCGCAGCCACGGATGGCTGCCGCAGCCGGTGTCGACCAGCGCGACCACCGGCCGCTCGCAGGGCAGCTCGCGCCGGTGGTGGGGCCTCGGCCCGATCACCGCGACCGGCATCCGCCCCTCCGGGGAGCCCCCGTAGACGCCTCCGGCCGCGGTCTCGTACGGGTTGCCCTGCCAGTGCGGGTTGCCCTGCCAGTGCGGGTTGCCCTGCCAGTGCGGCCCGGTGCACAGGACGTGGCTGAGCCCCACCCCGCGCACGATGCCCGGGTCCCCGGCCTCGGCGGCCGCGGCACGCAGCCGGATCAGCACCTGCCAGGCGTCCGGTGGCACGACCGTGCCCGGGGTGGTCGGGGAGGTCATCGCGATCGTCACGACGATCGGGACGTCGAGCCGCGGCTGCGCGTCCCCGCCGCCCCCGACGACCTCCGCCAGCCACAGTGACCGGGGGTCGGGCTGCAGTTCCACGTCGCCGAGCCCGTCGAGGAGCTCGCGGAAGCTCGTGGTGAACCACACCGAGGTCGGGACCAGCAGGCGATCGGCGGTGTACACCGTCGTCCGGACCGTCTGGCCCGGCAGGCGGACGGCGGTCACCGGGTCGAGGACCCGGGCGCCGTGCTGCTCGAGGAAGTCGTCCGGGGGCGGCGCCGGGTCGACGTCGCCCCGCGCCCGGGGCGGGTTGCGGCCGGGATCGCCGCGCTCCGGGGCGCCACCGCCGGGACCGTCACCGCCGGGACCGCCCGGCCCTGCCTGCTGCGGTGCGGGCGGTGCGGCGGGGACGTCGGAACCGTCGGTGGTCATCCATGCCTCCCGTGAGGTCGAGCCGGCCCTGCGATGGACTAAGCGATCATGGTGAGACTAGTACCGAACGCGACGATTCGGACGTGCCTGACCCGGCGTGGCGGTGGGGTTCACCGTGACCGGGACGGTGCGGGGTGGTCTCGGGGCCGGTCATGCCTGCGAGGAGGCACGCCGTCCCGGTACTGATACGCCACGCCGCGCCGAGGGCCGGACGGACGCCGTCCGAGCGACCGGACGGACGCCGTGCGACGGGCCGACCAACGGAATCGGCCCCGGCCCGATGTATCTGGGGGACGGAACCGGCCTCCTTCCCACCACGGTGGTTCACCGCCGCCGCCCCCGGCCGTGTCCCGTGGGGTGGAGGGCACGGCAGGGGACGGTGGCGGTCCACCGGACGGGGACGTGCCCGGGCAGCGACCCGATGCGGTGCGGGGGAACATCGCGGAGCGGGACGCGCCGGGGCGCCAGAGGGCCGCGGCCGGGCACGCCGCGGCCCTCGTCAACTGCACCGGCGCTCAGCGGTCGAAGTGCTGGTAGTCGGGATTGCGGAACGACCCTCCCCAGCGGTAGCCGGCGGACCGGAAGGCCCGGTACACGGCGTCCCCGCGCCTGATCATCCCGGGGCGGGGACGGGACCGGTCGGCGTACCGCTTCCCCGCCGGGGGCAGCACCCGGCCGGCGAACAGGTACGGGTTCTCCACCGGGTTGATGTCGATCGCCCTGCCGTAGGCGTGCCGCGACCACGCCGGCGGCCCGGCGGCCACGGCGAGCCGGCAGTTGAAGGCCGAGGTGTTGTCCGCCGCCATCGAGGCGTCGTCGTCCGCGCCGAACTCGCTGACCGGCCGGATGCTGCGGATCGGGAAGCGCAGCCGGTACAGCGTGGCGAACACCGCGCGGGTGTCGGCGACCACCCCGGCGTGCAGGATCAGCTCGCCGGTCCGGCGCCGCCCGGCGAGGTCCCAGTAGGTCAGCCGGACGCTGCGCAGCGACGACGGGCCCACCGGGCAGCCCTGGTGCCACGAGGCGCCGAGCTGCGCCGCGGTGACCCGTCCGACCTTCCAGCCGAACCCCGGGCCGCCGGCGCTCGCCCCGGTGGAGGGCGCGGGCCCGGCCGCCGGGGAGGTCGGCGTCGCCGGCCCGGAGGTCGGCGTGGCCGCGGGAGGGGTCACGGTGAGCGTCGGGGAGGGCAGTGCGGACGCCGCCTGCGGCGTCCCGATCGGGCCGGCCGCGTTCCCGGCCCGGCCGCAGCCGGCGAGCGCGCAGCAGGCCGCCAGGGCCGCCGCGAACGTGCCCGCGGTGAGCGCCGGCGTCCGCCCGGGACGGACGCTCAGCGGATGTCGATCACGGCGCCGGGGCGCTGCCACCGCATCACCTCCAGCAGGGCCGCGGTCGGCAGCGAGACGCATCCCGCGGTCGGCCCGCCGGTCGAGACGTGCAGGAAGATCGCGCTTCCCCGGCCCGGCGTGCGCGCCTCGTTGTAGCCGATCACCTGGGCGTACCGGTAGGCCGGCCGGCGGAGCCGCTCGGCACTGGCCCAGCGGCCCCGCGCCGGCCGCCGCTGGTGCGTGTTGTACAGCGCGGACGCCGGGTCGTCGACCCAGACGTCGGCGCCGTCCACCCGGAACCAGCCCGACGTCAGGCCCGGGTTCGCGGCGGTGCCGAACCCGCCCCGGAGGGAGTGGACGCCGCCGGGGGTCCGGCCGTCGCCCTCCCGCTTCCGGTCGGGCGGGGCGACCCCGCGGTACCCGACCCAGCCGCGGAACGGCCCGAGGGCCGGGCGGTAGCCGCCACCGGCGCCGCGGCGGCACGCGGTCACCACCGCCCGGCTCCCGGTGGAGCGCACCAGCACCACCTGGGCGGCGTGCACGGAGGCGGGCACCGGGCAGCCCGGGGCGTTGCGGGTCGGGGCCGGTGCGGCGACCGCGGCGGCCGGGGCGAGCGGCCCGGAGGACGCGGAAGCGGCCGGCGCACCCTCCGGGGCGGCGCCGGCGCAGCCGATCACGAGCAGCGACGCGACGACGACCGCCCGGCCGGTGTTACGCAGAGCAGCAGTCCGAATCCTGTGCGTCACAGAATCAGAGTACGGCGAGCTCCTCGAGGAGGTCGTCAAGGCCGAGCGAGCCCAGCGAGAGCGCCGCCATGTGCCAGGCCTTCAGGTCGAACGGCCGGCCACCCCCGGCGTGGGCACGCCGGGCCGCCTCCCGTCCGGCCAGCCATGCCCGCTCGCCGAGCTTGTAGCTGATCGCCTGCCCGGGCATGCCCAGGTATCGGATGATCTCGCTGTCCAGGAACGCCGCCGGGCGGCCGCAGTGCGCGCCGAGGAACCCCCGGGCCAGGTCCGGTGTCCACCGCTGCCCCGGGTGGAACGGGTCGGGGGTGCCCTGCCGGGCGGGGATCTCCAGCTCGAGGTGCATGCCGATGTCGATGATCACCCGGACGGCGCGCATCTGCTGGGCGTCCAGGTACCCCATCCGCCGTCCCGGGTCGGTGAGGAAGCCCAGCTCGTCCATCAGCCGCTCCGCGTACAGCGCCCAGCCCTCGGAGTTCGCCGACACGTTGCCGAGGGTGACCTGGTAGCGGGACAACCGCGATGCGAGGTACACCCACTGGGCCAGCTGCAGGTGGTGGCCCGGCACGCCCTCGTGGTACCAGGTGCTGACCAGGTCCCACACCGGGAACCGGGTCCGGCCCAGGGTGGGCAGCCAGGTCCGTCCCGGCCGGGCGAAGTCCAGCGATGGGCGGGTGTAGTACGGCGCCGCCGCGGAGCCGGCCGGAGCGATCATCGCCTCGACCCGCCGGACCGGCTCGGCGAGGTCGACGTGGACGCCGTCCAGCTCGGCGATCGTCTCCTCCATCAGCCCCTGCAGCCAGGCCCGGACCGCCTCCACGCCCTCGACGGCCTCACCGTGCTCGTCGAGGTGGTGCATCGCCTGCCGCGGGCCCGCCCCGGGCAGCACGCGCTCCGCCTCCTCGCGCAGCTGCGCGTCCACCCGCCCGAACTCCTCCCAGCCCCAGGCGTAGACCTCCTCGGGATCCAGGTCGGCGCCGGTCCAGTAGCGGGCGCTGCGCAGGTAGCGCTCCCGGCCGACGGCGTCCGAACCGGCTGCCGCGGCCGGGGCGTACTCCTGCTCCAGCCATGCCCGCAGCCCGGCCACCGCCCGGGCGGCCAGGCGGGCGGCGCCGTCCAGCTCGGCCCGCAGGGGCTGCGGGCCGCCGGCGGCGAACTCCCCGAACCAGCCGGCGGCGTCGCCGTCCGCGCCCTCGCCCGCCCAGGTCCCGAGCTGGTCGATCACAGCGCGGGTCACCCGGGGCCCGGCGAGCAGGCCGCGGGCCATCCCCTCCTCCAGGCTCTGCCGGAACGAGGCGTACGCCTCCGGGACCCGCCGCAGCCGGGCCGCCACCACCGCCCAGTCCTCCTCGCCGGCCAGCGGCATCAGCAGGAAGATCTGGCGGACCGCCTGGACCGGGGAGTTGAGGATGCCGAGCGCCCGCAGGCTCTCCCCCGCCTCGTACTGCGCCAGGCCGGCGGTCAGGCGCTCCCGCAGCAGCCGCGCGCAGCGGCGCTCCTCCGCCGGCAGGCCGTCAGGTCCCGCCGCGGCCGGCACCGCCTCCAGGTCGGCCAGGCGGTCCCGGGCCAGATCGGCCAGCGCCGCCGAGCCGGCCGGGGACAGGTCCGGCAGCCGGTCCCGACCCTCGGGGAGCCCCAGCGCGGTGGCGACCAGCGGGTCGAGGGCCACCACGCCGTCAACGTAGGAGTCCGCGATCGCCCGCGGCGTTCCGGCGGCCGCCATGGCGATCACTCCGCGCTGGAGCCGGCCCAGAGGTTGATCCCGGCCTCCACGGCGTGCTTGTCGATCTCGGCCAGCTCGCCGTCGGTGAGCGGCGGGCCGTCGAGGGCCGCGAGGTTGGTCTCCAGCTGGGCCACGCTGCTCGCGCCGACGAGCACCGAGGTGACCCGCTCGTCCCGCAGCGCCCAGGACAGGGCCAGCTGCGCCAGGGACTGCCCGCGGCCCGCGGCGATCCCGTTCAGCGCCCGGACCTGGGCGAGCATGCCCTCGGTCAGGTCACCGGCGGCCAGGCTGTCGCCGCGCGTGGCACGCGAGCCCTCCGGGATCCCGTTGAGGTACCTGTCGGTGAGCACGCCCTGGGCCAGCGGCGAGAACGCGATGCAGCCGACCCCCAGCTCACCGAGGACATCGAGCAGCCCCTCCTCGATCCAGCGGTTGAGCATCGAGTACGAGGGCTGGTGGATCAGCAGCGGCGTGCCCATCGAGGCGAGGATCTCCGCCGCCTCCCGGGTGCGCCGCGGCGAGTAGGAGGAGATCCCGGCGTACAGCGCGCGGCCCGACCGGACGGCGGTGTCCAGGGCACCCATCGTCTCCTCCAGCGGGGTGTCCGGGTCGAAGCGGTGGCTGTAGAAGATGTCGACGTAGTCCACGCCCATCCGGCGCAGGCTCTGGTCCAGGCTGGCCAGCAGGTACTTGCGGGAGCCGTGGTCGCCGTACGGGCCGGGCCACATGTCGTAGCCGGCCTTGGTGGACAGGATCAGCTCGTCCCGGTGGGGCGCGAAGTCCTCGCGCATGATGCGGCCGAAGTTGATCTCCGCGGAGCCGTACGGCGGGCCGTAGTTGTTCGCCAGGTCGACGTGGGTGACGCCGAGGTCGAACGCTCGGCGCAGGATGGCCCGCTGCACCTCGAGCCCCGTGGTGTCGCCGAAGTTCTGCCACAGCCCCAGGCTGACCCCGGGCAGCAGCAGGCCGCTGCGCCCGCAGCGGCGGTAGGTCATCGAGTCGTACCGTTGGGGGGCCGCGGTGTACGCCATCGCGCCAGCCTGTCACGTCCCGGCACCGGGCGCCTCACGTCCGGGCGCGGGCCCCCGACGGATCGGGCGGTGCCCGCGGTCGGATCCGCGACGCCGGGGACGAGCCCGCGAACCCCCCGGCGGACTAGGGTTTGGGCAGCAGGAAAGTCGTGTCGTCCGCGCCGTCCCGGCACCGGGATCGAGCCACCACATCCCGCTTGGAGCCGCTGCCATGCCCGTCCGTCGTGTCGCCCTGCTCACCGCCGGTGGCCTCGCACCGTGCCTGTCCTCGGCCGTCGGCGGCCTGATCGAGCGCTACACCGAGATCAGTCCCGAGGTGGAGATCATCGGCTACCTCAACGGGTACGCCGGTCTGCTCGAGGGCCGCTGCCTGGAGATCACCCCGCGGCTGCGGGCGAGGGCCCACCTGCTGCACCGGGTGGGCGGCAGCCCGATCGGCAACAGCCGGGTCAAGCTCACCAACGTCGCGGACCTGGTCGGCCGGGGGCTGGTCGCCGACGGCCAGGACCCGCTGCAGGTGGCCGCCGACCGGCTGATCCGCGACGGCGTCGACGTCCTGCACACCATCGGCGGCGACGACACCAGCACCACGGCCGCCGACCTGGCCGCCTTCCTGCACGAGCGCGGGCACGAGCTGACCGTGGTGGGCCTGCCGAAGACCATCGACAACGACGTCGTCCCGGTCCGGCAGAGCCTGGGTGCGGCCACCGCCGCGGAGCAGGGGGCGATCTTCGCCCGCAACATCGTCGCCGAGCACAGCTCCAACCCGCGGATGCTGATCATCCACGAGGTGATGGGCCGCAACTGCGGGTGGCTGACCGCGGCGACCGCCGCCCGCTACCGGGAGTGGCTGGGCACCCAGGACTTCGCCGGGTTCGGCGACGAGGCCAGGTGCTGGGACGTGCACGGGGTGTACGTGCCGGAGCTCGGCTTCGACGTGGAGGCCGAGGCGAGCCGGCTGAAGGCGGTGATGGACGAGATCGGCTGCGTCAACCTCTTCCTCTCCGAGGGCGCCGGGGTGGAGACGATCGTGGAGGAGCTGGTCGCCGCCGGCGAGGAGCCGCTGCGGGACGCGTTCGGCCACGTCAAGCTGGACACCATCAACCCGGGCGCCTGGTTCGGCCGGCAGTTCGCCGCCCAGCTCGGCGCGGAGAAGACCATGGTGCAGAAGAGCGGCTACTTCAGCCGGTCGGCCGCTGCCAATGCCGAGGACCTGCGCCTGATCAAGAGCTGCACGGACTACGCGGTGGAGTGCGCGCTGCGCGGGGAGAGCGGCCTGGTCGGCCACGACGAGGAGCACAGGGGCAGGCTGCGGGCGATCGAGTTCAGCCGGATCCGCGGCGGCAGGCGGTTCGACGTCGCCGGCGCGCCCTGGTTCACCGACCTGCTGGAGGACATCGGGCAGCCCCTGGGCGCGCCGGTGGCCGCCGCGCACTGACCCGGGCCCTTCGGCCGGTAGCCCGCGGCGCGCGCGTCTCGAGCCGCACGACCGGCCGGCGGCGCTGTCCACAGGGCCAGCCGGGCGCTTCCTCAATGTCGGTGGTGGCTGGTGTACTCGAACGCATGTTCGAGTCAAATGGTGTCGTGCTGGTCGACCCGATGTCGCCTGACGAGCTGGAGGCGCACTTCGCCGCGATCGTGGCGGAGGCCGCCCCGGAGCAGACCGCGGTGCCTGGCCTGGGCGAGATGGCGGCGATGGCGCCGGGGCCGGAATCGGCGCTGGTTCTGGCCGCAGCCATCGACCCGGAGGTGCGGGGCGACCTGACGGACGCGGAGCTGGTGGGGCTGGCCGTCGGCGGGCAGTGCCTCGCCAACTGGGCGGTGTGGGCACAGTTGACCGCGATCAGCGAGCTGTATGCCCGCTACACCTCTCCGCGCGGGTGACGAGCGCGGACGACGAACCGCCTCCCTTCTGATCACGTCGGCGCGGCGTGATGATCGCGGGGAATCGCCATCGTGCCCGAGTCTGTCGGGGGTGGGACGCAGAATGGCCGCGTGCTTCTCGCGGACGTGGCGGCGACCTCCGAGGCGGTGGCGGCCACGGCCTCCCGCCGGGGCAAGGTGGAGGTGCTCGCCGGCTGCTTGCGCGCGGCCGGGCCCGCCGAGCTGCCGGTGCTGGTGGCCTGGCTGTCCGGGGCGACCCGGCAACGGCGCACCGGGTTGGGCTGGGCGTCGTTGCGCGAGCCCCCGCCGGCCGCCGAGGTGGCCACGCTGACGATTGCCGCGGTCGACGCCGCGCTGGAGGCCGCCGCCACGGCCACCGGTCCCGGGTCGCAGGCGGCCCGCCGCGCCACCCTGGCCGCACTGATGGCCGCGGCCACGCCCGCGGAGCAGCGGCTGCTCGGCGGCCTGATCTCCGGCGAGCTGCGGCAGGGGGCGCAGGCCGGCGTCCTCGTCGAGGCCGTCGCGGCCGCGGCCGCCGTCCCGGTGCAGGACCTGCGCCGGGCGCTCACCCTGCACGGCGACCTGCCGACCGTGGCCGCCGCGGCGATCACCGGTGGCGCCGGCGCGCTGGCCGGCTTCGGCCTGCAGGTCGGGCATCCGCTGTCCCCGATGCTGGCCGCGGCCGAGCCCGACCTGGCCGAGGCCCTGGCACGGACCGGGCCGGCGGGGGTGGAGTGGAAGCTCGACGGCGTGCGGGTCCAGGTGCACCGGGACGGGGACGACGTGGCCGTCTTCACCCGCACCCTGGACGAGGTCAGTGGCCGCCTGCCCGAGGTGGTGGAGCTGGTGCGCGGCCTGCCGGGGCGCAGCATGGTGCTGGACGGCGAGGTGATCGCCCTGCGCCCGGACGGGCGGCCCGCCGCCTTCCAGGAGACCTCCTCGCGGGTGGCCCGTCGGGACGCCGCGGCGCCCGGCGCCGTCCCGCTCACCCCCTTCCTCTTCGACCTGCTGCACCTGGACGGGCAGGACCTGCTGGACTCCCCCGGTGCGCTGCGCCGGGCCGAACTGGAGGTCGCCGTCCCGGAGCCGCTGCTGGTCCCCCGGCTGGCCGTCGACGATCCGGAGGACCCGGACGCGCTCGGCGCGGCGCGCGACTTCACCGCGGACGCCCTGCGGAGGGGGCACGAGGGCGTCGTGGTCAAGTCGGCCGCGGCCGGCTACGCGATGGGGCGGCGCGGTGCCGGCTGGGTCAAGGTCAAGCCTCGGCTCACCCTCGACCTGGTCGTGCTGGCCGCCGAGTGGGGTCACGGCCGGCGCACCGGGTGGCTGTCGAACCTGCACCTGGGCGCCCGCGACCCGGACGGCGAGTACGGCCCGGCGGGCGGCTTCGTGATGCTCGGGAAGACCTTCAAGGGGCTCACCGACGCCATGCTGACCTGGCAGACCGAGCGGCTCCTGGCGCTGCGCACCGGCGAGACGACGTGGCGGGTCGACGTCCGGCCCGAGCTCGTGGTCGAGGTGGCGTTCGACGGCGTGCAGACCTCGCCCCGCTACCCGGCCGGGATGGCGCTGCGCTTCGCCCGCGTGGTGGCGCACCGCCCGGACAAGCCGGCCGGAGAGGCCGACACCGTGGCCGCCGTCCGGGCGCACCACATCGGTGCCGGTGGCGGGGAGCCGGGCGAGCAGGCGCCCGATCAGGGCCAGATGTCGGAGTCCTCCCCGTCCGCCGGCGGGGCGTACGGGTCGGCCAGGTAGGCGTCGATCTCGTTCAGCCCGAGACCGACGTAGCGCTGCAGGTGCGTGCGCCGAGGCAGCGGGATGTCGGCTGCGGGCGGCGGCTGGTCATCCGGCGGGAGGTCGGGGTCCAGGGGCCTGCCGCCGCGGAACGCCACGGCCACGGTGCCGAGGTACAGCACCGTCAACACGAGATCCAGCGGCATGACCCTGTCATCGGCAGCCCGCGGTAGCGACTCAAGGCGGCGCGGATCTGCCTATCCCGGTCGAAACGTGGGCCAGTCCGGCCGGTGCGGCACCGGAGGTGATCGATCAGCGGTGCGCCCCGCCCCTCGCGTGCTGGCCTGGGCTCAGCTCTCGCCGCGGCCGCGCCGCTCGTTCTCCTCGGCGAGGAACCGCTCCAGTTCGGCGCCGAGCTCGTCCGCGGTCGGCAGCTGAGCGTTCTCGTCGCTCAGCAGCAGGTTCCGGTCGCGGGCGGAGACGAACGCGTCGTACTGCTGCTCCAGCGCGGCAACGACCGCGGCCAC